>Ga0315334_10001562_pt1 | contig 14168 bp, 8 predicted proteins | sample M150034915metaG_FD_205555 | JGI IMG/M metagenome (GOLD analysis project Ga0315334, IMG submission 205555) | Ammonia-oxidizing marine archaeal communities from Monterey Bay, California, United States - M1 500m 34915 | ecosystem: Environmental > Aquatic > Marine > Intertidal zone | place: USA... | reverse complement strand
GAATTTGATAAATGGCAGCCGTATGATTAAATAAGCCAACGGGCGTGTAGCTCATAGAACGAACCATTGTCAACTTGTCAGTGATCTGAGCAAGTTTCGGCAAATTCTCCGTTACATCCATCCCAGGCACTTTGGTTTTGATGCGCTTAAAGACACTACGCACGTTATCCGGCACATCATCTTTGGGATCCCATAAATCCAAATGGCTTGGACCGCCTTGCAAATAGACCAAAATAATACTCTTGGCTTTATTCCAACCGGGGCCACCACCTTCGGTAGCTTCCGCTGCTTGGGCTTGGACCTCCATCATCTGTCCTAGCGACATCCCTAACATCGCCGAACCACCCACACGCATAATATCTCGCCTAGTAACACCTAGGGCTTTATCACAAAGATCTTTTCCAGCTTGTCCGGGAATACGTAACATTATTTTTTCCAATAAGGAGGGGACTTGGATGTGCAAGTAAGTCTGGATTGGGGACTATGCCTACCGTTCACAAAGTGTGATCCAGCAAACAATCACTGCTGTTATTGTAATTCGTATTAAAATGCTCCGTCCATCGAACTAATTTGCTCGTTGTGTAGATAATACTCTATTAATTGTACCGCAGGAACACGTTTTTACTGAACGCCCTTGCTACAAACCAGCCTTTTTCGTTACAAATCTCTCCACAATCCGCCAATTTGAGTACTAATGATCTACCAATAACGAACAGGCTTGCACGAGAGAGTGGTTATGAAACGACGAAAATTATTATTGCAAACCATGCACGGCGCCGGTCTCGCGGCGATCGGGCTGGTATTTTCACCGTTGGTGTCCAGTCTAGCGCTGCTGCAAGCCGGTCAGAGCGAGCGCCTCGTTGAGCAACTGAAGGCTGGCCTAAAAGTTCGTAAGCCCGCTGAAAAATTATTTGTTGAGCAAGTGGTTCAGTTGGTAGACAAAAAAGTGCTTCCCTTGTCAATGGTTCTCGGCGTTTTTCAATATGCTCGTAAGAAAGAGGACCGATACCCCTTTTTCTACTTCCGCGAAGCGTTGAAAATAAGAGCAGCCAAAGAACTTGGTGTGAAGCTCTAGCCCTGTAAAATTCCTCGTCGGCTAGATTGCTTGTGCACCTTTTGTATATGGATGCATCGGCATCAGATAGCGCAATCATGAAGACACTGATCAAAAACGCTCAAGTCGTACTCCCTACTGAAACGGTACAAGTTGACGTATTGCTTAACGGGCAATCCATCACGGCTCTGGATCCCGCAATCACCGCTGCAGCTGACTCGATAATCGATGCGACAGGGTTGCATTTAATTCCCGGAGTCGTGGATGACCAAGTCCATTTTCGCGAACCTGGATTAACACATAAAGAAGATTTAGCACATGCGAGTCGCGCTTGTGCCAAGGGCGGTGTCACCACATTCTTAGAGATGCCTAACACGATTCCCAATGCCATCACCCAGACACTGTTAGAACAAAAGCTAGCGCTTGGGGCCGAGCATAGCTTAGTTAATTATGGATTTTACATCGGTGCAACCGGCAGCAACGTGGAAGATTTACGAGCGGCGACCCGAACCCCTGGGATTAAAATATTTATTGGTTCGAGCACTGGTGACTTATTGGTTGATGGCCAGGATGACCTAGAGCGAATTTTCGCGGAAACCACTTTGCCGCTGACAGCGCATTGTGAAGATGAAACAACCGTTCAAGCCAATCGCCAGAAATGGGCGGGTACCACCGACGTCCGCGACCATAGCCGCATCCGCGATCATGAAGCCGCTATGATTGCTACGCTACGCGCCATTGATTTGGCTAAGCGCCATAATCACCGTTTCCATGTATTACATGTTTCCACTGGTGTCGAAGCCGATATGTTAACCGCTAACGGGCCATTGATTACTGCGGAAGCATGCCCGCATCATCTGTTTTTTAACGTCGACGATTATGAGCGACTTGGCACGCTGATTCAAATGAACCCCTCCATCAAAAACCGTGCGGACAACCAAAAAATTTGGCGTGCTTTACACGCTGGGCGAATCCAAGTTATCGCCACCGATCACGCGCCTCATACGCTCGAAGAAAAACAACAGCCCTATCCCTCGTCGCCTTCCGGGTTACCAGCAGTAGAAAACTCGTTAGCACTGATGCTCAATGAAGTTCACCATCAACGGTGTACTTTGCAACAAGTCGTGGGATGGATGTGCGACGCGCCGGCGCGAGTGTGGGATATGATCGGCAAAGGTCGAATCGAAGTTGGATATGATGCTGACCTCGCACTCGTCGACTTAAATCGCGACCATGTGATTTGCAACGGCAAGCAAGAAACCAAATGTGGCTGGTCCCCGTGGGATGGCGAAACACTCGTCGGTTCTTGCGTCCGCACTTGGGTGATGGGTCACGAAGTATACCGCGAGGGCAAATTTGATCTAAGCCACCGAGGAAGCGAAGTGCAATATGACCATAGCCGCGGAGGCTATTGGGGTACAGAATAAATAACAACCACAAATTAATATCGGTCTTGTAGCGCTTGTACGTCCATTTCTTCTTCGGTGAGTGCTTCCATTGCTTTGACAGCCGCTTCAGCCGCTTGAATCGTCGTAATACAAGGAACACCATATTGTACAGCGGCGGCTCGAATTTTCCCTTCATCAGTCCTAGCACCTTTTCCATTCGGCGTATTCAAGGCCAGCGTTACATCCCCATCGATTAAATGGTCAATCAAATTTGGGTGGCCTTCGGCGATCTTCTTCACTCGCTGCACCGGAATATCCGCTTCTTCAATTCGAGCCGCCGTGCCCTCGGTTGCCATCAACGTGTACCCCATTGCGTGTAAGCGCTTTGCCAATTCCTTGATCTGTTCCTTATGTCGTTCCGTTACGCTCAGAAAAATATTTCCTTCTTTGGGCAATACAATCCCCGCGCCAAGCTGGCTCTTGGCAAAAGCAATCGAGAACCTATCACTCGAGCCCATCACCTCACCGGTCGACCGCATTTCTGGGCCCAAAATAATGTCTACGCCGACAAATTTACGAAAAGGAAAGACACTTTCTTTAACAGACACACAGCTCGGTATCGGTGCGGACTCTATACCCAGCTCGTCTAGTGTTTTACCCGTCATGACTTGGGTGGCAATTTTTGCTACGGGGAAACCAGTGGCCTTCGCAACAAAGGGAACGGTACGGCTAGCCCGTGGATTGACTTCGAGCACATAGATCACTGGCTGACCGTTTTCCTTTTTGACAGCAAACTGAATATTCATCAGCCCAATCACTTTTAATTCCATTGCCAAAGCAACCGTCGCTTTTTTAATTTCTTCAACAACGGGGCCTAACAAACTATAGGGTGGTATTGCACAGGCCGAATCGCCCGAATGAACACCCGCTTCTTCTATATGTTCCATGATGCCAGCGACCACGACTCGTTCACCATCACAAATTGCATCGACATCCACTTCGGTCGCATCTTCTAAAAACCGATCTATTAATACTGGTTGCCCTTGGGCCACAACAAATGCTTCTGCTACAAAGCGGTCCAGTTGCGTCATGTCATAACAAATTTCCATCGCGCGACCACCTAGTACAAAACTTGGCCTAACCAATACCGGAAATCCAATCTCGGCAACTTCCCGCCGTGCTTCATCCATCGTACGAGCGATCCCATTAGCGGGTTGCTTTAACTCCAGTTTGTACAACAACCGCTGAAACTTTTCGCGGTCTTCAGCTGATTCAATCGTATCCACAGACGTACCAATAATAGGGAGTCCTGCGTTTTGTAGCCCCCGAGCAAGGTTTAGTGGCGTTTGCCCACCAAACTGCACAATGACTCCATCCGGGTCAATGCAATCTGCAATATTCAATACATCTTCGGTTGTCAGGGGCTCAAAAAAGAGCATGTCGCTAGTGTCATAGTCGGTACTGACCGTTTCTGGGTTCGAGTTGACCATGACAGATTCAATGCCCATTTCACGCAGCGCAAAACTAGCGTGACAACAGCAATAATCGAATTCAATCCCCTGCCCGATGCGATTGGGGCCACCTCCAAGAATCATGACGCGCTGCTTACCCGCGGGTTTACTAGGAGCTTCATTCTCGTCTTCGTACGTTGAATAATAATAGGGCGTGTAAGCTTCAAATTCTGCCGCACAAGTATCCACCGACTTAAAGACAGCGACAACGCCTAAATCTTTTCGCCACTGACGAATATCGATTTCATTGCTATCAAGCATCGTCGCAAGTTGACGATCCGAATAGCCAAACTGTTTGACCTTCTTCAACATCGGGGCGTCAATTTTTTCGCAGCTACCGAGGGCAATAATGCTCTCTTCCAGTGCTACGAGCTCGAACAATTGATTAAGAAACCACGGATCAATTTTAGTGATAGCGAACAATTGTTCGGCGGTATAGCCACTTTTAATCGCGTAGCGTAAATGCCAAACTCTATTTTCGTTTGGCACAGCAAGCTTTGCACGAATCTCATCGTCCGTAGGCTGTTCTTCGGTGCCCCACAAATCTTTACCATCACAGCCAAAGCCGAAATGTCCTGTTTCCAGCCCGCGCAGCGCCTTTTGAAAAGACTCCTTAAACGTACGGCCGATTGCCATCGTTTCGCCAACACTTTTCATTTGCGTGGTCAGAGTGGCATCCGCTTCGGGAAATTTTTCAAATGCAAACCGTGGGATTTTCGTCACAACATAGTCGATCGTTGGTTCGAAACAGGCGAGTGTTTCTCGAGTGATGTCATTCTTTAGTTCGTGCAGTAAATATCCTACAGCCAGTTTTGCAGCAATCTTAGCTATTGGAAATCCGGTCGCTTTGCTAGCAAGTGCACTTGATCGACTCACGCGGGGATTCATTTCAATAACAATCATCTTGCCATTCTCTGGGTCAATGGCGAATTGGATATTTGAACCCCCAGTTTCCACACCTATTTCACGGATGACCGCGAGCGATGCATCTCGCATCCGTTGATATTCTTTGTCTGACAGTGTTTGCGCGGGAGCAACCGTAATAGAGTCACCGGTATGGACACCCATTGGATCAAAATTCTCGATGCTACAGATAATAACAACATTATCCGCATGGTCTCGCATCACCTCCATTTCATACTCTTTCCAACCGATAATGGATTCTTCTACGAGCACTTCGGTAACCGGGGATTGGTCCAGCCCATCTCGGACTAACACGTCGAACTCTTCTCGGTTGTAGGCAATGGCCGAACCAGATCCGCCCATGGTAAAACTTGGGCGAATAACCGCTGGTAAGCCGATCGTATCCAAAAATCCGCGCGCATCAGCAATGGTCCGCACGGTCTTGCCAGTACAAACATCCAACCCAATTTTATCCATGGCTTGTTTAAATTGTTCGCGTTCTTCAGCTTTCGCGATCGCCTCAATCCGCGCACCTAGCATTTCGACATTATATTTGTCCAGCACGCCTTCCCGATCTAGGTCCATTGCCAGATTCAGACCAGTTTGTCCGCCGAGCGTTGGAAGTAACGCATCGGGGCGTTCTTTGGCAATAACTTTTTCGACAATTTCCCAAGTCAACGGTTCTATATAAGTACGATCAGCCGATGCGGGGTCCGTCATGATTGTGGCAGGGTTTGAATTAACCAATACAACTTCATACCCTTCTTCACGCAGCGCTTTGCAGGCCTGGGTTCCCGAATAATCAAATTCACACGCTTGGCCGATAATAATCGGTCCCGATCCAATGATCAATATTTTTTTTAAGTCGTCGCGTCGCGGCACGCTAGTTAATTCTTTCTATGTTCTAAACGAACACCCTAATGTTATTTTGGAAAGTACCTGCGAAAAATCCCTGTGGTATTGGACTGCCGTATTTTTAACAGCAGGGAAGCGATCGCCGTTAGTGTATAAAATTTCCTGATTTTATCCCCTCACGCCCCTTTTTCGCAAGTAGCTCGCCGGTTGAATTGTCATAATTTCAATGTATTCCGTCGCTTGCTCAACCATTTGTGATGTTTCACATCGATCCTTGATTGCCTGGGACACAATCAATATTTATTGACAGTCATCGGTGCCGTCTCTAGCATAGGAAGACATGCAAAATCAAACACACTGCTTTCAAGCTCTTTTCCGTTGGACGTATTCAATACGCTCGGCACAACCAAAAAAGAAAAAAGAAAAAACCTGTGGACAGCCCCTCCCGATCCGGCGTCTTTGACGCCGCTGCTGATAATCGCCTTGCTTCATTTACTGAAAGCATTAGTTTTGATGCGCGGTTATATGCCCATGATATCCTCGCTTCCATCGCCCATGCAAAAATGCTTCAGGAAATCGGAATTCTTACCAACGATGAAGCCGTCGCTATCGAAACAGCACTACTCAAGATAAAAACAAAAATAGAGGCTGGTGACTTTCAAACGAATATCGCGCTTGAAGATATCCACATGCATATCGAAACTTTATTGATCGACGAGCTAGGTGATGTTGGCAGAAAACTGCACACGGGTAGAAGTCGAAATGATCAAGTCAGTACCGATTTTCGATTATGGGTGCGGGCTGCCCTAGATAATGTTGATCAACTGCTGCTCGACCTACAGCAAGCCTTCGTCAACCGCTGCAATGACGATCTTGATGTGATCCTGCCTGGATACACTCACTTGCAACGAGCACAACCAGTATTAGCCCCACACTATTGGCTCGCTTATTGTGAAAAACTTCAACGCGACCGACAACGAATCGCAGACTGTCGCAAACGAGTCAATGTATCGAGCCTAGGTGTGGCTGCCGTTGCCGGAACATCCATCCCCATCCAGCGCAACACAACAGCGGAGCTTTTGGGCTTCGAGGGTGTCGCGGCAAACAGCCTTGATGTCTCAAGTGATCGAGATTTTGTGCTTGAGTCAGCTTTTGTGCTTTCCACAATCGCAATCCACTTAAGTGGATGGGCCGAGGAATGGATCCTTTGGAATACCGCCGAGTTTGATTTTATCACCTTGCCACATGAATTCTGCACGGGCTCATCTATCATGCCACAGAAAATCAACCCTGATATTTTGGAGTTGATCCGCGGGAAAACTGGGCGAGTCGTCGGTTCGTTGCAAACACTGTTAATGATCATTAAGGGGCTGCCTTTAGCGTACAACCGTGATCTGCAAGAAGACAAGCCCGCGTTGTTCGACGCATTTGATGCGGTAACCGCCTGCCTCAATATCGCGGCACCATTAGTAGCGGGTGCGACGCTTAACCGCAAAGCAATTGCAGCGAGCCTTGATAAAGGTTTTCTAGACGCAACCACCTTGATGGAATATTTGATCCTGCGAGGAACTCCCCAGCGGACTGCACACCACCTAATCGGGGCACTCGTTGCCGTCGCAACCAAGGAAAATGTCGCGCTAAAGGACCTTCCACTCAAGGAGTTCCAAAAGCTAGACGCTGATTTGGACGAAGAGATATATGGAGTACTAGGTGTTCAGAATGCAGTTGCTGCGTTTACGAGCTTTGGTTCTACCGCTCCCGATCAGGTCGCTGCTCAAATCGCCGCCTGGAAAGAGCGATTAGGGCTTTAAATTACCTGCGCTTAAAGCCCTTTTATGCGTTTGCTAATATGCCTAACTCCGACTAAAGACCGTCCGAATACGGATTGGTTGTGATGTATCAAAATAGGTTAACTAGGGAATGCAAGTGATGTTTATCGATTATTCACCTTCGGGCCACGTTTCTAAGCCACTTGGTAGATTATTTTTCGGCTTTTTTTTCCTTGCCAGTTTCGTCGTTTGCGTAGCGCTTACGCCGTACGCTGTGCTTGCTCAAGCCAATCCGTTTGGTGGCCCTGCAAAACCTAACGCTGACCCTAATGCCGCCGCAAACCCTGCGGTAACGACATCTAATCTTAGCCTTGACTCCAACCTGATCATTCGTCGTTATGGTGACCTTCGACCCGGTACACCAACAGAATTAGCAGAGGCTATTCTGATTTGTACGCAAATATCTCGCACCGATGTGGCTCGGATCTTTATCCAAGACTTTGAAAAACTCAATGTTTCTGCTCGGCAAGCAACCACTGTTCAAAAACAACTGGGTTCCGCCTTTTTGTTTGAATTATCACTCAACCCAAAAATTCAACCAGAAGGTTCTCGATTCGCAGCCATCGTGAATAAGGGGGCTCTCGCCTACAGGCAAGATGATACTCACATTAAATCCCTCATTGCCGACTTAGCAAGCACTGACAAGCTTACGCGAGTCCGTGCTCGGGACACGTTCAAAACCTTAGATGTGGAAGCAGCGGCACTGCTCGGCAAGGCTCTTGGTGATCCTCAGTACAGCGAAAGCTACCGAGAAATACAACGAGCCATCATTGGCATGGGGAATGTTGCCGTCGAACCTATGATTGGCTACTTAGATGTGGCTGACGAAGAGCATCAAGCGCGAGTGATTGACGTGCTCGGCCACCTAGGAGCTACGCGTGTGGCCGATCGACTTGTCGCTTATGCCGTTTTAGAAACCGCGGATTCCACGCTTGGGGCTGCGGCCCGACGGGCTTTAGTTCAGCTCGTCAAAACATTACCTACTAAACGGGATGCCATGGCTTACCTGGAACTGCAATTAAAACGTGCGCTCCATGGCGATTTAATGCTGCCGGTTGATGAATTCCACCGCGTCACCCTGTGGCAATACAATGCAGAACAAGCTATTGTCACTCCCACGACACATGACGCTCGAGTCGTCGCGTTGGTATTGGCCACGCAGGTTTCCAAAAATTTATATGGCCTCGATCTATCAAACGCTCAGTATAAACGTCAATTTCTCCGAAGCGTCTTAGCCTCAAGTAAAGTTCTCAACGGAATGAGTGAGCCTTTAGCCGACGGCACGATGCAGTTGGTAAGCCAACAATCACCGGCATATGTTCTAGCGCTATTAGAACACTGTCTTGCTGAAGAAAATTATCCTGCGGCTGTCGGAGCTGCTGAAGTATTGGGCGCCATTGGGAGCGGCGCGTTGGTTTATTCACCATCAGGGCAACCAACACCATTTGTTAGATTGCTCAATCACGCCAACCGTCGTGTACGATTCGCCGTGGCCAGTGCGATCTTTAAAATCGATCCTCAACGAGCTTTTCCTGGATGCACGTTTTTAAGCGAAGCTGCTGGGCATTACATTAAAACCGCTGGAACTCGTTCTGTACTAACGGGGGACGTTAAACCCGAGCGTAGTCAAACATGGTCTGGATTATTGGCACAAATCGGCTTCAGTGGTGACCGCGCCAAGAGTGGCCGCGACCTTGTGCGAATGGCTCAACAAAGTGCTGACTATGAATTTATCATGGTGGGCGAAGCTATTGCTGCTCCTCATATTAATGATGTTGTTTATATGTTGCGACATGACCCGCGGACTGCTGGAATACCGATTGGGATCGTTGTTCATGATCTGGATGTGGGTCGAGCAAATCCGATTGCGGCTGTCGATCCATTGACTTTTGTACTTACCGAGCCGCTTTCCGTAGAAGGATTGCTACAACAGACTCGACCCTTGTTATTAACCGCGCAGTATCAAGAACTCACTACTCTCGAAAGACTTGCCCAAGCTAAGGTCTGCTTAGCATGGTTTGAAAAAGTGTTGGTCAATCAGCAGCAATTCGGCTTTTTTAATGTCCAGCGGCAACAACAAGCATTAATTAATGCGTTGTTTGTGCCGCCACTAAGCAAACCCGCCGCCACGGCACTAGCACACATTGGGTCCGATCAAGCCCAACAAACCTTGACAACGTTTGCTAGTCAAGATACCGAAATTATCAATAACCGAGTACATGCTGTGGCTGCCCTAGAACAGAATATTCAACAGTATAAAGTTTTGTTAACACGCGCTGAAATACTCAAGTTGTATGACCTCTACAACAAAAGTTTAGCGTCGCCTCAAGAGAACATCGATGTCCTTTCTGACATCCTTGATGCCATTGAATCGCCCACAAAAACCGCCAATTCAAAACCATAAACCCACTTGTCCACGATATGAAAAAAGTTGGTTGCTGCTACAATTGGGCGTGTGGGCTTGCACTAGCTCAACATTCCGCGATGTATTGGTCACTTGGATCGTTAACCACCGACCAAAGATAACCAGATAATCATGGCTACACTTGAGCCTAACGGACAATTTGACGATTCTGGCGAGCAACGCTCTCGCTCTGCGCTAGAGGTATCGGGTGACACAACGCCCCTAGACGGCATCATTGGCACTAGCTTGGCGATGCGAAAGGTCTATCAACTTACTCGCAAAGTCGCTAAAAGTGATGCTTCGGTTTTATTGCTCGGTGAAACCGGCACTGGAAAAGAATTGATCGCCAATGCTATTCATCAATTGAGCCGGCGTTCAAACGGGCCATTTGTCAAAGTTAATTGTGGGGCCTTGAGTGAGAGTTTATTAGAAAGCGAGTTGTTTGGGCATGTCCGCGGCTCATTTACTGGAGCTGTTAATAACCGCACTGGGAGATTTGAAGCTGCCCACTCTGGGACGATTTTCTTGGATGAAATCAACTCTACTTCCTTGGAATTGCAAGTTAAATTATTGCGTGTGTTGCAGGAGCGTGAGTTTGAGCGGGTTGGTGATACACAAACCATCAGTGTTGACACGCGTGTCATAGCCGCGAGCAATCGTGATTTAATGAGCGAAGTACGCGCTGGGAATTTTCGTGAGGATGTCTATTGGCGCCTGAACGTAGTACCTGTTGAAATTCCGCCGCTGCGGGACCGTCGCGAAGATATCCCTCAACTGCTTACTTTTTTTCTGCAACAATATAACGAAGTTAATGACCGCTACGTAGTTCATATCCAACCAGCGGTAATTGATGCGATGCAGCAATACACTTGGCCAGGGAATGTCCGTGAGTTACAAAACTATGTCGAACGAGCGGTGGTGTTGGCTAGTGGGGATGAATTTACAACGGACTTGCTGCCGCCATCGGTCTTATCTAATCAACCCCAACAGTTATCGGGCGGGGGCGACACAGTTGAAGATTTAGCTGGATTATCTTTTCGGACGGTACAACAAGGGTTGCGGGAACTGGCGGACAAAGATGGAAACTTGCACAGTGAGATCGTCGATCGCATCGAACGTGAACTCATTCAACAAGTTCTGGCGGCGTGCGGCGGTACGCGAACCAAGGCTGCCATTCAACTTGGTATCAATCGCAACACGCTCCACAAAAAAATCAAAGACCTCCACATCGATGAATAAAAGATGTCGTCGCGGCTATGGCTCTTTGAGCACCTAGTCTTGTGCCCACCCAATAATCGCGATTATCGGTGTAATCCTATCGTTCTCGTAATAACAGATTGATTCATCTTCGCCCAATTCTATTTTTGCACCCAATTTGCGGTTCGCAGCCACCGTTAAGTGGATAAAATAGAATGACTCACATAGTTTTGGAGTGCTATGTTAACTAGCCATGGAGCCGGCTAACTCTCTTTTTTCAGGGTCGTTTCATAAATTTTTTCATGCTTAATGTAATCGCTATGACTGATTGGTTGACGCGCATTTCACTATGGTGTTTTGCGCTTAGCTACCTAATTGCATTGCTGCTAGAAATATCTCGCTTGTTTTACCGAATCTCGGTTCGCAGCATCGTTATTTTTGCATTGATGCTCGCCGGTATTTTTGCACACACCATTTTTCTTTGGGATAAATTCCAGGCAGATTTTTCTGGTGGCACGCCTTTGGCAAGTTGGTATGACTGGTGCCTCGTCATCTCACTAGCACTCGCAGTCACTTATACGATCGTCGCTTTACAACGAGTGCGCCATTCCGTCGGGATATTCTTTTTGCCGGTGATTTTAGGTTTGATTTTGTTTGCTGTTTCGATTAAGGGCCGGCAACCATTTTCCGCTCAAGAGCGGGGAAACCTCTGGGGCATGACTCACGGCATTAGCTTAACGGCTGGCACTATAGCCATGGCAATCGCGTTTACGACGGGGTTAATGTACTTAGTTTTAGCTTCACGTCTTAAACGCAAATTACCGCCCCGTGCGGGATTTCATTTACCATCGCTTGAATGGCTCCAAGTTTGTAATCAACGCAGTCTATTTTTAGCAACCGGGCTTATTATGATCGGCTTGTTTTCTGGCATCATCATCAACAAACTTAAAAACGTTGTTGCCTGGGACGACATGGTTGTGGTTTCCTCGTCGGTCTTGTTGCTGTGGCTAATCGTCGTCTCAGTTTTTGAGATGCTTTATCGTCCGGCTCGGCAAGGCAAAAAGATCGCCTATTTGACTATAGCCAGCTTCTTTTTCTTAATCATGGTTTTGTGTTTTGTAATTTTTGGGCAACACGCTGAAGCACCTGCGGTCACAATGTTATGGGCAGGAGGTGGTAAATGAAAGTACAGATGATTGGCTGTAGCCACCACAACACCGACGTTACCTTCCGAGAGCAACTCGCCTTTCAGCCTACGCAAGTGACTGCGGCTTTAGCACAAATGCGTCGTCTCTTTCCTCGGACAGAAGCCGTTTTGTTGTCAACTTGTAACCGCATGGAACTCTATACAGCAGCAGAAGATGAAGCGGATTGCCCCACAACAGAACAATTAATTGATTTTGTTGCGGAATTTCACGGCCTAGTCCCACAGGATATTGCTGTGGAATTACTTAACCTCAGTGGTGAGGAGGCGGTCCTGCATTTATTTTCAACGGCTGCAAGCCTCAATAGTATGGTTGTTGGTGAAGCCCAAATTCTATCTCAAATTAAACAAGCCTATGATTTGGCAAATGCGGGTAATAGCACCGGCCCCCTAACACACAGCACATTCCAAGCAGCGCTGCGAGTTGCAAAACGAGTGCAAAACGAGACTAGCCTACATGAAAAACGTGTTAGCATTCCCTCCATTGCCGTCGCTGATTATGCCAGCCAGTTTTTTGAACGGCTTGATGATAAGGTTGTCCTGATTATTGGCGCTGGGGAAATGGCTCAGGAAACTCTGACTTACCTCGTTGATAAAAACGTCGGCCAAACGGTTATCGTTAATCGCAGTCGGGACCGAGCCGATCAACTGGCCAAACAAACCGGCAGTGAAGCTGCGGACTGGGATCAACTAGAAAACTTATTGGCGGCAGCCGATTTGGTCGTCAGTGCCACCGCGGCTACCGATCCTGTTGTTACTAGCGATCTGTTTCACCAAGTGGTTGAAAAGCGCTTTCAACGCCCCATCTTCATATTGGACTTAGCCGTTCCCCGAGATTTTGACGCCGCTATTTCTGAATTCATTAATGTCTATCTTTATTCTATTGATGATATTCAAGCGGTTTGTGATGCTAACCTTGCGGCGCGCCAGTTGGAATGGCCCAAAGCTGAGAATATCATCGCTGAAGAAACCGCGTTGTTTATGAAAATCTTGTTTCAGCGAGTTACTGGGCCCTGGATTGGACGACTAAAACAACAAGCAAATGATATCAAAGAGGCTGAACTACAGCGTCTACAAAACAAGCTTGGTAGTTTAGCCGACGACCCTGCCGTTACCAAAGAACTCGAAATTTCGTTAGATCGACTGGTTAATAAACTACTGCACCCACCACTTGAATCTCTACGTGAAGATATTTCCCCAGACACCGGTGCGGGTTTGTTAGACGCGCTAAAAAAACTCTTTCAACTCAAAGATTAGCTCGCTATTACGCTGCTTCCGGGACTTCTAGTGGTGCTGGAAGTTTCATGGTTGGCAAGTCTTCGATTGCTTCTAAACCGAACAAACCAAGGAATGTTCTCGTCGTAGCATATAAATAGGGCCGGCCTAATTCTTCGCTACGCCCAGCAATTCGAACCAGATCGCGTTCCATAAGTTGTCGAATTACTTCACCACACCCAACGCCACGAATCGCTTCAATTTCGGCACGCAGCACAGGTTGCCGATAAGCAATAACGGCTAGTGTTTCGATGGATGGCTTGGAGAATCGCTGCGGCGCTACGGTGTATTCTAACCGCTTGAGCCAACTACAAAACACTGGACGACTCATCAATTGATAGCCTCCCGCAACCTGTTCAATACGATAGGCGCCGTTGGTTTGATCATATTGTTTGTTAAGTTGTTCGATTAATTGTCGCGCCTCTTTTCCATTCCGCAAACGCGCATATTGCACTAGTTTTGTCATCGTAATCGGTTCGCGTGCTATAAAAATAACCCCTTCGGTTATTTGCCTTAACGACTGTACATCTTCTTCGCTGCGTGGTGAA
>Ga0315334_10001559_pt1 | contig 14171 bp, 15 predicted proteins | sample M150034915metaG_FD_205555 | JGI IMG/M metagenome (GOLD analysis project Ga0315334, IMG submission 205555) | Ammonia-oxidizing marine archaeal communities from Monterey Bay, California, United States - M1 500m 34915 | ecosystem: Environmental > Aquatic > Marine > Intertidal zone | place: USA... | reverse complement strand
GCCTTGGTATTAAGGACGATCACCCTCGCCGTAGCGTCATTCTGGAAGATGTCGATAGAGGCCTGACGAGCCTTCATGGAGTCATCGCCTGCGACCCTGAGCCCACCGAACTTCTCGGCCAGGGTGTTGACCACGGTCTTGTGGTGGCCAAACACGACCAACTTACGGTCAGTGCTGTCCAGGAAGGTCTCGATCCATTCGATCGCGGCTTCGATTTTGCCCTCGCCAGCAAGACGCTTGAGAATCGTGATCTTCGCCAGAGCGTCAGCCATGGACGAGTGGCGTCCCTCTTCGGCCAACCACACCAGAGTGTCACTCTCGACCGCTCGGTATTCCTTCCTCTTCACCCCCGAGAGTTCGGTCTCGACTGAATACCTGGCCTTGGGCGGCAACTCCTTGAGAACGTCTTCCTTCTGGCGCCTGACGTAACAGGTCTGGCGAAGGAGGTTGTTCAGTTCCTCGGTCTCCGAGGCCCCATTGAAGTCCCACCCGTGACCGTTGTAGTGGGCGTCGCAGTAGCGCTTGCGGAAGTTCCACGACCCGCCGAACTCGTTGATGCGATCAAGGACCTCCAACTGCGAAACCAACTCCACCGGCCTGTTGAGAACGGGCGTCCCAGTGAGGGCAAGCACCATGCCGCTGTCGGGGATGGAGGCCGCTATCTCCTTTAGGGCCTTCGTGCGCTTCGCGCCGGGTGTCTTGGCGTAGTGGCTTTCATCGAAAATCAGGGACTGGAAGCCGACCGCCTTGAGGGCGTCTTCCTGTTTGGCGAGGATGTCGTAGTTGATAATCACAACGTCCGAGTTCTTCACGCCAACCTTGTTGTCCACAATGTGGATGGTCTTGCCGGGAAGCCACATGCGGACCTCGCGCTCCCAGTTGGTCTTGACCGTAGCCGGACAGACAACCAGCACTGGGTAGGCGTCCTGGTGCTGGACCGCAGCCAGCGATTGAACCGTCTTCCCAAGACCCATCTCGTCGGCGATGAAACAGCGCCGAGCGTCGATGGCATAGGCAGCCCCCGCCAATTGAAACGGGTGTAGGGCGATCTTCTCGCCGGTCATGGGATGTACGTCCCCCATGCCGTCGATGTGAAGGTTGGAGTCATCAGCCTCAGAGGCCCTGCCGCGCTGTGTGGCCTTGCAGACCATGTCAATGGCCTTTTTCTGGATCGCTGGGTCGAACTCAAAGCCCCAAGCGTTGGCAAGGGCGACAGCCTGGGCTGCGGATGGGCGCGGGGCCCTCCACACCTTGCACTTGGAGTCCCACTTGCGGCCAGTAACGCCTTTCACAGCATCCACGAGATCGGGGTCGTAGTCGAAGTCGAAGACAAAGAACCCGTCCTCCAGGTAGAGGTTGCGCTTGACCCTCGTCAAGTCACCGGGATCTGCTGGCGTGAACTTCGCCAGAGCCTCATACGCCTCACCGGACACGACAAAGCCGTTGGAGTCCACGAAGGTTCGGAACAGCGCCCCCGACTCGACGGGGACGTACCACTTCTGCGCCTCGGGCACCCAATGGGACCCTTCGATCTTCCTGATCTTGGTCACAAGCCCAACGTCGTACTGGAACGCGACGACAAAGTGGTCCTCAACGATCTTGTCGACGTAACGGCTCTTGGCCGATTCGCGGGCACGCTCTGCCTTGCGGGCGTCATCGCGACCATCCCCACCGACCCTCATCGGGACCGGGAGGGCGTCATAGGCGAAGCCGTAGTCTGCCAACTGCTTCCCGTACTTGGAAAGCATGTTGTACGCCTCCCAGCAAACGGCGTCCGTCCAGTCGGAGGGGTCCATGGCAGCGGCACGACGACCAAACGGACTGTCGGTACCGTTGAAACCAACGCCATCGTGGGTTTGGGCTCCATCACACATGGAGGCCACGGCAGCAGTTGCTGCCCAAATCACGGCCTTGGTAGAGTCGTCGGTGGTTGTCAGCGTGTCAGTCATGTCTTCTCCAGTTGAGTAAGTAGTTACCTGAACCATGGGCTCAGTCTACAGTCAGTGGACGGAAGGCACAACCTAACGGTCGCGGACCATCAGGACGTAAAGAACTAGCGCCAGTAGCCCCGCCACCAGCAAACCAGCGTTACCTAGAACCTCCCAAAGGTTCATAGCCCACTGAAATCATTCATTCTGAGGGTGTGTATTTCCCTGGCCAGGGCAACCATCTGCTGAACAAGGGGCTTCGAAACCCCCAGGGTGTTGGCCACCTGAGAATAAGTGAACCCGTCTCCCCCATTGCCGAAGTCACACGCCTCCTTCACCGACAGGGCGCGCTGCGTGATGATCGACTGCCGGAGCGCCGTTACGGCTGGAAGGACCTCTTCGTTCAGTAGGCGCGCCCGTTCTAGGGGATCGTCGGAATCCAACGCATCCTCCATAAGGCCCTCGACACTCACAACCGACCAACCTCTGTGATGTAGAGCATCGCCCTGTCTTCCCCACCATCGATATACGGCGCCTTGAACTCTAATGACTTGACGAACTCGGGCCCATCGTCAGGGATCACCTGGGCATCGACAAGGCCGTCGATACATGCCTTGGCCACCGGGAAGTGTCCGCCCGTGTCAGCCATGTTGCGCCGGTTTTTCCGATGGGGCACGAACATCACGTTGATGCTCTTCATCTTGGGGATCTTCGCTTCGAGGGCCGCCAGATAAGTCGCTTCTCTCCATGTCTTCACCAGTTTTGCCCGCTTGTGATAGTGCATTCCCCGCTCACCATTGAGGGTGAACAGCGGGCCTTCAATAACCAACGTCCAGCGATTGGGCACACAGTCATCCTATACCTCACCACCGGTACCTCTTGCCGACCCGCCTTTTAGGGTTCTTGGCCAATCGCTTCTTGATGCGAGCCTTGTAAGACAAGCCGTGTCGTGGTTTCAGCAAGTGGCCGTGTTCGTCACGCCCCTCTGGGATTTCTGTCGGTAGTCGGGTGACGGTCCACTCCTTACCCTTGTCGTCCCTCCAAATCAACTCACTCACCATCAGCACCCCTGGAGACCGCTTTCCGCGCCTCACGGATGAACTCGGCTACTTCCTCTGGCGAGAGCGGCGTGGCAGTGCCTTTTGGGAGTTCGTAATAGGGCCTCTTGCGACAGGCCCTCAGGTATTCCTTGTACTCCGCCCAAGACGGCCAGAACTTACAGTTGTCTTCAATGAGCGTGACAGCCGCCATGGCTTCATCGAAATCGTATGGCCTAAGTTTCTCGCCCCAGTACCGGACCTCTTCGACAGACAGGGGTTTACCTGGAAAGGCCACACTGAGTTTGGCCAGGATGTAATCAGCGTGGTCGTCTGTCATTGGATTGGATCAATAGTCTCGACCACCCTGAACATCTCGGCTCCATCGATCAAGGCTTGGAGGTCTGCTTTGGAAGTAGGAGTGATCTTGTTCCCGTCGGTCGGAAGGTGTTTCAGGTAATCCAACGGGCGGGCGGCGTTGGCGATGTTCTCCATCGCTACCTTCGTTTCTTGTTCCAAATGCCCAGGACCACGGATCGCTGCGTCGCATATGGCGGGCCGAAGATCAATCGTCAGAATCCCACCGTCTAAACTGATTGCAGAGTCAGCAATAAGCGCGTAGTCCTGATAGTCGAGTTCGGCCTGTTTCACGAACGCCCTACGTTCGACCCCTGCCACCGGGGGCATGGTGCGCGTTCTCACTGCCGCGGCCCGCTCTTGGAAACGGTGGACCATTTCCTCTGTGTTTAGGTTGTCCATCAGAAGCCCTTCTGCAATGGCGACTTGTAGACAGCGTCTTGGCATAGGGAGCATTGCGCGTATTTGTTGAATACCGACAGGATCGCCGAGCAACGCTTGCTTCCGTACCCCTCACAAACCCTCCCTTTCGGGTATGTCTTTATCATCGTGTCACCAGCCCTATTGGTCCTCGGTCATCCAACCCGTCGTCGCAAGTTATTCATCGGCGGAGTGGGTCCCTTTCGTGTTCGGCGACCAGTTCATCAAGGTCCTGGACGAAAGACGGAACAACGGGAGGCACAAAGTCCTCAGCACACCACCCGCACTCCGTCCTGCCATCGGTGGACGGCGACTCACCCTTACAGAAGGGGCACTTCGGATGGTTGAACCCAATGCTAGAGACGAGGTAGCCGTGAGACATCATCCCCTGCGGACTCCTGGCGACAGCCTCTTGAGTTCTGCCCACTTCGCTTTCGTTGGGACAGGCTTAAAGTCCTTGCCGCGGATCTTCAACAGTTCCTCGCGGGTCGGCTGGTCGTCGCTTTCATTCCGTATGTTGCCCATCACGTTCCTCTCTCGCCTGTTTAATGGCGCTCCACCCCTTGGGGGCTGTAACTACGTCTTCGACCTTGACGGTCGCCGGGTCCAACTCGGACCAGTGGTTCGCAATCGCCACCGGGGTGACGGCAGCGCCACTGAACTTGCGACGGTACACCTTCACCCTCGCGTGAATCTCATGCGCCGTCGCGTTGGACTCCTTGAGCAACTTCACCGCCTTGTTGTAACGACCGCGCTCGTTGGAGTTGATCGTGGCGGTGTTGACGCCACACGCCTCCATGATCGCGTCCCACACCTTGTCGCGTGCTTTTTCACGCGTAGGTTCTAGGGCGGTTGTAGGACGGTTATATGACGGTTCCTTGGTCAAAGCCTGACCAGGCTGCTTGGTCACTGTGGCTAGGGTGCCTGGCTGTGGTGACTGGTCACCCTGGTCACCATGACTAAGGTCACCCTGACTGGGGTGATCCCCATTTCCAACCAATTTCAGTTCTACAACAGGGGCATAGTTCATACAAATCTGATAAGTGTTCGACTTCCTACCCCCACCGGAGTCTTTTGTAATGAAGCCCTTTGTCATTAGGTTCTTAATAGACCTCTGTACGGTGGACACCGACAGCACCGTGTAGCGGGACAGTGTGTCCAGGGACGGGAAGGCCCCAGAACCGTCTGGCCGCGCGTGGTTTGCAATACCCAACAGAACGAACTTCTCACTCGTGGTGATGTTCTCGTCCTGCTCAAGGACCCACACCATGACCTCTATCGCCATTTAGTTGGACTTCCTAGAAATAGTCGCCTTCACGGAGCGCTTCACATCACAGAAGTTATCGGGATTGAGCCCTGGCACCCGCGCCCTGAGGGCGGTAACTCTCCAGTCACGGAAGGCCGCACACTCCAGCAGCCGATCTACGACCGCCTCTATCCATGGCCCGATGATGGAACGCTCGTTGACCAACTCGCCAGACTCCTGGTCCACATAGTGCCGCTCGTCGATCTCATCCAGGGCTGTCGATATGACCGAACGTAGGACCACGTTGTTCTGCCAGTTGGAGCGGTAGTTCGATACCTTGCGCTCCACCAAGAGGCCACCCTTCTCGAACTTGCGGGTCCCCATGTTGTCCATGATGGTGACCAGTGTGGGGTTCGCCTCATTGTCCACATCCCTAATGGACGACTTGTGGTATTTGATGACCTCCAAGAGGTCCACCATGCTGTCTGCCGTGGCTTCCAGTTGTCCATTCTCTGCGCTCTCTTGCGCCTCGCGTATGGCTATGTCTAGAGACCTCCGCAGTTCCCCTGCCATCGCGTCAATTTCGGCGATCCTCTCATCAAGATTCATCTTTAGACACCTTTATCCGTAGTCCTGGTTGCTCTGGATTGTCGGGTGAAACCACAAGGCGATCGACAAGAGCGGCCCACTTCTCCCCAGCGTCCATTGAGTTTGCAACCCACGCGGCCTGTTGGGCGGGGATGTACCCAATATGTTCACCACCGACGAACACCTTGATGGCATTCGGATCGTGTTCGTTGTCTGGTTCCCTAACAAGGGTCGCCGTGACTTGACCAGTCTTTCTGCCATCACCAAAGACTTGGATTATGGCGTTCGCTATCTCCCATAAGTTGTTTGGGTAGCGCGGTCGGAAGGTAACCCCAGCGACCGCTACCTCAAATGGGGACTTCATTAGAAGTCGGGCTCAGCGTCAGCCACGGCCTCCGTATGGAGTGACTCGACAATGTTGTAGACGGCGTTGAACTGGCTGACCTTTAGGATCGGCCACTGCCTCTTGTTGAGTTTCTCGTGGGCCTGACGAGCCCTTTCCGCGTAGTCCTCTGGAAGTGAGGTCACGCGTAGTTTGAGTTCGGCGTGGGCCTTCTTCATGGCGTCGTCGTCTGCCCAGTCATCACTTTCGGTCAGAGGCTCAGGCGCTGCTTTGACGGGTACCGGCTCTGGATCGGCCTGGGCCTCAGTAACTACCCCCGCCGGGGACGCAATGGGATTTGTGTTTTCCGGCGGGGGCAGAATTGAAGGCTCAGGCGTCTTGGGCATGGGTACCGAGTCGTTGGCGACCTGAGCCTCGTCACCAGAGCGGATCGCTTCGTGTTCGGCGAGCCGCTGTTTGTAGGTAACGATCAGTTTCATCTCCCCAGCGGTGTCGGCATAACCGGCCCGCTTGAGGGCACGCCCTAGTGCCTTGGTGCAGAGGACGTTCCAGGCGTCGCTGGGATGGTCGTTCTTGTTGGACTTGGCGTCGGAGAGCGGCTTGTACCCGACGATGGGCAACTCGTCCGTGGGGCGCAAGAGAATCTGCGCGACGCAATAGTCGTCCTTGCCTCCGAACTTCTCGGGGATGCCAAGTTCGGCACCCGTCATTTCGGAGAACTCAGCGACCGCTTCGGGGTAGTCCTGTTTCAGGACCCCCCACCGGACGGACGGTGATACATAGTCTTCAGCGATTTGTGCCATGTCTTTCTGCCTCCTGAGCAGGTGTTATGCGATTGTGACGCAGCGTAACGCTTCTGGGTATCGGACAATGCCAGGCCGCGTCAAGGCCAACTATACCGTGGCGTACAGGTGGACACAACCCCTACTAGAGTTGCCGACCCCCGACCTTATTCACGCTGGTTGCGAACAGTTTGTTGACCATCAGGTACTGCACCATCCCACCGTTCAGATTGAACAGAGCGACCAAGTCCCAGTAGTTGTCCTCGTTCGACTCTTTGATGTGGATGAAAGCGTCGTTGTCGAACAGTCGAACGCCGTCAGCCAGGTCGTTCGCCATCTTGTATTCGGGGACAGCGCAGCCGAGTCTGTAACGATAGGTGGACACACCCCATTCTCTCTCAGGATGAGGTGTGTGTTGACTATGCCCCGTCGGCCTCGTCGTCTACCACGGTCAGGGCTGGCTCAGCCATGATGTCGGCCCCCTGAGCCCTCAGCGCTTCGATCAGAGCGTCCTTGACGGCCATCTCGGCGGTCAACTGGGCGATCTTGGTGGTTAGCGAACCGATAACCGTCTGAATGTCAATTTCTGGATCTGGCATGTGGACAGTCTAGACAGTCGGATCGGACACTGCGTCCATTGCGGTCTTGCGAGCCATGTTCCACAATGTCTCGTCGACCCTCTTCTGGAGCCAGACGTTGATCGCCGTGACCCTGTCCTCGGCAGTCTCGTTCGAGCCACCCAGAAAGGCGTCAAGCGCCTCCAGTTGGGCGTCAGGCATGGTTGCTGCTAAATCGGCCATGTGTGAATCCTACCTCATCCTTCCAGCACCGCAATACGGGCTTCTAGTTCCTGAATGGCCTTAGTCAGGATCGGGATGAACTGACTGTACCGGAGGCCCTGATTCCACTCTTCCTCTATGGCCGCGACAGTGCTGCCGTCAGGACCATCCGTTTCGGGTTGTGCCTCAGAGAGGCCGTTCGTCCATAGGGCAGTCCTGTCAGCAGCATCCCCCAAGAGGGTTTCGATTTCCTGAGCGATGAACCCATGGTGGGTACGGGCCCCACCTCTCCCTGTGGCGCCATCCATGTTGAAGGTGACCGGACGCAACTGCTTGACGAAATCCAACCCATAGGCGGCATTAGCGATATTACTCTTTGCCTTGATATCGGAAAGTTCGTCGACATTATCAACGTATAGGTTCCTCCAACGGAGACCGGTGGTCCCTAAGTCTGCCGCGTAGGTTGCGTTGTATGTACTCCACGGGCTGAAAGCGGGGTACGCCTTCCCGCCAGAGGCGTGATAGGTGTAACCATTAAACCAAGAAGTGCCGTTCACCTTTAACTTGTAAGTGCTGGTGGTGTACCCGACCATGAGATTCCCGTCGGAGTCGATCCTCACTCTTTCAGTCTCGTTGGTGGAGAACCCTATTGCGTAGGTCGCGGGACGGAACATGCCGGTGCCCTCGTCACTTAAAAAGTGGTAACCGGGGTCGGTTGCGTCACCACCGACCATCGACAGACCGTCTAGGTTCATTGTCGCGCGCAGGCTGTTGGAGAAACCGAACGAGATTTCGTTATCAGCCGACCTCCATATACCGGAGTGTGAATCACCGCTGAACGAGTAGGCGGGAGCGGCCTGGGAGCCACTAGCGAGAAGAAGTTGCCGATTGTCGCAAGCCTCTCGGACATCACTCAAGCCAGCGATGAACACACCCAACTGTTCGATGTCGGTCTTGTATTGAAGGTTCATCCCGAATGCCGCGGTAGACCAAGGGATGTATTGCTGGGTTCCGCTCGTTACGTCTGTGTCAGAGAGGTCGTTTAGTTCTAGGTGAACCCCAGTGGACGGAGATGAGGCGGTTTCGATAACCAATCCGTCACGGCCAGTGTCAGTGCGTGTCGTGATCGTCTTAGTAGCAGTGACCTCGATTACGTTGACCCCGAATGCCACACCCTGTGTGAAATAAGCGAGGTTGGTGCCCGACTGGCTAGTCGGACTGAATGAGACAATGTCCCCATCTTCGATTTCTTCGAGACCGAGATTCCAACTATAGGAACTACCGCCCGCCGTGAGGTCGGTGGCACCCCACATGATGGTGCCGCCGTCGTTCCACAACTTGTTCCTGCTCGTCGTTACGTTCGTTGAGCCAGTAGCCGGAGTGCCGGGATCCAACGTCAACCCACCGGGCGCACCGGGGGCGATGGCGTGGTTCTTGATTCTGAACCCACCGGGAGCGGTAACGACACCCATAACCTCGGAATAGGTGCCGTAGGCGGCGCCCTCAGGGTACGGCCCGCTGACAATGCCCATGTAGTCCATGTCCGCCGGGTGGACGAGGAGCGCCTCACCGAAGCCCGACATCTTGTAGGTCGCCGTGTTCTGAGGGATGGTGTCCCAGTTGGGGGAAACGGTCGCGATCTTGGTGGAGCCAACGTAGTCGGTGATAGTTCGGCTCTGAACCCCCCCACTGATCGTAACGTGGATCGTGTGGTCGTTGTAAATGTCGTTGGTTGATGACGCCGTAGCAGCGAGACGAATCGTGTTAGCGGTCGAATTGTTGTTAGGGACGGTCCCCTCGTGAACGTGGTGAGAAATCTTCGGATCGCGAAGCCTGACCCCCGCATACTTGAACCGATCGTTAGTGGCACCGAGATAGTCGTCCTCTCCATCTGTGCTACCACCATGGAAACGGGGGGCCACTAAGTAGGCGGCGCCGTACCTGTGCATGACGGGGTTGCCTTCGTCCTCGTATGTGAAGACGGCGTGACCGGGGATGGCCTCGTCGGCGTGCCCAGTGAAACCAAGCAGGTAGCCATACCCTCCGCTGCTACCCCCAAAACCAAGGTTGGTGTTGTTGTCACCAATGACTATGCGAGCATTACCCAAGTTGCCAGTGGCGAAGAGATCGCCGTCTGCACCACCCGAGTCGGAGGCGATGTTCCCAAGGAAAGTGGAATCGCCCGTCGCGTCGACCCACGAAGTGCGAGCGCCTTGAGCCAGTGTGATGGTGTCGTAGTCCCCCCACCACATATTGCCGTCTTTGTCGATATTGAAGGTAGCGGCCTCTTCGCTGGAATTGTCCCCTCCGTCTGGTGTCGCATTCTCGGCGTTGGCGGGCTGGGGCATCCTGATCGCCGTTGTGAGCACCTGACCGGCATCTATCAGCGACGCGTTGATCGTGCCAGCAGAGATATGGGTAGCGTCGATCACGCCAGCCTTGATGAAGGACGCGCCGATCGTGTCTGTGCCGATCCAGACACCTGTTTGGGACTCGTCATCCGTATCCAGGGACACCGGCCAATAAGCCACGCTAGCGTTAGTCCAATTCTCCGAGACCTCCTTATTCCAGTCGACCGCGCGGACCCTGACCCAGTGGTCCCTGCCACCGGCTTCGGACTTCAACCCAGCACAGATGAACCCTTCACCACTAGGGACGATGAACGTCTGAGAAGCCGTGCCAGGCACACCGGAGGTACTACCCCCAATCACCCTCGTCCACTCATTACCAGTCGTCGAGTTGAAGGAGGTGGCGTTCGAGATTTCGATTTCGTAATGGCCACGGTTGGCCTGCATCGCCAGGTTGGACCCGTCGTTCAGGTCATTAAACGAGACGAGGACCGCGTTCAGCATCCCGCGCACTACGACGTTTGCCACATCGTCAGGAACGTCGGGCGAGGTGTCGATAATGGTGCCGTCTAGGTCGGTCTCGAAGTCTGGATCGGCCTCCACATCGAAGTTGGCACCGGTGGAGTAATCACTCGTGTACCCCAGTCTTGAAATGGAGCGCGCCCTGACCTCATACTCCGTGTCCTCTGCCCCTGATGCCAGGGCGTGGATTACGACCTCCTGTTGGGTGGAGGTACGGTCTGGCGTCCTCGCCATGGTGTATCGCCTTGAAGTGTTGGCTGTCGGGGTGACCTCGACTTCAAATGTCGCTATTTCGTTCTCCCAACCCCTCGGCTGGTCGAAGGTCACTACGGCACGCCGGTCACGGCCTTCCGACTGGGGGGTGGCGACGACATTGATTGGGGGGTTGGGAACCGCGCTGCTTGTGAAATTGCTCTGGCTGATCTGGTAGGTGTATTGCTCTGTTTCCTCTACCTGTTCCAAGCGGCCAATGATGTTCTCTACGACATCACCAATCGTTATCTCGACCTGGAACGATGATGGGGTTAGATTCGCTGAGATACCAACAACCTGGCGGTTCTCATAGGAACCGGGCGTGTACTCAATCCGCACCACATCGGCGATGCCGAAATCGAGCCAAGCCTGCGTGTTATCGGTCTCGATGTACTGGAACGAGAAATTGTCGAGTACGCCCTTGACCTCATTCAGCGATTGGCGGGCAACCTCGACATTCGCTTCACCGTGGACGTTGTCGTATTTGACAAACGCCTCGCGCCTGCCGTAGGCGGACACGGCTGTGGCGTCATCAACCTTCTCCATCACAAAGCCGTTCGAGAGGAACATCGTTGTCCGAAGATCGGTACGTCGGAAAGAGTTCGCCGACCTGACCGCGTTGGGAACGGTTAGTAGCACCACCCCCGATTTATTCTCGCCAAGTTGCTTCGCTATGGAGACCTTCCCATCGGGGGCGACCCGCCACTGGGCATTCGCCGTCTTCGACGCGCAATTCTTAAGTGTCTTCAAGAGGTCCTGACCACTTGGGACCTCAAACACCCACTGAGTGTCGTCATCCTCGTAGGTCGCGTGACTCCACTCGACGCCTTCTGAGTCGTACTGCTCAGTGGTCATGTTTGAGTCGAGGCTGAGCGGCCAATCAACGCTGTCACCATCGCGATCGGCACTCCCACCGCCGCCAGGAAGGGTGCTCAGGGTGACGTTGGCCCAGGCCGCAGTCCCGTTCCCATCATTGTTCGAGTCGGTATCCAGCCACCTGGCGGTCGTCGTCCCGACTCCTAAATCTGCCTCTTTGAACAGGTGGACGAACGCCCCGCCGCCGAACGCCTTGTACTTGGGCCCGAAGCGCGACTCGGCCAGGATCATGCCGTGGTTCGGGAGGGTCTGGCCCGCTGCGATGTCCTCCAGGTCCGACTGGTCCGCATGGGTGGAGCCGAACGCCCTGCTCATGGGACCAACTAGGGCATCTGGGTTGATTACCCCGTCGACCTCAAGACCCTCATCAAACTTCTCGGGAAGGACAACCGCCCACTCCAGGCAGGCTCCCAACCCACGCCCCGCGATCACGGCACGGCGCCGGTTCCCTGCATATTCGATCTCTGCTTCCTCGATGAGGAATGTGTAGACCAGTGTCCCAGCGCGATGAATCTGGACGGCGTAGTTGCCCTCCCAGGGATACTTGCTGTTAGCGGTGTAGAAGGCGCTCAGCCAGGGTTCGTCATAGTCCACTTCCAGGCGGCCAGAACCAGGGTCGCTGAGGCTGTCGCCAAACTGGAGGGTGTGCCAGTTGCCCACATAGGCCACGCTGGCCAGTGTTGTGGCGCTAACGATTCGGACATCCCACGGGGTTATCGCGGGCATTAGATATACGCCTTGGTATATGCAATCGAGTAGGTGGTGTTGGATTCGAAATCATTGGCACCGGGGACCAACCGGAACCAGTCGGTCGTGTCTGAACCGGTGCGGTCCAGGTAACCAACGGAGTTGGTCGAGCCGTCTACCACCGTGTAATTCTTGGTGTTGATCGTTACAGCAGCACCCGGATTGGCGGCAAACGTCAATTTGCTGCCCGTCGTGACGTTCTCGATATATGGATTGGTGACACTTCCGTTCCCCAGGGTGATTGTCATGTCCGTAATCATCGCCGTCCCGTAGACAGTGCCATCTGCGGTCAGCGTTGTCGTGGCTTTATTGCCAGCGACGCTAGTGGCCTCATACCAACGCGGGTCCATATAGAGGATTGGGACATCAAACCGGGCATAAGAATTGGGGCGGTAATCGGAGATATTGATTTGGCCCGAAACCTCGCCGTAGTTGACCCGAAACATATCGGCTGGGCTGGAGGGGTTGTCCTTCAGGGTCCGCACCACCTTCAAGGGGGCGTCATAACCGGTAGCCGCGTGGTTTGTCATCAGGATAGCCATGACGGTGTCCCAGTTCTCGTGGAACTGAGCCCGCCGGGCCGCCTTCGTTGAGGGTGGTATGCCGGTGGCGGGGTCTACATCACAAATCCACATCGCCCACGATTCCGTGCGCCCGCCCATGCGCTTTTCGCGGAAGCGAAGGCCGTGATCCATCGCTGGAATCAAGTTGTCGCCGCGCTTCAGCGGGGTGTTCTGCGTGACCGACTCAATCGTAAACATCTCTGTGTCAAACGACTGATCGTTGACCGTGTAGGCCTCTATGGAAGCAGCCATTAGACCCTACCAACCTCGGACTGAGTCATAAACGGGGGTATCGACTTCGTCGCGAGTACCGGAGAGGTTCCCAGTAGAGAATGCGGAATAGATTTGACCTAACCAGCCATCGAATATCCCCATAACTGTCGCCTCACGGATGGCGCTGTGGAGTTCGCCTCCAAGGGTGGGGCTAACCTCGCCAGACGCTATGGCATTCCCCATCGAGGACGCCCAGAGATTGGCCTGGGGACTATTGAGGTTGATATTGGTCGTGTTGAATGAGTTCTCTTCTTTGTACCGGGCAGCATCTTCGTGGTAGGTCTCCACAGTGCCTGCCACCATCGGCGCCGCCTCATCAAAGGTGAGGCCATACCCACCCGTCATTCCTGCAAGGTTTGGGGGTCGGACGAAGGAGTCTTCCGTTTGCCAATCACCTTCTTCGTTCCTGACGGTTGGGCCGAGGAGATCAAGGTCACCCACGACAACCTGGATCGAGGCCAGGTCTTCCGCAATAGTGCCTATCTCTATCCCAACCAGTGCCAGTGCAGTCAGTGTCTCATCGTCAGCAAACTTCTCTAGCACCGAAGAGCCGTCGAACTTTTGGTCCAGAAGCCCCTGAATGGCCGTCTCGCTAAGCCCTGCGGCCTCCGCCACTGCCGTAAAGGCATCTGCCGCCGCTTCACCAGCCGTGAGTAGCGCCGCCTGTGACTCAATAACCTTCAGACCAGCATCGGTAACCCGCAGTTCCGCCCTGGTCAACTCGTCGCCCCGAGTGGCTGCTGCTTCAAAGTCGTCAAGGGCGAATTTTGCTTCATCCAGGGCGAGTTCAAGGTCGTGCATGTTCCCCTGTCCGAGGCGTAGGGCGCGCTCCGCGTCCTTCACGGCGGTCTGGAGTCTCTTCTGGGTCAGTTCCTCGAAACGGGTATCGATACCCTTTCCACCAGCGGTTGTCTGGAGGCGGTCAAGGTCTCTCTGGGCCTTCTCGAAGTCCAGCATGGCTGAGATTGAACCCGACACAATCCCGGAGTTACTTCTAACGGCACCCAACGCGTGGTCAATCAATTGTTGGATGGCGTTTTCAACCTTGGGGATGTTTTGCACGATACCCTGAACGGCACCGTCGATTATTGCTTCACCAAACTCATACTG
>Ga0315334_10001558_pt1 | contig 14174 bp, 13 predicted proteins | sample M150034915metaG_FD_205555 | JGI IMG/M metagenome (GOLD analysis project Ga0315334, IMG submission 205555) | Ammonia-oxidizing marine archaeal communities from Monterey Bay, California, United States - M1 500m 34915 | ecosystem: Environmental > Aquatic > Marine > Intertidal zone | place: USA... | reverse complement strand
CGCGGCGGCCATCACACCGAACACCAACAGCCCCACCAGGCCGGCCATGAGGCGACGCTCGCCGACCACGCCATCGTCGGTGCCGAAGGAGCCCTTGGTGAGCATGATGCCGAACAGGAACAGGACGACGATGGCGCCGATGTAGACCATCACCTGGGTGACGCCCACGAACTCGGCTCCCAGCAGGATGAAGATGCCAGCCACCCCGGCCAGCACTACCACCAGGTAGAGGGCGGCGTGGACCACGTTGCGGGTGGTGACCATGCGCAGCGCCGAGACGATCATGGTGATGGCCATCACGGCGAACGCCACGTTCTGGGCCACAAGGGCCTCACCGCCGGTCAGGCGGTCCATGTCGGCGAGGGCGGCCAGCACGTTCACCGGGGCACCTGTGCCTTCTTGGCCTCGCTGCCCGCCTCGTAGTCCTGGAAGTCCGGGACGGTTTCCATCCACTGGCCGAGCTTGGACTTGTCATGCAGCAGGTCGGCGATCTTCGGCTCTGAGTACTCGAACTCCGGCGACCAGAACAGGGCCTCGAACGGGCAGACCTCGACGCAGATCCCGCAGTACATGCACAGGGCGAAGTCGATGTCGAAGCGGTCCAGGGCGTTCTTCTGGCGGGGCTTGCCACCCAGTCGACGCGGCGGAGCCTTGTACTTGTGGCCCTCGATGTAGATGCACCAGTCCGGGCACTCGCGGGCGCACAGCATGCACGCCGTGCAGTTGTCCTCGTGCAGCGTGATGACGCCGCGGGCCCGGGGCGTGGGGGTCTCCTTGACCTTCGGGTACTGCACGGTGTGCGATCCCTTGGTCAGAGTACGCACCATGGTCCTCATGGTGACCCCGAGGCCCTTGACGAGGCCGGGGATCTTGATGGTGGGAGGCATCAGAAGACCACCTTCAGCACACCGGTCAGCATGATGTTGACCAGGGACAACGGGATGAGCACCTTCCACGCCAACTGCTGGAGCTGGTCCTCGCGGAAGCGGGGGTAGGTGAACCGGAACCAGAAGATCAGGAAGGCCACCAGGATCATCTTGCCCATCAGGATCACCGGGCCGATGACGTTGAACAGGTCGCTGGTCGGGTCGATGCCCGGCATGTACCAGCCTCCCAGGAACAGGGTGGCGGCCAGGGCCGAGAAGATGCCGGCCGTGGCGAACTCGCCGATGAAGAACAGCAGGAACCGCAGGCCGCTGTACTCGGTGAGGTAGCCGGTCACGATCTCGGACTCGGCCACCGGCATGTCGAACGGCGGCTGGGTGAGCTCGGCCTGGACGGCCACCAGGAAGATGGCGAAACCCAGGAACTGGGTGATGATGAAGGGGTTGCCGATGCCGCCCCATCCGAAGATCTCCCCGGTGGCTTGGGCCATGACGATGCCCTGGACGTTCAGCGTGCCGGCCTGGATGACCACGCCCATGACGGCCAGCACCAGAGGCAGCTCGTAGGCCACCAACTGGCCGGCGGCTCGCAGGCCACCCAACAGCGAGTACTTCGACGACGACCCCCAGCCGGCCATGAGGATCCCGATGACCGAGATGGACGACACGGCCAGGGCCAGGAAGATGCCGGTGTCGACGTCGATGAACCAGGCGTCCGGGCCGGCCGGGATGACCAGCACCAGGAGGAAGGTGGAGATGAGCACCACGAAAGGGGCGGCCTTGAAGACGACGCGATCGGCCTTGGCCGGGAGGATGTCCTCCTTCTGGAGGAACTTGCCCACCTCGGCCAGCAGCTGCAGCGAACCGTAGGGACCGGCCTCCATGGGACCGAGTCGGCTCTGCATGAAGCTCATCATCTTGAACAGGAACAGGTAGACCAGCGTGCCGGCGGGCAGCAGGACGGCCAGCAGGCCGACCACGGCACGAATGCCGGTCTGTTGCCACCAGGCCAACTCGACGGCCAGCGTCAGAAGGTCGCCGGTCATCGGACCCGTCCCATCGATGCGGGCCTCGTCGATCCCATCATCACCGGTCGATGTCCCCGAGGATGAAGTACAGGCTGGCCAGGATCGAGACCACGTCGGGCACGTAGGTGCCCTCCAGCAGCCACGGGGTGATCGAGACGTTGTTGAACGACGCCGAGCGGATCTTCACCCGGTACGGCACCAGATCGCCCTTGGACACCACGTAGTAGCCCATGACGCCCAGCGGGTTCTCGGTCTCGACGTAGGCCTCACCGGCCGGCACCTTGATGATGCGCGGCACCTTGGCCATGACCGGGCCCGCCGGGATACCGTCGAGCACCTGGTCGACCATGTCGCAGGCCTCGCGTACCTCCTGGAGGCGCACCCAGTAACGGGCGAACGAATCGCCGTCGGGATGCGTCCAGACCTTCCAGTCCAGCTGGTCGTGGACCAGGCCGATGCCACCGTCGCGGCGGAGGTCCCAGTCGACGCCCGAGGCCCGGATGTTGGCGCCCGACAGCCCGTAGGACAGGCCCACGTCGGCCGGGATGACGCCGATGCCACGGGTCCGGGACTGGAAGATCTCGTTGCCGGTGACGAGGTCCTCCATTTCGTCGCAGAACGTGTGGATGCGGCCCAGCACGCCCTTCGTCTCGTCGATCCAGCCCTTGGGGAGGTCGTCCTTCAGGCCGCCGATGCGGTCGAAGTTGGGGTGGAACCGGCCGCCGGTCACAGCCTCGATCTGGTTGAGGACGAACTCGCGGTCCCGGAAGGCGAAGAAGACCGGCGTCACGGCGCCCAGCTGGACCCCCATGTCGCCGAGAAACAGGACCAAGTTGGCGATCCGGGACAACTCGAACAGGGCGGTGCGGATCCACTGGGCGCGCGGTGGTGCCTCGACGTCCATGAGCCGCTCGGCGGCCAGTATGAACGGCACCTCGTTGGCGAAGCTGCCCAGCCAGTCGATGCGGTTGACCAATGTGGTGACCTGTGGGTACGTCCGGACCTCGGAGAGCTTCTCGTAGCCCCGGTGCATGTAGCCCATGACCGGCTCGGCGGCCACCACCCGCTCGCCGTCCAGCTTGACGATGATCCGCAGCGTGCCGTGGGTGGCCGGGTGCTGGGGGCCGATGTTGAGGGTCATCCCCTCGGTCTCGATCTCGACGTTGACCCGGGCATCGCTGGCCTGACCGGCGATGTAGGCCATCTGGCGGGGGTCGCTCACCGCGGTCACGACGCGTCCCCCGATTCCACGCTGCCTTCAACAGGGGCGTCCCCGTCGGCCCCGTCGTCGTCACCGCCGGGCATGAGCTCGACGTCCACGATGCCCGGCCAGGGCTTCACCCGGCGGGCCAGCAGCGGATAGTCCTTGCGCAGCGGGTTTCCCTCGAAGTGCGACGGCAAGTAGATGTGCACCTGGTTGGGGTGGTTCCGGAACGAGATGCCGAACATCTCCCACGCCTCGCGCTCGTGCCAGTCCGCTCCGGGGTACACCCCGGTCCACGAGTCGACCTCGGGAGCGTCGCCGGCCACGTCAGCCTTGATGGTGATGCCCACGTGGCCCATCGGGTCGTGCACCCGGGCCAGCAGTTGGAAACGGGTCTCGCCGCCGGCCACACCGGTCTCGAGCGCGCTGGTCCCGTTCTCGGCCGCGTCGGTCGGCGCATCCGACTCGTCGGACGCTGCCGGAGACACATCGACCTGGGCGTCCATGTCACGGCCGTAGGGCGACGGCATCCAGTCCACGGCCGACAGGAAGTTGAAGTAGGACATGGCGCAGCGGTCCCGCAGGGCACGGGCCGTGTCGACCCACGCCTCGGCGGTGACCCGGACCCAGACGTCCACGCCGGGCTCGACATGGCTCTCGACCAGGCCACTTCCCAATGCGTCGGCCAACGCGGCGACCAGCGCTTCGCGCTGCTCGTCGGTCGGGGCCTCGACGGCCTCGTCTCCGTCGACCGGGGTACCGGTGTCAGGTGACGATGCGGTGTCAGGTGACGACAATGGGATCACCCGTCCAGCGTTCAGTCATGTCCTCAGTGGCGATGCGCTCCTGAAGCAGCACGATGCCCTCCAGCAGGGCCTCCGGGCGGGGCGGGCAGCCCGGCACGTAGACGTCGACCGGAATGATCTGGTCGACGCCCTTGGTCACCGAGTAGCTGTCCCAGTACGGCCCGCCGCAGTTGGCGCACGACCCCATGGAGATCACGTACTTGGGCTCGGGCATCTGCTCGTAGAGGCGTCGCACGGCAGGAGCCATCTTGTCGGTCACCGTGCCCGACACGACCACCAGGTCGGCCTGACGGGGGCTGGCCGGAAATGGGATGACGCCCAGGCGCATCACGTCGTAGCGGGGTGACGCGAACGCCGCGCCCATCTCGATGGCGCAGCAGGCCAAGCCCCACTGGTACACCCAGAGGGAGTACTTGCGGCTGACGTTGAGCAGCTTGGTGAGCGGCTTCGGTAACTTGCCGCTCTCGACGAGACCCATGGTGCGTTCCTCCCCTACCGTCGCCTGCTCAGATCCACCGGAGCAGGCGCTTGCGCCAGGCGTAGAACAGCCCGAGCGCCAGGATGAAGATGAAGATTGCCATCTCGACGAGGCCGAAGACGTCGTAGACCTCAAGGCGGGTGGCCCACGGGAAGATGAAGACGGCCTCCACGTCGAACAGCACGAACATCAGGGCGAACACGTAGTACCGGATGTTGGACTGGCTCCACATATCACCCTGCGGATCGACACCGGACTCGTAGGTCATGACCTTCTGCGGGGTGTCGCGCGACGGTCGCAGCAGGCTGCCCAGGCCCAGGAACGCCGACACCAGCAACACGGCGAGGCCGCCGAAGACGACCAGCACCAGCCAGCTGCGGAGGAAGTCGGACACGAAGGGAGAACCTAACGAATCGGGTGGAGGGGCGACGTCGGACGCGACCCCGGGTCCGGCGACCCGGGCAGGTTACCGGATGTGAACGGTTTCACGAAGACGAACCGGGGGTGGCCGACCGGCCTCCGGGGCCGGGCTGCACTGGCGTTTCCGGGCGCCACGATCAACTGCCGACCAGCACGGGGACGGCGTCACGGGCCACGTCCATCAGGGGTCCGGGCACGATGCCGACGGCCAGCACGCCGACGCACGCCACGCCGATGACCACCCGGGCGCCCAGCGGGACGGTGGTCTCGCCGTCAGCTCGGGCAACTTCGGCATCTTCCAGATGCCCGTCCTCCAAATACATGGCGACGAGGATGCGCAAGTAGACGAAGGCGGCGACGGCGGCGGCCAGCATGGCCACACCGGCCACCCAGTAGCCCCGACCCTCGACCGCGGCGGCCAGCACGCCCAACTTGACCACGAACCCGCCGGTGAACGGCACCCCGGCCTGGCCCAGCAGCAGCACGGTGAACGCCCCGGCCAGTACCGGCTGGCGACGGGCCAGGCCCCGGTAGTCACCGAGCGAATGGGCCGAATCTCCGGGACCACCCATCACGGTGAGTACGGCGAAACTGCCGGTGGCCAACAGGGTGTAGACGACCAGATAGGCGTAGACCGCGGCGGTCCCACGAGCGTCGGCGGCCTGCACGCCCAGCAGCAGGAAGCCGGCGTGGGCGATCGAGGAGTAGGCCAGCATGCGTCTCACGTCGGTCTGCAACACGGCCACCGAGGCACCGACCACCACGCTCAGGCCGGCCAGCACGGCCACGGCAGGGGACCAGTCCGAGGCGTGGGTGCCCAGGGCCACCACGAGGACGCGCATCATCGCCGCGAAGCCCGCCGCCTTCACGCCGGCCGCCATCCAGGCCACCACCGGGCTGGGCGCCCCCTGGTAGACGTCGGGCGTCCAGGCGTGGAACGGCACGGCGGCCACCTTGAAGGCCAGACCGACCAGCAGCAGGGCGATGCCGGCCAGCAGCATCCCGTCCTCCAGCAGCACCACCGACGACAGGTGCTCGGAGATCAGCGCCAGCCGGGTCGAACCGGTCGCCCCGTACAGCAGGGCCATCCCGTAGAGCAGGAATGCCGAGGCGAACGCCCCGAGCACGAAGTACTTGATCGCCGCCTCCTGGGACTCGATCCGTCGCAGGTGCAGGGCAGCCAGCACGTACACGGCGATCGACAGGATCTCCAGACCCAGGAACAGGACGATGAGATCATCGGCGGAGACCATGACCACGCCGCCCACGGCCGACAGCATCAGCAGGACGTACAGTTCCACCCCCGGAAGGTCTTCGCGGACCAGGTAGGGGCGGGCCAGCAGGGCGGTGGCCACCACGGCCACGGCGAGGACCGCGGTGACCAGCACCGTGGAACCGTCTACGGCGACCATGCCGCCCATGAATGACCGGGGGCCACCGTCGCGGACCTCGTTCCACATGGGCACGGTGGCCACCAGCACGGCCAGGCCGGTGACGACCGTCCAGGCCTGGGGCAGGAACTCGGGCAGTCGCCGGACGAGGGAGGCCACGGTCAGCAGCAGCATCCCGCCGGCCGACAGCAGCACCACGGGCACCAGGGCCCACCACAGGACCTCGGGAGTCACGACGGTCGACATCAGTGGTCGTCTCCCGCGTCGGGCTCGTCGGTGTGGCCGCCACCGCCTTCGACGTCGACGCCGAAGCGGGACGTCGGCTCGTGGAAGCCGTCCACGTGCTCCTCGATGTGGGCCACCAGGGCATCCACCGCGGGCTCCATGCGTTCGATCACCGGCTTCGGGTAGACGCCCATGAAGACGATTAGGGCCAACAGCGGCGCCAACACCAGGCCCTCACGGAGGTTCAGGTCGGGCATCTCGGCGTTGTCGCCCTCGGCCGGTCCATGGAACACCCGCTGGTAGGCCCACAGCAGGTAGAGGGCGGCGAGGATCACGCCACCGGCGGCCACCACGGCCCACCAGCGGTGGGCGTTGAACGCACCGACCAGCACCAGGAACTCGCCCACGAAGCCGTTCAGGCCCGGGAGACCGATCGACGACAGCATCACCACGGTGAACACGGCGGCCATGACCGGCGCTGACTTCTGCAGGCCACCCAGCTCATCGATCTGGCGGGTGTGTCGGCGTTCGTAGATCATTCCGACCAGCAGGAACAGGGCGCCGGTGGACACGCCGTGGTTGACCATCTGGAGCAGGCCGCCCTCGATGCCCTCGGTGTTCAGGGCGAAGGTTCCCAGCACGATGAATCCCAGGTGGGCCACCGACGAATAGGCCACGAGGCGTTTCAGGTCGCGCTGCATGGTGGCCACCACGGCCCCGTAGACGATGCCGACGACGCCCAGCGTCATCAACACCGGGGCGAAGAAGTGGGAGGCCTCGGGGAACAGGTAGAGGCCGAAGCGCAGGAAGCCGTAGGTGCCCAGCTTCAGGAGCACACCGGCCAGGATCACCGATCCGGCCGTCGGCGCCTCAGTGTGGGCGTCGGGCAGCCAGGTGTGCAGCGGGAAAATGGGCACCTTCACGGCGAAGGCCAGGGCGAAGGCGGCGAAGATCCAACGGGCCGCGGTGGTGTCGATGGCCTGGGCCTCGGCGATGGCTACCAGGTCGAAGGTGACCGCGCTGCCGGTGGCGTCCGCGTGGAGGAAGGCCAAGGCCAGGATCCCGACCAGCATGAGGGCCGACCCGGCCATCGTGTACAGGAAGAACTTGGTCGCCGCATAGGCCCGGTTTGCGTGTCCCCAGCGACCGATGAGGAAGTACATGGGCACCAGGACGACCTCGAAACAGAGGAAGAAGACCACCAGGTCCAGCGCGCAGAACACGCCCATGACCCCGGCCTCCAGCACCAGCAACCAGGCGTAGTACGCACGATCGTCATGTCCCGGGTCCACGGCCAGCAGGGCGATCGGGAACAGCACGCCGGTCAGGACGACCAGGAACAGCGAGATCCCGTCGACGCCCAACAGCCACTGGATACCCAGGTCGGAGATCCAGTCGGCCTGCGACGTGAACTGCATCTCGGCGCCGTGGGCGACGTCGAAGCCCTTCAGCAGCCACACCGACATGCCGCCCACGATCACCGACGTGGCCACGGCCACCAGCTTGAGAAGCTCGGGGCGACGCCGGGGTAGGCAGACCACCAGCAGGGCGCCCACCGCGGGGACCACGATCAGGGCGGGCAGGACGGCGAACGGCACGCCGGCCGACGAGGCGAGGAGGAGCATGTCCATCAGAAGGTGCTCCTCGAGAGGAACCACAGCACGAGGCCCACGGCACCGAGGCCGATGCCCACCGCATAGGTCCGGACCAGGCCGTTGTGGAAGCGCCGAAACAGCCCGGCCTCACGCCGGACCAGGGTGGCCACGCCGTGCACCGCGCCATCAACCACCGAGCGGTCGAAGGCCGCCGTGGCGTCGAAACCGGCTCGGCCCGGGCCTCCCATGAAGTCCGACACCTTCCGGTCGAAACGCCAGGCCTCGGCCAGGATCGGGCGCTCGAAGGCCGTGTGGTCGATGCGACGCTGCCCGTAGGCGGCCACGGCCACCGCGATGCCCGCCGCCCCACAGGCCACCGCGACGACGGCCAGCACCCACAGGGTGCCACCACCGATCGAGAGGTGGACCTCGTTGTGGAACAGCGTGGGCTCCAGCCAGTGCTCGAGGCGCTTGGTGGTCGACGAAAAGGGAAGTTGCACGAGGCCACCGAGCACGCTCAGGCCGGCCAGCACGACCAGCGGAACGGTCATCGTCCACGGGGATTCGTGGGGGTGGTGGTCGGCCCGGGCGGCCACCGCATCGGGCAGCTCGTCGGCCACGGCACTCACGTCGGGAGCCCCGCCCAGGGCCATGGCGGACAGGGCGGCACGACCATCGGCATCAGCACGGACGTCGGCCGCGGCGGCCGCTGCGGCCGACAGGGCCTCGACGGCGGAGGCCACCACACCCTCGGCCTCGACGACCGCTGTCTCGACGACCGCTGCCTCGACGTCGGTGGCCGTTGCGGCACGACGGGCCTCGAGCGCTGCCTCGGCCTCGGCCACCGTTGATCGGGCGACCTCGAGGCCCTCCTCGGCACCGGCCAAGCGGGCAGCCCAGGCGGCGTCCACCTCGTCGGGTCGCGGGTCGGCGAACCGGTGCCGGCCGAAGAAGGTAAGCACCACCTGACGGGTCATGTAGAAGGCGGTCAGCACGGCGGTCACCAGGCCGACGGCCCACAGCAGCGGACTCTCGTTCCAGGCGAAGGCCAGGATCTCGTCCTTGGACCAGAACCCGGCGAAGGGCGGCACTCCGGCGATGGCCAACCAGCCGATGACGAACGTGCCCGCGGTGATGGGCATGAACCGGCGAAGGCCGCCGTAATGGGCCATGTCCTGGTCGCCGTCCATCCCGTGGATGACCGACCCGGAGCCCAGGAACAGCAGCGCCTTGAAAAATGCATGGGTGACCATGTGGAACACGGCGGCCACATAGGCGCCACAGCCCACGGCCAGGAACATGTAGCCCAGTTGGCTGACCGTCGAATAGGCCAGCACCTTCTTGATGTCGCGTTGGGCCACGGCGATGGTCGCTGCGAACAGGGCCGTGCCGGCACCCGTCCAGGCAATCATGGTGGGCACCCAGTCAGCGGCATCGGCGATGATCGGGTTCACCCGGGTCAGCAGGTAGACGCCGGAGGTGACCATGGTCGCCGCGTGGATGAGCGCCGAGACGGGCGTAGGACCGGCCATGGCGTCGGGCAGCCAGAGGAACAGCGGGAACTGGGCCGACTTGCCGATGGCCCCAACGAACAGCATCACGGCGATGAAGGTGGCCGTGGACTGGGCCACCGTGCCGGCCGCCGTGGTGTCCAGCACGTCGACGTAGGCGACCGACCCGAACGTGAAGAACGTCAGGAAGATGGCGACCATGAAGCCCCAGTCGCCGATCCGGTTGGTCACGAAGGCTTTCTTGCCCGCCGTGGCGTTGGCCTCGTCGGTGAACCAGAACGAGATCAGCAGGTAGGAGCACGCCCCCACCCCCTCCCAGCCCAGGAAGGTAATCAGGAGGTTGTCTCCCAGGACCAGCATCAGCATGGAGAAGGCGAACAGGTTCAGATAGGTGAAGAAGCGGGGGTAGTCACCGTCGCCGTGCATGTATCCAATGGAGTACAGGTGGATAAGGGCGCCGACGCCGGTGATGAACAGGCACATGGTCAGTGACAGCGGATCGGCCAGGAAGCCCACGTCGACCCGGAGGTCGCCGGCCGGCATCCACTCGAACAGCGTGGTCACCGACCGCCTGTCGTGGGCGTCGCGGCCCGTCAGGTCCAGGAACACGCCGACGGTGGCCAGGAACGAGCCGACCATGGCCCCGGTGGCCAGCCAGCCGGCCCACGGTTCGCCGAGGCGCTTCCCGGCGAAGGTCAGCACCAGGAAGCCGGCCAGCGGCAGTGCGGGAATCAACCACACGAGATCAAGCACGCCCTAGCCCCCCAGTACCGAGAGGTCGTCGACCGTCGCCCCCTGGCGACGGCGCATGATGGCCACGATGATGGCCAGGCCGACCACAACCTCGGCCGCCGCGACCACCAGTACGAAGAACACCGAAAGCTGGCCGCCCAGGTCACCCAAGTCGGCACCGAGGCTCACGAAGGTCAGGTTGACAGCGTTGAGCATCAGCTCGACGCACATGAACATGATCAACGGGTTGCGGCGGGTCAGCAGGCCGACGGCGCCGAGGGAGAACAGCACGGCGCCCAGTGCCAGGTACCACGAGGTGGTCACCACCATCAGGTGTCACCTCCCCCATCCTCGGACCCGGTTTCGATCCCGGGCTGGGACCCGGCATCGATCTCGACATCGATCTCGACACCGGGTTGGGACTCGGCCGGTACCTCGAGCGGGTCGGTGGCCGTGGCCACGACCACCACTGGCAGCGGCTGCAAGGGTCCCTTCACCGTCCGGGCCAGCACCACGGCACCCACCACGGCGACGGTCAGCAACAGGGCGGTCAGCTCCACGGCGAACACGTGCCCGGTGAAGAGGGCCTCGCCGAGGCGTCGGGTGTTGTCCGCCGCATCGCCCAGTGGCGCGGTCCGGCCGGGGGCCCCGGTCGGACCATCGGTGGCCACCAGCAGCAGGGTGAGCAGCAGGCCCATCAACGAGGCGCCGATCGCCGCGGCCAGCGGTCGCTGGCCGACTATGGGCTCCACGCCGAGATCCTCGGCCCGGTCCACGCCCAGCAGCATGATCACGAACAGGAACAGGATGACCACCGCACCGGCGTAGACGATGACCTGAACGGCGGCCAGGAAGGTGGCGTCCTGGAGGACGAACAGCACGGCCACCCCGAAGAGCGTCTGGACCAGGAACAGCGCGGCGTGCACCGGGTTGCGCGACGTGAGCACGCCCAGTGCACCGGTCAACACGATCGCCGCACTGACGAGGAAGACGAAGGCATCCATCAGGCGGCACCCGAGCCTTCATCATCGGTCTGGTGCGCATCGGCACTGTCCACGCCGTCGGATTGACCGGCCTCCGGGGCCCGTACTCCATGGCCCAGCTCACCCGACCAGGACACCCGGCCGGAGTAGGAGGCGTCACCGCTGGGCGACGTGGCCCGCATCCACCCCGAGGTCATGGCGTCGTCGCCGGGCCGCCAGTCCTCCCACGGGAGGTGCCGCGGGCGGCCCGTGACGGCATCGACCAGCAACTCGTCCTTGGTGTAGACGGCGTCGGCCCGGTTGGTGAACGAGAACTCGAACAACTTGGACTCGGTGATGGCCTCGGTCGGGCAGGCCTCCACGCACAAGTCGCAGTGGATGCACCGCAGGTAGTTGATCTCGTAGACGAAGCCGTAACGCTCACCGGGCGACACCGGCTCGTCGAGCGGGTTGTCGGCACCGCGCACGTAGATGCAGCGGGCCGGACAGACGCCTGCGCACAACTCGCAGCCGATGCACTTCTCCATGCCGTCCTCGTACCGGTTCAGCACGTGGCGGCCGTGCAGGCGAGCCGGCTTGGGTCGCTTGTCCCTCGGATACGAGGTGGTGACCCGCTTCTCGAACATCTTGCGGAACGTGACGGCGAAACCGCGGAAGTAGCCCATCAGACGGACTCGCCTTCCAGCTCGACCCGTTCCAGGTCAGCCAGACGCTCGGCCCGGGCCTTAGACACCGCACCGATCAGCAGCAGCGCGCCACCGGCCATCACCGCCATACCGACCAGCACCACCGGCACCAGCGGCCAACCGCGGGCATCGGCCACCTCCATGGCCCCGATCAGCAGGAACCAACCAAGGGCCACCGGGATCAGCACCTTCCACCCCAAGTCCATGAGCTGGTCGTAACGCAACCGGGGCAGGGTGGCCCGCAGCCACACGAAGCAGAACAGGAAGGCGAACACCTTCAGGCTGAACCAGAGCACCGGCCACACCCAGCCCAGGGTGTCGGTCAGGATCGGACCGGCCGGACCACCCAGGAACAGGGTGACGGCGATGGCCGACATGGTGATCACGTTCATGAACTCGGCCAGGAAGAACAGGGCGAATCGCAGCGAGCTGTATTCGGTGTGGAACCCACCGACCAGCTCCTGTTCGGCCTCCACGAGGTCGAACGGTGGACGGTTCAGCTCGGCGGTCCCGGCCACCAGGAACACCACGAACGGCACCACACCGGTGGCCAGCACGTTCCAGCTGCCGTCGACCTGGCTGGCCACGATGTCATGCATGGAGAGCGAACCCGAGGTGAGGAAGACCGAGGCGATGGCCAGGCCGAGGGCCGCCTCGTAGCTGATCATCTGGGCCGACGCCCGTACCGAGCCGAGCAGCGGGTACTTCGACCCCGACGACCAGCCGGCCAGCATCACGCCGTAGACGGCGATCGAGGACAGGGCCAGGAAGAACAGGACGCCCACCGGCGGATCGGCCACCTGCAGGTAGGTGCGCTCCCCGAACCACGTGACGGTGCCGTCGCCCGACGAAAAATCGCCTCCGACGGGGACGATGGCGAACACCAGGAAGGCCGGCACCAGCGACAGATAGGGCGCCAGCTTGAACACCGCCCGGTCGGACCGGTCGGGGATGAGGTCCTCCTTGAAGAACAGCTTGATGCCGTCGGCCAGCGTCTGGAGGATGCCGAACGGGCCAGCCACCGCCGGGCCTATTCGGTTGTGCATGTCGGCCAACAGCTTGCGCTCGAACCAGATCATGAGCATGACCGAGACGAGCAACAGGGTGAAGGCCACCACGGCCTTCAGGATGACGATGCCCACGATCCCCGGGTCCAGGTCACCACTCAGCAGCGGATCCAGGGCCAGCACGGCGGTGTCCACGGCACTCACCGGCGACCCACCCGGACCTCGGTGACCGGCGACGTGGCGTCGATCAGGACGGTGGCGTCCACATCGGGCTGGTTGGCCCGCAGGTGCACGGTGCCCCGGGCCACGCCCGCATCAGCGACCACCACGACCTGGATGGTGCCCCGGGCGCTGATGAGGTCGACGACCTCGCCCTCGTCGATGCCGTGACGGGCCAGATCGCTCGGTTCCACGCCGGCACACGTACCGGGGGCCAGGCCGGCCAGCGACCGGCTGTGGGCCACCAGGACACCGGCGTCGTACATGGACCGGTCGACCACGAGGCGCATTCCGTAGCCGTCACGCCCCGGCACGCCGGTCGGTTCGGGCCGGTCGGCGTCCAACGTACCCTCGACCAGGATCCCCTCGCGGGTCGACTCGGCGAGGGCCGCTGGTGTGACCCCGGCATGCAACGGCGACACGGTGGCCAGCTCCGCCAACACGTCGTCGACCGACTCGAACCCCAGATCGGTGCCTAAGCGTTCGGCCAACTCGACGGCGATGGCCCAGTCGGGACGCGACGTTCCCGGCGAGGTCACCTTGCGGGCCACCACGCTGACCCGACCCTCCAGGTTGGTGAAGGTGCCGTCCAACTCGGTGGAGGCCACCGCCGGCAGGACCACGTCGGCCCGGGCCACGGTGTCGGTGCCGAACAGGTCCACGGCCACCACGGTGCGGGCGCCGACCAACGCCTGCTCGGCCAGTCGGCGGTCGGGAACGTCGGCCAGGAGGTCAGCCCCCAGGAGGACGAGGACGTCCACGTCGCCTGCGGCGGCCGCGGCGAGGATCCCCAGCGCGTCGTGTCCGACGGCCGTCGGCACGGTTGACCACGTTCCGGCGACCCGCCCGGCATCGGTCAATGACGCACGACCGGGCAACAGTCCGGGGGCCAGGCCCATGTCCATCGCGCCGTGGACGTTTCCCCGACGCAGCAGCGAGAGGAAGGTCGCCTCGGGCAGGCGGTCGTGGAGGGCCAGCGCAGCGTCCACCACCGGGCCGGCCGAT
>Ga0315334_10001556_pt1 | contig 14181 bp, 10 predicted proteins | sample M150034915metaG_FD_205555 | JGI IMG/M metagenome (GOLD analysis project Ga0315334, IMG submission 205555) | Ammonia-oxidizing marine archaeal communities from Monterey Bay, California, United States - M1 500m 34915 | ecosystem: Environmental > Aquatic > Marine > Intertidal zone | place: USA... | reverse complement strand
GCGTACCATTTACTTCTGCTTTTTTTGACTTTTTTCTCCAAACAAAACCAATGATTGATCCGACAACGCTACAGATAAAGATCCACATCAATAGCGCAAGAATATCAGTGGGATGATGACGGTCAGGAGGGAAAACTTGTCGACCTTTTTTCCTGTCCGGAGCGTAAGCATGAAGACCCAACTTGTCATAAAAAATCCTGACAACAGCATAGACAGGACCTGCTCCCCCAAATAGAACATCATCGTCCCACGTATTATAGCCACCTTCACTTTCACCACTGATGACTTTCACCCATCCAGACCAATCACGTTCACTTTCCTGATCGGTGGAAGGGGGGCGAAATGTTGCCTCGGACATCCAGAATGTAAGGAGTGCAAATAAAACGGAATATCCAATGCTTAAGAATATCTTGTTCTTATTGTCATTCGGTGCAGATTGTGATGGGGGAATCGGTGTCGCAACAGAACCTCCTGAAATTGTCACACCTGGAATCTGGCTAACCGGCACCCATTCAGTCATGCCATCCTGACAAGCTACATCCGTTGGCAGAAGAGTGCCGTCTTCCAAATAGGCATTTACATCCTCGATGCCATACGGCCCTTTCTGTTCTCCGTCTCTGGAAATGTATATCTGCATGAAGACTCGTTACTTTTGATGAATCTGGTTTGTCATTCCCTGAGAGAATTCTACCCCACCATCCTGATCCAGAGAAATTCAGAGGATCCTCACCTCTAGTCCCACGTTTCTCCCCAATTCCTTGGAGAACCACTGAGATTCATTCAAACGAAAAATCCCACACCCCAACCTCACTCAGACATAGGGAGAGCATTGGGAGAATGGGGTCTCTGTCGGGTTTTAGGGCAGATGAGTGTGATAGCCGTATTTCCCCTGAAAATGGGGGATTTGATGTTCGTTGGGTCGCCACGTCGGATTGAATTGAAACCTGAGTGTGCTGGAAAATCATGACGACAAGTGAGCAACGCGGGTGAGAACCAGAGAACATCCACGGGTTTTGAGCGGTAGCGTGCTACGCTTTGCTGAGCTTTTCAAGTGGAACATAGAAACGAAGGTAACGCTGACCATCGCTAAAACGTTCACCCTTGGCATCCTGAACCAAAATTGTGGCGCGTCGCGTGATTCGATTGACGCGTCCGGTGAGCACGCGATGGTCGTGACGGAAGCTGACCTCGTCACCTACCCGAATGTCGAACTTGAACAAGGCTCGTTCACGTTGCGTGATCAAGTCATGCCGATAATCGGTATGCCCAAAATAACGGTTTGCGATCGATTGAAAACGGGTTTCGCTGCAGTTGCCATCGTTCCAAATCAGCATTTCGATGAGATGGACAAATTCATGTTCGGCGACACGCTGCATCGCCTCCAGACGGTCGTGGCAAAGACGACCAGTGACTTCAACCGGTCTGCCAGTCTCTTCAAAGGTTTGGAAAAGAAGGGTCGATGAGAGGACCAATTCAAATTGACGAGGAGCCGCATGGTTGCCGCGTGGGTAGTTTGTGACCAGCTTTCCGGCAACCCGGGTCATTCGTGAAGAGAGACTAAAGGAAAGTCCTTCCGCCTGCGCGACAGGCAGAATTTTTCCAGCAAAGAAGCGATCGTCATACATGTGGAGCATGCGGACCAGATCGTCTCGTCCGACACGAGAAAAATTTGGCTGATTGATTGAGCGACTCAGTCGCAGGGTTTGTTCATGGATTTCGCGTTGCCAGCGATCAATCTGTTCGGGGGCGAACGTGCGAATCGCGACCTCTCCAGCAAGACGGCTGAGCAGCGTCTGATCTCGAGGTTTGATCTTTCCACGAAACGATCCGTCGCGGTTCTCCTGGGTTCCAGTTGATCGCGGGATGGTCGGATGGCTGGGTTTCGCGGTGCGTGACTGTGACATGGCGTGACTGTGACATGCAAATTCAGAAGCTTGCTGGACGACGCCCCAAGCATAGCGAAATCCCCTGCCTGATAGCACCGCAATTTTGCATGGTAAACATGTCTCAGGAGCATGGAAATGGCGGTTTCGAACCCAGGCTAAAGCTGAATGGGGAGATTGAATTCCTTTTTGTTGTTCCCGCGTAAAACGGTGACACGTACAGTGTCGCCGGCATGGTGCCGATTGATGCCATGTGCAAACAGCAGTGATTCCGTGGCCAAGTCGCTGCGTCCGTCGTAGTTGATTAGCACGTCTCCCTGCTTGAGACCGGCCCGTTTCGCCGCTGCATGAGCGCCATACTGGCCCAGGTGCTGCACCAGTAGCCCCATCTGTTTCTCGCCGAGACCGAGCTTTTGTCGCGTTTCTGGTTCTAAGGTGGTGAGACGCATTCCACCGGTCAGCATGCGGCGGTAAGACCACGATGTCGCACGCCAGGATAGGTCACCCGATTGTCGCCATCCTTGCCGTAGTACAAGCGACTTCAATTCTGATCGACCATCGCGCTGTATTGAAATGGGGATCCTGCCCCCATCAGCGGGTGTCTGATGAAGAACCCACTGTACGTCGGCAATGGATAGAGGTGTCTGTCCGTTGAAGGATGTGATTACGTCTCCAGTGACAAGACCGCTGCTGGCGGCGATCGATCCAGGTAACACGGATTTGACCGTAGCTTTTTGTTTCGGATCCAGAATCAAACCGAGCGTCTTCGGGTGTGGATAGGGAAAGATAATCTGTTCCGGGATCGGTTTTCCAGAATTCCAATAGTAGGAACGCTGGGCTTCTCCGATCTGGTGGCAGTGAATGCAACTCTTGGCTACGTCGCCCTTATAATTCAGCCGATCCGTGAATTTTTCAGCGAGACTTGGATATTTTTCGGGTGACGAAACCTCGGGTTTACCGCCACGCTTGCCGGCAACCTCCGCACGGTTTTGCGGATACCCCCGGTGCAAGTCCAATCCGCCCTTGAGAGCTTCTGCGAGACCCTCGAGGGAGACATCCCCAAGCCAGTCGGTGCGATGTGAACGGGTTCCAAATCTGCCGTACACGGTGCGATCCGCGTTCAAGATGAACACCGCGAATGACTGGTCTGTGTCGTATTGAAACAACTCCAGATCAAGTCCATTGGTCGATACTTGGCGAACGCATACGTATTGGTCCAGCAGCGGCCGGATGACGGGATCCTTGTCGACGAGGTCATCGTCCAGTTTCACGCACTCGTGACATGGAATGCACCGTAGAACGACCAGCATAGGTTTGCCAGTACGCTCGGCTGTGGCAAATGCCTTGGGCAGGTCGTTGTAGATCCAGAACCCGTCTTCGGTCACTTTGCGTTTGTCTTCTCGTACCATTTCGTCCCTTGTCTGTGCCGTGACAGGTGACAGCGACAGAAGTCCCAAACAGCACAAAAGCAGGCGACAGCGTTGACGAGGGAGCATGGCAGGGCGTTGTGTTGCAGGGCTGCGTTTCAAGAAAACACCTATTCTAGGTTATTCTGATACCCGCTGTGGCTGGGGTGGTTTTTCATCGGCAGATTTGAGGTTCAACCCCAATTTTGTGTGGATTCAGACTGAAGCGACGCTAGTGACGGCAGCCGAATTTCATTCGCGGGGGAACCTCAGCGACTGGGCAAATGGTTGCCAGGAATGCTTGGGCGCACTGACGATGCGTTCACTCAAGATGCAGGACTGCTTTGATGCACTGGTCCTGACGTTGAGAGAATACCTCGTAGGCTCGAACGGCATCGTTAAGGCCAAAGCGGTGTGTGATACACCACGACAAATCACGAGTGGCAAGTTCTGCCTGGTCAGACAGCCGTGACATGTAATGTCGGGCGGGACAGCGACCTGTACAGTACGTCAAATTCTTGTCATAAGCGTCGGCCGGCGAGAAAGAGAAGTGCGGTGTACAGTGACATCCGATGACCGACAGTGTGCCGCCGGGACGAAGCATTGCGTAGGCCAGGCTTTGGGCGTCCGGTAGGCCGACCATTTCCATGATGCCATCAGCACCACGTCCGTCGGTTCGGGATCTCACAGCTTTCAATGCATCATCGGCAGACGAAAAAGTTGAGGCACCGAGCGACTTTGCAATCTCCAGACGCGGTTGGCACGGATCAACTGCAATGATTTCCCCACCGCCCATTGTCTTTGCTGCGGCAATCGCGAGCAGTCCGACCGTTCCACAGCCGATCACCGCGTAGATGCCGCTGGCTGATACGCCGGCTGTATCGGCCGCGAATTGACCAGTGCTGAGATTGTCTCCTAAAAGCAGGGCCGTTTCATCGCTCATGCCCGCCGGAATTGGCATGAGTGTTCCGTCCGCCAATGGAACACGAACCAGACTGGCCTGACCACCGTGAAGTCCCTTGTCGTTTTGCCGCCAACCGAAAAGCTGGCCCGTGGTACATCGCGAGGTCAAGCCTGCCGTGCAGTAGTAGCACTGACCACAACTAGTGGTGAAGGGCGAACAGACGCGATCGCCTACCCTGATGTTTTTGACATTGGAGCCTGTTGCGATGACTTCACCCACGAATTCATGGCCCATCACGGTGCCTGGTTCAAGCCCTGCTTCACGACCAAAAAACGGGTGCAGGTCGCTGCCACACAGTCCTGCCAGCGACACACGTACGATTGCATCGTTGGACGTTTCAATAGCCGGGTCAGGCAGTTCGCGGACCTGTACACATCCGATCTTTTCAAAACACACGCCGATCAAGTCGCCACCTCAGGCAAGGATTCAATGTGGAACGTGATTTTTCGTTGCTTTCCCCGCCAGGTCGCAACGTTTCAGCCTGCCGTCTACTGACGTACGAGTATCCGGAAAGCTTGATTAAGTTGGTTGGTGACCGGGCCCGGCTTGCCGTCGCCTATTTCTCGGTCGTCCAGTTTTACCGCGGCGATGACCTCGGCGGCGCTGCCCGTCAGAAAACACTCGTCTGCTGTGTAGATGTCGTGCCTTGTCAGGGCGGCTTCGATCGATGCGATACCCATCTCGTCGGCCAATTCGAGCACGGCGTTGCGAGTGATGCCTTCAAGGATGCCGGCTTCCACCGGGGGCGTTATCAATAATGCGTTCTTGACGACGAAAAGGTTGTCACCCGTGCATTCCGCGACCTCGCCTTTGTGATTCAGCATCAGTGCTTCGACACAACCGGCTTTGAGACCTTCCATTTTTGCAAGGATGTTATTCAGGTAGTTCAATGACTTGATGCGTGGACTGAGAGCAGCCGGGTGATTGCGTATGGTTGCTGCAGTCACCAACTCGAGCCCGTTTTGATATAGTTCGTCCGGGTAAAGCGTGATCTTATCAACGATGCAGATCACTTGGGGATTGTCGCACTTGTATGGGTCAAGTCCCAGGGCTCCGCTGCCTCGCGTGACCACAAGCCGAATGTAGCCCTCGTCGAGTTTGTTTATTGAAACGCACTCGTTGACGTCATCGGCCAATTTTTGAATCGAGATCGGAATTTTCAGGCCTATCGAAAGTGCCGATTCCCAAAGTCGAATCAGATGCTGTTCAAGGCGGAATACTTTTCCGCTGTAGATGCGCATTCCTTCAAACACGCCATCACCATAGAGCAAGCCATGGTCGTAGACGCTGATCTTGGCGTCCGCCTTGGAAAAGTATTCTCCGTTGATGTAAATCTGTTGGCTCATGGCAGTGGAATTCTAGACCGTTGGGAAAAAACTTGTGATTGAATTATCGAGGTTGCTGGTGTCGCGGTGCAGCGTTTGTCTTGGTTTTCGGCGCAACAAGGACGGTCGGCGGTTCGTTGGCGTGACGCCGTAAAGTGACTGCTGAGATGATGATTTTAGCGTTCAATTGACATCTGCCGAGGTGACCGCATCCACCACGGCAGCATCAAAGTAGTTGATTGACATGCCAGCATCGACCACGAGCGATTGTGCGGTGATGCCACTGCTCCGCGTGCTCAGCAGAAATGCAGCCGTATTGGCGACTTCGTCGGTTTGGACGGCCCTGCCGCGAGGAATGACTTTTTCAGCGTAGAGGTACGAATCGACGTATCCCGGAATGCCAGCTGATGCACTCGTTTTTAGTAAGCCGGCGGCAACGGCGTTGAACCGTACCTCGCTGAATCGACTGAATGACTTGGTCAGGAATGCGAGGGATGATTCCAATGCCGCTTTGATCGGGGCCATGAAGCCATAGCTCTCACTTGCCATTCGAGTCGTGCTGATTCCAATGGTCACAACGGAGGCATCACGCGCGAACAGGTCCTTGAGAGCATTGCAGACGTTGATGAGCGAGTAAGCCGAAATGTCAATTGCCTGAAGAAATTGACTCCGAGTTGTTTCGTGAAATGGTCGAATTCCCTCTGGATAATCGGCAAAAGCAATGGAGTGAACCAGCCCGTCGAGCGTTACGCCGTCTTTCGTCAGCTGGTCTGCGAGTTGGTTGATTTCGTCCTGTTTCTCGACGTCGCAAACCATCACAGGTTTGTCTTGGAGAAGTGTGCCGAGGCTTTCCCTGCGTGCTTCACTGCGGATACTGTAGATCACCTTGCCACCAGCCTGCTCGATGACCTTCGCGATGCGGAAGGCGACACTCTTCTTGTTGGCCACACCCATGATCAGAAAGGTCTTGTCTTTCAGGTCGAGGAAATCGCGTGATTGGGTGTCCGCAATATCTTTGGTCGTCACGAGGCTGTCCCTTCAGTCGGTGGTCCGGGGTTGGCAATGCTGCAGGCAAAATCGAGACGGGCTGCCAGTTTTCCCCTAACGAGCATTTTTCCGGTCAGAAAATAGGCATTGCTGACCCGATCATTGAGCGTCACGTGGATGTCAACGGTATCGCCAGGCCGAACCATCCGTTTGAATTTTACAGCGTCCATGCGGGTGGCAACCGGAACGTTGCCGGTCGATTCAGTCGATGGAGATTCGCCAGCTTCACTTGCGGAGAGGGGCATCGCGTCGGCCGACAGCAGAATGGCTCCGGCCTGCAAGCAGCATTCGCACTGGATCACTCCCGGGACAATCGGTTGCCCGGGGAAATGCCCCTGTACGAAGTACTCGTCGGCGTGAAACGTCTTGCGGCAGACGATCTCGTTTTCGGTGCGGGACACGATTTGGTCGATTAGCAGCATCGGCTTGCGATGCGGGATTAACTGCTCAATTTCGGTGCTACTCATGTTTCCATCAGACGATAAAAGGCTGGGATGCGTCAACCGGGCGACTTTGCGCACAAACAGTCGATTTGAGCAGTGTATTGAAAGTGGATTGAATTTGTCGGGTTACAAGGGCTGGCCAAACCAGTCGCCTCTCCCACCAGCCAGCTTTGGGGGCGAATGGACACCTCTTGTCCACTTGCCTCACCTTGCGGTTGATACCAAAGGAAGCCGTCTGCCCCGTCACTGCCGGCTGCGGTTTTATCCTGCTATTCTGTTTGTCGTTGGCTGCTGCACGTTGCCTTGGGCTGATGCACGTTGCCTTGGGCTAATGCACGTTGCGGGCAACAATCAGTCCGATTTATCCCTCGTCTCCCTTCTGATTTTTGCGTTCATGACCATTTACTACGCCAACGGCAGTGAAACGACCTCGCTTACCTCCGAGGACTTCCGAGAGGCGTTGCGGCATACATTTGACCAGATTGGAACTCTCGAGAAGGTATTACTGCTGCCCCCTGACCATACGCGTTTATTCAGTCGGGCCGGTGAGTTGACCGTATTATGCCGTGAACTGCTCGGCGATTCGGTGACGGACATCATGCCGGCATTGGGAACGCACTCGGAAATGAAGCCTGCACAGCTTTCGCACATGTTTCCTGGCGTGCCACACGATCTGTTTCGTCCGCATCGGTGGCGTGACGATGTGGTGACCCTGGGCGAGGTGCCTGCTTCCTATGTTTCGCAGGTCACTGGCGGAGTTTACGACAAACCGTGGAAGGCCCAGGTCAATCGGATGCTGCGTGACGGCGGTCATGATTTGATCTTTTCGCTCGGTCAGGTGGTCCCCCATGAAGTGATGGGGATGGCGAACTACAACAAAAACGTTTTTGTTGGGACGGGCGGCGTCGAGGGTATTAATGAAAGTCATTACTTGAGTGCCGTTTACGGCATCGAGCAAACGCTGGGCATAGCCAATACACCCCTTCGCCAAATACTTAACCATGCGCAGGATCAGTTTTGTCAGGCACTGCCGCTGCTCTATGCACTGACTGTTATTGAGCAAATGCCTGATGGTGCATTGCACACCCGTGGTCTTTACATTGGTAACGACCATGATACGTTTTTTCAGGCGGCGGAACTGGCTCGTGAAGTCAACATCACTCATCTGGACCGGGCTCCGCAGCATGTGGTTGCCTTTCTCGATCCTGCGGAATTTAAAAGTACATGGCTCGGCAACAAGGCGATCTACCGGACTCGTTTGGCGATTGCCACGGGTGGTCGGTTGACGGTCTTGGGACCGGCAGTTGAGGAGTTTGGTGAGGATCAGCAAATTGATCGCTTGATTCGCAAGTACGGCTATCGGACCAAGGCCGAGATCATTCAGTTGGTCGCGGAAAATGAAGACCTTGCCGCAAATCCTTCCGCTGCAGCCCATCTGGTTCATGGTTCTCATGAGAACCGCTTCGAAGTGGTCTACGGTGCCGGAAAACTTTCCGCTGCAGAAATCGCCTCGGTGAATTACACGCCCGGCGATATCAATGCATTGATGCAGCGGTATGACGTCTCAAGTTTGTGCGATGGTTGGCATGAAGACGAGGACGGGACTGAGTTCTACTTCATTCGAAATCCCGCCCTCGGCCTTTGGCAAGCACCCCTGTAAAGCTGAGACCCGCTGGCAACCGGCGTGGGACTGCAAAGTCAGGGATTAAAAGCCTGGGATACATCGGCGGACAGAGAATGTCGCTGAAGCCGCTCCACTGTCAGTCGTTGCCGTTCTTGCTCTGCTTCTTGACAAATCTCAGCAACAGAGGGTGGGCGGGAACTGCCATCTGCCCATGGTTGTAGCCATCCAATTCATGCAAAGTTGTCTGTTCGTGGCCCGCGACCTTCATCATCCGCCACAGGTAGGCATTTTCCTCGTAACGGCCTAATAACTCCAACTCGCGGTCGCCAGTGATCAGCAGCAGAGGTGGCGCGTCGTCACGTACGTGAAACAATGGCGCCATGTCGTCAAGGATCGGTTGCTTGCGGTCAATGCCACGTTCTTTGCGGACAGTGAAGTGTGTGATGGTTTGGCCGCTGAATGGAATCAGTCCAGCAATGTCATCGCAGTCGATGTCGTGTTTTTTGAGCCATCGCTTGTCGAGACCGAGCATGCTGGTCAGGTAACCCCCTGCGGAATGGCCGCTGACAAAAATTTTGTTGGGCGAGCCACCGTAATCTTTGATGTTCGCGAACGTCCACGCCACTGCAGCGGCTGCGTCGTCGATGCAGTCGACGACTTTCACTTTGGGGCTGAGGCGGTATTCGACTGCTACTACCGCGATGCCCTGTTCCGATAATTGTTCCGGGATGTGTCGTTTACCCGACGTCAAACCACCTCCATGAAACCAGACCACGGTTGGGAAATTTTCGATGCCGAGGGGGTAGTGGATGTCGAGCACGCACATGGTCGAGATGTAAGGGTCTGCTGATGTGCGATAGGCAATCGCCTGTTCAGTGGTGTAGGTAGGGGATGTGGCTGGAATCGCTTGTTGAGCGTAACCGCAGACACCAAAGATCAAGGGCAGGCAAAAGGTGAATGCGGCAGCAGTTTGTTGGATTTGACGTTTCATGGCGTGGTATCGATGCAGGTTTTGGTTGGTGCGGGCAGGCCAGTCTAGCGAATCGTGATCGGCGGTGATCCAGGCACGGGGTTGTCGGATTGAGCGTCGCGTGGCTTGATGACTGATGTCGGTGTTGCTGCGGGCAAAGCCTTGGTGAGGACCGGTTGGCAACGTAAAAAGCCCTCGGTGGTAGACCACCGAGAGCTTTTCGATTGTTGATTACGGTTGCCGCGAATGTCTGCGGCGATTGATCACGCCGCGGTTTGGTTGCGGTTTGGTTGCGATTGGGGCAACTGTCAGCTACATCCCATGCTGTTGCCACAGTTGTGGCAGAGATAGCAGTTTCCGTTGCGGACAGTGATGTTACCACAGTTGTCACAAGATGGTGCGTCCATCTGGAATCGTGCAAACTGATCACCTTGGGCAGCTTCTGGAGTGGCTGCTGGGGTCTCTTTTTCACTGCTGCTGGCTTGGCTGATGCTTGCCAGCAGAGTTGCCCGCTCGGCTAGCGCCACTGCAGCTCCCGCGTCTTCCTTGAGTCCATTCATGACAGCACTTGTAGGTGCAGCGGTGACTTCCGAGCCGTTTCCTTTGCTGGTGTTGTCCAGTGAGGTTGGAACGTTGTCGTGGCCACTCATGAAGGTCAAGCCGAGCCAACGGGCGATGTAATCAACCACACTCTTGGCGATCCGAATGTCCTTGTTGGATGTGTGCCCCATCGGCTCAAACCGTGTGTGGCTGAACTTGTTGACGAGGACTTCTAATGGCACGCCGTACTGAAGGGCGATCGAGAGAGCGGTACCAAAGCTATCCATGATGCCACCGATGGTGGAGCCTTCTTTGGCCATGGTGATGAATATTTCACCTGGACGGCCGTCTGGATAGAGACCGACGCAGAGGTAACCTTCATGCCCCGCGATGGTGAACTTGTGGGTGACACTTTGGCGAGTGTCTGGCAATCGCTCTCGGCGAGGTTTGTAAACGATTTTCTCAACCGTTTCGGTAACGATCTTGGTTGCGGTCGCTTCCCCATCATCCTCATCGTTTTTGGTGTTCAGCGGCTGCGACTGCTTGCTGCCATCACGGTAGATAGCGACAGCTTTCAACCCTAGTTCCCAACCCCAATAGTAGGCGTTTGCGATGTCTTTCGGGGTGGTGTCATTGGGCATGTTGACAGTTTTGCTGATCGCACCCGAAAGGAAGGGTTGGGCTGCGGCCATCATCGTAACGTGGGCTTGCCATGGAATGCTGCGGATTCCGTTTGCAGGCTGGAAAGCACAGTCGAAAACGGGCAAATGTTCATCGTGCAGTTCAGGAGCACCTTCGATTGTGTCGTTTTCGTCGATGTATTTGAGAATGTTCTCAACCTGATGTTCGTTGTATCCCAGTTTCTCAAGAACGAGATGTACAGTTTGGTTGACAATCTTGAGCATCCCGCCACCGGCGAGCTGCTTGTACTTGACCAGAGCGATGTCGGGTTCAATTCCCGTTGTATCGCAGTCCATCATGAAACTGATGGTTCCCGTTGGGGCCAGCACGGTTGCCTGAGCATTGCGGAATCCATACTTTTCGCCGATCGCAAGGACGTCGTCCCAAAGTTTGGTGGCCGCTTCCTTCAACTCTGCAGGGCCGTGGTCGTCGATCGCATCGCATGCTTGGCGATGCATTTGCATCACATTCAGCATCGGCTTCTCGTTTTCGGCGTAGCCGTCGAATGGCCCGACCACGCTTGCAAGTTCGCCGCTCGTGCGATTGGCTTCGCCGTGCAGCAAGGCGGTCAATGATCCGCACAAGCCCCGTGCTGCGTCTGAGTCGTATGCCAGCCCACGGGTCATGCAGACACTGCCCAGATTCGAGTATCCCAGTCCGAGAGGACGGAACTTGTGGCTGTTGCGGGCGATGGGTTCCGTCGGATAACTGGCGTGGTCGACAAGGATCTCCTGTGCGATGAAGAACAGACGAGCACTGGCTCGAAAGCGTTCGGCATCGAATGATCCGTCAGGTTCCGCGAATTTCATCAGGTTGATGGATGCTAGATTGCAGGCAGTGTCATCCAGGAACATGTACTCGCTACAGGGGTTCGATGCGTTGATCTCGCCGCTGTTGGGACAGGTATGCCAACGATTGATCGTGGTGTCGTATTGGACACCGGGGTCCCCACAGTGCCAAGCACATTCCGCCATCTTATTGAGCAGTTCTTTGGCATCGTACGAGGGAGCGTCGTCGGCACATTTATCGCTGATCCAGCGAGTTTGCCATTGCTTGTTGTCTCGAACTGATTGCATGTATTTGTCCGTTAGACGCACGGACAGGTTCGCATTTTGGAAACAGACGCTGCCGTACGCCTCGCCGTTGAAGTTCGCCTCATAACCCTCGCGGATCAACGCATGGGCCTTCTTTTCCTCTGCCCATTTGCACTCGATGAATTCGAGAATGTCTGGATGCCAAACTTTCAGGGACTGCATCTTGGCAGCACGTCGGGTTTTTCCACCACTCTTGACCACACCGGCGATTGAGTCGTAAACCCGCATGAAGGACAACGGACCCGATGGGGTACCGCCTCCGGACAGCTTTTCACGCTGCGAACGAATCGTTGACAGATCAGTGCCCGTTCCACTGCCGAACTTGAACAGCATGGCTTCGCTGCAGGCAAGACGCATGATGTCTTCCATGTTGTCATCCACGCTCTGGATGAAACATGCCGAACCCTGAGGGTACTCGTAGGGATTCTCTGGCTGGGCGGTGTCCTTTGCCAATGCGTCCCAATGCCAGTTGCACCTGTCACCGACGACGTTGTACTGAGTGTGAAGGCCCACGTTGAACCACACAGGGCTGTTGAAGGCACCGTGCTGGTGAAGGCACAACCATGTCAAATCGCGATAGAAACGCTCGCCGTCCTCGGCGGTGTCAAAGTAACCGTCCGCCAGACCCCAGTCTGCAATAGTTCGCGTCACGCGATGAATCAGCTGCCGAACGCTACGCTCTCGTTCACCTGGGCTCTTCGGGTCACCGTAGAAGTATTTCGATACGACGACATTCGTCGCCAATTGGCTCCAGTCCATAGGCACTTCGCAGTCGGTCTGCTCGAACAACGCCCTGCCGGATTCGTCTTTGATTGACGCGCTTCGCAACTCCCAGTTGACCGTGTCAAAAGGAGTTTTTCCATCGTCGGGGCAAAACGTTGCCTCGATCTTCAAGCCGGAGTTGTTCTGACGCAACTTGCGTCCAAAACGAGCGCGAGCGTACTCGACGCCAAACTCTGTGTTGACTTTTTCCAACGCCGGATCGCTTGCGACCTCTGCAGAGGTACGTGCGGATAGAACCGTTGCCATTGCTTTAAGATTCCTTTGAGTTCATCCCTGGGTCAAACAAAGATACCAAGGTTGATTCGCAATCCTCGCGAAGCACCTAAGCTTGACCATTCTTAATAATAAGACTTAATAATAAGACCGTGTACGAATGTCGACCGCTTGATTGCGTCGAGACGTGGTGGAGGAAGCCAAGTCATTCGACGTTCTGGACTCCCCAATTCCTCGTGCGTCTTGCAGTCGGCATTGAAAGCACTACCCCTAGTTGGTTTGCGGCGATGCAACAACTAGATGTGGTAACGTGGGGAATCTTAGGGATAGAATCGGCCATGTCAAACAGTTCTTTGAATAAATTTATAAAGTGTTATCTAGAAAAGGTTTACGACATCATCGTCGCGATGCCATCACGGACAAGGACTGAGTGACTTGACGTCGTAACTTCATAACTGATTAACAGTTAGTGAAGATTGTGCTGGTGGATTTTGCGGCCGTGGTAAGTGGGGGGGAATCTGAAAATATTCACTTTTGTTCCTCCTGATTGTTAAATCAGGGTAGATGCGTTGAGTTGCATAAGGGGATCGGTCTATTGCTGCCAATCGACGGTGTTTCCATCCGATGGGAATCAGTTTCGAAAACGCTATGTTCAGGTAAATGACACGCCGTCGATGACGCAATCGAAACCCGGTAACGGTGCTCAGAAAACGTGCAAACTCGATCTTGAAAGCTCACCTCACGAGTTGCAGAGGCGACAGCCTCAGAAATCTGCTTTTGTTGGCCTATTTATCACGCGTTGTCGGTACGCTGGCCGTGGCGTGATCGAACCTGACAGATTTCAGAGATCGTTCATCAGCATGATTCGCAGCCGAGCAGGGTCATCAGGCCGCCGCTGGTGGTCGGCAGGCAACATCCAACTCTGAAATTCCGCTAATGCTCACGCTTGACGCAACCACCTAGTCCACCGTTTCAATGGCTGCTGGTAGATTTTGACTGACCGCTGCGACCTGGAGACCGCAGCAACTAGAGGAATCGAACCACCAATCTCAACGATCCGCCGGCCAATAACGCAGATCGAGACATCATCTGCATGCAAACGAACCTTTCTACTGGTTTGCCGTTTCCTCAGTTTCGCCCTCCAAAGCTTGCATGACCTGAGGGGATTTATTCCCCCCGCAGTCGTTCATGCTTCGCAAAAACCCATT
>Ga0315334_10001554_pt1 | contig 14194 bp, 10 predicted proteins | sample M150034915metaG_FD_205555 | JGI IMG/M metagenome (GOLD analysis project Ga0315334, IMG submission 205555) | Ammonia-oxidizing marine archaeal communities from Monterey Bay, California, United States - M1 500m 34915 | ecosystem: Environmental > Aquatic > Marine > Intertidal zone | place: USA... | reverse complement strand
GGGGCAGCCACCATCAATCTACAAGCGAATCGAGTTGATGCCAAATTACCACAGGGCACGACATTCGCTGATCTTGACGGTGAACTCAACGCGCAAGATGCTCCTCGAGGCAGCGGAGGGATGCTCGTCGCTCTACACATGTGGAAGCACATCATGCAAGTCAGTCCGGCACGCTTTGGCGAGGTCTACTATCTTGGCTCTATGCCCACTCCCAAGCATTCACAAAAACAAGACGTCCTCATCGGCACTCATAGTGTCATTGAATGTCGTTATTATTTTGATCCTAAATCCGGTCATTTGACTTCTCTAGAAATGTACCCTGACCTCGGTGTCGACCCTTGTGAACTCTATTTCAGTGACTACAAAGAAGTCAACGGCCATTTATTGCCGCATCACATAGAGGTCATTCACGGCGAAGTCACCTATGGAGAACTTATCATTTCAAGTTATCAGTTTCCCACAGTCGTTAAGGGAGCGAATTGAACTATGTCACGATTATTTGTAAAACGTCTGTCCATCCTGAGGCCTCTATTGATTGCAACGTTGGTTCTCAGTGGACTAGCATCCTCAAGCCAAGCGGACGACCTTGCTTTGGCCTCCAATACAGTTCAAAGCAAGATGGTAAAAATCTACGGAGCGGGGGGACTGAAAGGGCTCGAAGCTTACCAAAGTGGATTTCTCATTAGCGGTGATGGACACATTTTAACGGTGTGGAGTTATGTATTAGATACAGACTACATCACCATCGTATTAGATGATGGTCGGAAATTTGAAGGAAAGATTGTCGGCGCTGACCCGCGACTGGAAATGGCTGTCTTGAAAATTGATTCTCAAGAACTTGATCACTTTTCATTAAGCAAATCAGTCGTTCTGCAACCTGGTGCCCGCATCCTAACGATTAGCAACCTATTTGGAGTAGCCACTGGCAATGAACCATGTAGCGTTCTGCATGGAATCGTCGCCGCCACGACTACACTCAATGCTCGTCGTGGTGCATTTAAATCACCCTACCAAGGCCCCGTCTATGTGCTCGATGCCATCTCAAACAACCCAGGTGCCGCAGGTGGCGCCCTTACCGACAGTCACGGGAATTTAGCTGGATTATTAGGCAAAGAACTTCGCAATGCCCAGAACGGAACATGGCTCAACTACGCGTTACCAATCGCTCAACTGACCACAGCGGTGGAAGATATTATTGCGGGGCGCACTCGCCCGCGAAGTTTTGACGAAACAGTCAAACGACCGGAAAATCCACACACACTGAAATCACTTGGGATTCGCATGGTTCCCGACGTACTTACCAAAACGCCACCGTTCGTCGACTCGATCACCCGTAAATCTGTCGCTGAGCAAAAAGGATTCCAACCCGATGACCTGATACTGTACTTAAACAACCGCCGTATCGATTCACTCAACACACTTATTAATGAAATTGCATTGATCGATAAAATCGACCATATCACCGTGGTCATCCAACGTGACAACAATTTGATTAACATCACATTACCCGGACAATAAACAACTCAAACACACATGTTTACAATAAACAGCGTTATCTACAAATCATGATTATTTTTCACAACCAGCAACTACCGCTATTCAAACAACTTCTTCTCATAGCGATTACCTCAACCTTTGTCATCACTTTAACAAAGAGTTTAACCGCTCAAGATGATCTGCTTGCCCAAGAGGAAAGAGCACTACAACAAGCAGTCTCTCAAGTCGCTGCAAGTGTGGTACAACTCGAAGTTCTAGGCGGTTTAGAAACTGGCAATGACGGTCCTGTCTCGGGACTGGTTGTCTCCAATGACGGATACATTTTATCGAGTGCGGTGAATTTCCGGCCATCATTTACTTCCATATTAGCAAGTACTCCGAGCGGAAAGCGGGCGACCGCCACCCTGGTTTCACATGATTACAATCGCAATTTAGTTCTGCTCAAGGTTAACACTACCGAGCAATACACCACGGCGTCCCCCGTACCCCATACAGAGATTATTGTCGGCCAATGGTCTATCGCCCTCGGCAAGACGTATTCACGTGAGGTGGTGAATCAGAGCTTAGGAATTATTAGCGCGACCAACCGAATCTGGGGCAAAGCCATCCAAACCGATGCTAAAATTTCACCCGCAAATTATGGTGGTCCCTTAATTGACATTCAGGGTCGAGTCTATGGAATCTTAACACCGCTCTCACCACGTGGTCAAAACCCCACCGACGGCACCGATTGGTACGACTCCGGCATCGGATTCGCCGTACCACTAATTGATATCCTGCCACACTTAGACACGCTTAAAGCAGGTAAGGACCTGCACTCCGGATTGCTTGGCGTTTCCCTCAAGTCTGGTGACATTTATGACCTACCGGCAGAAATTGTCGCTGTTCAACCCAAATCTCCCGCCCGCACAGGTGGCCTTCAAAAAGGCGATACGATCATCAAAGTCAACGACGTGTTGATTAGTCGTCAAGCACAACTACGGCATGCGTTAGGCAGTCAATATGCCGGTAACACGATTGCGATTTCCGTCAAACGGGATGACCAGGTCGTCACTACCAAAGTCACGCTCGTCGAAAAACTGGAACCCTATGAACACCCACTTTTGGGAGTACTTCCGGATCGCAATTTTGAGAAACCGGGCACAAAAATCCGGCACATCTATATGGATAGTCCAGCACAACAAGTCAAGCTTCAACCGGGCGATATCATTACACACATCAACAATGAAGCCGTCGCCGATCATAACGCCCTGCGACTGGTCTTATCAAACTTCGAACCTTTAGACGAACTCACGCTGACTTATCTACGCAACAACGAACCCACCACGGTGTCTCTCGAACTAGGCAACATACCTCAGCAGGCACCAACAATCTCGCCACATGCGACTCCCACCACGGCAGCGGCAGCGGACACATTGGCAACCGGATTGATTGACCTAAAACTTCCCGAAGAAAAGAACGAGTGCGTGGCCATCATCCCCACTAATTACCGTCACGACGTACCGCACGCACTAATCGTCTGGTTACAGGCACCTGGTGAGCCAGACAATGAGAATCTGCAGGCCCAGTGGGCCGCACTTGGCGAACAATATCAGGCTATCGTGTTAGCTCCACAGTCGGCGGATCCCGCCCGCTGGAATCCTAGCGAAGTTGATTTTATTCGCAAGACGATCGACAACGTATTATCCATATATACGATCGACCGCAATCGCATTGTTGTTCATGGACAACAAGCCGGTGGCAGCATGTCGTATCTCGTCGGATTTTCCCATCGCGATTTGATCCGTGGCGTCGCACCGCTGGATGCGTCGTTACCTATTCGAGCGGCAATCAAAGCCAACGACCCCGGCGAACGATTGGCGTTCTATGCATTTAACCTGAAAGAATCCAAGCTCGCAAAAGCTTCTGCAGCCGGACTTAAGCGACTCACTGCCGCGAAATATCCCGTTACGGCCGTCCAACTTAGTGACAAGGCAGGACTATCGGACAGCGATCGCATACAATTCTTGCAATGGGTCGATTCACTAGACCGGATCTAGTTCAATGGATATCTAGTCGCCATCACATCGTTCACATCTATTTTACTTACGCTTAACAATTTAAAATCAAACTGATTCATTACAAACATCAAGGAGTAGCACTGTGGAAAAGTGGCCAATTGGAGTTTTTACAAGTATCGACGCCGGTTTGGGAGTCAAAATTGAAGTAGCTCACGAACTGGGTGTGCCAACCATTCAACTACATGCCCCAGCTAAGGAAACCCGAACGGCTGAAAATGCAGAAAAGTTTCTCGCATATCTTAGCGAACTCGGCATAACGCTTACCGCAGTATTCGGTGGTTTCGAAGGTGAAAGTTATGCAGATATTCCCACTGTTGTGGAAACGGTTGGGATTGTGCCACCCGCTCTACGAGCCGCTCGCGTTCAAGAAATGAAAGAAATTGCTGACTTCGCTCACATGCTTCAGTGCGACGTGGTTGCGTTACACCTCGGCTTCATTCCCCACGACAAGTCCGATCCGCTCTATGGCGAAGTGATCGAGGTTACTCGCGACATTCTAGATCACTGCAAGAACAACAACCAAAACTTGCACTTAGAAACGGGACAAGAAACAGCCGCGGGGCTGATTGAGTTTATTAGTGATGTCGAGCGGGACAACTTGTTTATCAACTTTGATCCGGCCAATATGATTCTTTATGGAACAGGTGAACCCATCGAAGCATTACGCCAGGTTGGCGCGTTAGTTCGCAGCGTACACTGCAAGGATGCAACATGGTCCGACAAACCGGGTGTTGAGTGGGGTGCCGAAGTGCCCTTAAACGACGGCGCCGTTGGTATGGAAGACTACTTGCGAACACTTGATGAAATTGGATACACCGGACCACTGACGATTGAGCGCGAAATCCCTCAAGATCCTGAACGCCAAAAAACAGAAATTGGCAATGCTGTCAATCTTTTAACGCAGCTAAAGGATAAAATCCACTAACAGCTTTGCCAGCACCTGTTCATTCTTTGGGATTTTGGCGTAAACGCATATGGATCATAAAAAACGCCTCAAGGTGGTATTCATCATTTTGGTACTCATCACTTGCGGGATGTGGTATTTCGGCCCATCTGGTGGATCCCCCCAGACTTGGATGAGTTTGCGGATCACGACATTCTTTGGCGTGCTGCTGCTAGCATTTGACGATGTCAAAAAACTGTTGCTAAAACTAAACGGTCCCATCGGCATCCTCATCGGGATCGGTTTGCTAGTGGCTGTCGTCTACAGACCATCAGCCAAATTGATTTTGCCGTTACTCATCGGCTGCATCGCCTTATTAGCCCTCTTGGGATTCGTCCGCCGCCAATTCGGCAAGTAAGGGCATTGCCTATTTTTCATATTCGTGTAAATTCGTGGTGAATTTATTCAAAATGGCAGCAAATGACTTTCTCGCCCGACGCTTACCGTAGCAAGTCACGTTTGATTTGGGCCATATCACTTCCATCGGGCGTCGAATCGTCATCAACGTCATACCAAGATTCTTGGAACTGAATGTGCCCGCCTTTCCCAGTAGCACCTTGTCGGATTGCGACGTTGGTGGTGAGGGCAATCACAGCATCACTTAACGCAACATGCGGATTACAGCGCGGTTGATTTTCTGGTGATGAATGACTAATACAGTAGGCCCAGTGCTCAATTTCTTCTGTATAACCTCGACTTACTGGCCCTGTCTGAGCGGCTTGAGCAACCGGAGCAGCTTCACCACTCGCTTGCGTGTCGAGCGTTGGTCCACCTGCATCTGTTTTTACTCCAACTTTGGTCGTTGTACTCGACCCTTTAAAGAGCATCATTTCTTTTTCTTTTTCTAAGACCAATGTTCCTTTAGTCCCCATGACGACTTCGCCATACCCACCAAATCCATTCCCATTAATAGAAGAATAGGTAACCACAATTTTCTTATTGTCATCCTTTTCATAACTTGGCACCGCTGCTTTTCCAACACCAGTCCCAAAATCTGCGTAACCGACATCGAACGCCTCTTCATAACCTGGAGCAGGAAATTCCAGCATGCAATAAACATGATCTTCAACGTGCCGGTCGGCACCAAATAAGTGGCGACCACCAACAGCATGCACACTTAGCGGTTGAGCTTTCTTGCCATCGCGGCGGAGCGCACTACAAAAGATGCCAGCCGCATCCATTTGGTGACTGCCTAGTTCGGCCATAAGTCCACCACCGGTACGTTCCCACAGTCGCCAGCGTGCTAGTTCTTCTAACGCAGACCGTCGGTGACCTGCCGGGAATTCGAATTCTTGGAATCCATGTTTCAACGCTCGTTCTTCCACCAACTCGCTGTCGCTATCCCAGGCCTTCCATTGGGCTAACTTGTGTTCTAATATTTCGCGAGCGACAGGATCCTTTTCCTTTTGCACCTGTCTTTCAAACGACAGGACTTGTGAGTGGATTTTGTCAAAGCGATCCGTTTCAACGCCTCCGATTGGAATTTCGCCTCCGGGAACGGGCATTTGCCAACTATCGCGACCAGGTAAATTTCCACGATGCCATTGAGCGCGAATATGGTGCAGTTCCCCTAACAGGCCATATTGAATTAAGTTGACCGCATTATCGTACAAGACACTGTAATGTCGTTGGTGACCGGTTGCTAAATACAAATTTTTCTCTGCTGCAATCCGTCCCATCAACTTACATTGCGCAATATTTTTCGCCATCAGCTTTTCGGTCAATACATGTTTGTCCGCCAACATGGCATCAACTGCTACTTGGGCGTGTAAATGCAATGGCACAGCAGCAATCACTGCTTGGATATCCTTATTCGCTAACAATTCCTGATAGCCGTCGGTATATACCTTTACATGCTTACGGGCTTCCGATTCCGTTTTCCAACCGTATTTCGACATCAAACCAGGTCGAGCCGCCATAGCTGCGGGACTCGAATAATCCCCATGAAATGCGCGATGTACGTTGTACTCTCGCAAATCAGCGATTGCCACAACTTGCACATATTCTGGATTGAGCGCTCCAATAAGCACGCTACCTTCGTCCCCAGTCCCAATCACACCAACGCGAATTGGTTCGGCGACCGTCGAGTAGCCGAAATAAGCTGCCCCTAAACCGGCACCCGACACAGCTCCAGAGGCAGCGATCGTCTTGAGGAAATCACGACGAGTATGCCCGATTGCGTCATAATAATTGCCTTTACCAACTTCTTTTTCTTCCGGTGTAAGATTCATTCTTTCTCCTCTGTCTGATTCTCGGATTTAGCTGTGTGCTTACGGCAGCAACAACAATGACCCAGAATCGAATCTAGTGAAACGTACTTACCCGCTCCAGCAAATGCAATGACCAGCAGGGCACACATCTCTATTGCTTGGTAATAAGTAGGTTGAGCCCCAGCGGAACCAGGGAATTGACTTAAGATAACTGACAACAAAAATCCAGCGGCTGCCAAAGCGACCACTTGGGTGCATAGACCAAGTAGCAAACCCAGACCAACGATAATATCAAACCAAGGTATAAAGCGATCGAGTTGGCTCGCAGCAATCGCTGGCGCATTAATTTTCCCTAAGGGTAACGGGGCACGCGTACCTAAAGCATTGAGTTCTCGCTCCAAACCTTCCCAAATCAAATCAATACTCGCTAGCATTGTGGCACGGCCTGATCGAATTTCGTTTTCTAATTGTAATCCTTGAGCTCGCAAGCTAGTCACACCCGACATCGCTTCTGTCTGCAGTTGCTTTTCACGTCGCTCCATTTGATTAAAGAGCTTAATCACATCGTCGTGCTTAACCTTGAAAAACTCATTAAGCTGATCGACACGCCGTTTAACAATACCGGCAGCCTTTTTTGCCCAATCCCCTTCAAGACGTTGATAGGCGATAACATCTGCTTGATATGCACGCCAGTGATCCGCCACCGCTTTCGTGTTATAGGACGGTTCTGACCATCCACCAGGTTGTGACGGCCGTGAGGATTGGTAACACAGTCGGATTTTACCGTCGTTGTCCCATAGCATTGCTTGAAAACCGCCTGAGAAAGGGCCTTTTGCTGAACTAAGAAAACCCGTCGACGAAAAACCGCCGTCCATTTTGGCTGCACCTTCTTTAAAAAAGTGCCAACCAACGGACAGTCGTAGTAACACCAAAACCAAAATGGCGACTTTTCCAATTTGTACTGTTGAAGCCTTCAGCGGGATTCTCCTTCGCACATCGCATTTATATCTACACCAACGCGGCTCCAATTGAGCATTCTTTAGTGTATTGGATAGTTTCGTTTGCAAACCTCTATTATGATAGAAAAATTAAGGTTCGCCAGTCGTACGTTCTGATACGTTAATAATATCCTGCTAATTTCCTTTAGTTCCAGTTCTCATTCTGCTATGTCTCAACAAACTAAACGTGTCGTACTGTGCTTTCCGTTGTCCGACGCACAAGCTAAACAAATCGGCACGACAAGCTCTGAAATTGAAGTTATTAATGCCGGCCAATCCAGAATTGCTCAGGAAATCCTCGCGGCCGATATCTTCATCGGGCATGCCAAAGTTCCAATGCCCTGGAAAGAAGTCGTGGAGCAGGGGCGTCTCAAGTGGATACAATCTTCAGCGGCAGGCTTAGACCATTGCCTAAAACCTAGTGTCATTGATTCAGACATTGTTGTTTCAAGTGTTTCTGGATTATTCGCCAACCAAGTCGCGGAACAAACGATGGCCCTGATATTCGGGATCTATCGCAGCGCGCTGACGTTTTTTCGCGCTATTGAAAAACGAGAATTCGTGCGCCGACCAACAATGGACTTTCGCGGTAAAACGGTGGGCATTCTTGGGTTTGGTGGGAATGGTCGTCGTATTGCCGAAGTACTAGCTCCTTGGGGTAATCGCATCGTTGCTTCAGACAAATTTCCCTGGGACAAACCAACGTACGTGGACCAATTGGCGCACAGCGACGATTTTGAAACGTTGCTGCCCGAAATCGATTGCCTTATCTTATGCGTACCTTTAAACAAAGAAACTCACGGAATGATTAATCAACGCACCTTAGGACTGCTAAAACCAGGAGCCGTTGTCGTGAATGTTGCTCGCGGACCCGTCATCGTCGAAAATGACCTAATCACTATGCTCCAAAACGGCCATCTTAGTGGTGCGGGACTCGATGTCGTCGAAACTGAACCGCTGCCACCGACCAGTCCTCTGTGGAACATGGACAATGTCATTATTACACCTCACGTCGGCGCACAATCTGAAAATCGCCTGCCCGACACCATCGAGTTTGTCTGCGATAACTTGAGGCGTTATTTAGCAAACGAAAACGTTGTAAATATTGTCGACAAGAAAGTCGGATTCCCGCTGCGAACTGCAGGTGACTATTAAATAACGGCTTCGTTGGATTTCCAAAGTACGATCTCATTTGTTTCAATTCCGACAAACAATCCCAATCATGCGATCTCATTTCCCCCACTAGACCCAGCTTGTCAATCATATTAAACTTCCATCATCGCATGAGCAGTAGAATGGCAGGGCAAGAGATTGCAAACAACAGCATGGAAGAAATTCAACTAGATGAAGATGGACGACGCCCGTTGACCATCACCGTTACGCAACCACTACAACAACCGACTGTCACCTATGCGAATGCGGCGCCTTCGCAATCTGACAAACCACTGCTTGATAAATATACGTCGATTGTCGACCAGCAACGTTTAAGCTGGACTACCTACCACCACTTAACCAAACTACTTGGCTCCGGCGGTCAGGGAAAAGTATATTTATCGCAGCGCAAAGGTGCGGACGGTTTTACTTTACCCATCGCTATTAAGATATTTTCTCCGGAGCGTTTTGCCGACGAATCCTCCTACGCCCATACCATGAAACGTCATGCCCGCGTGGCAATGCAAATTGCACAAATCCAGCATGACAATCTGCTCGATGTTCAAGATTTCGTCGACCGCAAACGAATTCGCATGCTGGTTATGGAATGGATAGATGGCCTTGACCTGCGAATATTGCTGAACAACCAACAGTTGGCCAAACTAGAAGACCGCGTATCTTCGAGTCGCTGGAAGCATATCAATCACGTCATCATTACTGACGGTCCTAAGCAACCTCAGTTCCATCCAGGGTGTGCCGTCGCGATAGCCCGCGAATGCCTCAGTGCACTTGAGGCATTGCACCGCAACGGAATCGTGCATGGTGATATCAAACCGGGTAATATTATGATTAAGCGGACAGGGGCCGCGAAAATTATCGACATCGGTTCAGCCTTTGCTATTGATGAACCACCAGAACAACGCACTTGCACGCCGGCCTATGCTGCTCCGGAAGTTCTCAAAGGGGAAAAGGCGACGCCTTTGAGTGACTTGGCCAGCCTGGGATACGTTCTGATTGAACTAATATCTGGACGCAATCCATTCGCGGGTAAAAAAACCTACAACGAGATGATCCAAGCCAAGATCGACTTACCGCAACAACTCAAAGGTTTTATTCCCACAGGAATTGGCAATACAGCACTGTTAACAAATTTTTGCCGACGCCTGATCGCTGCGGACCCCGGGGAACGATTTCACGATGCTTACGAAGCACACCTTAAGCAAGAAGGAGCTGCCGACTACCATCGCCAATTAGTACTTGAATCCGAAGACAACGAGTATGAACACGAAATCGGACAATGGATCGAAGAGACAATGGACGCCCATAATGAAGTGTAGCACATTCGTGCCCCCAATCATCCGTCATGGCGTCGATAGTGCTTAGCAAGTTGATGGGGCTTTTTGCCTAAGCGTAACTGCAGGAGTAACCACCAGTTGCTCAGGGTTTGTCGAATGATCCCATTTTTCATCCAACGCCGCGCGGAAATATTAACGGGCCCCGCTAGCACACACGGGCGCAAGCCCAAATGCCGTAATGTTTTACTCAACAACACGTCTTCCATTAAGTCGACTTCCGGAAACCCGCCGATAACTTCAAACAACTCTCGAGAGACTGTTATTGCCTGATCTCCAAACACACGTCCTAACCATCTCGCACGCCAGGCGTTGCCCCACTGCAATAACGGATACGCGATCCCCGTCGCTTCTATATTTTGGTGAAAACAAGACCAGCGATTTGCACCATCTTCCGAAAAATAGATCGCCGCCTGTTGCAGTGCTGCCGAGTCAAGCCGATTGTCCGCGTGCAGGAAACATAAGATCATTTTCGTCGCATACTTGGCGCCGTTGTTTTGTTGCACAGCTCTCCCAGCGTCACCACAACACACCAACGCTCCAGCCTGACGAGCATATTCGATTGTACGATCCGTGCTCCCACCGTCTGCAACCCATACCTCGACTGCTCCGGCACCCAAGGCAGACTCGACCGCCCCCACGATATTATCCTGCTCGTTGATGGTCGGAATAACGACTGAGATATCAGAAGCGGAAATAACCATATCACCCCCCCCAATCAGCTACTTGTATAGATAAACAAAGACAATCCACAACGAGCTGACTATACGTTAGGCCGAACCAATCCGTATCGCTTAATTTTCCGATCTAACGTCGAACGCTCCACCCCCAATACATTCGCAGAACGACTTTTGTTCCAATCGTGATAATCCAGTGTCCGTTTAATATGGAATCGCTCAATCTCTTCTAAGCTATGGGCTTCATAGGAACTGGCATTCAATATGATTCCAGTCGTATCGGATGACGTCATAAGATTGGATAACGACAAATCACAAACATCAATAACCGTGTTGCGGCATAATACTACCGCTCGTTCAATAATATTTTTTAGCTCTCGAATATTTCCTGGCCACTTATACTTCTGCAACTCAGCAACCGCTTCATCAGTAAATCCAGTGATTTTCCGACCAGTCTCTGAACGAAATTTATCCATAAAGTAATGCATCAATAGTTCGATGTCTTCGGGGCGTTTACGCAGCGGTGGAACTAATATTTCCACTACGTTTAAACGAAAGTATAGGTCGCGGCGAAATTCACCTTCCGCAACAGCAATTTCGAGATCCCGATTCGTCGCTGCGATGACACGAACATCCGTTTCAATCGATTGATTGCCACCTAAACGTTCAAATGCATGGCCTTCTAACACGCGGAGGAATTTAGCCTGAACGGCCATGCTCATTTCACCGATTTCGTCGAGCATTAACGTCCCTAGATTTGCCGCCTCAAATTTACCTATTTTGCGTTCTGTCGCCCCCGTGAACGCTCCTTTTTCATGGCCAAACAATTCACTTTCTAGCAACGATTCCGACAACGCTGCGCAATTCAAACAGACAAATGCCTCTTTCTTACGTGGACTGCCAAAATGTACGGCCCTGGCAATCAACTCCTTACCTACTCCGCTTTCCCCGCGAATCAAAACCGTAGCGCGGCTCGGAGCTGCTTGAGCAATATCCTGCTTTACTTGATCTAAGGCTGGGCTGACTCCAATCATCTCGGATTCCGCTTCAAGTTGCCGCCGTAGTTGTTGAATCTCACTACGCGATTGAGACAAGTCTTCAACCAACTCCATTTCACGACTAAGGCTCTTCAAAGCTAATCCAACGTTGTCGCCGACTGCCAGAATGAATTCTAGGTCATCTGGTGTCAATGAGATCTCGCCGGTGGTTGAGTATGCATGCAACAACCCAATAATTTGATTGTCATATCTAACAGGTGCACAAATAATGCTTGTCGAAGTAATTTCACCTTTGCTATCACGACTGGCAATTTGACTGTCATCACCAATGTCACGCCCCAAAACAGCTTCTCCACTCTCAAGCACCGTCTCAGCAAGATGTTTTGTGAGTCGATGATACTTAGGCGTGCCCACTGTTTTCCAAGCGATCACGTTTACATCATTGCTCGTTGGTGATTCTTCTAGGTCATACGGTGCCAGCAGCAGCGCGGCAGCATTAGACTTTGTGCCATCAAAAATTCCGTCTAATGCTGTATCCGCAATCCCTTTTTCATCATTCTGATTGGCCAACTCAAATGCGATGCGGCAGAGGCTCGCCACGGCATCACTTACTCCCTTGGGCTGCGTCTGGCGATCGAGCAATTTCGTTTGTCCCTTGCGATGGGTAATCGTCGTGGGAAATTGACTGACATGGCTGTCTACTCCATCCACGTCAGCGAGGTCATCGGCAAGGTCCTTGAAATCTGCTTCATTCGTGTCCGCAGCGAGATGCTTCAATAGCACTCCAGTATCGGCTTCAATATTATCCGGAAAGGCCGAAGACAAATCGTTCACAAACGATATATGACAATTGGCGATGCGAATGCAATCTTGTGGTTTTAACTCATAATCGCCGGTCATCGGTTCACCATTGAGCAGAGTCCCATTGCGACTTTCTAAATCACGAAGCGTCCACCCGCCATTCGAGAAAAACAACTCAGCATGAATTCGGCTCGCTCGCTCATCACGAATGACCACTTTGTTCGTAGAGGCTCTACCTATGGTTGATGTCTTGCCAGCCTCAAGCCGAACGACATCTGTCCATTTAGTGCCTTCGCGAATAACTAAATAAGCTAGCATTAAAAACTTTGGGTCCATCGATAGAAGGGGGAATAGCTGCAATTACCACGTGTCTATAGTGTATCAAAAATGAACACTTTTTATAGTAACGCGCGCCACAAACGCCAATTTTCCATTCATTCAACCCATATATTTAAAAACGATGGCTCAGTATTACCTTACGCTATTCCATTAATGGGCATCTTGATAATAATAAAGCTAAGCAACGTGGGGAAAAAAAAGGATTAGGCAAACTTTTCTTGTAAATACAGGCAAAGCCGATTATTCTAGACAGGGATAAACTGTTACATTTTCGCCTCGGAAATGTCGAAGTCTTATTCGATGGGTCATTTTTCCTCATTAACAGTATGTACGTGTTGAATTTGATTGATCTGGGTTTAGGATAAATATCCGTTCCCAAAACGACAACACAAACAGAGAAGAGTAACGAGAGATTAGTTCGGAACAACTATCCTCTCAAAACCAATTAGGAGTTCGGTTATGACGAGTCGTCACATTAAATTTTGTCGTGCGTGTATATTTGCTCTATTGGCATTGTGGACCACCCAAGTCACTTTGGCTCAAAACAATCCCTTCCGAAACAACTCTGTGGGTGGTATTTCCATCGATACAAATGGCGTTGTCGCGAACGCTGATCCCGAAAGCCATGCTTTAGTGCTGCGTGAAATGCGAGCGAATTTCAATCCGGCCTCGCCCAAAATGGCTGAGTCGACCGAATTACGAATGATTTCACTGCGCGGACTCGAAGCCGCAATTGCCGACGCTGTTCAAAACAACCAAGGCGCTTTGCCCGACGAAGTTAAATACTTGGCTGGATTACAACGTATTCAATACATATTGGTATACCCGGAAATCAACGATATTATTCTCGCAGGTCCTGGCGAAGGCTGGAAAATCGATGATAATCTGCATGTTGTTGGCGTTACCACTGGAATGCCCGTACTAAAACTCGACAACTTGCTTACGGCATTAAGAGCAGTCAATGCTCCCCAACCTCAACGCATCAGTTGTTCGATTGACCCCACACAACAAGGCGTCGCTAACTACGCCGCGAAATTGAAACAACTATCACGCGCCGGCGTTCGCAACCCGCGAATCCTTGCACCACAGTTAAAACAAGCGATGGGTAACCAAGTCGTATCTATTAATGGTGTGCCCGGATCAAGTCATTTTGCTCGCGTCATGCTA
>Ga0315334_10001552_pt1 | contig 14198 bp, 10 predicted proteins | sample M150034915metaG_FD_205555 | JGI IMG/M metagenome (GOLD analysis project Ga0315334, IMG submission 205555) | Ammonia-oxidizing marine archaeal communities from Monterey Bay, California, United States - M1 500m 34915 | ecosystem: Environmental > Aquatic > Marine > Intertidal zone | place: USA... | reverse complement strand
TGTTGGAGAGGCACCAATTTTTTAGTCAGTGCTTTATTCCTAGGGCAAAAGAAGCATTTTTAATAGTAGTAGCGCCTCCAGCAGATGAACCAGATATTGATAAAATAAAAGCATTTATTTCTGACGGCGAGCAGGGCGTTAATTTTGCAAGAGGTGTTTGGCATTTTCCGTTAATCAGTTTAGATGATGGGGCGCAATTTATAACTATTGATAGGAATTATGATCCCTCAGTGGACACAATAGAACAGTGCGATATTTTTGAAATTAATAATTTTGATATCACTCTGGAGATTAGTTAATGCTAAAGCTTTACTTGCTAGAATGGCTTAGTTTGATACTTAAGTTTTTTCATATTATTGTAGGCATTGCTTGGATTGGCGCATCTTTTTACTTTAATTGGTTAGAGAATAAACTCAACAGGGTAGGGAACAGGGATGCAATAGCAGGACACCTATGGGCAGTGCATGGGGGTGGATTTTATTACCTAGAAAAGTACCAAAAGTATCCACAAGAATTGCCAGAACCTCTTCATTGGTTTAAGTGGGAGGCATATTTCACTTGGATATCTGGAGTTTTACTTTTGGCGGTAGTCTATTACCTCAACGCCGGCTCTTATTTGTTAATTTCTGGTAGTGGAGTTAGTCCATATATAGCTGTATTGTTAAGTATTTCTGGCCTGATATTAATTTGGGTTGTGTACGACTTGCTGTGTAAATCAGTTCTAGTAGATAGGCCAGTTATTTTTATTCTTATAATGCTTTCAATTGTATCCATTTGTGCATATCTTTATAGTTGCATATTCAGTACAAGGGCAGTATATATGCAGCTCGGTGCTATGCTCGGAACGATTATGGCTGCGAATGTATTTTTTGTTATTATTCCGGTGCAAAAATTATTGGTCAAGGCTTGCCAAGATAAAACGGATGTTAGTTCTGAGTTAGGATTTAAGGGATATATTAGATCGCGCCACAATAATTATTTTACTTTGCCGGTGTTATTTACAATGATAAGTGGCCATTACCCTATTGTTTATAGTACCCAATATAGCTGGGTAGTCCTTATTGTTGTATTTGTTATTAGCGTTATGATTAGGCACTACTTTAACTTGAAGGGTATAGGTCAAGCTAAGAACAGCCTTATTGGAATTACTATTGTAGCCTTATTGTTGCTAATATATTACCTAGCACCAGTTAATAATGATGAACTACCTTATGACAATGTGAGTACGAGTGAGGTTGTGAAAATAATAGATCAGCGTTGTGTTAGTTGTCATTCATCAAGCCCTACGGATGAGTTGTTTAGTGCTGCACCTGGGGGTTTTGTTCTTGACACTATGGAACAGATCATTAACAATAAAGATAGAATTTATCAAAACGCAGTTGCAACTCAGTCTATGCCTTTTAATAACAAAACTAATATGACTAGAGATGAAAGAGAGAGGCTGTCATACTGGTTCAATAGTTATGGTCAAAAGTGAAATGAAAGTGTTTCGTTCAGCAATTTTTCATTGCACTGAAGTTCTAGGCGTTGTGCAGGCATCCTACTTTGAAGACGGATTGTTACTGGTCAGGGACGGTAAAGTGGTTGAGGTTGGCGACTACTCAAGTGTTATTGAAAATGTAGATGCAGATGCGAACATAATACATTTTGAAAATAGCCTACTTATGCCTGGCTTCATTGATTCACATTTGCATTATCCACAGTACAAAGTTATAGCTTCATATGGTCAAAACTTACTTGAATGGTTGAGCTCGTTTACCTTCCCTGAAGAGAAACAGTTTGGCGATAAGGAATACGCAACCAGGGTGGGGAATTTATTCTTTGATGAGCTTATAAGGAACGGAACAACTACAGCTATGGCTTTCTGTACAACCCATCCACAATCAGTAGATACTTTTTTCACTATCGCTAAGGAGCGCAAATTGCGTATGGCTGCTGGAAAGGTGTTGATGGACAGGAATGCACCAGAAGAGTTACTTGATATAGGTACAGATTATCAAGACTCGAGATCTTTGATTGAGAGGTGGCATAACAAAGAGAGATTGAGTTATGCAGTCACACCAAGGTTTGCACCCACATCCTCTAAAGAGCAACTTACAATGGCTGCAGGTCTTTTAAAGGAGTACTCGAACAGTAATGGACGAAAAGGGGTATTGTTGCAAACGCACCTCAACGAGAGCACTGAAGAGGTAGAATGGGTTAAAGATTTGTATCCGGATTGTGATAACTATTTTGATGTTTATGATAGCTACAATTTGACCGGATCTAATTCAGTTTTTGCGCACTGCATACACAATACAGAAGATGAGTATAAACGTATGGCTGATTCTAACTCTAGAGCTGCTCTGTGCCCTAACTCAAACTTATTTTTGGGTAGCGGGCTATTCGATATAGAGAAACTGGACTATTATGGCATTACATCATCTCTCTCTTCAGATATAGGTGGAGGGGACAGCTTTTCGATGTTTAGTGTAATGAATCAGGCATACAAGGTTTCAAAACTGAATGGGCAAGAAATGAGTCCAGTTAAAGCATTTTACTTATGCACACTTGCCGGTGCAAAGGCGCTTAACATGGATGACAGTATTGGTAACTTTGAAAAAAACAAAGAGGCAGATTTTGTTGTTTTAGATTTGCATGCAACAGAGCTCATATCTGAGAGATTAAAGACAGTAAAAAATATTGAACAACTGCTATTCTGTTTGATGATGCTTGGAGATGACAGATTGATAGGTGAGGTTTACATATTGGGAGATTGTATTTACAAAAAAATGGAGGCATAAAAGGTATGGCAAAACTAACTACACATGTGCTTGACACAAGTAATGGAGTACCTGCTACTGGTATTGAGATTCGTTTAAATATAGTGCAGGATGGTGGTTCAACATTAATCAAGAGGTCAAAGACAAACTCTGACGGTAGGTGTGATGAGGCTCTACTTGAGGGGCAAGATTTTTTGTCTGGAACTTATGAGCTAGTGTTTGATGTTGAAAAATATTTTAATAATATGGGGGTTGATTGCCACTTTTTAAAAGATGTGGTTATTCGCTTTCATGTAGGTAATAACAATGAGAATTACCATGTACCACTTCTTGTTTCACCATTCAGTTATTCGACCTATAGAGGCAGTTAGTGTTAATATTATTTAATCAGCAACAAGAACCGTTAGATTTGGGTAGTATAAATCCAAACATGACGGTTTTGCAGTGGCTACGTGGAAATAACCATGTTGGAACTAAGGAAGGTTGCGCATCAGGAGATTGCGGCGCATGCACTGCTGTGATTGGAGAGTTGTCTGATTGCGAAGGCAAGACTATCATACAATACAAGAGCATAAACACATGCATAGCACTCGCTTGTAGCTTGTCTGGAAAGCATTTGATAACGGTTGAGGGTTTGAGCGATGGCAACACATTGCACCCAGTACAACAAGCTATGGTTGAGACTAACGGGTCTCAGTGCGGGTTCTGCACTCCAGGGTTTGTTATGTCGCTTTTTGCTCTGTATCACAATGAAGATTATTTGGACACACACAAGATAAATGATGCTCTTTCTGGGAACCTATGCCGATGTACTGGTTATCAGCCAATAATAAGTGCCGCGCTACTGTCATTTGATGACAGTAATAAACAAAATCCGGACTACTATAAAAAAAATCAACCGAGATTAATTAAGTCTTTAATTGCAATTAAAGAGGCCCAGTCTGAGCATTACTTGTTCAACGTCAAGGGTAAGAATATTAGTTATGATGCTCCAACAAATATTAATCAATTGTCAGAAATTTTGTCTATAAATCCTTCCGCGACAATCATTGCAGGTGGCAGTGATTTGGGTTTGGATATAACTCAACAGCTGCATGAGTTTGAGCACATAGTTAATGTCCAGGGTGTTACTGAAATGAAAATCATAAATGACACAGAAGGTTATATCGAGATAGGGGCAGCTGTAAGTTATGATTCTGCAAAATCAGACCTGGTAGATTTATTTCCAGCATTTGAATCTTTGTTGAGAAGGTTCGCTTCAAAGCCTATAAGGTACTGGGCTACCATTGGAGGTAATATAGCTAACGCATCTCCAATAGGCGACATTCCTCCAGCTCTGATTGCTCTAGATGCAACTTTAAACATTAATGGCAGATTTGGCTCTAGAAAAGTAAAGGTAGAGGACTTTTTTATTAACTATAAACAAACAGATCTTCAGCCAGGTGAGTTTATTCAAAGTGTCATAATCCCAAAACTGATTGATGGAGAAAGTTTTCATTTTCACAAGATATCAAGGCGCTATGAGGATGACATCTCCGCAGTATGTATGGCAATAAAATTTCTTGTTAAGGATGACGCTATTGAAAGAACTAGGGTCGCACTAGGAGGCATGGCAGAGATTCCAAAAAGGGCAAACTGTTTAGAGAAAATGCTTGTAATAAATCGAACAAAGACAGATATCGCTAAATTGGCATATGCTGAACTCAAGAAGGACTTCTCACCGATAAGTGATGTTCGTGGTTCTGCAGGCTATAGATTACAAGTTGCAGCCAACCTAGTGAAAAAAACTTTGTTAATGGAACACTCTAAATCAGACATCAATATTGTAGATTTAAGTGACGATGCGATAATAAGCGGATCGCAATAATAGTATGACTAAAAACGCAAAGCAACCAAACTCTAAAGTCGGTAGTGTCATTGGGAAGTCCATACTGCATGACAGTGCCAGATTGCATGTGCAGGGCAGTGCACAATACATTGATGATATGCCTCAGGTAAACGGCACTCTTCATGTGGCATTCTCTTTAAGTAGTACTGCTCATGGAAATATTAAGTCAATAAATGTACACGATGCAATGCAATCAGAAGGAGTCCACAGCGTACTGTTGGCTAAGGATATCAAGAACTTAAATATTGGCTCTATCAAGATGGATGAACCTCTATTAGCTGATGGACAGGTTTTATTTAATGGTCAGGCGGTTGCTGCTGTTCTAGCTGATAGTCATGAAAATGCACAAAGAGCTGCATCCCTAATTACAACTGAAATAGAAGAACTTGAGGCCATAATTACAATAGACCAAGCAATGTCTAAGGGGAGCTTTCTTGGTGACCCGATAACAATATCAACTGGTAACCCTAAGAGCGCCATTAAAAACTCTAAGCACAAACTTAGCGGGGAACTTCATATTGGCGGGCAGGAGCACTTTTATTTAGAATCTCAGTCCGTGCAAGTTATACCAACAGAGGGAGATGAATTTGTTGTGCACTCATCTACCCAAAACCCAACCGAAGTTCAACACCTGGTGTCACATGTTTTGGGAATCCCGCAGCACTCTATCGAGGTTATCACTAGAAGAATGGGCGGAGCTTTTGGTGGTAAAGAGAGCGATGCATCACAGATTGCTTGTGTCTGTTCAATATTTGCACAGCAAACTAATCGCCCGGTAAGGTGTAGATTGCCCCGACGTGAAGATATATTAATGACAGGCAAGAGGCATGACTTTAAAGTTGAATATAAAGCTGGATTTGATGATGACGGTGTTATCGATGGAGTCATAATTGAGTTTGCAGCGCGATGTGGCTATTCCTTCGACCTGTCTCAGGCAATAGTGTTTCGTACACTCTTTCATGCCGACAATGCTTACTATTTACCTAACGCAAGTTTTCGAGGACACCTATGTAAAACCAATACCGCATCTAATACAGCGTTTAGAGGGTTCGGAGGTCCACAAGGCATGCTAGCTATTGAAAACATTGTTGAGGAGATAGCTATCCATTTGGGTGTGGATGCATACAAGATAAGGTGTAACAATTATTACCAAAAGACTACACGCAATGAAACACCATATGGCCAAATTATTGAGGACAACATAATAAATGAGCTGAGCTCTGAGCTTGTAGCTGAGACTGGTTACTATGTTCGCAGACAATCAATCGATGAGTTCAACAAGAGTAACAAGTATATTAAAAAAGGGTTGGCATTATCCCCGGTAAAGTTTGGAATTTCTTTCACCAAGAATTTTTTAAATCAGGCCGGAGCTCTGGTGCATATATATAAAGATGGCAGTATTTATATTAACCATGGCGGCACAGAAATGGGTCAGGGGCTGTTTGTCAAGGTGGCTCAGATTGTTGCTAACGAGTTTGGGGTTGATATTGACAAAATTAAGGTATCACCAACCAGTACCGCAAAGGTACCTAATACCTCAGCAACTGCCGCATCTTCGGGTTCTGACTTGAACGGTATGGCGGCAAAAAAGGCATGCACTCGTATTAAGAAAAATTTACTTGCCTTTGCCATTAAACGATTTAATGTGCAAGAAAAAGACGTACGCTTTTCTGACTCCCAAGTACACATTGGTACCGAATCAATGCCATTTAATAAGTTCATATTGATGGCATACTTTAATCGTGTTGAATTATTCAGTACTGGGCACTACAAAACACCAAAAATTCATTTTGATGAGGTAACGGCAAAGGGTCGACCATTTTATTATTATTCATATGGTGTATGCTTAAGTGAGGTTGTTGTGGACTGCCTAACTGGAGAATACAAATTAACCGCTGTAGACATATTGCATGATGTCGGAGCGTCAATAAACCCCGGAATTGACCACGGTCAGATTGTTGGTGGCTTTATTCAGGGAATGGGCTGGCTCTGTTCAGAGGAATTAAAGTGGGATGAATCAGGCAAACTACTAACTACGGGTGCATCAACATACAAAATACCTTCTATAGGCGACACTCCAAAACATTTCAAAGTAAACATAAAACCCAACATATCTAACCACGAAAACACAATCCATAAATCTAAAGCTGTTGGTGAGCCTCCACTAATGCTGGCTATATCTGTCTGGTTGGCAATAAAGAATGCAATACTAAATGCTGAGCATGGTAAATCAAGCGCTCTAAATGCTCCAGCAAGTTTTGAGCAGGTGTTCTTTTGTCTTAACAATTTGAATGATTGAAAAATGAGCTGGTTAAAGGCAGTTAAACAAAACCATGATCAGCACAATGATTATGTAATTATCACTGTAGTAGAAACCAAAGGCTCAACTCCATGCAACAACGGCGACAAGCTGATATATTCTGGGGATGATAAATTTTATGGCAGTATAGGTGGCGGTAATTTTGAGTTTAAAGCATTGCAATATGCCCAAAAATTACTTACACAGGAGCACAATGAAATCAAAGTTGTTAGGTACCCGTTAGGTGCTAGTTTGGGGCAATGCTGCGGCGGCTATGTCAAGGTTATGTTTGAGAGCTACCTAGATATAAGTAGCGAAGTGGGTGAACAGTCATGGTTCAAATCGTCACTTCATTTCAATGAAAATAAATCTGACTATATAGTTGCTACAGTAATAAGTAATGGCACTGGAGGTGATCTGGGAGGTTATAAATTTGTGTATAGTCAGGATCAAACCAGTGACACAGATATAGACAACTTAAACGATAATAAACTCAAAGAAGTAGTCAATAAGTATTTTCAAACATATATGTTTTATGACTCCATAGGCAGCACAATTTTGAGTGATGAGGGTGATATTTGTTATGAGCGATTCACTTATAGCGAGCTCCAGCCGGTTGCTGTGTTTGGTGCAGGCCATATTTCTAAGGCTTTGATGCCGATACTATCCAAATTACCGATTAAAATTTATTGGGTGGATGATAGGGTTTCACAGTTTGATCAGTACTCGGGCGACACAAGTGAAATCAACATTATTTGTGATGAACCATCATCAGTAGTGCTGGATTTGCCAAAAAATATTTACTGCATAGTTATTACTTATTCCCACCAATTAGATTTCGATATATGTGAACAGGTTTTGGCTAGAGATAGTTATTGTTATCTAGGAGTTATAGGTTCAACAATTAAGGGCAACAAGTTTAGGAAGCGCTTACTTAACAAAGGTTTTTCAGAACAAACTGTGGGCAAGCTAAGTTGCCCTATTGGTGTAAAGCATAAACTGTTAAAATCACCCATCGCAATCGCAGTTTCAATTGCGAGCGAGATGATTAATTTTTTAGAAAGTAAGAGTCAAACAGAGCCAGCATGCAGTACCAACTAGAACTTAATAACATAACTAAATCATTCGGCTCTGTACAGGCTAATGACAATATAAGCTTTGCAATAAAGTCTGGCAGTGTGCATGCATTGTTGGGAGAGAATGGTGCCGGTAAATCAACCCTCGTGAAGATTGTATATGGGTCTTTAGAGGCAGACGATGGCTCTATGCAGTGGTATGGAGAGAAATTTCATCCCGCAAACCCTTCCGAAGCAAGAGAAAATGGAGTAGCCATGGTGTTCCAGCATTTCTCATTATTTGAATCATTAACTGTGGCTGAAAATATAGTTTTAGGGTTAGATGGTGTTCAGGTTGATGAGAATATCACGAATAAAATTGAAGAATGTTCAAAGCAGTATGGGTTGAACATAAATCCACACCAAGTTGTTGGAGATTTGTCAGTAGGGGCTAGACAGAGAGTTGAAATTGTTCGTTGTTTGATGCAAAACCCAAAGCTCCTAATAATGGATGAGCCGACATCCGTCCTTACCCCTAAAGAGGTTACAGATTTATTTGTAACATTACGAAAGCTTGCCGATGATGGTTGCGCAATTCTTTATATTTCACATAAACTGGAAGAGGTGCGTCAAATTTGTCAATACGCAACTATTTTGCGTGACGGAAAGTTGATAAAAAATTGTAACCCACAAAAACATTCTAAGGATGAGATAGCTGAAATGATGATAGGCAAGAAGATCATCAAACTGGCTCGAGAAAATATTCAGCACGGAGAGCATGTCTTTTCAATAAGTAATCTTAGTATTAAGAGTGACAATATGTTCGGGGTTAATCTGAAGGATGTTAATCTTTCAGTAAGGAAGGGAAGCATTATTGGGATCGCTGGCGTTGCCGGAAATGGTCAGGATGAATTAATGAAAATATTGATTGGAGAGTGTCCTGCAGCGGAATCTTCGTTGATATTTAAGGGTCAAGATATAAGCAAGTTGAGCCCCCACAAGAGAAGGCAATTATCCATGTTTTTTGTTCCAGAAGAGCGCCTAGGGCATGGAGCGGTGCCAAGCATGGGGCTAGATGAAAACATGTTACTGAGCCGTCCTGCTTTGAGCAAAATGATTCGCAACCATATGATTGACTGGACTCAGGTTAGAAGACTCACTAAGCAGGTTGTAGACACATTTAATGTAATGACGCCCTCAGTTGAGGCAGAGGCGCAGTCACTATCTGGCGGAAATCTACAAAAATTTATGGTAGGCAGAGAGCTCATTCATAGCCCTGAATTGTTAATTATTGCTCAACCAACATGGGGTGTAGATGCTGGCTCAGCAAACAATATACACCAGGCATTGATAGCTCTGGCAGATAGCGGCTCTTCGGTTCTTATTATTTCTCAAGACTTAGATGAGATTCTATCTTTGTGTGAACAGGTGCACGTTCTTAATAATGGCAGCTTGTCTCCCGCAGTTGATATGCAGAGCGATGGATTAGAGGCGATATCGCAATTGATGCTTGGCGGATCATTACAATGATTAGACTACAAACAAGACCTCAAAACTCCGGTGCAATGGTGTTTGTTTCGCCGTTACTTGCGTTGACACTTACGGCATTATCAACCTTCGTTGTTTTTTTCCTGGCAGGTGTTGATGGGTATGGGGCTTTTTATGTTCTGTTTATTGAGCCACTAACTACGCAATATAACGTTTCTGAGATTCTAGTTAAGGCATCACCACTGATAATGATAGCACTGGGACTTTCTATAGGTTTTCGAGCCGGGGTATGGAATATAGGCGCTGAAGGGCAGTACGTGATGGGCGCAGTTGCCGGGGGTGCGGTTGGACTGTATTTCTATGAGGTGGAGGGTTTCTGGTTGTTGCCACTCATGTCACTGGCTGCGATAATGGGGGGCATGTTTTATGCTGGTATTGCAGCATTTCTGCGCACCAAGCTCCAAGTCAACGAGATACTAGTCACATTAATGCTTACCTATGTCGCTATATTGTTTCTTAGCGCTATGGTAAATGGTCCGTTACGTGACCCTGATGGTTTCAACTTTCCTGAGAGTCGTCTATTCCATGACAGTGCAACTTTACCGATGATATGGCAAGGGACAAGGGTTCATATAGGCTTAATTGTGGCCGTAGTCCTTTCTTTCGTTACATATTTTTGGGTTAATAAGCATATCACTGGACTACAGATAAAGATTAGTGGTCAGGCACCTAGGGCGGCTAAATTTGCCGGGTTCGATGAGAACACTACGATATGGATTTCATTACTTGTTTCTGGAGGTGTGGCAGGTTTGGCTGGTGTGTTTGAGGCAGCTGGACCTATAGGTCAACTAGTTCCGAGTTTGCCATCGGGCTACGGGTTTACTGCAATAATAGTAGCATTCTTAGCTAGGCTCAATCCAGTAGGCATAATATTCTCTGCCCTACTAATTGCGCTCACCTATATTGGCGGCGAAAATGCACAAATATCTTACGATCTGCCGAACTCAATTACCAGTATTTTTCAAGGCATGCTACTGTTTTATTTTCTAGCATGCGATGTTCTTATTAGGTATAAGTTTGTATTTACATTTAACCAAAAACATTAACTATGAATGAGCTATTTGTACAAATCGTATTAGGAATAAGTATTGCATCTGTGCCACTTATATTTGCTGCTACGGGCGAGCTTTTGGTTGAACGTTCAGGTGTCCTTAATCTCGGTGTTGAGGGGATGATGATAGTTGGAGCTATTGCTGGTTTTGCTGTGCAGTTTCATTTTGATAATGCCTTGTTGGCATTAATTAGTGCTATTGCTGCTGGTATGTTGTTAGCAGCAATTTTTGCTTTTTTAACACAAATAATGCTAACAAACCATGTAGCAACAGGTCTTGCGTTAACGCTATTCGGGCTAGGTATTTCTGCTTTCTGGGGTAGGAGCTATTCAAAAGTAACGGTTGACCGTGTGGACGCAATAAACATACCAGGTTTTTCAGATCTGCCAGTAGTTGGTCCGCTACTGTTTAGTTATGATCCGTTATTTTATTTATCCATATTAATGGTAATTTTGGTTTGGTATTTTTTAAATAAAACTAAGAAAGGGCTTATACTTCGTGCAATAGGTGACAATCACGATGCAGCGCACTCAATCGGGCATAAGGTTGTTCGTTATCGCTTTATGGCTATCATATTTGGAGGAGCTATGGCTGGTATGGGTGGAGCTTACCTTTCTTTGGTCCAGGTTCCTATCTGGGTCGAAGGTATGACAGCAGGTCGTGGATGGATAGCACTAGCCTTAGTAGTGTTTGCTTCATGGCAACCATTCAAAGTTATTGTTGGAGCTTTCATATTTGGCGGTATATCGATTTTGCAGTTGCATGCCCAAGGCTTCGGGCTTAGTGTTGATGCACAATATCTATCAATGCTGCCATATTTGATGACTATTATTGTGCTAGTGACTTTACGTATAAGAAGTAAGTCTATGACCAGCCGGGTAATGCCTAACTGTTTGGGTAAAGTTTTTCATTCTAACCAGTAGCCCAAGCAATAAACTAAAATTGTCGCAAAAAAAAGTAAAACAAAAAGGGCTTAAACTAGTAAGATAGTAGGTTCTTAGGAGAAAAATTTATCTTTAACTAGAGAGGAGAGAAAATATGTACATTAATAGCTTTACAAATATTGCAAAAGTTCTAATATTAGCAGCACTTCTAATCATTACAAGTGGTGCAATTGCAGACCCAACCAAGGCTGCATTTATTTATATTGGGCCAACAGGTGACCATGGCTGGACCTATCAGCATGATGTGGGTGCCCAGTATGTGAAACAACATATGGGAGATGATGTTGAGATCACTACAGTTGAGAGTGTTGAAGAGGGGCCTGACGCTGAACGCGTTATGGCGCAACTAGCTAACAAGGGTAACGAAATTATTTTTACAACTTCGTTCGGTTACATGAACCCAACACTGAAGGCTGCTAAGCGTTTTCCAAATGTTAAGTTTGAACATGCAACTGGTTATAAGAGACTAGATAATATTTCTACATATTCAGCTAGATTTTACGAGGGTAGGCATGTGATTGGTAAGATTGCAGGAGAAATGACTAAGAGTAATATTATTGGTTATATTGCTTCTTTTCCAATTCCTGAAGTTATCCGTGGAATTAATGCCTCATATTTGGCAGCTAAATCTGTCAACCCTGATATAGAGATAAAGATTGTCTGGGTTTTTTCTTGGTTTGATCCAGGTAAAGAGGCAGACGCGGCTAAAGCTATGATTGATCAGGGTGCAGATATTATTATGCAGCATACCGACTCAACTGCGGCTATGATGATGGCTGAAGAGAATGGTATCTATGCATTCGGGCAGGCATCTGATATGGGTGATTTCGGTCCTCGTGCACAGTTAACATCAATTATTGATGAGTGGGGTCCTTATTACCTGCAGCAGGTCCAAGCTGTTAGAGATGGTACCTGGAAATCAATCGATACTTTTGATGGCGTGAAAGAGGGAATGGTAGGATTTTCACCGCTATCAAACGAAATGCCGGCTGACGTTAGAGCTATGGCTCAGGAGGCTATCGATGGCTTGAGAGCAGGAACTATACATCCGTTCACAGGACCTATTAATAAGCAGGACGGAAGTGCATGGTTGGGCGATGGTGAGACTCCACCTATGTTCCCTGACTTGTTAACTATGGACTTTTATGTAGAGGGTATCGATTCAAAGATTCCTCAGTAATAATTAATCCATAAATTAAGCTAAATTTATGCCGTAACTTAGATAATAAGTTGCGGCATTTTTTTTGGTTTGTGTATGTATAATTGAGATACTTATTTAATAACTAAGGGGGAAATAAAATGAGTGAAAGTACTGAACTGATTTACGAATTGGAAGCAACACCACCGCCACAAGAATCATTCTTTGCGGCCTTACAGCATGTGCTTGCAAGTTTTGTTGGCATAATCACACCAACACTAATTATAGGAGGAGTCCTTGGACTCGGCAGTGAAGTTCCGTATCTAATAAGTATGGCTCTCATGGTTTCAGGTGTGGGCACAATTATTCAGGCAAAGAGACCAATGGGGGTTGGCGCCGGTTTGATCTGTGTGCAGGGAACTAGTTTCGCCTTTCTGAGTTCTGTTTTGGCTGCTGGATTTATTGCTAAAGCCAATGGAGGAGGTCCGGACGAAATTTTGGCGATGATCTTTGGTGTATGTTTTTTGGGTGCATTTATAGAGATAGCTCTAAGCCAGGTGATTGGCAAACTTAAGAAGGTTATTACGCCACTAGTTACTGGAACTGTGATTACTATTATTGGGGTTAGCCTAATCAAGGTTGGTATGACAGACCTTGCTGGCGGGCAGTGGCTCTTAGATAACAAGCCAGAGTTCTTTGCTAGTACAGAGAACTTGTTCTTAGGCTTCTTGGTAATGATAAGTATTATTGTTCTTAATAGTTCAAAGAATCAATGGCTAAGATTGTCTTCAATAGTTATAGGGTTAGCTATTGGTTTTGTTGTAGCACTGATGATGGGTAAGGCTAACTTTAGTTCCCTAGCAAGTGTGAGCACAGTTATAAGTATCCCTATGCCTTTTAAGTATGGATTTGATTTTGACTTTTTAGCATTCTTACCGATAGCTATAATCTATATCATCACTACTATAGAGTCTTCAGGCGATATTACAGCAAACTCAATGATATGTAAGCAGGAAATCGAGGGTGAAACGTACATGGACAGAATAAAAAATGGCGTTCTAGGTGACGGTATCAACTCAGCCATAGCTGCACTATTTAACACCTTTCCAAATACAACCTTCAGTCAGAACAATGGAGTGATACAGCTGACAGGTATTGCGAGTCGACATGTCGGTGTTTGGATAGGAGCTATCTTAATTATTCTCGGACTATTTCCACATGTTGGGGCGCTATTTAGAGCTATCCCTAATCCTGTTCTGGGAGGTGCAACTATCATTATGTTTGCTACCGTTGCTATTGCCGGTATTAAGATTTTATCAACGGTAGACATGAATAGGCGCAATATGCTTATCCTTGCTGTGTCATTCGGTATGGGTATAGGAGTGCTTTTGGTTCCCGACTTTGTTTCTCATTTATCAGACAATGTTGGCGGTACTGCAGGAAAGATCATTAAAAGTGTTCTTAGTTCTGCTATTACCACAGGAGGTATTACTGTAATTATATTGAACATCA
>Ga0315334_10001551_pt1 | contig 14199 bp, 17 predicted proteins | sample M150034915metaG_FD_205555 | JGI IMG/M metagenome (GOLD analysis project Ga0315334, IMG submission 205555) | Ammonia-oxidizing marine archaeal communities from Monterey Bay, California, United States - M1 500m 34915 | ecosystem: Environmental > Aquatic > Marine > Intertidal zone | place: USA... | reverse complement strand
CACAACTGTTATGTCTGAATTTTTTCTTAGCCAAGCAGCTTGTTTTCTTAAAGTTTCTCTTGAAGCTGTTGTTAAAACTGACTCATTAGTTGCAAAGAATACTCTGTCAGGTACACCTGAAGCTAAATATTTTACAGTATCTGTACCTGTATAAACATCACCTTGCAATTGACCTATTTGTGAAACTTTTTTCGTTGCACAAGCACTCAAAGCTAAGCATGCTAAAACAACTAAAAGTGAATTTTTTAAAATTTTGTTTAATTTCATTTTTGCTCCTTAGTCAATATTTCTATAATTTATCTTTTCACAAGTAATTAGATGTTTCAAGATGAAAAATCAAGAACTTTAAGGTTAATTACTTAATAATGCTGACCATGATGGGTCTGATCCGTCTGTAGGTGTATTAATCTTTCTTTCATTATAACCAGTAAGGTCAATTGACCACAATTTTGCTGAAAATCCCTTACCATCAGCATCTGTCTTTGTCTCTCTATAAAAAATCAAAACTCTACCATTAGGAGACCAAGAAGGTGCTTCTTGATAAAAATTTTCAGTTAACAATCTTTCACCACTTCCATCTGTTCTCATTACACCTATATAAAATTTTCCTTTATGTAATTTTGTAAAAGCAATTAGATCTCCTCTTGGTGACCATACTGGTGTTCCATAAATTCCATTTCCAAAAGATATTCTTTTAACTTTAGTACCATTATTATTCATCACATATATTTGTTGATATCCACTTCTATCTGAATTGAAACAAATATATTTGCCATCAGGTGAGTATGAAGGTGAAGTATCTATAGACGGATGATTGGTAATTTTTTCTACAATTCTGTTCTCTAAGTCCATTGTATAAATGTCTGAATTTCCATCTTTAGCAAAACTCATTATTATTTTTTTTCCATCTGGAGAAAATCTTGGTGCAAAAGTCATACCTGGAAAATCTCCTACAACTTCTTGCATACCAGTTTCAATATCTAACAAATATACTCTTGGAAGATTTCTGAAATAAGAAAGATAAGTAACCATCTGACTTGTAGGATCAAATCTTGGTGTTAATACCAATTCATTACCTAATGTTAAAAATTTATTATTAGCTCCATCCTGATCCATAATTGCTAATTTTTTAATTCTCTTTGTTTTAGGACCTTCTTCAGCTACATAAATTATTCTTGTATCAAAATATCCTTTTTCACCTGTCAACCGCTCATAAACTTTATCTGAAATAATATGACCAACTCTTCTCCAATTATTAGGAACAGTAGTAAATGCAAGAGCCATCATCTCTTTTGCTGCTAACACATCCCATAATCTAAATTCTACTCTTAATTTTTCATCTACATAATCTACTTTGCCAGTTATTAAAGCTTGAGTTTTAATTAAATTCCAATCCTCAAATCTTGGTTTTAAATTTGCAATATCTGGGGCTTGTAAAAAAGCATCCTTATTAAGAGTATTAAATAAACCTGTAATTTTTAAATTATTTTCAACAATTGAAGAAATTTCTGACCCTATATTTTCTTTATCTAATATCCTTTTAAAATTTTTTCTTGAATTATCATCAATTGATAAAGGTGAAACAGCTATAGGAAGAGGATTTAAATTACCTCTAGTGATATCAACCTCAATTAAGCCAAATGATTTTAAAGGTATTAAACATATTATAAATAATAAAATAAAAAAATTTTTCATATTTTCTGTAGATTAACCTTTTAGCATTTCACTTGCATCAAAATTTAATTGTAACTCTTTCCATCGTTCATATCCAGCGCTAGGAACTCTCAAAGGTTGACATAACTTTACTGCTCTAAGTGCACTTTCTGCTAAAACTTTATAAAATCCCTGACCTGGCATATTCATTCTAGCATGATCTAAAATTTCTAACTTAACTACTGACCCGTCTGGCTTTAATTCAAGTTTAATTCTTACCAATAAATTTTCATCATAAGGCAACCCAAGTGGAATGCTCCAACAACCAAAAATTTGTGCTTTTAAAGCATCTTCTTCACTTAAAGATAAACCAGTATTTTCTAAATTTTTTACTTTATCTTGTGTAACACTATCGGTTTTTTTGATTGTAGTGGCTGTTTCTTTTTTTGATTTATCAATTAATGCTGCGATATTATTTAGATCAAATAATTCTTCTTTTTCAAATTCTGATACTTGTTTTACTTCATTATCTATCTTTTCTGGATTTTGAGTATCATCTTTGACTTTCTCTACTTTTTTAACTTGATCTTCAGGCATTGGAACAGCATCTGGTTTTTTCTTCTTAACTTTTTTTGGTGGTGCCTGTTCCGAAACTATTTTTTTTTCTTTCTCTTTAATTTTTTCAATAATTTTTTTTGCTTTTGGAGCAAATGGTATATTTGTTTTTTCAGTAATTTGTATTAACTCTATTGATATTATTGGTGGTAAATCTATTGGTTTTTTTGATAATAATGGAAGACTCATGGCTGTTATAATAATTACTACTATATGTAAAACAGAAGATGCTATTAAACTTCTATTCACTATAAAAAATTACCTTTCCTTATATGGTTCAGAAATTAAAGCAACTTTTGTAAAACCAGATCCAGAGAGTAGACCCATAATTTCAAGTACTCTGCCGTAGTTTATAGTTTTGTCTCCTCTAACATAAATTCGAGTATCAGTTCTATTTTTTGATACTGCTAAAACTTTAGCTATGATTTTATCATATTCAACTTTTGACTCCTGTATAAAAATTTCTCCTTTTGAATTAATAGACAAAGTTAACGGCTCTTGTTCCTCAGGTAAAGAGTCTGCTGAACTTTCTGGTAAATCCACTTGTACACCAACAGTCAGGAGAGGTGCTGTCACCATAAAAATAATCAATAATACTAACATCACATCAACAAATGGAGTAACATTAATTTCACTGATTGGTTCTTTTCCTGAACGATTTAATTTAAATGCCATTTTTAATTAAATAATTGAAATAAATCTTTTGGAAAAGCTCTCCAATTTTTGAGAATATTTTTTAGACTCGGTATTGAATCTATTATAAGCAATTACTGCAGGAATAGCAGCCAACAATCCTAAAGCAGTAGCAAATAGTGCCTCCGCAATTCCTGGTGCAACAATTGCCAAACTTGTGTTTCTTGAAATTGCAATAGATTGAAATGAATTCATAATTCCCCAAACTGTTCCAAATAATCCTATGAATGGAGCTGTTGATCCAACTGTTGCTAAAAAAGTAAACCCTTTCTCTATTTTTGACATTTGTTTTTCTATTCCAACTTCAAGCATACCGTCCATTCTTTCTATCAAGTTTGCTTTGGATTTTGATTTTAATAAACTTTGCATAGATTCTTTAAACAACGCTGCCATCGGGTCTTCAACATTATTAGGCAAGTTGTTATAAAAAGTTTCAGCTGATTTAGATCTCCAAAACTTTTCCTCAAACTCTTCTGATGAGGTGCTTATCTTTTTAAATAATTTAAATTTATCAATCATAATTGCCCAAGAATATACTGAACAAGCTATAAGTATTATTATTACTGATTTTACAATTATATCAGCTCTTAAAAAAAGGTTTATTAGAGAAAAATCTGCACTAGATGCTAAACCAACTGCTTGTGTCGAAATATCAGCTTCCATATTAAATTCTTTTCACACTCAAATGTGTCATTAATTTGACTCTTAAAAACAACTTATTCTTCTAATCTAAAGGTTTCATAGTAATAACTTGCAATTAGTATTGCATCTGCTTTGTTTATATCCTTCTTTTTTGACAAATTTGATGAATAATAAGGAAAAATCTCAATTGCTTTTGTTCTACTTGCATCTTTTTCAGAGTTAATCAAATTAAAATATTTTTTCCATTTAGCTGGTCTTATAAAATACATTGGGAGCTGCATTGCAGAACACATTCCTTTTAAAATACCAAAAGATTGACCAAAATTAAACATACTAGTTACGCCTTGCCCTGGCATTGCTGATACCTGTTCAATAATTACTCTAATATCTTTTTTATCAATTTTTTTTATTCTTTTAGAGATTTCATTATAAACTTGTGAACCATTTACTTGTCTTTTATTTTTCTTTCCATGTGTCATTGTTGGCATTTCAACAACATCTAAAATTTTTCCATCTTCAAAAAAACAAATTGATCCTGATATTCCTGGGTCTATACCAATAATTAACATCAAATTGTCTTTAGTTGGGCATTTGAAAAAATGTTTTGAACGTCATCATCATCCTCTAATATTTCAAAAAATTCTGTCAAACTTACTTGATAATCTTTTGATACTTGCACGCTATTTAAGGGGATCCACTCTATTTCTGTTGATATAAAATTGTTTATTTTTTTTTCTAAATTTTTTTTTACATTATAAATTTCATTAACTGCACACTGAACTTCATGCAAATCATCTTTCGATATACATTCATCAGCTCCAGAGTCTATTGCAAGTTCAAAAATTTCTTCATCAGAAATTTCATTTTTGTCTATTTTAATCACACCCAATTGATTAAAATTATGAGATGCTGATCCTTGAGTTCCTAAACTACCACCAGCTTTTTGAAAAATAGTTCTAATATTTGAAGCTGTTCTATTTTTATTATCAGTCAAAGCTTCAACTATAACAGCAACTTTTTCTGGACCAAATCCCTCGTACCTTAAATTTTCTAAATTAGACTCGGTGTTTATTAAAGATTTGTTAATTGCTCTTTCAATATTGTCTTTTGGCATATTAGCTGATCTTGCAGCTTGAATTGCTGATCTTAATCTTGAGTTTATTGTAGGATCCTTATCCCCAAGTTTTGCTGCAACAGTTATTTCTTTAGATAATTTAGAAAAAATTTTTGATCTCTGTTTATCTGCTTTACCTTTTTTATGTTTAATTCCAGCCCAATGTGAGTGTCCTGCCATAATTAATGTGTATTTTTTAATTGTCTTCCAAAAATATAACTCTCTATATTTTTAGCTAAACCTGTTTCTATATTACAATCAACTATAACTCCACTTAAAGTAGCTTCTCCAATAGCGGGAAAATGTTTTGTAGATTTTTCTTTTAAAAACCTATTAATAGAATTTTCTTTATTCATGCCTATTACTGAGTCGTAATCACCACACATTCCAGCATCTGTTTGATATCCAGTTCCATTCTTTAAAATTCGTGCATCATTAGTAGGTATATGCGTATGGGTACCAACCACTAGTGTTGCATGCCCATCAAAATAATGGCCAATAGCATTTTTTTCACTTGTAATTTCTCCATGGAAATCAACTATCAATAAATCATAGTCTTCTTTTAATTTATAATCTTTCATAAATTTTTTAGATGTTGTAAAAACATCATCGCATTTTTTCATAAAGACATTACCCATTAAATTTAAAACTCCTACCTTAATATTTTGAGAAGTCTCATAAATTTCAAATCCTTTTCCGGGACATGGCTCATAAAGATTTAAAGGTCTTAAAAGTCTATTTTCCTTCTCAATATAGCCTATTATCTCTTTTTGATCCCAAACATGATTTCCTGTTGTAATAACATCTACACCACAGTTAAAAAAATCATTGCATGTTTCTAAATTAAGACCTACGCCTGGCCCTGAAGAATTTTCTCCATTTACTATCACAAAATCAATATTTTTTTTTTCAATTTCTGATTTAAGACTATTCATTATTTTTGAACAACCTGATATTCCAACTACATCCCCTAAAAATAAAATTCTCATTTATAAAATCTTTCCTCAGTAAATACATTATCAAGTCTTATGTCATATTTATTTGTTGGTATTTTTTGTAGTTTTTGAAAAGAATATGCAATTCCTATTTTTATAATTTTTTTTTTTTTTAAAAATTTTGCAAAGTATCTATCATAATAACCGCCTCCATAACCAAGTCTATTTAAATTATCATCAAATGCTACTAATGGTATCATTAATACATCAGGATAAATTATTTTTTTTGATATTGGTTCGGGTATCCCATATTTATTAATTGATAATGGCTTATCAAATGACCACTCAAAAAAATTCATTTGATTTTTTTTTCCAATTTTAGGTAATGAAATTTTATAATTTTTTTTTTTTAATAACTTTAATATTTCAAGCACATCTATTTCATAGTTATAAGGATAATATCCACCTATAATTTTATTATTTAGTTTATTATTTTCTAAAAATTTCAAAAATTTATTTTTATTAATTGATAAATTTTTAAAATAATTTTCTTTTCTTTTTTTTAAAATTTTTTTTCTTATTTCAGATTTATTCACAGATTTTTTTAAGATAAATTTTTTATATTTGCTTTGTCAACAAAATTTGAAATTTCATCTGCAGTTTCTTCAATTAATCTTTCATAATTTTTTTGACTATTTTCAATTTCTGTCTTTAAATCTATATGTTTGTTATTCAATTCTTTTATTTCTTCTTCTTTTTTATCTCTATAATCATAAACTAAATTTTTTAATTCCTTAAACTTGTTTGATAAATCTCTTAATTCAATTTGCTTTTGTTCAACTTTTTTTTTTGTTTCGTGATATTCGTCCATTACTTTAACTGCTGTAATTAACAAAAGTTTGCTCTCACCAATACTACCCAAATCATTTTTTAACTCATTAAATTTTTGATTAATCTGAATAAGCAACTCTTCTAAATGTTCTTCTTGGCCATCGTCACAAGATAATAAAAATTCTTTACCATTAAATTTAATACTTACGTTTGCCATTTATCAATTTCCTCCAACAAAGTATTAGTTTCTTGATTTAATTCATCAATTTTTTCAGAAAACTGGATATGTTTTTTTTGATCTGTTCTCTCTTTATTTGTAAATTCTTCTAACTTTTTGGATAAATAATTATAATCTTCTTTTAAATGATTAAATTTTTCCTCTATTTCTTGTTTTTCAATTTCTAATTGATTTTTTTTTGTTTTTAATTTTTCAATATTATTTTGTAAAGCGGGATTATTAAAATTTAAATTACTTAACTTTGTAAGGGCTAATTTTAATTTTTTTTCTTTTTCGTTCACAGAATTCATATATATATATTTATATTATTAAATAGAATCTTCTTAGTCTACACAGGATAAATTTTGAATAAATTGCATAATGACTTAGCTAATTGCATCAGGTTTTTATCAATCGATGCAGTTCAAAGAGCAAATTCTGGTCATCCTGGTATGCCTATGGGAATGGCTGATGTAGCAACTGTTCTTTTTAAAGATTTTTTAAATTTTAATCCAAAAAATCCAAGTTGGATAAATAGAGATAGATTTGTTCTTTCTGCAGGTCATGGATCTATGTTGCTTTACTCTCTTCTATATTTAACAGGCTATAAAAGTGTTTCATTAAATGATATCAAAAATTTTAGACAGCTAGATTCTATTTGTGCTGGTCATCCAGAATATCATCCGAATACTGGAATAGAAACTACCACTGGTCCCTTAGGACAGGGAATATCAAATGCAGTTGGCTTTGCAATATCAGAAGAAATTTTGAAAAAAAAAGTTGGGAAAAATAAGATTGATCATAAAACTTATGTGCTAGCTGGTGATGGTTGTTTAATGGAAGGGATAAGTCACGAAGCTCTAAGTCTTGCGGGGCATCTAAAACTAAAAAATCTTATTTTACTTTTTGATAATAATTCCATATCCATTGATGGCCCTACTAGTCTAGCAGTTTCAGATGACCATGAAAAAAGATTTAAAAGTTATGGTTGGAATTATTTAAAAATTAATGGTCATAATTATAAAGAAATATTCAAAGCTTTAAAAAAAGCTCAAAAATCAAAAAACCCTATAGCCATTTCTTGCAAAACAACAATTGGTTATGGATCACCAAATAAAAGTGGTAAAGCATCATCTCATGGGAGTCCTTTAGGTGAAGATGAAATAAAATTAGTAAGAAAAAAATTAAAATGGAAATATGAGTCTTTTGAAATTCCAAATGATTTACTAAATGAGTGGAAAAAGATTGGAGAGAAAGCTTCTAAAAAAGCTAGAAAACACGAAAGCAAATATAAGAAAATCCTTACTAATAATAAAATTCTAAATTCATTTAATGATTCAATCGAAAAAACAAAAAACAATTATTTAGAAAGTTTAAAACCTCTTGCAACAAGAAAATCTTCTGAAATGTTTTTAGATATTGTGTCTAAATTACCAAACCTTATTGGAGGTTCAGCTGACTTAGCTGGCTCAAATAATACAAAGACCAAAGATCACAAAATAATAAAGCCAGGTAAATTTTCTGGAAATTATATCCACTACGGAGTTAGAGAACATGCGATGTGTGGGATAATGAACGGAATTGCACTACACAGTGATTTAATTCCTTACGGAGGTACTTTTTTAATATTCAGCGATTATTGTAAACCATCAATCAGACTAGCTGCTATGATGAAGCAAAGAGTAATATATGTCTTTACTCATGACTCTATTGGTCTTGGAGAAGATGGCCCCACTCATCAACCAATTGAACAGTTAACTAGCTTAAGATCTATTCCAAACTTAAATGTATTTAGACCAGCTGATTTAATAGAAACTTTTGAATGCTGGCAATTAGCAATAGAAAATAAAAACTCCCCAAGCGTAATTGCTTTAACAAGACAGGGAACTAATCCTGTTAGAGCTAAAAGTTCTTCCAAAAATGAGTCATCTGCCGGTGCTTATGAAATTTTGAGAATTGGAGATGATATTAAGGTAACAATAATATCATCTGGGTCTGAAACTAGTTTGGCATGTGATATTGGTCATAAATTAGCCACAGAGAGTATTTACTCCAAAGTAATATCGATGCCTTGTCAGGAATTATTTGACCAACAAAGTGAAAGTTATAAAAATAAAGTTTTAGCTGAAACTGACCTAATTGTATCTATAGAAGCTTCTGAAACAAGTTACTGGAAAAAATACACAGGTATCAATGGATTGAACTTTGGAATTAATGATTTTGGAAAAAGTGCACCATATAAAGAAATTTACAATCATTTTAATTTAAATTCAGAAAGTATAGTTAAAAAGATTAAAGAAAAATTATGAAGATAAAAGTTGGCATTAATGGAATGGGAAGAATTGGAAGAATGGTTCTTAGATCAATATTTGAGAATAATTTTAAAGATATAGAAATTAAACATATTAATAACAAATCAAATTCAAAAATTTGTGCAAATTTAATTAAATATGACTCAGTTCATGGAAAATTTAATGCTGATGTAAGTTTTGATGAAAAGCATTTAGTTATAAATAAAGATAAAATTTCATACAGTCAATATTCACAGTTAGAGGATATCAAATGGAATAAATTAGATGTAGATTATGTTTTTGAGTGTACAGGCAAGTTTAATTCAAAAGAAAAACTACAGGCTCATTTAAAAAATGGAGCAAAAAAAGTTATTGTTTCTGCGCCATGTAAAGATGCAGATAAATCTATTGTTTATGGTGTAAACCAAAATATGCTAAATGATAATGATCAAATAATTTCTGCAGCTTCTTGTACAACTAATTGCCTGGCTCCTGTTGCAAATGTAATTCATGAAAATTTTGAAATTGAAAGAGGGTTTATGACTACAATCCATGCTTTTACAAGTGATCAAAGAGTGTTGGATAATTCACATAAAGATCCAAGAAGAGCAAGATCGGCTAGTCAATCAATTATACCTACTTCAACTGGAGCATCAAAAGCATTAGCAGAAATCATCCCTTCACTTAAAGGGAAACTGGAAGGTATTGCAATGAGGGTACCTACACCTAATGTTTCATTGATTGAACTTGTTTTTTTGAGCAAAAAAAACTTATCTATAAAAGCTATTAATAATGCTTTCAAAAAAGCATCTGAAAATAAACTAAAAAATATTATTGAGATTACAAATGAAAAACTTGTTTCTATTGATTTTAATCACAATAAAGCCTCTTCAGTTATAGATGGATCTTTAACAAATGTAGTTGGAGAAAATATGGGAAAAATTTCTGCCTGGTATGATAATGAATGGGGATTCTCAAATAGAATGTGTGATATTGCAAGGTATTTGGATAAAAAATTTAGTTAAAACTTTTAAATGAAAAAAATTGAAGATTTAAAAAATCTTGAACAAAAGAAAATCTTAATCAGGCTTGATTTGAACGTTCCATTAAAAAATCTTCAAATAACTGACACTACTAGAATTGAGAAAATTTTACCTACTCTAAATTTTTTAATTAAAAAAAATTGTAAGATTGTAATAATTTCTCACATAGGAAGACCGAAAGGAAAAATTGATAAACAATTGTCGATGAAACCCGTCTGCGATTATTTATCAAAAAAATTAAATAAAAAAATAAGACTAGTTGAAGAAAATATTTTTGATTTTGATCCTAAGACAATTTTTCAAAATCATGATAGCAAAATAGCTATGTTAGAAAATATAAGATTTTATGAACAGGAAGAAAAGAATGATGAGAAATTTGCAAAAATTTTATCTAATTTTGGAGATATATTTGTAAATGATGCTTTTTCTTGTTCACATAGAGATCATACATCTGTAACAAAAATAACAAACTTTTTACCGTCTTATTGTGGCTTACAAATGGATACAGAGATTACTGCCCTAAAAAAAATTACATCTGACATAGAAAGACCAATTACTTGTATTATAGGTGGCTCTAAAATTTCAACTAAAATTAGTGTTATCAAAAATTTAATTCCAAAATTTGAAAATATAGTAATTGTAGGTGGTATGGCCAATAATATCTTAGAATACAAAGGATATAAGATTGGAAAATCAATCAAAGAAAATAACTGTAAAGAAATTATTGACGAAATTTTTTCTTTAGCAAAAATCAATAATTGCAATATTTTTTACCCTACTGATGTTTCTGTTGGAAAAAATTTAAATGACACATCTCAAACTAAAAATTTATCTGAAATTGAAAATGACGATTTAATCTTAGATATTGGGCCTGAAACAATAAAGATAATTATCTCGTTAATAAAAAATAGTAAAACTTTTTTATGGAATGGACCAGCTGGATATTTTGAAAACTCAAATTTTGCAAAAGGAAGTATTCAGATTGCTGAAACAATAGTTAATACAGAAAATAAAATCTATTCAGTGGTTGGTGGTGGAGATACAATTGCAGTTTTAAACAAAGCTAATGCTTTAGAACATTTTAATTTTGTTTCAACTGCTGGTGGTGCTTTTTTAGAGTACCTTGAAGGTAAAAAAATTCCTGGTATAAGGGCGCTAAATTAAATGTCTGAATTAAATAAAATAGCATTAAAAATTTTAGAAAATGGTAAAGGAATTCTAGCTGCTGATGAAAGCACTGGAACAATGACTAAAAGACTGCAAAGTGTGAAAATAGAGTCTACTCCAGAAAATAGAATTTTGTTTAGAGAAACATTATTTTCCTCAAAAGGAATAGCTGAATGTATTGGTGGTGTAATACTTTTTGATGAAACTATAAAACAAAAAACTAATAATGGAAAAGAAGTTTCCAAACTCCTTTCCCAAATGGGATCTATAGCTGGTATAAAAGTTGATACTGGTGCAAAACAAATGGCCGAAAGTCCTAAAGAAAAGATTACAGAAGGGCTTGATCGTTTAAGAGAAAGGTTAAAAGAATATTATAAAATTGGAGCTAGATTTACAAAATGGAGAGGTGTTTATAACATAACCAAAGATTACCCAAGCAAACTATCAATTCATTCTAATGCACACGCACTAGCAAGATATGCAGCATTAGTTCAAGAATGCAATATGGTTCCAATTGTTGAACCTGAAGTTTTAATGGACGGAGATCACTCAGCTGATGAATGTTTTAATAAAACCTCAGCAGTAATTAAAAAATGTTTTGAGGAGTTAATTTTACATAAAGTAGATTTAACAGGGGTGATTTTAAAACCGAACATGATTTTAGCAGGTACTGAATCTAAAAATCAAATTTCTAATGAAGAAACGGCTAAGCTTACAGTAAAATGTTTAAAAGAATCTGTGCCAAGTGAAGTACCCAGTATTGCCTTTTTGTCTGGTGGACAATCTGAAATACAAGCTACTGAAAATTTAAATCTAATAAATAAATTTAATAATACTAAATTTATAATGTCATACTCCTATGGAAGAGCATTACAACAAAGTGCACTAAAACATTGGTCAAAAGATATAAAAGACATTAAAGGAACTCAAAAGGTTTTTGATCATAGGGCAAAAATGTGCACTTTAGCTGCTCAAGGAAAGTGGTCAATAGATCTTGAAAATATCTAATTCAAAAAAAAAATTTGTTTATCTAATATCTCCTAATCAAATAAAATCTAACTTCTATAAAGATCTTAGAGAAGTTTTGTCTTTAAATAAAACTGAATTTTTTCAACTAAGATTAAAAAATGTCTCAAGTAAAAAAAAAATAATAATTGGAAAAAAAATTAAAAAAATTTGTAAATTTTTTAAAGTAAAATTCTTAGTAAATGATGATCCTATAATTGCAAAAAAAATTAATGCTGATGGATGTCATCTAGGTCAAAAAGATATGAACATTTCAAAGGCTAGAAAAATTATTGGTAAAAAAATTATAGGAATTACATGTCACAATTCTATCAAACTTGCAAAAGCTGCAATTAAAAATAAAGCTGATTATATAGCTTTTGGAGCATTTAATTCCTCAAAAACTAAAAAAGTAAAATATAAAGCTAATGTTAAATTAATAAATAAGGCTAAAAAACTTACAAAAATACCTATTGTAGCTATTGGAGGAATAAATGATGGTAATTATAAGAAACTTTTATTGAATAAAGTAAATTTTTTAGCTATCTCAGGCTACATTTGGAATAATAAAAAACTCAAACCAATAAATGCAGTACAAAAACTAAAATGAAAATTAATGCGAGTGAAATAAGAGTTGGAATGCTTTTGGAATATAAAGACGACCTGTGGCAAGTATTAAAAACTCAACATGTAAAACCTGGAAAAGGTGGTGCTTTTGCTCAAGTTGAAATGAAAAGTGTAAATAAAAATACAAAATTAAATGAGAGATTTAGATCAAGTGAAACTGTTGAAAAGGCTTCATTAGAGGAAACAAATTTTAATTTTTTATATGAAGATGAAAATAATTATTTCTTTATGAACCCTAAATCTTTTGAGCAAATCGAAATTAAAAAAGATATTATAGGTGAAAAAGGCAAGCTACTAACTGAAAATTTAGGAGTATCTGTTAGTTTTTATAATGATGCTCCTATTTCTATAGATTTACCTAATCAAGTGAATTGTAAAATAGAAACAACTGATGCTGCATTAAAAAGGCAAACGGTTTCATCATCCTACAAACCAGCAATATTAGATAATGGATTAAATATTCAAGTGCCACCATTTATAGAAGCGGATGATGAAATAGTAGTTGATACTAGAAATTTGGAATACGTTAAGAAAATTTAAATTAGTGAATTCTATTTCAGCAAATCTTAACATAATGATCAAGGCTAGTGAAAAAGCCTCAAAAATATTAATTAGAGATTTTGGTGAAATTGAAAAATTACAAGTTTCAAAAAAAGGCCCAGCTGATTTTGTAACAAACTCAGATTTAAAAGCTGAAAAAATAATTTTAGAAGAATTAATAAAAGCTAGACCTAACTATTCGATAATTAGTGAAGAAAATGGAATTAAAAATAATAAAGATAAAAATAATACCTGGATAATTGATCCAATTGATGGAACTGTAAATTTTCTCCATGGAATTCCACATTTTGCAATTTCAATAGCACTCAAATCAAAAAATGAGATAGTTTCTGGATTAATTTTTGATCCAATTAAAAATGAAATGTTTTTTGCTGAAAAAAATAATGGTGCTTTTTTTAATAATCACAGAATTAAAGTTTCCAAAAAAAATCAGATAAATAATTGTTTATTTGTTACGGGAGGTAAAATTAAAAACGAGCCTGATTTACCATTCAGAAAATCTGGATGTGCAGCTTTAGATATGGCTTATGTAGCAGCTGGAAGATATGATGGATATTTTCAACATGATTTAAATCTTTGGGATATAGCTGCAGGTATTATTTTAATTAAAGAGGCTGGTGGAATACTTAATGAAATTGATCTCTCAGTTAATAACAATATCAAGGTTATCGCTTCTAGTGCTGATATTAATTCAAAATTGCTTGAAAAATTAAGTAACTTTTAATTGTTTTAAAAAATTCTTTTGCTATAAAACTTGTCATGAAAAAAAATATTCATCCAAATTACCATTCAATAAAAGTTGAAA
>Ga0315334_10001550_pt1 | contig 14212 bp, 17 predicted proteins | sample M150034915metaG_FD_205555 | JGI IMG/M metagenome (GOLD analysis project Ga0315334, IMG submission 205555) | Ammonia-oxidizing marine archaeal communities from Monterey Bay, California, United States - M1 500m 34915 | ecosystem: Environmental > Aquatic > Marine > Intertidal zone | place: USA... | reverse complement strand
AATGCTATGGCCTACTACCTAACATGGTCCACTGATGGACTTATTAATGAATACGTAAACCATTGCGACATCTTATCCAATTACAAACATATTAAAACACAACCTCTTGATGGCTTAGAACAAGTATACATAGATGGCAATAGGTATGAAGCATTTAATACATCAGGTGGCTCTGCTTCAATGTGTCATACATTTAAAGACACGGTTAGATCATTAAGTTATAAAACAATTAGATACCCAGGACACCAAGCATCTATGAAATTCTTACTAGACGATTTAAATTTAAAACATAATAAGAAAAAATTTGTATATCTATTTGATCAAGAGGTTCCATACACGACCGCAGATGTAGTAGTAATGCTAGTATCTGTTATTGGTGAAAAAGATGGCATACTATTAGAAAAAACTTGGTCAAAAAAAATATATGGTGAAAACGAACATAGTGCAATACAAAGATCTACTGCATCAGGTGTATGTTCACTTGTAGTTGCTTATGCTAATAACGAATTAAAAGGTGAAGGCTTTGTTAGTCAAGAAAGTATAGACTATAAAATTTTTACTAATAACAAATTTGGAGAGATTTATTCATGAAATCAGAAGATTACAATAAACTAATTGGAGATTCTATTAAAGCACAAAAAGAATGGAAAAAATTTCCTGCTCCAGCACGTGGACAAATGATTAGACAATTCGGGAACAAGTTAAGAGAACATTTAGTATCCTTAGGTAAAGGTGTTACTAGAGAAAGTAGAAAAATTTTAGTTGAAGGAATTGGAGAAGTTCAAGAAGTAATTGATATGTGTGATTTTGCCGTAGGATTATCAAGACAGTTATATGGCAAAACAATGCCATCAGAAAGAACAAATCATAGATTACAAGAAATATGGAATCCTTTAGGAGTGGTTGGAGTTATAACGGCATTTAACTTTCCAGTCGCTCCATGGGGATGGAATTTTTGTTTAGCAATAGTATGTGGCAATAGTGTTGTTTGGAAGCCATCTCCTAAAACAATGAAAGTATCATACCAATGCAAAAATATTTGGGATGAAACTGTTGACAAATATTGCGTTAAAGAACATAAGCAAGACCAATATAATCTTTTACAAATTGTAGACGGTCATGAAACAGAAGCAATATGGATGGCAAAAGATACTAGAATAAACTTGTTAAGTGCAACAGGTTCATGTGAAATGGGTAAAACATTGGCTCCTTTGGTATCAGCAAGGCTAGGCAAAGGCCTATATGAATTAGGTGGCAACAATGCAATGATAGTATCTCAATACGCAAATTTAGATCTTGCCGTTCGAGCAATAGTTTTTAGTGCCGTTGGAACTTGTGGACAACGATGTACCACTTTAAGAAGACTTATTATACACGAATCAATATATGATACTTTATTAGAACGATTAAAAAAATCTTACGTAAGTCTACCAGTTGGTGATCCAATTAAAAGAGAAAACCTTGTAGGACCATTAATCAATAAAGAAGCATTATATAAAATGCAAAATGTTTTAGTACGATGTAAAGAAAAAGGATATAAAATTTATGGAGGTGCACCATTAACTGACCTCGGAGATTCATATGTAAGACCTGCTATTGTAGAAGCACCAACTCAATGCACATTAGTTCAACAAGAAACATTTGCACCAATATTATATGCAATGAAATATAAAACACTAAATGAAGCCATTGAAATACACAATGACGTTCCACAAGGATTAAGTTCTTGTATATTCACAAATAATGTTCAAGAAGCAGAAACATTTATATCAGCAACAGGATCAGATTGTGGTATAGTAAATATAAACATAGGTCCATCTGGTGCTGAAATTGGTGGTGCCTTTGGAGGAGAAAAAGATACAGGAGGTGGTAGAGAGAGTGGCTCTGACTCATGGCAACAATATATGAGAAGATCAACTGTCACTACAAACTATGGAAAGGATTTACCCCTTGCACAAGGTATAGTGTTTGATGCTTAACGATGGTTTTTATATAGACCCAAATATTAAATTTGATATTACTAAATTACTATCAGCATTAAAAGAAGTAGACTCAAAGGTAGCAAGACAATCTCCACTTGGTAAAAGAGATATTAACGCAATTTGCCTTACACAAATTCCAGGAGATCCAAATTCAATAACAGGTGGTAATGTACGAGGATTATTTTGGACAACACCAGACAGCACATATAAAGAAGTCCAAAGAGAAGAACCAATTGATGAAACAAAATATTCTCAATTTGTAAAATTATTTGAAAACACATACTTTAAAGAAGTATATGATACCTTATGTACAAAATACCAAATAGGTAGAATTAGATTGCTTTGGAAAATGCCACGCACAACCTTAAGTTGGCATCGAGATCCTGAACCAAGAATACATATTCCTATAATAACAAACTTTGGTGCCCGTATGTGTGTTGGTGATTTTGTTCAACATATGCCTGCAGATGGCTCCGTTTGGGTTACCAATAATACAAAATATCATAATGCTTTTAATGGTGGTGAAGAAGACCGAGTACATCTTGTTGCTACTGTTTTAAATTTCGATATGACTTTGTTTAACGAATAAATAGATTGCAAGTGCGACGCATTTGCAGTATACTAATTTAAAAGGATGAAAAAATGACAGGCATATTAGCACCAACATTTGTTTGGTTTAGAGAAGGGTTAGAAGCATACCTAATAGTAGCCATGGCTTGGATAATGGTAGCAAACACCAGACAAAAATTAACAATAGCAGGTTCAACATTTCTTGCACTTGTTGGTGCAGGGATTTTAGGATACTTTGCTCAACACTATATCACAAATGATTTTGAAGCAGTCGAAGGATGGACGGCATTAGCCGCATCTGGATTACTATTTTGGACCGCATGGTTCTGTCACGGAGCCGTACAACATACTAAAACCATTCAGAACAATTTACGTAATAATGGACCAATATTAGCATTAGCAATAATTGTATTCCTTACCGTGTTTAGAGAAGGAGCAGAAATTGTCGCATTTTTAACAGCCTTATGGGTAGCAGGTACATCTATAACAAATATTGGTATAGGTGCTATAATAGGACTAGGTGCTCTTTTAATAGTTGGTATATCAGCATCTAAACAAATAAAAAAGATTCCAGTTGCTCAAATATTCAAAACTAGCCGTTGGATATTCACAATCCTTGCAATATACTTCTTATATTACGGAATCCACGAATTATTAGAATAATTATTTTCAAAAATCGCAGTTTTCCGCGGTTTTTTCCAGTTGACAGATCTGGTATTTCCTATATTATAGTAATATAAAAGGGAGATAAAGAAAATGTCAATAATAAATCTAGGAAAAGATAAACACGGTTATCACGGTGTTATAAAAAATGGTGTTATGTTTAGAGATGGCCCAAGATACTTAACTAAAATAAATCACGATAAAAATGGTAAAGTTACCAGTAGAGAATATAAACTTTGTGACCAACCTTGGACCGTAGAATCTTTAAATAAAAAATATGGTAAGGCACTAGACCAAGATAGCATGGTTGATTTGGTAGAAATAGATTATTACCCACAAAATCGGATCAAACCAGGTAAAAAAAGTCAATAAAATCAACGTTTCTAGCAAGATCAACTCAGGTTGACGTATTTGGAAAATATGCTATAATTGTAGTATTATGTTTAGATTAATAATTCTGATTGCGATATTTTTTGCCGTGTACCCAATGATTGGAAATGGATACGAGCAATTTATGTCTGACTTCAATATAAAAGGAGTTGGCGAAATTGTATCCAATATGATTGCTGGGATCGGAGAATTTATTGACAATCTTAAATCATAAGGAGGAACGATGAATAAGTTCATCAAAATAATGCTAGTCATAATGGCTAGTGTAATGTTAGCAAACTGTTCAACATATAAGATTAAATCTGATATGACAAAGAACGGTGTTGTAAACAAGACTCCAGACTGGTATGTAGATTACAACCACGAGACTCTAAGAAAGTATCAAGAGGCGGCAACGGCTGTATCACCAGATATGGAGTTAGCAGTAAAGAAAGCGACTTTACTTGCTAAGGCTAAACTTGTTGACAGAATTAATGGTGAGATGAATAACAGAACCACTATTACTAAAAATGAAGCAGGTACAAACGAAAGTTTGACAGTTTCAGCAGGGTCACAAGATACTATTGTGAATATTATTGAGAAAACTCTTGCTAGAGGTTATGAAGTTACCAAGCAAGAAATATTCATGACAAAGAATAAGTCTTATAGAGTTTATGTAATGATTGAAGTTTCTAAAAAAGAAGTTAAAGCAATCATTGATGAAATCAATAAGCAGAAGAAAGTTGCATTAATAAATGTTGATGCATTAGATAAAGCGGCTGACAAAGTAATTAAAAACTAGGGCAACATGAAAATCAATTATTGGATTATTGCCCTAGCCGTAATTACGGTTGCTATTCTATTTTCTACGAAAGTAGATGCAGGAGGCCCATGGTCAGATCAATATTGCGATGTTACCACTACAACAATACGAATTGTAGATCAAAATGGCAATGTAATAGAAGAAAAGACTGAAGAGGTTGTTCACTGTGAAGACGGAGTTAAAGACTTTTTACACGGAATGGGGATTGCAGAAACTTGTAAATTTTTTAATTGGGAAATGCCACTTAAAAATACAATAGTTACTGAAAGATCTATTGCCTGCAAAAGATTGGATGGAGGATATGAAATTGTACCGGGTTATCATAATACTGATTAGCACAATAATTCTTACTAATTGTTCTTCAACAAATTCTAAATACACTTACCATATGGCAGAGACAGAAGGACACTTCATTAATATGGATATGGCACCATTAAATCTTAATGATGGCATTATCGGAGCAACACCAGGGTTTTTATGGAATGCTACACAATATCTAAGATTTAACTTAACTAAAGAAGAAAAACTTATGCATCGATCTGCTGTCTATCACGCATTAAATGAAACAAGCAATGGTGAAGTCACTTATTGGTATAGTAAATCTCGTAAAGCAAATGGACAAGTTAGAGTAATACATTCTTACCCAACTTCTGCCGGAGTTTGTAGAGTATATCAATCATTTATTAAACTTAACGGCAAAACAAGACACACAACAAATAATGCTTGTAAAATGATGGAATATCAGTGGAGATTTGTAAATTAAGACCAAGGCCTGCCGTCTTTTAATCCACCACTATTAGCATTATCAGTTAAATTATTTCCTGAATACTTTGTAGGTAAATCATTTACATCAGCAGTATTAAGTGCTCTATAAAATTGAGCAGAAGTATTGCTATCGGCTTGACGTTTTTCTGTTGCTATGGCTAATTTGGCCTCTTGTTTCGCTTGTTTAGTACCTGTAGACAAGCCTTTACATATGAAAATGCTATCTGCTATTGCACCAATTGTAGCCAATGTATCCGAAGCATTATTCACATAATTTTTACTAACATCAGATAATAAAGCAACATTCTCATAGTTAGAAGCGGCCAATCCTTCGTTACCTGCAATCGCAGTTCTCAATTGAGTCATTGTTTGTCCATCATTAATTGTTAGACTATATTTTTGACCAGTTAATCCATGATATTTTATTGCTATATTCGCCATATTACACACCTATTTACCTGAATCTTTTTTAACTTTTCTATTGAATTATTTCTAGGTATTGTGTTATAGTAAATATAGTATATGTTTATAGCATTCCTAACCTTACTATCTGCATTATCGATATCAGGCGTAGCAATATTCTATTCCGTTATTGGTCTTGCGGCTATCTTCCCAGGTGCATTTGTACCTATTATAGTAATGGGTGGTGTTTTAGAAGTAGGAAAACTAGTAACGGCATCATGGCTATATCGGAATTGGCAATTCACTCCATGGCTACTTAAATCTTATCTTACATTAGCAATAGTAGTTTTAAGTTTAATTACATCCATGGGTATCTTTGGATTTTTATCTAAAGCACACGTTGAACAAAATTTAACATCTAACACAGTTATTCAACGAATAGAAATTATAAACGATAAAATTGACAGTCACAAAGTTTATATTAATAGACAAAAAAGTATAATTGAACGAGCAGATAACTCTCTTGTTCGTGTTGGTGGTTCAAATACTGATGATATCGACATTGAAAAACTTAATATTAAAAATGCAAATGAAAAACTAACAACATTACTTGCTATTGAATCAACTGCTCTAACAGAATTAACAGAAAATCTAAAAACACTACTTGTGGTCGAGACCAATACAATTAAAGATTTAAATGTCAGATTATCTATTTTAGACGCAGATGTAAATGCATTAAGAGATAAAAAAGGTTTGTTTAGTGGTGGCAATCATAAAAAGGCTATGAGACTTAAAGAGGCTCAGGCACCAGAACGAAATAAAATTAATTCAGCAATTAGACGAGCACAAGGAAATATTCAAAAACTTAAACAAAATCACCAAGCCAATATCAATCAAATAAACGAAAGAATTACTAAACTTAAAAAAGAACACGCAGACGAAATTGCAAAAGCACAGGCAAACATAGAAAAAATGCGAGGTTCGGTATCTACTAATAAAAACGATCTTGAAACAGGAATTGTAACGGCAGAAAACAATATCGTTAATGCACAAAATAGTATAGATGATTTAATAATTGAACGACAACCACTTGAAGCAACAATATTAAAACTTGAAACAGAAGTAGGACCTATAAAATATATTGCCGCTTTAGCCGTCGACTGGGGGATTGCATCAGAAGTCAATCTATCTAAAGCAGTTCGATGGGTTATCATTATTATTATATTTGTATTTGATCCACTTGCAGTATTATTATTAATTGCCGCTAACCAAAGTTTAATAAGACGTTATCCACCAGAAAGACCTGGTCCACCTCAAGAAATTTTTGATTTAGAAAAACCAGATCATGATTTAACATTTGATCCACCTAAAAAAGATCCACCAAAAGTATGGAATAGTATGATTAATGAAGCCACGCAGGCCGCACAGAAAGAACAATTAGAAAAAGCAACAAATAGATTAAAAGACTGGAAAGATAAACTTGACAAGTTTAATTCCAAAGTACCAAAACCAGAAGATAAACCTGTTGAAATTATTACAGATGAAAAAGTAAAAGAAGACGACAATAAAAAAAAAGAATTTAAAAAAAGAATAGAGGAAAAAGCCAAAGAAACTAAAGAGGAAGACTTAATATTAGAAAGACCTGAAACAGTATCGGCTATATTACCAGAGATAAAGGAACCAAAAGAAATAACACAATTTAAACCAGCAACTAAAACGGTTGTATATGCAAAACCAAGAATAATAAAAACAATGGATAAACCAGGCATTCCAAAAGAAATAGAAGATAGAATAAAACCGGACTTAACAGAAGTAATTAAACCCGAAGTTAAGCCAGAATTTGAAAACCAATCTACCCTACCTACCAAGGAAGAACGTGATAAAATACTAAAAGAGTTTCATACAACACATGGAGACTACGAAGATATATCGGAGGACGAATTGAAAAGAGAACGAGACGAAGCCAATAAAGCACAATTTCTAGCAGATGTATCTTTAACAGAAGAAGAAGCACGTAACCATCCACCAATAACAGAGTCACGTAAAGCATTTTTTCAAGATCACATTGATGATATATTAAGAGGTAATACAACATTTGAAAATGTTCCACCTGATATAGCAAAAACTGTTGCATTATTAATGACTGATGAATATCCAGATCCACAAATTATTACTAAAGGTTCAGCATTAAAAGAGGAAGAAACAGACCTACCTAAAATGACTACTGAACAATTAGTAGAAAAATTTGCCGCTGACCCAAACACCGAAAATAGAGATATATCAGAAGACGAACTCGACAAACTATTAGAAGGATTTGAAGAAAAAACAGAAGATGGTAAAAAATATAAACTTGTAATACAAGGCGGACAAAAAGTAAGAGTACCAATAGAAGATGAATATATTCAAAATGAAGAACAAAAAGAATCTGGTAATTGGTCTAAAATATTAGATATCAAAGAACCAGAACAAAATGAAATAATTTTACCAGAAATAAAAAATACTGACGACTTTGAAGATAGAAGTGATGAAGAATTAGTAAATGTACAACCTGAGAACACAATTTCACCTGCTAAAATTGATAGACATAAGAAAAGAATGATATCTGATACTGCTTACCGAGAAAAAATTGAGGAACGTATTAATGATCTAATAAGTAAGATTGAGGCAAAAGAATTAGTACTAGATGACTTGACAGAAAATGATAGACAAGTTATAATAGATATAATGAATCAGAACGGATAGGAAAAATGGCAAAAGGCGACAAACACGTAGGATCTACAGATGTCCAAAGTAATAAAGAATTCTCAAAAGAAACCCCTGCTATTGGTAAAAAATTAACAGATCTAAAAAAGAAACAAGGCACCGTCACATTAATAACCCCACCATCATGGTTCACAAATCAAGACGTATCTTTTTGTTTAATTAATTTAAGCAAAAGAGATAAAGACGGTTTCGCAGATCAACTTAATAAACACATGGCAAAAAAGAATGTTAACTTGTATATCTGGGATGATAATAACTTCTCAGGATTAGATCCATTTGGAAATGAGTCTGATGCAGAATACGAAAAATATTTAGAAGGTTGGAAACCAAACCAAAAAGGAAGAGATTACAGTTGGCTATTGAATGCCTGCAGAGCGGCAACATATATATTAATGAATATGGATTATTCATCAAACCCACTAAAAGTTTGGTCAGGATACATATTAACATTATCAAAAACATATTTTATTAATTCAAACTTCGATGACGCCCAAGCATTTACAGTATTAAACAGAAATAAAATTTCAGGTATCCCTGAAGTATTTCCTAAAATAGCAAAAATGCGACAAGACAAATAGTGTTGGTTCTGTGAGTGAAGAAAATTTAGTTTGTTCTTTTTGTCAAAAATCACGTAAAGATGTAGCAAAAATGATTGTTGGTGCAGGTAAAGTTGCTATCTGCAACGAATGTATCAAACTATGTAATGAAATTCTTGCTGAAGATAAAATCAATATTGATAAAGCAAAACTAAAAGAAGGTGGAGAAAGTAAAGTATCACCTGTATCTATTAAAGACTACTTAGACAAATATGTAATTGGTCAAGACTATGCAAAAACTGTATTATCAGTTGCAGTATCAAATCATTATAAAAGAATTCTTACTCCTCCTGTTGATTTAGAAATTGAAAAATCAAATGTATTAATACTAGGACCGTCAGGCTCTGGTAAAACATTCATGGCTAAAATAATAGCAAAATACTTAAATGTTCCATTTGCTATTGCTGATGCTACAACATTGACAGAATCAGGCTATGTAGGTGAAGATGTTGAAAATGTAGTACAAAAACTATATGCCAATTCTGGCGGTGATCAACTATTAACAGAGAAAGGAATAATTTTTATAGACGAAATAGATAAAATTTGCAGAAAATCAGAAAGCACATCAATAACAAGAGACGTATCAGGAGAGGGTGTACAACAAGGATTACTTAAAATTGTAGAAGGTACAGAATGTAGAGTTCCGCCACACGGTGGTAGAAAACACCCTGATCAAGCAATGATTACAATTGATACAACCAATATACTATTCATAGTAGGAGGATCATTTAATGACATAGAAAAATTAGTTAGAAGTAAACATACTTCAGGTATCGGATTTGGACAAAAACTTGGAGACGATTCAAATCTTGAAAAATACCTTGCAGAAGTTGAACCAGAAGATTTAATAAAATTTGGACTTATTCCAGAATTTGTTGGACGTTTCTCGGTTGTAACTTATGTAAACGCATTAACGGAAATTCAGTTAGTACAAATACTAACTAAACCACAAAATGCTTTGCTAAAACAATATCAATATATGTTTGAATTAGACGAAATTAAACTAACACTAACACAAGGTGCCAGGTTAGAAATTGCCAGAAGAGCAAAAAAACTTGGAACAAACGCCAGAGGACTTAAAAACATTCTAGACAAACTATTATTACCTTATCAATTTGATGCTACAGAAATGAAAAATAAAGGTGTTCTAGAACTTAAGATAGATGAAAATGTTATAACCAAGTCTGAAGATCCAATATTAATATTTAAAAATAGCAAAAATGAAAAATCTCAAAAACAAAATACAAAGTAATTACGAAGAAACACCAGTTAGACGACCTAGACGTTATGAAACTGAATATCCTCGAAAATCAGGACTAGAGGTATTTGTTAAAGATGGTGACGTAATGAAGGCATGGAGAAAACTTAAAAAGAAAATTAAAGAATCAAAATTAATGGAAGAAATTAAAGAAAGACAATACTATAAAAAACCATCAACAATACGCCAAGAAAAAATTAAAGAAAGACGCAGAGTCCTACAAAAACTTAACAGAGAACAAGAAGATTTCCGTACAATGGGCGTCAAACGAAGACGTTAGTTACCAAAAAATATTACCAAAAACACTCGTATTTGACAGATTAATGCTTATATGTTATAATATGAAATAAATAACATTGAAGGTTGCTATAGATAGGACCTTTAATATTAACTCGCTAACTTAGGAGGAAAAGCACATGAAAAATAATCTATCTATCTTTAATAACTTAAGACCCATAACAGTAGGGTTTGACAATATGTTTGATCATTTTGAACATATGTTGGACGACGGCGGTTTTTTTAACGGCAGTACTGTTAGTAACTTCCCACCTTACAATATTGTAAAGACTGGAAAACATACCTATAATGTAGAACTTGCACTTGCAGGTTTTAATAAAAAGGATATTATAGTTACATATGAGGATAACCTTTTATCAGTTAAGTCTAAAAAAGAAGACAAAGTTGAACAAACTGATGCCGATGGTAATATGATTCATAGAGGTATTTCAAAAAGATACTTCGCAAAATCATTTACTATTGCAAATGACGTTGAAATAAAAGGTGCTGAACTTAAAGATGGTTTACTTGTAATTGCTTTGGAACGAATACTTCCAGAGGCAAAAAAAGCAAAAACTATCGAAATAATGTAAAGCAATATGATAGGTAGGGTGAATTCACCCTACACATCAGTAGACAAAAATATAATTTATGTTAAAATAAAAGGATAGAACATGACAAAAATAATAGGAATAGACTTAGGTACAACAAACTCTTGTGTTGCACTCATGACGGGTAAAGACGCAAAAGTAATAGAAAATGCTGAAGGAGTTAGAACAACACCTTCAGTAGTAGCATTTGGTGATGAGAAATTAGTTGGAGACCCTGCTAAAAGACAAGCAGTATCAAATCCAACAAATACAATATTCGCGGCTAAAAGATTAATAGGAAGAAAATTTGATGGAGAGTCCGTGCAAAAAGATGCACAAACATCACCATTTAAAATTACAAAAGCAGATAACGGAGATGCTTGGATTGAGGCAAAAGGACAAAAATATTCACCAGCACAAATCTCAGGTTTCATTTTACAAAAAATGAAAGAGACTGCAGAAAAGTATCTTGGACAAGAAGTAACAAAGGCTGTTATTACTGTTCCTGCATACTTTAATGATTCACAAAGGCAGGCAACTAAAGACGCAGGTAAAATTGCAGGACTTGAAGTTGAACGTATTGTAAATGAACCAACTGCGGCGGCACTTGCTTATGGACTTGATAAGAAAAAATCAGGTGTAGTAGCGGTGTATGACTTAGGTGGTGGTACTTTTGACATATCAATTCTTGAAATTGGTGATGGAGTATTTGAAGTTAAGTCAACTAATGGTGATACATCACTAGGTGGTGAAGATTTTGATAATGTATTAGTAAATTATCTAATTAGTGAATTTAAAAAAGATTCAGGAATAGATATTAAAAACGATAGTTTGGCTATGCAAAGAGTTAAAGAAGCGGCTGAAAAGGCTAAATGTGAATTATCATCTACAACACAAACAGAAATTAATTTACCATTTATCACAGCAGATAAAACTGGACCAAAACACTTTAACATTAAACTTACAAGAGCAAAATTTGAATCACTCGTTGATAGTTTAATTGACAGAACACTTGCTCCTTGCAAAACTGCATTAAAAGATTCAGGATTCAGTAAAAAAGATATAAGTGAAATTATCCTTGTAGGTGGTATGACTCGTATGCCAAAAGTTCAAGAAACAGTTAAAACTTTCTTTAACAAAGAACCACATAAAGGAGTTAACCCAGATGAGGTTGTGGCAATAGGTGCCGCGATCCAAGCCGGTGTATTACAAGGTGATGTTAAAGACGTATTACTTTTAGATGTAACACCTTTATCACTTGGTATTGAAACACTAGGTGGAGTTGCTACAAAACTAATTGATAAGAATACAACAATACCTACAAAGAAAAGTCAGGTATTTTCTACTGCTGAAGATAATCAATCAGCAGTTACAATTAGAGTTGTACAAGGTGAAAGAGAAATGGCCGAAGATAATAAACATCTAGGACTTTTTAATCTTGAAGGTATAGCACCTGCACCAAGAGGACTACCACAAATTGAAGTAACATTTGACATTGATGCAAATGGTATTGTAAATGTATCTGCAAAAGATAAAGGTACAGGTAAAGAACAAAAAATTACAATACAAGCATCTGGTGGATTGTCTGAAGAAGAAATTGACAAAATGGTTAAAGAAGCAGAAGCAAATAAAGAAGCCGACAAAAAGAAACGTGAAGACGTTGATGCTAGAAACCATGCAGATGCATTGACAAATTCTACAGAAAAATCACTTAAAGAACACGGTGACAAAATTTCTGCAGAAGATAAAGCAAAAATTGAAAGCAGTCTTACTAGTTTAAAAGATGCAATTAAAGATGGTAATATTGAAACTATGAAAAGTAAAACAAAAGACCTAGCAGAAGCATCTATGAAACTTGGAGAAGCCATTTATAAAGAACAACAACAACCAAAGCAAGAGCAACAAGAAACTGCGTCAGACAGCAGTAAAGACAATGTTGTCGATGCTGATTACGAGGAAGTCAAAAAGTAATACATTTCAAGTAGACAAACCTTGTAAATATGTTATAATATAGGAGTTATGATGGAAAAAGGTGGAATAGTAGAAGCAGTAAAAACAGTTACTAAAGAAATAATAAAACCACAAGAACCTGAAAAATATGATGTGGTTTTTATAAACGATCATCTTACACCAATGGAATTTGTTATAAGAGTTTTAAAACAAATTTTTAGTAAAAATACTGAAGAAGCAAAAGCAATCACTACTTACATCCATGAACACGGTAAAGGTATTGTAGGCTCGTATGTATTTGAGGTAGCAGAACAAAAAGGAATAGAAACAACATTACTTGCCAGACAAGAAGGTTACCCATTACAAATAAAAATACAAAAACAAAAATAAATGAATAACCTTGCCCCAGATAGTAACAATATTTCAGTCTTGAAGAAAGAAGGCGTATATCTTCTTATGGAAGAAATTACAGTTAAATCTTGTAAAGAAGTTATTAACTGGATCCTTGAAGAAAACTTACAAACAAAGAAAAAACCATTTTTACAATTAATGATTTCAAGTCCTGGTGGAGATGTTTCTTCATGTTTTGCATTAATTGACATTATGAATGGATCAAAAATACCAATTAGAACAATTGGACTAGGTTGCGTTGCTTCTTGTGGATTATCAATTTTTATGTCAGGAACAAAAGGACATAGAACACTAACACCTAATACTAGCATACTATCTCATCAATGGGCATGGGGATCTAGTGGTAAAGAACATGAACTATTTGCAACTATAAAAGAATTTAAACTTACAACTCAAAGAACACTTCATCATTATAAAAAATGTACAGGATTATCTGAGAAGAAAATTAGAGAAATATTACTACCACCACAAGATGTTTGGTTATCGGCCAAAGAAGCATTAAAATATCATTTATGTGACAAAGTAAAATCTTTATGAACCTAGACAACCTAGCAGAGTCTAACAAAGAACTGCTTGAGTTTATCAAAGCATCATATCCAGGACGACTAAACATATATATTGGTACACTAGATACTGCTATTGCTAGATTCAATACAATACTATTAAAACTTTCACAAGATCATCTATTAAAAGAAGAACATTTAGTTGAAATATGTTATTGCGATGACGCAATAAAAGCCTTTTACAAAAACACAAAAAGGTTACGTGACTGGCCTGCTATAACAAGACCGATT
>Ga0315334_10001549_pt1 | contig 14215 bp, 19 predicted proteins | sample M150034915metaG_FD_205555 | JGI IMG/M metagenome (GOLD analysis project Ga0315334, IMG submission 205555) | Ammonia-oxidizing marine archaeal communities from Monterey Bay, California, United States - M1 500m 34915 | ecosystem: Environmental > Aquatic > Marine > Intertidal zone | place: USA... | reverse complement strand
TGTCATCCGAATATTTGTAATATCCTTCTCCTGATTTCTGACCAAGTTTTTTATCATCAAACATTTTTTCAACTGATTTATGTGGATTAATTACTTTTTTATCTCGCAAGTACATCTCAACAGTTGCTTTGTGTATTACGTCCATTCCAGTAAAGTCTGCCAGTTCAAAAATGCCCATAGGAAACCCAAGTTTGAACTTTACAGCAGAGTCAATCTCTTCCAGTGACGCACCAGTTCTGTCTTGCAGATAGCATGCCTCATGAACCATAGGTATGAAAAGCCTGTTTATGATAAATCCTGGAACATCTTTTCTACACAAGACTGCTTGCTTGTTTACTGATTTTACAAATTCCTGTATAAGATCAGTTATCTCTTGCGATGTTTTTTCACCTGGAATTATTTCGACAAGTTTCATAAGTTGTGGTGGGTTGAAAAAATGAATTCCAATAAATTTGTCAGGACGTGATGTTGTGTTTGCAATCTCTGTAATTGGTAGTGTACTTGTGTTTGATGCAAAGATTACTTCTGGCTTTGCAGCCTTATCCAGCTCTGCGTATACTTGCTTTTTTAAATCCATTATCTCTGGAACTACCTCAATGATCAATTCAGCGTCTTTTACGGCGTCATTCAAATCCACGATCGGTGTAATTCTTGAAAAGACTGTATCACCCTCTTCCTTTGATATCTTTTCTTTTGTGACAAGTTTGTCTAAACTCCAGCGAATTTTTTCCATTGCTTTGTCTAAAAATTCCTGTTTGATGTCGCGGAGTACAACATTATACCCTGCAGTTGCAGATACCTGTGCTATACCATGTCCCATTACACCAGAACCTAAAACCGTGATATTTTTAATAGTCATCATTCATGGTACGAAAAACCGTTTTATAAGCTCATAGAAATTATATTGCATGGGTCTTTTTGGAAAAAAAGAAAAATCAATCGGAACCAAATGTAAAGAGTGTGGGTTAGAACTACATCAACCAGAAAGACTTGAACGTCACATGAAAAAAGCCCATGGTAATGTACCAGAGAAAAAGATGGACGGCAAACAAGGATTCCAAGAATCCGGCGGCATGTGGTAAGTTATTTTAAGAATTTATTCAATATTTAGTAACGATCTTTGAAATTTTTGAACGTATAATTATTAATAGAAAATTTTTCAACTAAATTTATGAAATTATCTGATGGTCAGAAATATGCAATAGTTTTCTTAGGATCATTAGCAGTTGCAGGAATAGTTCTTAGCACACTTGTATTTCCATTTTGGAATTTTATTCGTGAGGATGTAATAGAACAAGTTGAAATTTTCAGATCTGCTGATGGTAATTGCTATATTGATACATTAGATGGAATCCCAAAAACTATTGAAAACTGCAATATTAAAGAAGGAACTATTGTTACCATAAAGTATGGGCATGGACTACCATGGGCAACTATTGTCTCACCAGATGAGTGATTATGGACTGTATTTTTTGTAAGATTGCATCAAAAGAAATTCCAACAAAAATTCTTGTTGAGACAGAATCATGTATAGGATTTTTAGATGCGTTTCCATTGGCAAAAGGGCATGCATTGGTAATTCCAAAAAATCACTACGAAAAAATTCAGGACTTGCCAACTGAAATAAACACTGAGATTTTCTCTACCGTTCATAATCTCATACACAAGATTGATTCTTTGACAGGTGCAACATTGATTGCAATACATAATGGCAAAGAAAGCGGTCAGGAGATACCACATGTACATGTGCATTTGATTCCAAGAAGTAAAGACGATTCTGCAGGAGCAGTGCATTCTATGTTTTCACAAAAACCTGAATTGTCAGAGTCTGAAATTGATGAGTTATGCAGTAAACTTCGAATCAACTAATAAGGAAAAATTCTCTTACCTGCATCCAGGTCGTCAACTAAAATTGCTTTAGTTGGACATGTTTCTGCAGCATTTAGTATCTTCAAGTTGCTTGCACCTTTTCTATTGTAAACATGTGATTTTGGGTTCATCTGTTTTGTCTTGTCGACTGAAAATACTTCTGGCGTAATGGTTTCACAACTGCAGCAACCAATACACAGGCTCTCATCAACATGTACATCTAATTCAGCCTTGTTTGGGCTACTCTTGAATTCCTGTGGTTCCTGTCTTTGTGTTGTTTGGTTTATGGTTGTGTCGTATTCCTCCCAGAATTTTTTTTCGTATCGTTTCCACCAGTCTTTGTTTTCTTCAAACTCGTGAGTAAATCGACTCCAGTCCTCTTCAGGAGTCTTGTTTTTTCCACCAGGTCCCCAATTTGTTTTCCTGTAAAATTTTTTACCTTTTTGTTTTTCTTGCTTTTTTTGATATGTATGTGAGTATGTGGTATTGCTGTTTGAATGCTTTTTTTGATTTTTTATGAAATGATACGCATCTGTAATTTTTTTAAACCTCACACCATTGTCTCTGTTCTTGTTTTTATCGGGATGGAGTTCAAGCACAAGTTTTCTATAACTATATTTCACTTCATCGAAAGAAGCAGTTTTATCAACTAACAATATTTGGTGTGCATGTTTTAAATCCAACATTTGTAAATTGGTATAATACAATAAAAATAATTCTAATCTACTATCTCATCTTTCTGCCTCCAGGCAGGATCTACTATACATAAAACTTTGAGATCTAGATCACCAGTATTTTCCAAAAACTGCCTAGACATGGGTGGAACATAGACAGATTCGTTTTGCTGAATTTTTCTTACTTCATCGTCTACATGTATGATTCCCTCTCCTTGCAAGACAAAATATACTTCAGCGCTTTTCATTTTGTGTGGCTTTGATCTCTTTCCAGATAAAATAATAGAATGCGCCAAACTAAAACTTATTCCATTTAGAGTGTTATGGGGATGAAAGATCTGTCTAATCTCAGTTCCTTCTTCACCAAGAAATGACTTTGACTCTTCAATTTTTTTTGAAATCATTTTACAAAATATTTGTTACATTGTGTTTAAAGTCTGATTCATACCAAAATGTTTTTGGCTCTTTATTTTTTCTTGGAAATGAGTTAATTGCAATATGTGAAAAATTATTTTTTTTATCAGTAGAGCCATGTGTATGAAGTCTCCGTGCTGGGATATGAACACAATCACCTATCTTTAGATTAATTCTGTCTGAAACTTTAATTCGAAAGTTTTGTTTTCCACTTCCTAATTTTTGATACAGAATTAGGCTTCCTCTCCCTTTCGTGATAATCAATGTCTGTCCACCATCGTGAAAATGCAGTTTAGTTCTAGAGCCATTTTTGAATGTAATATGATAGATTTTTTCAGATGATGGCTTAATTCTAGCTGAAATATCTTTTGCCGAAATTAGCCCTGTAAAGTAGTTAGTTTTTGCTTTTTTACTTGGTATTCCTGATTTAGAAAAAATATTCTCTTTTTGCACAATTCATTCATCTGAATTTTGCGTATATGTTTTTACATATGAGATTAATTTAAAAACGATTCAAATAATTAAAATTAATCAAAAATGGCAAAAACTCTTCCAAAAATTAAAACAATTGCGTTAAAACCACATATTGATGTGGATACAGCCGATGAAATGATAGATAATAGAAAAGTAAAGTTATTTCAATCGCTGCTAAAAAAACCAAAGAAGAGTGAGATTCATCTTCATTCATTAACACTATTTTATGAAGCATTTTTGATACTATCAGGAAAATATTCTGCAGACTTTATTCGAGATACTAAACACACTGTTCATGTGGATAAAAATGTCCGTGAATTAATTTTAGACGATAAAGTATATCCTATACCACAAAAGAAAAGTGTACTAAGTAAATTAGAGCCATCATGGAAAAACAAAGTAAAAATTGAATTTCAAGAACGTCTTATACTTGAAAATGAGGACGATATCGCATTTGATCATCATGGAAAAGTGGTAGATCTCTCTTATGAAAATACTAAAAAAATTATTGAGAAATATCCAAGAAAAATACTCAATGAGAAAAATGATAATATAAAAAGACCAGAGATCACAGTAGAATCTGCTATAAACAAATTAAATTCTAAATTAAAAAAACCAGCAGAGAAAGGTATCAAATCATTGGATGAAAAGATTGATCTGTCTGAAATCCTTGAAGTTTACGTTCCAATTTATGAAGCACGTCTTATTGGACCAAAAAAGAAGATCAAGATTCTACGTATAGATGCAGTTCGGAAAAAAGTTTTATAATTATTTTACAATTTTTTCAAATTCTGGGGTGTCAAAAAATTTTTCAAATATTTTTTCTTCACGTGCCCAAGTCTTGATAATTTTTGAACGCTTTGTTGCTTCTCTAAGCAGACTAAATGATTCATCTATTTGATTTAGTGCGGCCTTACTCCTTGATTTTGCATAGATGACGTTAACATTAGCACCAAATTTTTCTAAAACTTTGTCAAAGATCTGTACTGCTTTTTCATGTTTATCTAATTGTGCAAGCTCAATCCCTACATGAAATAATGCATCAAGGTGATTCCTATTTATTCTACAAACATTTTCAAAGCAATTAAGCGCCAGTTCATGCTTTCCCATCTTTCCTAATACAATTCCTTTGTAAAATCTTGGGTTTGCTTTTTTTGGTTCAATTTTAATTGCTTTTTCAATATATTCAAGTGCATCATCATGCTTGAGTAATCTGTCTAACAAGACACCTTTGTTATAGTATGCCGCAGCATATTTTGGATCAGCATTAATTGCCTTATCATAATGCTCCATAGCATCATCGATGTTTCCTGTTTCAGCCATTGCAATAGCGCGATTGTTGTATGATGGAGCATCATTAGGATTAATCTCAAGAACTTGGTCAAAGCATGTTATTGCATCTTGATATTTTTTAATCTGGTTAAAAGCAAGACCTTGGTTGTAGAGAGCAATTACATTCTTTGGATCATTTTTTAGTGCCTTTTTGAAAAGTGGTATTGCTGCTTTTGGCTGTCTTTGCTCAAGTAATGATATTGCTTTGTAAATTAGATCTTCTGGATTCTTTGAACCACCAAACAGTCCCATATTTTTTCTAAAATGTCGTCTTTATTGAAACTTTTCTTGTATTACTTCACCATTTGGAAGTATTTCTCTAAATATAACCCCCTGAAATTTTAAAATTTTTGTTGTTTTGTGTTTCCATGATCCAGATGGAAGTTCTGCTTTATGGCATGTGTGGTTAAGGAACTCTTCAACATTCCAATTATACTCAACTGGAACTTGGGGTAAAAGCAAGCCTGACTGAAAGCCTTCTTCAATTATCAATCCATCCCTTCCAATTTTTATTGCACTGATAATATCATCCGGCGAATTAGCTGAAATCTCTTCCGTATCACTGAGTACTGTTACTTCAAAAACTAATTTTTCTAATTCATCAACTGAAATGGATGAGAATCTTGGATCATTTGTTGCTGCAGAAATTGATGCATCTATCAATGCATGTGATAGTTTTTTCACTGCTAGTGGATATCCTATACATCCTCTAAGTCCAGATTGATCATTAATCGTAACAAATACACCAGCGTTAAAACTAAATTTGTCATTAAAACTATGGTCAGATATTTTATTACCATTAGTGACATATTCGGTGACAACGTTTCTTGCCATTTTTACTAAAACAGTTCCATCCTCATCTGAAATATTTTTGAAACTCATCAACCATAGGAATAATCTTATCATCACGATTAAATCTTACACTTTAGTTATTCATCATGTTATATTTGGCAAAAATCCGTAAACCAATTCAATTGGACAAAGAGCAGATACTAGACTTCTGCCAGAATACCTTTTCATGGGGTGATTATATTGATGAAGTCTGGGATTCATGGTACAATAATGAAGGGCTAGTAATCATTGAGGAAAATGAAAAAGCAATTGGAATGGCTCATGGAGTAATTTATCAAAATGAAAAAATGCTTTGGCTAGAAGGTATTAGAGTAAATGAATCCTATAGAAAAAATGGGGTTGCAACATGTCTCATAGCGCACTTTGAAAAAAAAGCAAAAGATTCGAATATAATCCGTATAAACATGCTAATTGAATCGGAGAATACATCATCGTTAAGTCTTGTTAAAAAATTAGGATACCAGATAATTTCAAAATGGAATTATTTTTCATTAGAATGTAAAAAGAATGATTTTGTAGAAACCAAATTTGATACAATCAGTTTCAATGATTTAGAAGATCTAAAAAATATGCGCTTTGTTGAATCCTGGCGATGGGTTCCAATAACAGAGACAAATTTCAGTGAATTAAATTCAAATTCCAACATATTATGTATAAAAAGAAATGGAGTAATCCATAGTCTCGGTGTTATTTCTGAATCAAACTCTTTCCATGATACCATGATTTTGACTATAATTTTTGGCAATGATGATGATATTCATAAAATGATTCTTCATACACAAAATATCTCATCAGCAAAAAATTATTCAAAAATACGCATTCTGACAGAGAAAGAAAGCCTTGCAATTAGTAACATTGGAAATAAGTTTCCATTCTATTTAGTAGAAAAAATTCTCTAACTGTCTTTAAAAAAGATTATTCATTTCATATGGTGGTAAGTTTGGATATACTACAAGTTGCAGAAGAAAATTTTCTCATAACATTTGGGATTGTTTTTGGTATTGGATTGTTGCAGGGTGCAATTCTAGCAAGAGGAATTAGAGCAAAATTTCCTAAACTAAAAAAGTACGCAAAGGGAATATCAATCATTTTACTAATACTGTTTGTAATTAATGCATCTGGAAACATCTCAAAATTTGCAGATCCTGAGAAAGTATCAGTAAGCGAGTTTGAGATTCCTCAGACACCTGATGCTGTATTTACAGTAATTGTTGATTTGCTTGGATTAAATGCGGGAGTTCTAGCTGTTATAGGAATTTTCATAACCATTTCATTAATTCTCATCTTCAAATTTGCGCATATTTCATCTATTGCTAGATATTTCATTTTTACAATAAGTGTAATAGTATTGATTGTTTCATTGCTTGGAAAGTTTACAGATTACGTTCCAACAGTTTTTCAAATAATCCTATATTCAATTTACCAATTAGGTCTTACAATTGGTGTATTTGTTGTAATGCGAAGAAAAGTAGATGATACACTAGAGACTATTGAGTGATTTCATACATTCTGTTATCATTATACCAGTATTCCATAAATTAGAGTAATGGTTTTAATCCAGTACATCTGTTACGTATCGTAACTTCTGTTACACCTGATGCCTCTGAAATATTTTTTTGAGTTGTGGTTCCACCACTTGCTATACAACAAAGATACAGTGCAGCAGCTGCTAATCCCATAGGATCTTTTCCTGCTACCATACCAATTTTTTTTGCTTTGTTTAACAACTCAATTGCTTTTCGTTTTGTCTTCTCACCCAGTCCTGCAATACTAGCAATCCGTGCAACACCATTGATTGGATCTGCAACAGGTACTTTTAGATCAAGTTCTCTAAAAATTAGTCTATAACATCTGGCAACATCTTTTCTTCTAATGTTAATTCCATCTGCTACATCATCTAGAGTACGTGGAGTTTCAGTATCCCTACATGCAGCATACACACATGCTGCAACTAATCCATGAATGGATCTACCCTTGACTAATTTCATTTCATTTGCTTTTCTGTAGATGTAAGCAGATTTTTCAATTACAGCATCAGATAGTGATAGTTTGTCTTTCAGTTTGTCCATCTCACTAAGTGCTTGTCTCAGGTTTCTATCCAGTGAAGTGCTTGCTTGTGAACGTGAGTCCCATGTTCTTAATCGATCAATAGATTTCTTCATTGAAGATGAGAGTGGCTTTCCAGTGGCATCTTTATTTGCAGAACCAATAACTGTTGATAATCCCATATCATGCATTGTAATGGATGAACCAGCACCAACTCGGCTTTTATCAGTGCCATCGTTTGCAAACGATCTCCATTCAGGACCTCCTGACTCTCGGTTCTCTGAAACGACAACACCACATGCACTACAAATCATCTCACCAGAACTTTCATCTAAAATTAGAGATGTTTTGTTACACGTTGGACATTTACCGGAATTTAATACTTTCATAGTTTCTCTTGTTTTTTTACCTTAAAAACGCTTATTCCACAATTCTACGGGTTAATAGTATGTTACACGCTTAAAATAGCCACATTATTTTTATCAGACTACTTTTTAGCTTATTTAGTGGTAAAGAAAAAACAACCAAGAGTAGTTGGTGTGGAGATTCTCAAGAAAAATGGTTTAGATGTTGATAAGCTCATCAAGTTGTTGATTACTAATGCATCAGTTGAGTTTACAGCTTACTATTACTTTACAAATCTGAGAATGCATTGTACTGGACTTGAGGGTGAAGGAATTAAGGGTATAATAGAAGATGCACGACTTGAAGATCTAAGTCATTTCGAATCATGCCTTGAACGAATTTATCAATTAGGTGGAAGCATACCAAACGATGCAGAGGCGTTTATCAAAATGTCAGGATGTGAATTTTTGCAGTTGCCATCAAATCCAACTGATCTAAAAGCAATTTTAGATAAGTGTCTGAAAGCTGAACAAGGAGCAATTGTCAACTGGAATAAAGTATGTAAAATGACATACAATAAAGATCCTGCAACATATGACATTGCCAAGGATATACTCATGGAAGAAATTGAACATGAGAGTTGGTTTTTGGAATTACTCTATGGAAGACCATCAGGGCATATGCGCAGAAAATACTCCGGAGAGAGACCTCACACACAAAAACATTCAAGATCACTTGGATGATTTCTATTTTATTTTTTTTAATGTTAAACCAGATTAGTTTATCTTATCAAGTAAACAGTATGCATATTTTGTTTCTTTGATTGTTGGATACATGATGCTTTCACTGTTTGAACTGTGTGTTAATCCAATACCATGTCCCAACTCATGAGTCATGATAGTTTTTACAGTGTCAGCATGAAATAATTGGAAACTACCATCACAGTTAAATCCGCCTAGCGCAACCTCTACTACACCTTTTCCAAGATTTGCATGACCTAACACATTTTCACCAATATCACGAACTACCCATGTAACCCACAAATTGGCCTCATGTTTCATGACACGTTCAAAATGAATTTTAATTGGTTTACCATCTTTAGCCATTAACTCCATTTCTTCCCAAAATGCGAATGATTCATTCAACGTATCAACATGATCAAGTGGAAGTCCATTTGGCTGATCATTAACAAAAACATTGTATTGTAAATGATAGACTTCATCAATTACAGTATATACCGGGTCTGGAAAACTTGTATTTCCAATCTCAATTTGTTGGTCAAAATTCCACTTAGCATAATCTCTCATAAACTTCTTAATAACATCTCCACTTGGATTTGGGTATTCAATATAACGCATATCATCTTTTACAGTTAGCTCTATTCGATCTAAATATCTGTCAAAGTTCCAACGATTTCTATCAATAATTCTTTGTGCTTCTTCAGAAACTATATCAAGTTCTGGTAAATCAACAATGAGTATTTCATTTTTTATAAGAAATTCAAGCGCATCTAAGAATTCATCATCGCTAATTTCATTATCAGCCCACCACCCTGCATTATTTTTTACCCAGTTTGGAATTATTCTTGTTACACTTTCTTGTTTTTCAATAGAATCCACTTCAATTATTTTATTTTCTATTAAAAATTTAATTGATGTTAGAAATTCAGAGTCATTAATTTCATTATCAGCCCACCACCCTGCATTATTTTTTACCCAGTTTGGAATGTTTTCGCGTGAGTTCACTTCAATAATTTTTGGTTTTTCAACTTCACTATATGGAAATTTTTTTAGTGTTGACTCTGCAAAATTTTGGTAGTTTTTCACAATATGATTATCTGGAGATAACATTGATGCTCGTTCAAAATATTTTTGGGCTTCTTTATACTCACCAAAATTTCCAAATCCAACGCCCATTCCCAATATAGCAGATATGTTATCTGGCTCTTTTTGTAAAACACCGTAAAAATCTTTCATTGAAGACTTGTGCTGTTCTAAGTTGCTTAATGCAATACCTTTCATAAGTAGCGTTTTGGTATTATCAGGTGAAACCTCTAGAATTTTTTCATAGATAAAAATTGCCTGCCGTAATTCACCCTTCACCAGATGGTCATTTGCTTGTTGATATAGATCTGAAATATTAGATATCTCAGTTTCTGCTTGAGAATTTACACCTAGTGATAAAAAAACAACAGAAGATACTGCCAGAAATATAATAGATTTTGACATACTCACTTTCATTTTATTTGATTACAAGAAAATCCAAAATTAAGGGTATCTACAAATCATTGTTTTTATTAATCAAGAATATATTATATCACCCACAAAAACTCTTTCAGTCTTGTGTTTGGTTTTGATTCTTAATGATCCATCACTATTAATTTTGGTTGCCACTCCCGAAATTTTTCCATTTGCAGTATCTATTGTAACTTTTTTATGAATGGTTTCTGAGTTTTTTGTCCATTCACTGATAATTTTTGACGTCATACCACTAGTCATTTGTTCAACAATTTCTTCAAATTGATAAATGAATTCTTTCATTAGTTGTATAGGATTCCCAGTCTGAGTTTCATTCAGTAATGTTTCAACACCGTAAAAATTGGGGTTTTTTGTAAGTTTTTTCGTTATTTCTATTGGTTTTATTTTATAGTTTAAACCAATTCCAACAATTGCACTTTCTATTCGGTTTGATTGTGATGATACATCAATTAGCATTCCTGCAACTTTTTTTCCATTAACAGTGACGTCATTTGGCCATTTTACATTAGTTTTTATTTTTAGAATCTTTTGAATCGTATTTGACAGTGCAAGTGATGCAGCTATTGGTAGCAATGTAGATTCTTCAATTGAAAATTTTGGGTGAAGAATAATCGAAAACCACATTCCGCCTTTAGAAGAAATCCATTTTCTGTTTAATCGTCCTTTTCCATGGGTTTGTTTTTGAGCAATTACAATTGTACCATGTTCTTTTTTGTTTGAAGCGATTTGTAATGCAAAATTTTGTGTTGAATCAATCTCTTCAAAATAATAACTACGTTTTCCCATGTATTTTGTTTTAAGATCTGAAGAGATTTCCCATGGAAGAAGACGCTCAGTATTTTTTACGTATTTGTAACCACGTTTTTGTTTTGATTCAATTTTATAACCAAGTTCACGGATTTTTTTAATATGTTTCCAAACTGCAACACGACTGATTTTCAAGACATCACTTAGATCTTGTCCAGATAGGTATTCCGATTTATGTGACTTTAGAAACATTAGTATTTTCAACAGTCCTACATTATCAAATGATGTGTAAGTCAAGTTTTTAGAATCCTATATCAATATCAAATCCGCCATCATCCATATCAGAATTACCAAGACCGTCACCTGTTGCACTATCATCAAATTGTGACATATCTTCTGCTGGTATGTAGCTCGACATTGCTGTCCCCATCATACTGAACATCATACTGAACATCATAATATCTATTATTCCAAAATACATCATAGTTGGAAGAAATGATTTTTCATCTTTCATGATCTGCTGTAATTTCTGTTTTTCACCTGATTCGTATGCCTTAGACATATTGTCCCATTTATCCTGTAGTTCATGAATTCTTTCACTCAATTCTCTATTTCCTTTTTCTGTAGTAGATATTTCAATTTTTTTTCCTAGCCAACCTTTTTTTTCTTGAACACTGATGAATCCACAACTCTCAAGTTTTTTTAGTATAGTATTAAGTTCTTCAGATGTAATCTTTGTAACTTTGGAAATTTTATAAAATTGTTTAGCACTATTATTTATTGCACTCAGAACAATGAGATCCTTTGCCACTTCTTCCATGTCACTTTCATGTAGTCACTTTTAAAATATTTTTTGATTGCTTCAAATTAGATTTTATATGATGAAATTATAGTATGGTGATGGGAAAAGAAGCAATACTCTATGAAAAAATGTCTGATGATAAAGTAAAGTGCACAGCATGTGCTAGATATTGTGAGATACATAAAGATCAGATTGGGCTATGTGGAATTCGCGGTAACGAAAATGGCAAATTAGAATTATATGCATATGGTAAAGTGATAACAGGTCATGTAGATCCAATTGAAAAAAAACCAGTAATTCATTATAATCCAGGTAGCAAGATCTATTCAATCGCAACAACAGGTTGTAATTGGCTTTGTAAATATTGTCAGAATTCTGATATAAGCCAAAGACGAAAAATTGAGGGCATAGATATGTCACCTGATGATGTAGCAAATACTGCTTTCAAATATGGTGCACAGGGAATTGCATACACATACAATCAACCATCAATATTCATTGAATTTGCACGCGACTGTGGAGTTGCAGCACATAAAAAAGGAATTTTTAATGTTTTTGTCTCTAATGGTTATGACACACCTGAGACAGTTACAATGATGAATGAGTTTTTAGATTGTATCACAGTTGATTTTAAGGGAAGTGCTGAGCCTGAATTTACAAAAAAATTCATTGGTGTTCCTGATCCTCAACCAATTTTTGATACCTTAATCGACATTCGTGACAGAACAAGAATACATGTTGAAATCACTGATCTAATTGTACCACAAGTCGGAGATAGTTTAGAGTATGCAAAAAAATTATCAGAATTTGTTTTAGATGAGTTTGGACCTGAAATGCCTATACATTTTCTTAGGTTTCACCCAGATTACAAAATGATGGATTATGAATCAACACCTGTTAAAACATTAGAGAATCATTATAAAGTTGCCAAAGAAGTTGGTCTTAATTATGTGTACTTAGGGAATGTTCCAGGTCATCCTTGGGAGCATACCTATTGCTCCGAGTGTGATAAAATCGTTGTTAAGAGATATGGATTTGATATTCAAGAATGGCATCTAGATAAAAATAATAATTGTGAGTTTTGTAGTAATCCAATTCCAATCACTGGCTCACTTCAAAAAGAGTATCACCAAAATCGGTTTCAGTTTGTACATTAGTAAATTTTAGATGCTCTGACATCTAACTTGAATTATAACAACTACATTTTTTTGCTTTATGACGAACACATCCCATTATCATGTGGTCTTTACATCCACAAATAACACATTTTTTCATATTATATGCAGGGTCAATGACTGACTAATAGTTAATGATTATGATAATGAACATATAATATATTTTAATCATGTATGTTTATTTTGCGTAAAATCACAATTAAATTTAGTGAGGATGATTATCTAGATTTTTTATTAGAAAGTAATGAACATGGATTAACACCAGAAGAACAAATCTACAAATTGATTGGTTACTACATACTAGTAAGAAGACGTCGGGCTAGAGTGAAATTTTGCAACAGTGATAATAAAATAACCTAAAACATCATCTGCATTTCTTTTTATGTTTTCTTAAATCATCAGGATCACGAAATTCCTTGCCACACTTTCTACATTTTTCATTTTTCTTGTCATGTGCAATTTTCATATGGCGTCCCAGTCTATCAGAATCATGTAATTCACTACCACATTTACTGCATTTTGTGGCACTTTCTGATTTTGTTTTTGTAAAGAGTCCCATCCAATATTATTACAACATGCTCCTAAAATCATTTTCTAGTATAACTCTGTAAGTGATTATAAATTACTCAATTCACTTGGTTAATTATGAAAATTAGTGAAATTTTTGAGTCTATACAGGGTGAAGGAACAAATGCTGGAAAACCAGCAATCTTTCTACGTACATCTGAATGTAATCTGAAATGTACATGGTGTGATACAAAATACACATGGGATTGGAATAATTTTGATTATTCCAAAGAAGTCAAAGAAATTTCAATCCAAGAAATTCAACAGATAGTAGAACAGTCTAGCGCCATGCATCTAGTTATTACAGGTGGAGAACCATTGATGCAGCAAGATGATTTGGCAGAATTACTTGTACTATTAAAACCAGAATTTTATGTTGAGGTAGAAACTAATGGTACAATCTTACCTAACAACACAGTTTCAGCATTGGTTGATCAATGGAACGTTTCACCTAAGACTAAAAATTCTGGTAATCCACTGGAGTTATGCGAAGATAATGAATGCTATGCATTTTTCTCAAAACAAAAAAATTGCTACTTCAAATATGTAGTTGAGAACGAAGATGATCTTATTGAAATAAACAACCTTGTAGAAAAACATAGGCTTGAAAAAAACAGGGTTCTTTTAATGACACAGGCTGCAACAAAAGAAGAACTGCTT
>Ga0315334_10001548_pt1 | contig 14221 bp, 9 predicted proteins | sample M150034915metaG_FD_205555 | JGI IMG/M metagenome (GOLD analysis project Ga0315334, IMG submission 205555) | Ammonia-oxidizing marine archaeal communities from Monterey Bay, California, United States - M1 500m 34915 | ecosystem: Environmental > Aquatic > Marine > Intertidal zone | place: USA... | reverse complement strand
GAATGATCCCGCCGGGCACCGAGGTATCGATGCCGTAGCCGATCGAAAGACGCGTATCGTCAAGCCGGGGGCGCATGATCTCGCGCGCCGCCGCAAAGCGGAACACCCAGTCGCTGTTGAGGCGCAGCGACAGGTTCGCGCTTGGCAGCACGTCCCAGTAATCGTCGCCCAGCGTCAGGCGCTGCGGGCCGGCAGCCGGGAAGATGAAGCCGGTCGAATTCTGGACCGTGTTGATCCCCTGCACGCCGACATTGCCGGTCAGCACGCCGCTCGCCAGTTCCTGTTCGATATTCGCCTGGAGATAGAGCGTCATCAGGTCTTCATTGACCGTGTAGCTCTTGCTCAGAACATCGTTGGCGGCATTCGGCCCGGTCGCGATGCGCGGTTCGAGCACGAGGATGCCTGCCGCGATCAGCTCGCGCGGATCATAGCTGACGATCGGGCCGAGGCCGAGATAGGTCAGATCGGTCGCGCGCAGCAGGAATTGCGAGGGGATCGCCACTTCGGTCGCGCCATTGGGCAAACGCACGAAAGCCTCGTCCGGCGTCAGGTTCTTCTCGCGCGTCGTGTAGTTCATGCCGAACTGCACGCTGCGCAGAAAGCCGCCGTCGAATTCCTTTTCGACCTCGCCGCGGAACTGGAACAGCTCGTCCTCGATGATGCGGTTGTTCGAATAGCCCGCCTGCGGAATCGCGCCACCCCCCCAGCCGAGCGGGTCGGTGAGGAAGATGCGCGCCGGATCGCTATAGTCGAGCGATGGGTTGAATACCGTCCCCTCGTCACGCGAAGTGAACCCGATCGTCGCCGCCGAACCACGCCCTGTCGAAGGGCCATTGAAGCCGGTGCCGGAATAGCTCTCCAGGCTCAGTTCGTTGCGATCGGTGCGCGAATAGCCGAAGTCGAAGAAGGCGGTCCAACCGTCGTCACCATCCCACAGCGCGTTGAAGCCGCCCGAATACAAGTCCGCCTTGCGCTGGAACACGTCGTTGCGGATCACGCCGCGCACATTGTCGAACTGGCCCGAGGTGACGAGCCCATCTTCCGCCGTGAAATTGGCCGGATTGAAGGTCGTCCCGAACGCGCCGAAGCCGAGCGGGAGTTCGATACCGCGCTTGGTCTGGTCGTCGTCGAAATTGGAATAGAAGCCGTCGACCGTAAAGGTCAGCTGCGGCATCGGCTGCCATTGCAGCGTACCGTTGACGCCGAGCCGCTTTAGGCGCGTCGAAGTGACATAGGACTTGGATCCGCCGATCAGCGCCGCATCCTGCCCGCCGACCTGCGTACCGGCATAGCCCCAGGCGTTGAATTCCTGCAGCTGGTAGGGCTCGTCCACATAGGATGCGGCGAGCGAGATGCCGAGCGTGTCGTCGGCGAACTGATCGACGAAGGTGCCGTTCACGCGGTAGCCGAATTCCTTCGATCCGGCGTTCAGCGCGCCGATATCGGCCCACGAACCGCGCGCGCCGACGGCGATGATCCGCTCGCCGGTTTCGAGCGGACGGATGGTGCGGATGTCGATCGTCCCGACCAGGCCCTGCCCCACGAGCGATGCGGTCGGCGACTTGTAGACGACGACCTGATTGACGATTTCGGACGGATACTGGTCCAGCTCGACCGAGCGGTTGTCGCTCGTAGTCGTCTGTTCACGCCCGTTCAGCAGCGTCTGCGAGAAGTCGGGGCCGAAGCCGCGGATCGCGACCACATTGGCGCGCCCGTTGAGACGCTGAGCGGTAAGGCCGGGAAGGCGCGCGATCGATTCGCCGATCGAAGCGTCGGGCAATTTGCCGATATCTTCCGCCGTGACCGATTCCACGATCTGGTCGGACAGCTTCTTTTCCGCGACCGCGCTTTCGAGGCTGGCGCGAAAGCCGGTGACGACGATGACATCATCGTCCGCCGCGTCGGGATCGGTGACCGGCTGGCCTTCGTCCACCTGCTCCGGCGTGGTCTGCTGGCTGCCCTGCGCCATCGCGGCGGCGGGGATCAGGCCACCGGCCAGCGCCAGAGTTGCGGTGAATGCGGAAATGCTGATTCCGCTGCGAAGCGTTTCGCGAAAAGCCATCGGTCTACCCTCTCCAGAGCCGGTCCACTTTGGGCCGGAAATCCTTGGTTCGAGCGGTTTCCGCTTGTCCGGTTCCCCGCCCTTCCCTTCACGGATAGGCTTGGTTTCGCGCGCTGCGGAAGACAGCATACGTATGTGATGCGATGCACACGGGCACCGATGTTGCGCGATTGCCACGCGCGATCTCGCGCCGCGCATTGCCAGAATCGCCCCTCCGGCCTAGCGTATCCAGCGCTTGCGGGAAGCGCGGAAAACCGTCGTTCTCGCAATCTTGGCGCGCAATGGGGAGAGAGGCATGGGACGCACGCCGAGCGGGAGGCCGACGAGCTTCGACATCGCCTACCGTGCGGGCGTGTCGCAACCCACGGTCAGCCGGGCGCTGCGCGGCGACAAATCGGTCAGCGCGCAGACCCGCGCCCGGATCGAAGCGATCGCCGCCGAACTCAATTATACTGTCGACAAGAATGCTAGCTCGCTGCGATCGCAACGCTCGAACACGATCGCGCTGCTCTTCTTCGAAGATCCCACGCCCGACGAGAGCATGATCAATCCGTTTTTCCTCGCCATGCTCGGATCGATCACGCGCGCCTGCGCGGATCGCGGGCTCGATCTGCTGATCTCGTTCCAGAAAATGGAGGATGACTGGCACGTCCGCTATCAGGACAGCCACCGGGCCGATGGGCTGATCCTGCTCGGCTATGGCGATTACACCCTCTATCGCAAGCGGCTCGACCAGCTGGAACGGCAGGGGACGCATTTCGCCCGCTGGGGTTCGGTGTCGAGCGATGCGCCGTCGCATCGCATTTCTGGGCCATGCCGATGAGCACTATCCCGAATTTCGCGGGCGCTATCTGGGCCTGTGCGGTGCGATGGAGAAAGCGGGCATCGCACCCGATTCCGCACTTCAGGCCGATGCGATCACCACAGAGAAGGCCGGGCATGACGCCGCCAGATCCCTGATTTCGTCCGGCGCCGATTTCGACGCCATCTTCGCTGCCAGCGACCTGATCGCGATCGGCGCGATGCGTGCACTCGCCGAAGCGGGCCGCAGCGTGCCCGGCGAAATCGCCGTGGTCGGCTTCGACGATATTCCGGCGGCGAGCCTGACGACCCCGCCCCTGACGACCGTGATGCAGGATATCGGCGGAGCGGGCCGGGCCCTGGTCGAAACCCTGCTGGCCCAGATCGAAGGGCGCGATCTTCCCCCTCGCAAGCTGCCCGGACGATTGATCCTGCGTGGCTCCAGCGCATCGGTATAGCCCGCCCCGCTCCGACGCCACATTCGTATGCAGCCTTGCCGGGTTCGCCGCTTCGTGCGAGCCGAAAGCGGTTCCGAGCGGGCAAGAGACCCGCCGGAAACGGACGAGGATGATATCGATGACGACTGCCGCGACGACCGAGAAACCGCGCTTCGGCTTTTGGGGCCTGTTCAATATCAGCTTCGGCTTCTTCGGCATCCAGATCGGCTTCGCATTACAGAATGCCAATATGAGCCGGGTCTTCCAGACGCTCGGCGCCAGTATGGACGACCTTCCCGCGCTCTGGGTCGCCGCTCCGCTGACCGGGCTGATCGTGCAGCCGATCATTGGACATCTTTCGGATCGGACGTGGAACCGGCTGGGACGCCGCCGTCCCTATTTTCTGACCGGGGCCGTCTTCGCCGCCCTAGCCCTTTTCCTCATGCCGCTGAGCCCTGGTTTCGGTGCGCCGCTCCTGTTCGCGGCTGCCATGCTGTGGCTGCTCGATGCATCGCTCAACGTCTCGATGGAACCGTTTCGCGCCTTCGTGGGCGATATGCTGCGCACGGATCAGCACAGCGCAGGTTATTCGGTCCAGACCGCCTTTATCGGCGCGGGCGCGGTGGTCGGGTCGATCTTTCCCTGGCTGCTCGAACAGCTTGGAGCGAGCAATGTGGCGGCGGCCGGGGCCCTGCCCGACACGGTACGCTACAGCTTCTGGTTCGGCGGTGCCGCGCTGTTCCTGGCAGTGCTCTGGACTATCGCGACGACGCGCGAATACAGCCCGGACGAGCAGGCCGCCTTCGCCGGACAGGCCGATCCGGTCGAGGCCGGACAGCCGGTGAGCGCGCTGGCGGACAAGAGCTACCTTTCCAGCGGGATCTGGATCGCGATCGGCCTGCTGGTCATTCTGGCGGTGGACGCGCTCGCGCTGGAAAAGGAGGTTCTGCTGCTCGGCGCCCTGCTCGCCTTCTACGGCGTGTTGAGCGCGACCGCCATCGCACTCGCCAAACGCGGGCGGACGACCAACATGCTGTCCAGCATCGTGGGCGATTTCGCAGGGATGCCGGAGGTGATGAAGCGGCTGTCTCTCGTTCAGTTCTTCAGCTGGTCCGCTCTGTTCATCATGTGGATCAACACCACCCCGGTGGTGACCCAATACGTCTTCGGCAGCACCGACACGGCAAGCGCAGCCTATAATGAGGGCGCGAATTGGGTGAACGTGCTGTTCACGGTCTACAATGGAGTCGCAGCAGTAGCGGCGCTGGCCCTGCTTCCCCAGTTGAGCCGCCGGTTCGGCCAGGTAGTGACGCACATGATCTGCCTGTCGCTGGGGGCGTTGGGCTTCCTCATGTTCTTCGTGGTGCGCGATGCGCAGGCGCTGCTGGTGGCGGAGATCGGGATCGGGATCGCCTGGGCCAGCATTCTCGCCATGCCATACGCCATTCTCGCTTCCAATCTGCCGCAGGCGAAGCTCGGCATTTATATGGGACTTTTCAATATCTTCATCGTCGTCCCGCAATTGCTGGTGGCGACCTTGATGGGCTCGATCATGAAGCTCCTCTTCCCGGGAGAGCCGATCTGGACGATGCTGTTCGCAGCAGCGGCCTTGGGGCTAGCCGCGTTCCTGACCCTACGCGTCGGAAAACTGCGTTAATTGAGATCCTGACGCGAAAACCGAACCAGCGTGACCGCCATGGCAAGCCCGATCCAGGCCAGCAGCGCGATGAGCGAGGTGGTCCAGCTCAGTGCCACGCTCGCATCCGGGCCGAGTGGCGAGACCAGTCCAGCCTTCCTGTTCGCCCATTCGATCAGATTGAGCATGTGGTAGGGCGGCAGCGTCTCGATCAGGAAGCGCGTGAGATCGGGCGCACGCGCGTGGAAGAATACGCCCAGAAGCCCGAGCATCCCCTCCAGAATGACGAGCCCGATCGAAATGATGACCGTGGCGAGAATGGACCGCGTGAGCACTGCGAACAGTGTGGCGAACGCCGTGGCGTAGGCTATCGGCAGCAAGGCATACGCTGCCGCGCGGGCATGCGCGGCGAGGATGCCTGAGAGAGTCACGCCTTCGGGTATTGCGCTCCCCTGAAGCGATCGGAGCCACTCGGTCGTCAAGCTTATCAGATCGGTCAGGGCGAAAGCGGCAAACACGAAGCCGACCGCAACGGCCCATTTTGCGACCACGAGCTGCCAACGCTTTCGCGCCGGAATGATCAGCTTCCAGGTGTTCCAGGAATATTCGCCGGCAAAGAGAAGGGCGGAAAATCCGGCAATCAGGATGCGCCCTGGGGCCGAACCGGGGGCCCGCCAGAAGATTGTGCTGTCGGCGATCCAGGCCGCCGCCGATTGGGGATCGGCGGGCGGACTGGCCGGTGCGAATTGGTAATAGACGAGGCTCGCCAGAGCGATCAGGAATATGGCGATCGGGAAGATCCACACCATCAGCCAGGTGCCCCGGTGGCGGCGCATTTTCAGCGCTTCGGCGGCTACGGCGTCAATCATCGGGATCGCTCGTCATTTCGAGGAAGACCTTTTCCAGATTCTGTTCTTCGGCTGCGATCCGGAACACATCCACTCCGGCAGCCACAAGTTCGCGCACGATCGCGGGTGCCTCCTCGCTTGTGCCCTCCACCGCGATGTGGCCGGAGGGAGCTGCGATCGGTCGGCGCGTTTCGAGAACCTTGAGCGCGGCATCCATCGGGCGCGCCTCGATCGTCAGGCGAAGGCTGGTGCCGAGCAGTTCGGCCGTGCCGGCTTCGCGGATCAGCCTGCCCTTGCTGACGATTGCAAGCCGGTCGCAAACCTGCTGCACCTCGTGCAAAAGATGGCTGCACAGGAACACGGCCTTGCCCTCGTCCGCCAGCGCACGGATCAGCTTGCGCATGTCCTGAATGCCCGCCGCGTCGAGCCCGTTGGCCGGCTCGTCGAGGATCACCAGATCGGGATCGTCCAGCAGCGCCGCCGCGACGCCGAGGCGCTGTTTCATGCCGGTGGAATAGCCCTTGAACTTGCGCTTCGCATCGCGCGTCAGATCGACACGCTCCAGCACCTCTTCGGTCCGCCAGCCGTCGATACCGCGCGTGCGCGCCAAGACGCGAAGATTGTCGCGCCCCGACAGGAAGGGATAGAATGTGCCGCCATCGACCAGCGAGCCCACGCGGCCGAGCGCGTCGCGGTCGGTGACCTCACTGCCGAAAAGCCGCACTTGGCCGGACGTGGGGCGGATGAGCCCCAGCGCCATGCGGATCGTGGTGCTCTTTCCCGCGCCGTTCGGCCCCAGAAACCCGTAGACCTCGCCGCAGCGCACGCTGAGCGTCACATCGCTGACTGCGCGCTTCGCCTTCGCTCCGCGCCCATACGTCTTGCTCAGATCGCGCAGTTCGAGCGCGACGATTTCGTTGCGATCGCTGTGCAAGCTCCCCCCCTGATCGGTCCGATCCGCAATATGCGGCCCTATTCGCTGCTTTCCGGAACGACGCGGATTTCGACGGTGCGATCGTCTGACAGATAGGTCCGCGCGGCCTGCCGGATGTCGGCAGGCGTGATGGCATTGAGGATGTCGAGACGGTCCCGCCTGCGATTGAGCAGCGTCGGATCGCTCTGCGCCATGGCGACAACGTCCAGCCATGCCGAATTCTGGCTTTCCGCGCGCTCATAGCTCGCCCGGATCGGATTGCGCGCTCTTTCCAGCAGGTCGGCGGACACCTCCTGCGCTGCCATCTCGGCGGCTATTTCGCGCAGGACATTCGCCGTCTCCTCCATCGCTTCGGGCGGTACGGTCGCGAAGGCCGTGATGTGGCCGAACCCGTCGAAGGTGCGCTGCGAGAAGTTGAGAGCTTGCGGCGAATAGGTCGCGCCCAGTTCCTCGCGCAGCGTCTCGGTCAGGCGAAGTCCCATGGTGGCGGCGAGCAGGTCGCGGGCGATATCGTCGCGAAGATCCTCGCTATCGTCGGTCTGCCAGCTCAGCGACAGCACGCCCTGATCGGGCTGGCCGGTATGCGTGAGCACCTTGGTCGCCTTGTCGGCGACGAAGGACACCGGCGCAGGCGCCGCACCGTCCTCGTCACGCAGCGCGCGTTCCGGCAAGGCGCCCAGCGTTGCGGCGACAGCGGCGATCGCGGCATCCTGATCGATATCGCCCACCAGGCCGAGCGCAAGCGGGCCATCGGCCAGCTGCGGCGCAACCACCGCACGCAGATCGTCGAGCGTCACTTCGGCAAGGCTGCTCGCATCGAGGACACCGAAGCGCGCATCGCCGCCGGACAGCACGGCGTTGAGCGCATTGCCGAACACCGCGGTCGGAGCCGAGCGGATGTTCTTGACGAGGATCGGCGCAACGCCCGCCAGTTGAGCCTGCGTTTCCGGTCGCCAGGCGGTGGCTGTCAGGCGCGCTGCCAGCAGGTCCAGCTGGAATTGCAGATCGTCCTGAACGGTGCTGCCAGACGCCACCAGCGCTCCGTTGGCAGCAGCGAGACTGTCGGTAACCGACCGACCCGCCACGACACGCCGCAATTCATCCGGATCGTGCGCTTCCAGCCCGTCCACGCTGATCGCGATCGGCAGCAGGTCCTTGAGACCGGCCTTGTCGCTCGGAAACGCGCTGACGCCCGAACCCGTGCGCAGCGAAAACGCGATCTTGCCCGGCTCGAAATCGGTGGTCTTGAGATTGAGCTGCAAGCCGTTGGCGAACCGCACCGTGCGAATGCCGAGATCCTCTATCGTCTCGTCGGAGACGACCGTGCCCGGCGCACCCCAATCGGAATAGGCGAAATCGACCGCTGCCGCTTCTTCGGGAGCGGTCACGGCAATTTCCGCGCTTTCGCTCAACGCCGCCGCAATGGCCTGTTCGCCCCCCTCGATGGGCGTTTTGGTCGATACGTGGACCAAGCTCGGCCCGCCCTGCCAGGCCGCGCGGAAAGCGTCGCTGACGCTCTCGGCTGTCACGGTCGGCTCGATCGCCTGATACAGGGCCAGATCGGCCGCGGGGGCGGTCGGCACGCTGTCGGCAAGGCTCGCCGCGACAAGCGCCTCGGCAAGAGCCGCGCTGGGCCGTCCGGTCGACTGCGCAACCGCGTTCGTCAGCGCTGTCCCGATGTTGGCCTTCGCCTCGGCGATTTCGGCGGACGTAAATCCGTATTGGTTCGCGCGGCGCAATTCGCGCTCCGCCAGAGCGAGCGTGTCACGCCACTGGCCGTCTTTCGAGACGATCAGGAGCCCGTAGGTTTTCACACTGCGGAAGAGCGGCTGTTCGAGCGCCTGCGCGCCGAGCGTTGGGGAATCGGCGGCCCGCGAAAGCGCCGCGATGCGATTGGAGAGCGCGATGCCGGCAATGGCGCGAAGAAACTGCGCGCGCGTATCCGCGACCGTGTTTGCTGCCGGTTCCCAAGCCGAAATGCGCTGGAGTTCGATGATTTCAGGGATCGCCGGATCGACGAAATTGGCGATCGCGGGCGCATCGGTCTGCGGCACGGGGCCCTGATAGATGGCGCGCGCTTCGCCTTCGGCCTGCCAGTCGCCGAATTCGGCTTTGATGCGCTCTTCCATTTCCGCGACGTCGAAATCTCCGACAATGGCCAGGGTCGCGCGTTCGGGGCGGTAATAGCCGTTATAGAAGGCGCGCAGATCGGCGGCGGAAATCCCGCGAATGCGTTCGACATCGGCGCGCACGCGCTCACCCAGACGCGAGTTCGGCAGCGCGGTCTGGAGATAATCGGTGATCCGGCGACGGTTGGGATCGTTGCGAAGCTGCGCCTCGCTCAGCAGGATGCCGCGTTCGCGCTCCACCGCTTCGGGATCGAAGGTCAGCTCGCCCGCCATTTCGCGGATGACGTCCAGTGCCGTTTCCACCGTCTCGTCCTCCGTGTTCGGTAAAGCGAGCTTGTAGGTGGTGTAATCCAGCGAGGTTTCGGCGTTTGTGTCGGCGCCGAAGGCGAGCCCCAACCGCTCCAGCATCGGCAGCAATTCGCCTTCCGGAATATTGGTGGATCCGTTGAAAGCCATGTGTTCGACGAAGTGCGCCGCGCCGTTCTCGGCATCGGTCTCTTCTCGGCTGCCGACTTCGACGGTGAACCGGATCGCCGCCTCACCGACCGGATTGGTGTTGCGCTGGAGCGCGTAGCGCATTCCGTTGGGCAGCACTCCGAACACGATATCCGGATCGGGCGCGACATCGGCGCCGGTAATCCCCCATGCGGGAATGCCCGTCGTCGCAGGAACGCTCGCGCTCGGCATTGCAGGCGCATCCTGCGCCACGGCGATCGACGCCTGACCGACCGCAAGGCCGATACCGAGCGCCAGCGCGGACGCGGTGCGAGCGAAAGATTGCGAGATGCGGCCCATTAGTATTCCCCCGAAACGATTACATAATTTCAGCGCCCCTCTAACCTTGGCGAACTGAAAAAAGCAAACCGGGTTATACCCGAAATCGCGAGGACCGGTCCGATTTGGACCGGACTGGATTACTCAACAATTCGGGGAAAACGGCGACCTCAGCCGACCGTTACTAGCCTGTCAGGGAGCCTTTACGGCACGGCGATCCGCGGCGTTTTGCGCTTCCCGCTGCAATTCCTCGGTCAGCTGAGTGGTCCGCGCCGGAAGCGGAGTGCCGTCACCCATCTTGCCGTTCGCCTCGATATCCTCGAGCAGCAGCTTCATCTCGGCGATTTCCTTTACCTGCGCCGCGATGATGGAATCGGCGAGTTCGCGCACGCGCGGATCGCTGATATTGGCGCGGGCGCTGGTCATGATCGCGATCGAATGATGCGGGATCATGGCCGCCATGTATTCCTCGTCGTCCACGGTCGCCTGGCTGCGGACCAGCCATAGGGCCCCTGCGAACACCACCGCGCCGACCGCCAGGATGATCACGTTCTTCTTCGTGTCGCGATACATGCCCCACATGAAGAGCAGCATGACGATCATCATCATCCCGCCCATGACGAACATCATCCAGAAGCGCGTCTCGCTCCAGAAGACGTGATCGAGTTCGAATGTGTTGAGATACATCAGGCCGAACATGATCGCGGTCGAGGTCGCGACCATCGCCATGAAGCGCCAATACGAGTTGCCGCCGCCCGAGTGATTGGAAGAGTGGTCCATTCCTGCCTCCGTATTTTCGATTAAAGTACGATCCAGCCCAATGCCTTGGCACCCATCCACAGGCCCATGCCGATCATGAACAGGTTCTCCGTGAGCGAAACGAAGCCGAGCGGCACATTGCTGCCCCCGCCGACACAGGCGCATTTGAGTTCGCGCTTGTCGACATAGACAGCCTTGAACACGCTGACCGCGCCGACCGTGCCGATGAACAGCGATACCGGGACGGAGACGATGGGAAGCGCATGGGCCACCATCAATATGCCCGCCAGCGCCTCGCCGAAGGGATAGATGAAGCCGTACCGCACCCAGCGGCGCGCCAGCAGGTCGTAATTGAGGAACATGGTCGAAAAGCTGCGGACGTCCTGCAATTTCTGAATCGCAAGCAGCGCCATCGACAGGCTGACGAACCATTCGACCGCCTGCACGGTGAAGATTGTGTCGAACACATACCAGCTAATCGCGAGGCCGAGCAGGAAGGCGACGCCGAAGATGGCGATCACCGGCTGATAGCTGGTCTCGTCCTCCTTCTTGACGGACTTGCCGAAATGTTCGCGCAGATCGTCATACCCGCCGATACGCTCGCCGCCGATAAAGGTCTGCGGGGTCGTCTTGACGCCGTGCTTTTCCTTGAAGGCGTCGGTCTCCTCGCGCGTTTCGAGATGATGGTCCTCGATCTCGAACCCTTCGCGCTTCAACAGGTCGACGGTCTTGAGGCCATAGGGACAGACATGCTCGGGCATGACCATCCGGTAGACGATGGCCTTCTTGGCGGATGTGCTGCGATCGCTCACGATGCGCTCCCGTGATTGGCCGGGTAATTCGCCCAGACACTGCGGCCTTCGGGTCCGAAGGCGATGACCTGATAGGCCTGGCGGTGATCGCCATGCTCCATTCCCGGCGATCCCATCGGCATGCCCGCGACGGCGAGGCCGGTTACGCCGGCGGGGCGTTCGGCCAGCAGGCGTTCGATATCGGCGGCGGGGACGTGGCCTTCGATCGTATAGCCTTCGACGATGGCCGTGTGGCACGATCGCAAATCGTTAGGCACGCCGTTCTCGGCCTTGATCGCGCCCATGTCGGGATGATCGACGGCTTTCACGCTGTGCCTGTCGCCCTGCTCGATATGATCGGCCCAAGCGAGGCAGCAGCCGCAATTGGGATCGCGATACATGGTGAAGCTGGCGGCCTGCGCGGCGCAGGCGGTGAGCGCCGTACCGAGGACGAGCGCGCCTGCCAAAGAGCGGCGGGCCATGGCGGATCGTAAGCTGTCGATCATCGATTTTCTCCTTAAATTCCAAGTCCGAGATGGTCGGGGCCCTGCGCCAGTTCCGCACCCCAATATCCTTGCGCCACCAACGCCGCTGCAATCAGCACGATGACGATCCGGAACGCCCTGCGATCGGCGCGAAACGCCAGCAGCGCGGCGAGCGGAGCGGCAAGCGCCAGGCCCGTCCCGGTCCAGCGATGCCAGTGCATCGTTGAATCGCCGCCGAACCAGATGCCGGTGTGGATCCAGCCGAATAGAGCAGCGATCACCGCGCCCGCAGCGCCTGCGACCGTCATCACATTGGCGGCCTGCGCCAGCGGGCCCGAAGACCGGGCCATTGCCAGCATCTCCACCAGCGCCGCGACGATGAGCAGCGCGATCGGGAAGTGCACCGTGGCGGGGTGCAAGCGTGTCAGGACCGAACCGCCGGAAGAGGCGTGCTCGCTATCAGCGCGCGGCTCCTCTTGTGCCTCGCTGCTCGGCGAGGCCGGTTCCTCACCGTCCTGCGCGGATGCGGCGGGTGTTTCCGTTTGGACCGGCGCTTTTGCCGCGCCGTGCTTCTCGCCCCCATGTGCGGCAGCGGGCTGCGCGAGGATAGCCAGCGCCAGAACCAGCGCGGCGGCAATCGCATGGAAGAGACGCGTCATCGTTTCGCCTTCTCGAACAGATCGATCAACTCGCCGAATTTGCGCCGCTGCTCGCTCTCGTCGCCGCTGGCGATGGCTTCGGCCACGCAGCATCCGGCGTGGCGCTTCAGGATCTCGCTTTCCGCGCGGCTGAGCGCGGCCTTCACCGCCTGCATCTGGGTGAGGATATCGATGCAATAGCGATCGTCCTCCACCATCTGCGCAACCCCGCGCACCTGCCCTTCGACCCGGCGCAGGCGGTTCACGATCTTGGTGGTGTCGGGCTTCGCAGCCATCTTTCGGCCTTTCGATCGGCAGGCCCTTCCGGCCTTCTTGCAATACTGTAGGGGGGTATATATGTCGGCTCACGAAGGAGTTGCAAGTCCGATGTCCGATCTGTCCCTTACCCGCCGCCGCCTGCTTGGTGCAGGCATGCTTGGCGCAGGCATGTTGAGCGCCTTGCCCGCTTGGGCGCGCGGGGCTTCGATCCACCATGGCGGCGCGATCCGGTCCGGCTTCGACGAGGTTTCGGGCGCAAGTATCGATCTGACCGTTGGCGAAGGCATGCATACGGTTCAGGGGCGGCGCGGCCATGCTATCGCCGTCAATGGTAGCGTGCCCGGCCCTCTCCTGCGCTTGAAAGAGGGCACGAGCGTGCGCCTCAACGTCCACAACACTCTGGACGAGGATACCTCGATTCATTGGCATGGCCTGCTGTTGCCCTTCCATCTCGACGGGGTGCCGGGCGTCAGCTTCCCCGGCATCGCCCCGGGGAAGAGCTTCACCGCCGAATTTCCCGTGCGCCAGGCCGGGACCTATTGGTGGCATTCGCATTCGAACCTGCAGGAACAGGCGGGGCATTACGGCCCGATCGTGGTCGATCCCGCCGGGCCCGATCCCGTGCAGGCGGATCGCGATTACGTGATGCTCCTGAGCGAGTTCACGCCGATGCATCCGCACGCGATCATGGACAAATTGAAGAAGGGCGAAGGCTACTTCAATTACCAGCAGACCAGCTTCACCGACGATTATCCGCTCGATGCCGAACAGCGGCGGATGTGGGGCCGGATGCGGATGATGGCGACCGACATTCTGGACGTGACCGGATCGACCTACACCTATCTCGCCAATGGGCATGGCCCGGAAGAAGGGCTTGAATATCTTTTCAACCCCGGAGAGCGGGTGCGCATCCGCGTGATCAACGGCAGCGCGATGAGCTTCTTCAACGTCCGCATTCCCGGCGCGACCATCCATGTGGTGGCCGCCGACGGGCAGAATGTGCGCCCGGTTCCGGTGCAGGAATTCCAGATCGGTACGGCCGAAACCTACGACATCGTGGTGGAACCGACCGGCGAGGCGATGACCATCGTCGCCGAAGCGATGGACAGATCGGGCATGGCTGTGGCGACGCTGGCGAGCAGGCCGGGCGCCCGCGCGCCGGTGCCCGCCTTACGCGATCCGCCGCTGCTCACCATGGCCGATATGGGCATGAACCACGGCGCCCACGGTGGGGGAATGGACCACGGCGGCATGGATCATGGCGGCGATGCTGGCGCGATGAGCGGTATGGATCATTCGCAGATGGATCATTCCGCGATGGGACATGCCATGCCCGCCAAGACCACGGCGGCCGAGCCGATGGACATGTCCGGCATGGATATGGGCGGGATGGATATGCGCGACACGTCCAAGCTTCCGCCCACCGTCAAGATCGGCCCCGGTATCGACATGGTGGCGATGAATCCGGTTGACCGGATGGGCGATCCCGGCATCGGGCTCGACAAGGTGCCGCACAAGGTGCTGACCTATAACGATCTCGCCGCGCTCGAACGGAACGACGATCCGCGTACCCCCTCGCGGATGCTGGAAATCCATCTGACCGGAAACATGGAACGCTACATGTGGTCGTTCGACGGGGAGAAATACT
>Ga0315334_10001547_pt1 | contig 14227 bp, 10 predicted proteins | sample M150034915metaG_FD_205555 | JGI IMG/M metagenome (GOLD analysis project Ga0315334, IMG submission 205555) | Ammonia-oxidizing marine archaeal communities from Monterey Bay, California, United States - M1 500m 34915 | ecosystem: Environmental > Aquatic > Marine > Intertidal zone | place: USA... | reverse complement strand
CTATAGCACCCATTATTGGAAACAGCAGTGAGTTTACCTGTAATGACGCCTCCTCTATATTAGTCACCGCTGACGACATTGAGGTTACACTGGTATCAATCTTTGTCACGCTAGTACGTATTGTTTCACTAGCATCAGTAAGAGTGGAACCAAACCCATGTATCTCTGTCTGTAATGTTCCAAGGTCGTCAGATGCAGTGTTCAATACTTCGTTTAAAGTTACTACCTGACGAGCAAGTCCAGCTATGTCCTGACCCAGAACAAGAGTTGCTGCAGATGCATGTGATTGAGTTCCTTGGGAAAAAGATACCATATGAAAGACGTAAGTACCTTCTATGCTAGGAGTGTATTCCACAAAGTATAGCCCTTCATGGAGCATCTCTAGTGATGTTGCAAGGCTTTGTACCTTTCCACTAGGGGAATGTATGTGCGATGATGAGAGTACTTTGATGCTATCAGCACTCACCATCAGACCGTCACTTGTAACTTGCACAAATACACGAAAGGGTTTGTTTATAGCTGCAATTTCAGGGGCAAAAACCTGCGTGTTAAGATCACGCTCTATGGGAATGTGTTGAAGTTCAGATGAAGCGGCAAACTTTATGTCAACTGTTTTGGGTGGTCCTAATTGCGGTGTTGCTTCAATAGTATATGTACCATAAGGAAATTCTGTTGAAGATTCTGGCCAATCGAGTAACTTCAGGTTGAACGTTCCATCTGAATTTACAATTATTTGTTTAAACTCTGCCGTGCTTCCATCTGGTGTATAAAGTCGTAAGACCAAAGGTGTGTTAGGATCTCCACCGCCGTATATGTAAAGCGGGTGAGGACTAGAGTATATCTGCTGATTCGTAAACACTTCAAACTCGGCAGCAAATGCCTGAGGCAAACTAACCGTGATTAGTGCCGCAACAATAAGAAAGATTACAAGTTTCAACATTTTTGATAACTTAGTCTCATAGATATTGTTTCTGAATAAGTTGCCTTGACTTAAGAGAATAAAAAAAAAGAAAAGGGGAAAATTAGTTTCCTTTCTAGTCTTATACTACGTCTATACCTACTGAGACAGTTGGTGATAGAGCTACTGGATTATCTACGCTCTCCCAGACAAACACTGTTGCAGTGTATGATCCGGCTTCGCTAGGTGTCCATGATAATGCTGGACTCATTGATTGTCCGGCATTCAGTGAACCTGTAATCCATGCTAGTGAGACAGTAACTCCGTTCGCATCCTGTACCTGTACTAAGTATGCAAATGCTTGTTCCTTACCTTGTGCGTTTGCTACATCGGCTGCAATCTGTACTTGTTGATCAACTGATACTTCAGCTACTGAGCTGCCGAATGCATCGACAACACGTGCGTTAGCGGCAGGTGCTCTTTCAAGTGGTGGTGTTGTAGTTCCGATTGTGAGCGTTGCGGCAATGGTTAGGTCATCTGCAGTAGTGTAATCAGGTCCAGGTAGTGTCTTGTCCGTATACTCAACGGTGACTGTGTCACCTTCAGATACTCTTAGTGTTAATCCAGAAGTTGCTGAATCATCAGCAAAGTGGATTGTTCCTTCGAATACACCAGTGCCCTCACCGGTTTCCGAAACTGTGGCCGTCATGCCACCGGAGTCTGAATCTGAGAATACGTCTACTTTGAACGTATCTACTATCGTGCTAGTTAAGTCTTCATCAACATCTGTTACTCGTATTACAGTTGAACCATTTGGTGAGACAGTACCGTCTAGCAATTCAACTTCACCAATATTCCATTGGATTATTGCTGAAGCTAATGCTACGCTTCCGTCTACCCATTCATATGATACAGTTATGCCGTCCATGCTACCCGCCGTTGAGAGTTCACCGCTGGTGTTACCAGTACATGCCTCAGTTGTTGAGACTGTGTAAACATGGCTAGTTGCTAATGTGTGGTCGAAGCCACGCAAAACAATTTCACCGTCGAATACACCGGTATCCTCGTTAGTTTCGTTTAGAGTATAGGTCTTGTCACCACTTGTACACATCTTTCCAGCTCTGGAATTTGCTTGTATTGGCAGTGAACTTGTTCCTATTGTCTCTTCGCTATTGGCGTTGTTGTTATGATCTGGTGCTGTGATTGTTACTACAACCGTGTCAGTCCAGTCATATACTGCCTTGTCGAGCTCAACAATTGCGCCGAACTTTGAAATTGAAAATCCTGCTTCAATATCTAATTCGTCGTCACCATATGAGTTTTCACCTGATAGACCTCTATCTCTGTAAGTTAGTGTTACAGCTTCGCCCATTTCTGGGTTTGTTGCTGTGCCACCTTGTTCAGAGATTGAGGATGGAATGGTGAATACAGTCTGGAATACACCAGTGTTATCACCAGTTTCTGTCAAGTTACTTGGATCCAAAGTACAACCTGTTGTACAGTAAGAGTTGTGGAGTAATACAGATGAGTTCGCTGAGGAATCCCATTCGATTAATCTCAAATCGTACTGTTCAGATGTACCAGAGTCCCTGTTCAAGTCAGGATCGGTTAGCGTTATAACAGCATCTTGTCCCATGATGTAAACATCCTTGTCTACTGAGAGTGAACCAGTATGTAGTGCAAAGATTGCAGAGTCATACAGTGTGGTTGAACCACCTGCTGCGTCTGCAGTATCAATGTACTCTACTTGCATAATTGAAGTAGCGTTTACTGGTATTGGTTCGTTAGTAGTGTTAGCATCGCCACCTTGTCCTTCTTGACAACTTCCGGTGTTAGTAGCGCCTGTGTTGGTATCACTTGAGCAATCTACTCCACCAATTGTGAAGCCGACTTCATATATCTGAGAACCTCTTTCGGTCTCATCTAATGGGCCTAACTCCTCAACTGCTGTTGAAGAACCATTGACTGCCACTACTCCGCCAGCTGTGTAAACATAGGTGCCGGATAGTTTGACTTTGATGGTTCCTGCGGTAAGTGAATTACCTGCAGATGCGGTTGTGAACTGATCAGAGGTAGAGTCTGGTTCAGTAACTGATAGAGTAACTGAGACCGGACCTGCGCCTGTAGACATCGCTGAGTTATCACCTTCATCTAGTCCATCTGAATTGTATGGAACTGGATATGAAGTTTGATCGAAGCTTACAGAGCCAAGATTAGAGGCAATTGTTGAAACACCGTATATGGTAGAATCACCACCTGTGGCGTCTACTGAATCATAATACTGTAGTTCCATGTCCTTGCCTAGTTTATCTGGTACGACAAATGTACCCACGAATACACCAGTGTCTGCGCCAGTTTCAATTATGACCTGGTCAGCACCGACTTGGGAGTCATCGTCGTTAATCATCACCTGGAATGTTCCAGATGAGTTAGTGTAAGTTTCACGTACAGAGCTGTCTTGGTTAAGATCAACATCATTAACTGTTATGGATGCGGTATCACCGGAGCCATAAGAGATTGAATCAAATTCAGCAGTACCACTGTGTGATACCGTATCTAATTGATCCGCAATAATGTTACCTGCTGCAGTTACATCTGAATCGTTATAGCTGATTCGAGGTGAATCACCACCATCGCCTAGTAGAATGAGTAAGTCACTTCCACTAACCGTTGGTGTTAAGCCTGGATCAGAATTGCCAGAAACAAATGCTGGTGTACCTGAATGTCCACCTGTCGTAAAGCCAGATGAACCGCCTGGATCACCACTGGATATAGTTTGATCGGTAGAGTTGTTCATTAATGCATAAGCAACTGTGCCGGTAAATACACCAGTGTTTGCGCCTGTTTCTACTGCTTCCATTCTATAGATACCATTATGTGTTTTTGATGAGTTGTCTTGATCGAAGTTCATTATGTCAACTGCTACTGCAAATTCGCCGTAACATCCTGCAACGCTGGTTCCTCCTGATACACATGTACCGTTATTTGCTAAGAAAGATCCAGTTGGATGGGTAATCTTGAATGCGTATGATACAAACTCGTTCTGTGATGCTAGTGCGCCATGTGTCCAAACATCCGTGATTCCTTCAACACCCACTCTTTGGGCTGCTGAATTATAATCACCGACTGCTAGGTTTGGTGCACAATCATCACCACCAGTCAACTCGTCTAAGTCAAAGACTCCAGCTTTGACATTTCCTGATGATTCTACACAGATGACCGCGCCTGCTTCAGTTACAGTTGCGTTACTGCCTGCTGAACCCTGTGCGTTCTGTGTGATCATGAAGTCAATGTCAGTACTGCCGAGTTGATCGGCTATTGATGTAATATCATAACTTATCAAGGCTGTTCCTTCCATGTCTACTATTTCAGATGGTGCAATACTAGTGGTAATGTTAACCCACGTTATGGTAGTAACTGCTGCTTCTGGAGCGTATGGCGCGATAACACCATCGACTATGATATTCAGTCGTTGACTGTTATCCGTTGTGTTGTCCCATTTGGTTTTATACCAATACTGCGCTGCAGCGTCTGCTGAGGCAGCTTGTACTATAGAGTTTATGACTACTCCCTCATTTGTAAGGGCTGATTGTCCTGAGGCATGGGCACCTGTGCCACCTACCTGCTGAGTTTGGACATTATCACCCAATGTGAGAGGACTGCCTATAGTAATGGTTGGAATACGATCATACGGATCACCAATGTTTAGTGTCTCGGCTGAAGTCGTATCCTTGTTAGCATCTGGGTCAGTTAGTGTGAAGTTTGCTGTTTCTACTGGTAACCAAGAATCGCCTGCCTCTAATTCAATAGATGCATCGTTATATCCGATTATCAGTGAAACTGTATTACCATATGTAAGTGTCATTGAGGCATCAGCAGATCCATCGGATCCAGAGAAACCTTCAGTGCCAGTTACAAGTGAGGTTGACGTGAATACACCGGTATTGTTACCAGTTTCTGTCAAAGTAACGTTAGTCCATGAGTAAGCATTCGTAGTTGTAACTCCAAGCACTTTTGCTGGAGAACCACCTACAGACATTGTACAATCATTGCCACAAATATGTCCCATTGATGTTGTACTCAAAACAGCGTTTTGAGTTCCGTCATTTGAAATCACTTGGCTCGTAACTGTGGTGCCATCGTCTTGTGGATCAGATTGGCCTTGGTCGTCTCCGACTGAGCCGTTGTTCCAGAAGAATAGTGTTTCATTTGCTGCGTCCATAATCCAAACGTCTGCTGAAGTTGGATCATAGTTCAGTCCTGGGTCATCTATTGTAAGTTGAATTTGTGCATTGTCTGGTACGATTGTTCTATCAATAGAGACAGAGTAATCACGATCATTGCCATAGTTTACAGTCACTGTTTCACCGCCATAGGTTGTATCCATGGAAGATGTGAAGTTTAGTGCCTGTATGAAAGGCCATGCGCTTTGGTTAGGAGCAGTTGCGTTTACAACAATGTTTCTGTTACCAGAGTTGTTCGATCCGGTACCAGAGTTAGTGTTGAGTGCTGCTGGATCCTCTAAGACGGAGAAGTTTACTTGACCGCCGTCGCCCATGTCCCAAGAATCTACTGTGTCTTGACAGTAGCGGTTCAAGAGGTCACCTTCTTCTGCGCCTCTTTGCCATCCCTGAATAAAGCTTGGGTTAGTTGTGATGTCGAAATCTGCTGCTCCACCGTGTGTTGCTCTTGGACCGTCAGAACCACCAGTTCTTTGTGCGCCTAAACCACTGTCACAGTACTGACCATACTCTAAGCCTGATGAGTTTTTATTTTCACCAAGAGATCCGTGTAGGTTAGTTGCTGTTTCGTGGTCGACGACATAAGCTACCCACGTACCGTCTGACATTTGTGTCATGTCAATTGTCTGGCCGTCAAGCCCAACGGTTGGTGGTGTGATTTGCTGGTCTGTTGCACCGATAGAAGAATCATTGATAGTGATGCCAAGTACGGCGCCACCCATGATGTGCGTTGATGAGACTGATAATGCGCCAGAAGATGTACCGTGAGTTGCTATTGCTTCTGGCATTTCTGCCATAGGCATAAAGCTTGCTCCTGCAACGGTAATTCCACCGGCGAACATTATAGTCATTAATGTAAGACTAGTTATTTTTCGTCCTAATTCGTTGTTCATGTTATTAGGATTTATTCTAAAATTTACTATATAACGCTAATGGACGATTCATTCATTTTTTGGTTTAGAATTGGATTTTTTTGATATTAAGATCGCAAATAATGCGATTTTTAGATCTTCGATTGTAATTATTACAAAATTTACTCTTTTTGTAATAAGTTTTATGGCACTAGGAAATGATTGATTTTACGCCTAAAATTTCCTTATAAAGAGCAATGGCATCTTTCTCGTCCTTTGTTCCCACTATTACGGCAGAACCGCTCTTCATGAAGCTGACAGAAAGTTCGTCTGTTCTTAGAGACAGACCTAGTTCGCCCAAATTTTCTACGGTAAACTTCCTATCCTTGGCAGTAGATGTAACCTGATCAACATTTAGCTCCACAGGATACGTAGGTGTAATGGAAAATGTCCGTTTTCCCTTGTTTCTGCCACAAAGCTCTTCCAAGATGAGCTCCTCCTTGATTTTTTCCTGCTTTCTGCCAGAACCACAGACTGAACACTCTTCAACCTTGGAAACCTTAGTAAAATTAAAAATTAAATTTTCCAAATCTACGTGCAAGACCTTGTCCTTGAGGCTTGGTTCCTTTCCGGTAATAATTTTTACAGCCTCGGAAACCTCAATGCCTCCAATAATAGAAAGTATTGATGGGTGCACGCCCTCAATGCTACATGTCGGCATAGAATCCTCATCGAGTGCAGGAAACAAACAATGGTAACAAGCAGATTCATTGGGCAAAATTGTAAATGACTGGCCAGTAACGCCAACAGCCGCACCAGTTACGAAGGGAATTTTTTTTTCTATGCAAGCCTTGTTGAGCGAATAACGCGCATTAACACTGTCAAGAGCATCAATTACAACATCACAGCCATCAACAGCATCAAACGCAGTGTAATCATTAATTGAAACGGGTAATTCTTCTATAGTGACGCCTGGATTTAGTTTGCGTAATTTTTTTGCAGCAGTCTCTACTTTAACTTGACCAACATCGTCTTCATTAAACATTGTTTGCCTATGCAAATTAGATAATTCAATTACATCCCTGTCAACAATACGAATTTTTCCAACGCCCATTGCAGCAAGTCTTACAGTTATTGGGTTTCCCAAACCGCCTACGCCGACAACACAGACCTTAGCTTGTTTTAATTTTAATTGTCCCTGATAACCAATTTCTTCCAGCATTACTTGCCGTGAATATCTATCCAATTCTTTTTCTGAAAGGTCAGACACCTCTTCCACTGTATCATGGGACCCCCCTGCTACTGCAGGAAGAATATATATTTCATCATTTTCTTTTAGCTCAGTATCAAGTCCAGATGAAAACTTTGCATTTTTCCCATTGATGTAAATATTAATCAATGATCTTGGTGTACCATCACTGTTTAAAACTCGGCGTTTGAAATCATCACCCATTGTTTCAGAAATTTTTGTAAATGCATCACTGAGTGTGTTTGCATCAACACCAATTTTTTTTTCACCACCACCGCCATTAAGTACTGATGGAATTGTAAACGTGATGCTTGTCAATTCATTTCACCACTGCTGAAATCTTTGCAACGTCAGCCTGCATTACTTGCGGCTTGGGTAAAACTTCCATCAATGACTCTGTTGTCTTTAATCCGTTACCAGTTACGTAACAAACTGTAGTTTCATCCCTGTCAATCTTTCCATCTTCAACCATTTTCTTTAGTACAGCCACTGATACACCACCAGCTGGTTCCGTGAATATTCCCTCCGTCCTTGCAAGTAATAAAATCGCATCAAGTATCTCCTTGTTGTTTGACTGTTCTGCAATTCCGTTGTACTGTTTTAATCTTTTTAGAACATAACGTCCGTCCCCTGGATCACCGATCGCTAAACTTTTTGCAACTGTATCTGGATTTTCTACTGGGACAACATTGGTACTGTTATTCTTAAACGCGTCAACTATTGGCGCACAGCCAAGTGCTTGCGCACAATTCATATGCATTTTTGAAACTTCGTTAATCAGCGAGACTGCCTCCAGTTCTTCAAAACCCTTACAAATTGCATTCAACATAGCTCCACTGCCGGTTGGAACAACCAATTGATCAGGTATCTGCCAATTTAGCTGCTCGGCTACTTCATATGCTAATGTCTTTGATCCTTCTACATAGTAAGAACGCATGTTAATGTTAACAACTCCAACTCCCTTGCTATCACCCACTTGTGCAGCTATTCTGTTCGCATCATCATATGTTCCATCCACGGCTATGTACTGTGCACCGTAAGAAAGAGCCTGTGCTATCTTTGCGTGCTCAATGTCACTTGGTGCAAAAACATAGCATGGAAAATTTGCCTTAGCCGCATGTGCAGCAGTAGCAGATGCTAAATTTCCAGTTGATGCGCAACCTACGGATGACAGGCCAAATTCCTTTGCCTTTGATATCGCAACGCCCGCAGGTCTATCTTTGAAGGAAAATGTTGGGTTCACCGAGTCATTTTTTATGTATAGATTGCTCAAGCCGATCTTCTTGCCAAGCTTTTCTGCCCTGACAAGTGGGGTCATTCCAGCGTTTATACTGACTATGTTTGACTTGTCGTTGATTGGAAGGAGCTCAAAATATCTCCAGTAAGTTTGCTCACGATTTGTAAAACTGTCTTTTGTCAAAGTTGGCAAGTCATAATGAACATCCAATGGACCAAAACATTCATCACAAATATACTTGAAAGTGGACTCGTACTCTTTTTTGCATTCTCTACATTGCAAGTGAGTTTTTTCCATATCTAAATAACTCACATAAAATATTGATAAAATATCCTAATATCAAGTTAAGTAATACTTAATTTTTAATGTATGAAAATTTAATAAATTTTATGAAATTAATTGAAAAATCCTAGTAAAAATGTAATACGCGTAAAATTTTATCAAAACCCATCACAAATAATGGAATATTTGCAAGTAATTGCTTCAAATATGTGTGAAAACGGTTACTGTATGCTTTTGAGAGAGTTGTGGAAACAAGTTCGCTCACCCGTATGGCACGCTGGACCTTGAGGCTCAACCACATAGATCAAGGCATCAGAATCACAATCAACGAGAATTTCTTTGATTTTCTGCGTATTACCAGATTCTTCGCCCTTCATCCAAAGCCTCTTTCTAGATCTACTCCAGAACCAAGAGTTGCCAGTTGACAGTGTACGTTCAAGTGATTCTTTATTTGTATACGCTAATGTTAGAATCTCCTTTGTGTTTGCATCCTGTACTATAACAGGTACAATACCACCACTCTTTGAAAAATCAATGTTGCTAATATTTTGTTCCATAATTCATCATAAAATGTATGTCTGTTAATCTTTGCTATATCCTCACTGGAATTCCACTTTCTTTGATTATTTTTTTTACACGATCAACTGAATGCGTTTCGTAGTGAAATATTGACGCGGCTAAGGCTGCTTCTACATCAGTTTCTTTAAAAACAGCAATCATATCTTCTGGTTTTCCACATCCTCCTGACGCAATAACGGGAACAGAAACAGAGCTAACAATTTTTTTGGTTAAATCAATGTCATAACCATCCTTTGTCCCATCCATATCAATACTAGTTAGTAATATTTCACCTGCACCAAAACCCTCCACTTGTTTTGCCCAATCAATTGCATCAATGCCGGTTTCCTTTTTACCACCATAAATAAAAACTTCAAACCAGAATTTTTTATCATTGCATGAGAATATATTTTTTTGATCGGTAATATTATAATTTTTTTTCACGTCAATTGCAACGACAATACATTGTTTACCAAATAGATCCATCAACTCAGTAATCACTTCAGGGTTTTTTACGGCACCTGTATTTATTGCAACTTTATCAGCACCACTAAGCAATATATCCCTTGCATGCTGAAGTGTTTTAACGCCACCACCCACTGTGAATGGAATATTAATTACCTTTGCAATTTTTGAAACTAAAGACTTGATAATTTCTCTATTTTCTTCTGAGGCTGTAATGTCTAGAAATACAAGTTCATCTGCGCCTTCATTACTATATTTTTCAGCTAATAAAACAGGATCACCTGCGTCCTTGATAGATTTAAAATTCAATCCCTTGACAACTCTACCCTTTGCAACATCAAGACATGGGATAATTCTTTTAGTTAATGTCAAATCAGTTTTTTTACCTCTTCAATCGAAACCTTATTTTCATAAAGTGCTTTACCTAATATAACTCCGAATGGATTTATTTCTTTTACCTTGTTAACGTCATCTATACTAGATATTCCTCCACTGGCAATTACATTTAGATTCTTTATTTCATTTATTTGCTGTATCCATTTTAGATCAGGACCTTGTAACGTACCATCTCGATCTATACTTGTTGATAAAAATTCTGAAAATCCCATTACTATGAACTCATTAACTGCATCAATCAATGATAATTTTGTAGTTTGTTGCCAACCATTTACAGCTATCAAACCATCGTTGTGATCAACTGATATTACCAGTTTTTCGTTACCATATCTAGTTAGAAGTTTACCGAGTGCGGTTCTATCATTAAAGGCAAGTGTCCCTATGACTACTCTTTGGGAAAATTCTAATGCACTTTCAATAATCTTTTCGTTCCTAAGTCCTCCTGCAACTTGCACGGGAATATTTACTGATTTTGCTATGCTACGAAGTGTCTCAAAGTTAGAACCACTTCCAAGTGTAGCATCAAGATCTACCAAGTGAATCATGTCGGCGCCGGCAGATTCCCATTTTTTTGCAATTTCTAGTGGGTTATCGCTGTAAACGGTTTTTTTATCAGGATCACCTTTGTAGAGACGAACAACCTTTCCTTCCATAAGATCAATCGCGGGAATTATTTTCATTTTTGACATTCACTTAGAAAGTTTCTTAACATTACGGAACCAACTTTGCCCGATTTTTCAGGATGAAATTGTGTTCCTATGAAATTTTTCTGTTCAATTATAGCTGGAACTTTTATTCCATAATCAGTATCAGCTACAACAACTTCAGAACTCTGTGGCTTTACCCTATACGAGTGTACAAAGTAAACCCATGAACCATCATCAACTCCATCCAAGAAGGTGATTTGTCGTTTAATTTTTAGACTGTTCCAACCCATATGTGGAATTTTCATTGTGTCTGGTAGAAGAATGACCTCGCCGTCAATGACATTTAGACCTTTTTCCTTGCCTTCCTCACTTTTTTCAAAGAACATTTCCATTCCAAGACATATTCCAAGTACTGGTATATTTTGAGCAACATAATCCTTGAAATCAATTGAAGAGTAATCACGGATCCCTCTGATTGCAGGATCAAAATTACCGACTCCTGGTAATAACAAACCAGAATATTCTTTTGATTTATTTAAGCTGGTGATGACATCCACTTGAGCGCCATTTTGTTCTAGTGAGTTTTTTAGACTGAAAATATTTCCGACGCCATAGTCAAATATAGCGACCTTCAATATTACATAGCACCCTTAGTGCTTGGAATTCCTCTTTGTTTTTTATCTTTTGATGATGCGTTTCTGACAGCAACTGCTAATGATTTAATCGCGGCTTCAATTTTGTGGTGATCATTATCTCCATATTTTACTGTCACGTGTACACAGCTATTCAGATTCTGAGTTAGTGATTGAAAAAAGTGTTCAATATCTTCTTTGGATATTCCCTCTATGCTGTTTCTTTTTATCAGGAGTGTGATCTTACTGTATGGTCGTTTAACCAAATCAAGTGATGCTTCTGCAAGTGATTCGTCCATGGGAACTGACGCATAACTAAATCTAGTAATGCCAGTTCTACTTCCAAGAGCTTTGTCTATTGATAAGCCAATTGCTATAGCAGCATCTTCAATTAAGTGGTGTTCAATCTTATCCTTTGATTTTGCATTCACTGCTAGATCTAGCATTGCATGCTTTCCAAAAGACGTTATCAAGTGATCTAGAAAACTAATCCCAGTATTAATTGAAGTCTTACCAGAACCATCTAGATCCAAACTTACAGATACACTCGTTTCTTTTGTTTCCCTTTTGATTTTTGCTTTTCTTATTGCCATGATAACATCAGTCTTCTTTTTTGCCTAAACCAGATTTAATGCCTTCGGAAGAAAATTTATTGATTCAAGAATGAATGGTACGTTTTTCTCAACGAACATCTTTTTTTTCATCTCGGGTAGTTTGCCAGAACCATAAATTCCACAGAATGTGGCTTGAAAACCCAATTCTGAGGCTTTTTGTACCAAAATCATATCCTCCATCGAGTCCCCAACATACAAACAATTTTTTGAATTAAGACCCTTTATTGATCTAATTAGTGACTGAGGATTCGGTTTGGCAAGATCTCGTGACTCATCCTCAAGAAAAACAGAATTTTCTACATTAAATTGATTCAGTACTTCTTTTAGGGACGAACTAATAGCGTTAAACCCCCTTCCTGTAACAATTGCAATTTTATCGTTGTATTTTTTCTTCAATGTTTCAATCAATTCAGAGTTTACAATAACATTGTCGTTTTCTATGAATCCCTTTTCAGAAAACTTTGATTCTTTCTGAAAAATTTTGCTGTATAATTCTGGACCAAAAAACAATTGATCAAATGTTGAGTGGATCAAATCATTTTTGTCTATGCTTGGATAATTCAGTCTAGATTTTATATCGGAAATGTTCACATCAATTTTATTCAAAAAATTTTCAACGTATGTTATTCCACTATTATCTGCATTATCAAGTACATCAAGAATCAATTCTGTAGGATTTTTGTTTAGTTTCTTAGCAGCAATGAAGCATAAAATTCCAGAGTACGTAATGTCTATTTCGTCGTTGAACCCACCAGTTGACTTGAAGGTTAAAAGTATCTCATTCGTTAGCGGCGTATCTGCTGTGATGCCTGCTATTTCTTTTATCACATAGGAAATAGTTTTATTTATTGTTGTGTCATACGACTGGGTTACATCAATCAAAACCCCATCACAATCAAATATGATGGAATCAAACTCGTCGGCTTTCATTTTAACAGATCACGAATAGCAAGTAAAAATTTTGAATTCATCTCTTTAGTTCCAATTGTGACTCTAAGACACCCAGTGTGTTTTCCAAGTTTTCCCAACTTCCTTATTGTGATTCCCTGTTCTGCTAGGGCATTATAGACACGACTATCCAAGCCTTTGGCGTCAAATAGTACGTAATTTGCTTTGGAGTCAAACACTTCAAAAATATCGTAACTTCTTAGATTTTTAATCATGCGTTCCCTTTCTTTTTTAATTAAGGAAAAAATTGATGTTACTTGCTTTAATTTCTGTAATGCTAAAATTCCCACCTCAATTGCAAATGAGTTGAGCGGATACGGATATTGAATTACTCGTGAAAAGATATCAGTGAATTTTTTGTTTGCTACAAAATAACCTAATCTCAAACCTGCTAATCCGAATGCCTTAGAGAATGTCCTGATGACAATCAGATTGTCGTTGTTTTTTACTAAATTTACTACTGAATAATCTGAAAATTCTCCATAGGCCTCATCTATGATGATAGGACCGTTGAATTTTTTGATGATTTTTTGTATCTCAGCTTTTGAAAATTGAAATCCCGTGGGGTTGTTTGGCGAGTCAATGTAGATCAAGTCTGCATTTTTTGATTTTGACAAAAATTGATCAACATCTAATCTCATGCCATCAGAGAACTGAACCTTGATCATTTTGACTCCGTAAAGTTTGCATCTCTCTTCAAAGAATGCAAAAGTAGGATCAGATGTCAAAATTTTAGTTTTTCTCGTGCAAAAGTTAGCCAGAAGCAAGTCAAGTATCTGGTCAGAACCGTTTCCAACTCCAACCATGTTTGATGGGACTTTGAGATACTTGGCTAACTTACCAACTAGTTTTTCTGTTCCACCCAATGGATATTCTCTAATGTCACAGCGTTTTTTTGCAGTGTCGATTAGATCCGACTGAAACTGTTTTCCGATTACAAAGTTTTCGTTAGAGTCTAGCTTTAACGAACCAGAAATCTTCTTTGGTTTTTCATATCCAGTGAGCTTTGACAACTCGTTTAGTTTCTTTTGGAATTCTTTGTTCAATCTAATCTCCTCTCTACCGCATTGTAGTGGTTTGGCAATCCTTCTGCATCTGTTATTGTTTTTAGTGATTTTGAAATCTTTCTTAATGATGATTTGGAAGATGCAACTATAGTCTGTAGCTTACTAAAATCTAAAATAGACAATCCACCCCTTGTTCTTCCAA
>Ga0315334_10001544_pt1 | contig 14251 bp, 13 predicted proteins | sample M150034915metaG_FD_205555 | JGI IMG/M metagenome (GOLD analysis project Ga0315334, IMG submission 205555) | Ammonia-oxidizing marine archaeal communities from Monterey Bay, California, United States - M1 500m 34915 | ecosystem: Environmental > Aquatic > Marine > Intertidal zone | place: USA... | reverse complement strand
TCACGATAGCATATGGGAATACTTAGAAGATCATTATGATATTTATTTTTTCAACAAGTCATTTAATTTCAAAGGAATACAACTAGAAAATAAAAAGTTTAAAGTATACGAAGAAGAATACAAACTTAATACAGTATACTCACATATGTTTTATTTTAAACATGACACTGATTTAGCACTTGCATTTTTTAAACTAGCAGATGTGTTTATGCAAAACTGGAGAGATGTTTATGCTACATATTTTAGCGAACAACACAGACCAGCTACATATGTTAGCGATATTATATACAGCCTAGTTAATACTGTTGTACTATTTGAAGATAGTCCTATACATGATGATATTATTCATACTGTCAACATGCCTACAACCTTAACAGATGGCAATATAGGAATATGGGATAAATGGACAGATAGATTAAATGTATGGAATAGCGAAGGAGCTAAAGTAAAGATTCAAAACTTTGCAATAGCTACTAACTTATACTACGGAGAACAAGAGTTCATTACAGAAGATATTTTTAATGGTCATCGAGACACTTACAAAACCACAGAAAAACGTTAAGCCTCGTTCTTACTTTATAGTGTTTGAGAAAGACACTGGTAAGATACTTAGGATTAATAATAGTGTGGTAGACATTAACAACTCTGCCCATATACAAATGGAAACTGAAAATCCTATTTGTAAGAAACTTGTTAATGGCAAAGCTAGTTTAAAGAAGTATGGAATTATATGGGACATTGTTAATGGGAAATGGGACATAGATCTTCGTAGTACAACATTAATAATAGAATCAAAACATAATAAACTAACACCTTTTATAAAAAATTTAGATCCAACAACTTCAGAAATATTCGTAAACGTATTTTATGATGATAGAAGAATTGTTGTAGAAGCTAATAAAAATAATATTTCCAGTATTAAAAATTTAAGTGACATAACAGAAATATCAACTACTGAAGTTAATCTATTAGATATATTTGTTACAAAAAAGAACGATCCTGATTATTTAATTAATATTATTAACATAAACCCATTAACTCTTTTTAAAGAAGGTACACAAACAGTATACCTTAAAGATAGTATTAACAACCAAGTTGATTGGGAAAACATTAGTTTGTATGCAAAGTCAGTGTTTAATAACTATGGATGGTCGTTGCAATCAAGAAATAGCATTAAATCAACATTTACAAATAAAATCTTACAACAATCAAACGTGGAAGATAAAAACAACATAAATATTAACGTAGTAGATAATGTTATGCACATTAAAAGTAAGATAACCGAATCAGAAGTATATTACTTTGAAGGAAAAAATAAATTACGTATTGTTGTCTGCGATAGTAATGTAGATAATTTAATTGGTGCATTTGAAGTATCAGTTGATCAGTTATTACATGACACATCTAAATTAGATATAAATTTTAAATGGCCAGAGGATCCAATATTACTATACAAAAACAATTACTTAGCAGTAAGTACAGATGGAGAAATAAATGAGTAAAATGCAAAGCATTAATGAGTTTGATATCGTATTCATTAGTTACGATGAACCAAATGCAGATGAAAACTGGAATGATTTAATTAATAAAGCACCGTGGGCTAAACGTAGTCATGGAGTATTTGGAAGTGATGCGGCACATAAGGCAGCGGCAGACTTAGCCGAGACAGATAGGTTTATTGGAATAGACGCAGACAACATTGTTAAAGAAGATTTCTTTGGCGTTGAGATTGATATGAGTAAGATACGAGATACTGATGTTATTAGTTGGGCAGGTAAAAATACAGTAAACGGATTAGTATATGGCAATGGTGGAATTAAATGTTGGCCTAAAGAAGTTGTATACGGAATGCAAACACACGAAAATGCACCTGAAGGTGATAAACGAGCTCAGGTAGACTTTTGTTGGAATATTAATTACGTGCAAATGAATAATATTTATTGTGACGTAATGAACAATGCAAGTCCATTACAAGCATGGCGAGCAGGTTTCCGTGAAGGTGTTAAGATGGGACTAGTAAACGGCGACGTAATTGAACCCACAAAACTAAAGCAACGAGTACACGACAAGAATTATAAACGATTGCTTACATGGATGAGTGTTGGTGATGATGTTGAGAATGGACTATGGGCAATCTATGGTGCTAGGCAAGGCTGTCATATGACAAACATTACTAGGGAAGATTGGGATTGGAGAAATGTTAGAGACTTTGATTGGCTAACTAAGTTCTACAACAGTGATGTGTTACCAAACTTTGAAGATGGTAATGATCAACTTTGCCCACGCACAGGAATGAAATGGAATTATAAAACATTACAAGACGAAAGTAATAGACTTGGTTATGAGCTACGTTCTAAATTAGATCTTGAAATAGCAGACTTAGGCAAAGAAGGCTCACGCTTCTTCAAGGAAGTATATATTAACCCTAGCAGAATGGGTGCTCAAATTAGAGAAGACCAAGTAGAAGATACATTGGAATAAAAATGGCACTAGCTGAACAAAAATTTTATAATAGACTTGACCACCACCATCAAGAAGCAAAAGATTGGGTAGTTGTTAATTGGAACTTAGGAAACATGTGCAACTTTACATGCTCTTATTGTCCTCCTAATTTAAATAACGGTAGCTTTGGTTGGAATGATTTTGAAATTGTAAAAAATTTTATTGATGCAATTATTAAACATTACTTTCCTCGTAAAATATATTTTGAATTCACAGGCGGAGAAGTTACATTATGGAAAGACTTTATTAAGTGTGCAGACTATATTAAAGAAGCTGGACACGATATCGGCTTTATTAGTAATGCTAGTAGAACATTGCGTTGGTGGGAAAAGAATAAAGAAAAATTTGATCATGTTTGTTTGAGCTTTCATCCTGAAGAAGGAGATGCAAATCATTTTATTGAAGTAGTTAAGATTATGAGTCAGCAGTGCAGAACTCATGTAAACATAATGATGCATTATAATCCAGACTTTTGGCCAACGTGTGTTAGTGTAGCCGAAGAAGCTGTTTTAATTAATAATATTAGTATAGCCGCACAACCATTAATTATTAACTTTGGCGAAACCCTATATGAATATACTGATGAACAAACAGTATATATAGACCAACAATGGAATAACCTTGGTAGTAAAATTAAACATACTAAAGAGTGGCAACTGTATCGTGGCAGTATGGATATGCATGATGATGTTAACAACTTATCTAATACAAGCAGTCCAAACAGATTTATTGCTGACCATACAAATAACTGGAGCGGTTGGGATTGCTGGGCTGGCATTGAACAAATTGTTGTTGACTTCGATGGCAGTGTAATGCGAGGCTGGTGTCGTGTAGGCGGAGTATTTGGTAACCTGCATAACGTAGATGCTATTAACTGGCCAACAGTACCAATACGTTGTAATAAAACAATGTGTCATTGTAACTTTGATATTATGTGTAAAAAAGTATTACCAGAAAGTAAATATGAGGTTGTTGAAGACGATGCCAATTAAGAACAATCCAAATATTCCATTAGATAATAAACAACTTAGAATATATGACCATGAGAAATATATACGTGTTAGTGTCGATGAGGCAATAGCACAAGGATTAAACAGTTGGAAGGGTTGGAAGTGTAGTGCTGGTGTTAGAGGAATGTATATAGACTATGATGGTAATATATGGAGAGCTAATTGTGCCAGTACACAACTAGAACGTTTTAACCGTCCAGGTTGGAAGGAGGTTATAAAGAAGTTTCATTTTGATAATGGCAAAGACTCTCCTGCATTGTTTAAGGAACGTGAGAAAGAACTTAAAAAAGAATTTGCTATGAGTGGCAATGGCTTTAGAAGTCACTTGTCATTAGAAGAAGGCTTAGGCAAACAGTGGGGATACTTGGGCAACATATACGAAGGAATAGACATACCGGAAGATTATGTTACTTGCCCATTTAATAATTGCGGATGTGGTGCTGATGTTATATTAAGTAAAGCACGTACAACAAAAGAAATAGAGCTACTAGATGTAACACACAACGGATACCAGGCTACAAATCGTACACAAAATTATACACAAAGCATAGACGACAGTGTTGCAGTTGAGATGAACTTTCCTATTCCATATCAAGTACTATGGGATATAAGTAGACGATGCAATTATGATTGTACGTACTGTTGGCCAAGTGTACACAATAACAAAGAAGGTTTCCCAGAACTTGATTCAGTTATTAAAACAATAGACATGATAATTAATAACTGGGCAAATGGCAAACAAATACGTTGGAACTTCGGCGGCGGCGAACCTACTATGCACCCACGCTTTATTGATATATTAAAATATTTAAAATCAAAAGGACAGTGGGTACTTGTTACAACAAACGGAAGTCGCAGTACTAAGTTTTGGAAAGAAGCAGTGCAGTATTGTAATAGTATTAACATGAGTGCTCACTTTGCTAGTATGGATTTATATCCTAATAACGAGCAACGCTTTGTAGATGTTTGTAAAACTATAATGGAATACCACGATAATGTAGATGATGATCATTGGTTAGAAATTAAATTAATGACACCGCCAGGGTTCTTAGAACGTGCAATGCAAACTAAAGATAAAATTGTAGCATTGGATATGCTTAGTAAGAATGGTGCTAATGGAAGACCTAAAGGATCATTAAGTTTGGTACCTATTCGTAGTTTAGACAATGCTGAGAAGTTAGTACATTACAACGACACTGAAATAGAATTCTTTAGAAACCAATGATAACAATAAACGACATAAACAATTCTAGACCAGTTTTAATTTTATATAGTAGTGGCACTGGAGGAGAATTTATAACTTTGTTGTTATCTCAAGTTAGTAATGAATTTAATCCACTAGGTGGAGTAACACATAACAAAAAGTTAAACAGAACACATGTAAATTGTATATTAAATTATTCGGCGTTGTGGAAAGATAAAGACAACCCAAATGCATGGGTATCTTCATCTGTTAAAAAATCAATGTTAGGTAGTAAACGTTACTTGTTAAAAGATCATCCTGATGTAGAACTAACGTGTGTAGTAAAGCCTAAGGTTATAATTAAGAAAGGATATCTATCTGACTATAAAAAGTATCTGCCAAATATTACAGTGCTTCATTTAACAATGCATGACAACTATGATTATTATGCAAAGGTTACATTTGCAAAATTACAACACAAGGTGCTGCTAGACGAGCTAAACTTTGACTTTATGTTTAACAATATAACTAAGGCAACAGACAATGATTTATTTAATTATGTATATAATTGGGCAAGTAAGTATGATTGGGTATGGGCACATGAGCTACAAAAAATAACTCAAATGTATTTAAACAAAACAGATTGTAGCAAATTCGTACATACAGATTCTATACAAACATATATTAAAGAACAAGCATTAGCAATAGAAAAAGAATCCAACACTGCATCAGATCAGTTATTAAAGACATTTGAAAACTATATAAAAATAGATATAACAGATATAACTTCTAGTAGAAAAATGTGGGAACAAATTAAAGAGTCAATTAATATTACTGATATAGAAACAGCAATACGTAAAACAGATGATTGGCAAGAACGTAATAGGAAACTAATAGCATGAAGTTTAATTTAAACGCTCACAGAACAATGCAACAACGTCTTAAGATGGTTGTACACCCAGACTTTCCTTATGAGGATTTAAAAGTTGTTGCTGAGAATGATACAGATGAATCAGTAGTAATTGCGTGTGCGTCTAATGTAAATGCTGATAGACAAATAGAAGATATAGTAATGGCTAGAATAAAAATTACATACGAAGAATTATTAGCACATAAACGAAGATTTAAAATACTAGAGAACCCAAAGTTTAAAAAGTCATTCTGTACGTTGCCTTGGATACATGCTGCCACTAACAGTAATGGAAGTATCCGTGCATGTTGTCAAATGATATTTGACGATAAGGAAATGCCTTTTGGAAATATTTACAAAGATGATGGCACACCATTAAAGGGTAGTGACGATATTGATAAGAACAGAAATGCTGATAATTGGAAATCTTTAAGAAGCACTATGTTAGCAGGCAAACGACATCGTGCATGTAAATTATGTTGGGACGAAGAAGATAACAACATGGAAAGCAAACGTCTGCAACATAACAGAATTGGTAATTCATTAATAAAAAATATGTTAGATAAAACAGAAAGTGATGGAACAATTAATCCAGATGACTTTCCTATAAATTATTGGGATTTAAGATTTGGAAACAAATGTAATATTAAATGTAGAACATGTGGTCCTACTGACAGCGACCAATGGTATAGCGATTGGAAGTTTTTAGGACAAGGAGATACATTTGAAACTAAAGACGGTGATACTGTAACGATTGAAGAGATTGGTCCAACCCAGTTTAAAACTCCAGATATATTTAAATGGGTAGACGACAGTAAGCTATGGGATAATATTAAAACAAATATTAAACAAGTTAATAGATTCTACTTTACTGGAGGTGAGCCAACTGTAAATATAAAGCATAGAGAACTACTAGACTTTATGATTGAAGAAGATGTTGCTAAAGATATTGTATTAGAATATAATACTAACATGGTTGGCATACCTGATAGTCTTTATACACAGTGGAGTAAGTTTAAAGAAGTTCATCTTGGAATGAGCATTGACGGTATATACGAACACTTTGAATACATACGACATCCAGGTAAGTGGAATAAGGTTAATAAAAGTATTAGAAAAGTAGATAGTGATACTCGTTTAAAAAATACAACTGCTAGTTACACTGTAACACTAAGCATCATGAACGTAGTTCATATACTAGATATGATATGGTGGCACAAAGAACAAAACTATAATAGAGTTAATCCTAATGTTATAATTCATAACTTATACTCTCCTAAGTTTTATAATATAGTTAATTTACCAGAACCAACAAAAGTTATTATTAAAAACCTATATGCAGACTTTATTAATGATATACACAAACGTTGGCCTACTAGTGTGGCTTGGTGTAAAAAAGTAGAAGCAACTCTAACAAGTATTATTAATCATATGGACAGTGCAGAAGCTGACCCAACCGAACTACCTAAATATATTCAAAGACAGGAAGCACTTGATAAACACCGAGGCGAGGATTGGAATGAAAGCCTTAAAGGTATAGCAGATTTATTATCATACTATAGAGAATCACAAATAAGGAAAAGCAATGTCAAGTTGGCAAAAACACTTAAAAGAAAATAAAGCATTTTGTATTTTAGCATTTAACCATATGCATGTTGATACAGATTCAAAAGTGAAGTTATGTTGTGTAGCTGATAACGAAACTCCTTTGGCTAAAGATGTTACTAGTGTTGACATGTCTAAGTTGTGGGTTGGCGAACAGTATCAGCAAATAAGAAAAGATATGCTTGCCGGTAAGAAAGTAGAACAGTGTAAAGGTTGTTATAAACTAGAAGAAGAAAATGGTGGCGGCAGTGATAGACTTGCACATAACATGTGGTTTAATCCACCAACTGATGATTGGGAGTTAGATGTTGTAACAGGTAGTAATACTGGGCACCCTAACTGGGTGGACTGGAGACCTGGTAGGTTTTGTAACTTAGGATGTAGAATGTGTTTTGTTGGAGTCAGTAGTACTATTGCAGACGAGCATAAAGCAAATCCATTACTAACAAAAGTAACAGGCGAAGAATGGTTTGAGACTAAAGAATGGATAGAGGACGACAATACATATGCTTACATGCAAGAGTTAATTCCAAACTTAGAAGCAATAAAGATTGCCGGCGGTGAACCTTTCTTTATGCCAGGTGTTATTAAATTATTAAAATGGTGCATAGAATCTGGTAACACACATTTAAGATTAGACATTACTACTAACGGTACTCGTATGCAAGGTAAAGTATTAAAATGGTTAAAAGAATTTAAAAGTGTAGACATACAATTTAGTATAGACGGAGTAGGATACGCAAATGATTATATTAGGTACGGAGCTGAATGGGATAAGATTGCTCCTACATATAAACAGTATCTCGACATAGAAGGTGTAACAACAAACCTACTTAGCACAGTACAAGTATATAACTTACATGATGTGCCAAACGTAATACAGTTCTGGAAAGACTGTGGCAGTAACAACAACTTAATTATGAACTTTGTAAATTGGCCAAGAGAATTTAAAATAGATATATTACCAAAATCATATAGACATAGAATAGCAGATGAAATTGAAAACGTTACAGCAGATATGTCACAGTATCAACTAGACACATTTCGTATCAATGCAATGCTATCACAACTTAGAGAACCTGATGTCCCTCGCAACAAAGATGCTTATCTAGAAGGATATGGAGATATATATAAGAGAAGAATACTCTGTGTTAAACGTACACGAGCATATGACAAACTAAGAAAACAAGATATAAATTTAGTAAGTAAAAAGTTAGGTGAATTAATGAATGAGTGGGAACAAGATGGCTGACGATAAAAATGTAGATGCTATGATTAGCGAAGATAGAGATAGTATTCTTCTTAAGATAATGGACGAAGACAGAAAGAATGTTGATCAAGCAAAAGCTCACTTGGGTGATCTTAAAGTTAAAAATAGAAGTGTTACTTACTGGACTGAAAAGAATAACGACCGCGGGTATACTTACTGGAGCGACTATAGACAACCTATACTACAGAGTGATAAGATTAGTCTTGTAATGGCTCCTGCATGGGGTGTTATCTTTCCACCGTACAACCTTGCTCGTTTAACTGGGTTGCTAAGGCACTATGGGTACACTGTTAACGTACATGATATAAACGTAAACGCATATCACTATTTAATAAAAGAATATAACGTAGACTATTGGGAGAGCCAAAAGTATTACAAATGGGAAGAGCCGTTGTACACGTTGGAAGTGCATCCTAAAATAGAAGGTATGCTAAACGAGTATGTAGATAAAATACTAAAAGACAACAGTGACTTTATTGGATTTAGTTTATATCAAACTAACATAATGGCTAGTTTACATATGATAAAACGTATTAAAGAAATAGACCCTACTAAAATAATTATTGTTGGCGGGCCAGAAGCGTTTAACACATGGTTTGAAGACTTATTATATAACACACATATGCTACCTAAGGGAATAATAGATTACTGTATTAAGGGCGAAGGTGAACAAGAGTTGCTTACTCTATTAGAAAACCATAACGAAATGCCTAGCGTTTCAAAACAGATGACGACACTAGGTGGAATGAAAAGTAATTTAGACTTAAACAAACTTCCTTTTCCAGACTATAGTGATTATCAATTAGATGCATACCAACACAGCGATGGCGTTAGTATTGAAACTAGTAGAGGGTGTGTCGCTAAGTGTACGTTCTGTGCTGAGACACATTTTTGGAAATACAGATGGAGAGACGGTTTAAAGGTAATAGAAGAAATGAAATATCAGATTGCAAAGTATGGTATTAATAGATTTTGGTTTGTCGATAGTTTAGTTAACGGTAACATGAAAGAGTTTAAGATACTAGTAGATGAAATTAACAATAGTGATATAGATATACGTTGGAATAGTTATGCTAGATGCGATGGTAGAATGGACGCTCAAATGTTCAAAGACATTGTACAAAGTGGATGTGTTAGTTTAAGTTTTGGAGTAGAGAGTGGTAGTGAGAAAGTTCTTGCTGACATGAAGAAAGTTATTAAGGTATGGGAAATAGAAAGCAACCTTAGAGATGCACACAACGCAGGAGTTAAAAGTCATGTTAATTGGGTTGTTGGATTTCCAACAGAAGATCCACAAAGCTGGACGCACAGTCTACATGTATTACATAACTGTCGCAAGTGGATACATGCTATTAGTCCAGGCATGACGTGTGGCGATGCAGCGTTTAGTGACTTAAATAAAAACTGGAGCAAGTATAATTTACAATGGAACAACGAACCTTGGGACAATACGTTTACAAGTAACTGGTATACAAAAGATTATAAGAGTACTATCATACACAGATTCATTAGACTTAAATTTATGAACATATGGTTAAAGATAATGCAAGACTATGCAGGTGCTACAATGTTTAATGGACAAGATAGAAAAGACATAAAAGATTTTTATAAGTTTAAACACAACACAAACACTACTGCTGTTGAGTATGTTGCACAACAAACAAACCAGGGCTTTGATTATTTTAATACAGGCACTACTAGCATTGACTTACTAAGTGACGGACTTGCAAATGAATACTTAGTCATACCTTGGATGCTATACCAAGTGTATGGTGCACATACATTTGAAATGAACAACAACCCTGAACAAGACTTAAAAGAGTTTGGTGGGTTTATAGCATCTCATTATTGGGGCGGCTTTAAATGTTCAGTAGATGAAGATGGAAAGTTTGAAATGACATTACGTCAAAAGTTTGAACATAAAGATGTAAGGAATGATAAGAGAATCGGCGCTGAACTACTCAGAGAAGATATGAGCTTTGATTATAAAGACTATTCATACAACGGCCACATTGCTGATTTCGATGGAGAGAAGATATGAGGATAGTTGCATTTGGTTGTAGTTTAACATCTGGATATGGATTAGCAGACATCTGGCCAGAACATAATAGCTATAGCAAACTTGCATGGCCTCATCAGTTAGCTAAGTTAGCCAATTGTTCAGTTGATAATAAAGGTATAGGCGGAGCAAGTAATAAAGAAATATTATATAATATTTTAAAATATGACTTTCGTCCTACTGACATTGTTTTTATATGTTGGACATATTCAGATAGATGGTGCGTAGTAACAAAAGATAAGTTGTTTCAATTCGGCCCTTGGTATACAGAATTTAAAGATGCATATGTGTTACACGATAAAGCAGATGCATTTTATAAACACATACACAACGAACACGATATGCAGTTAGAGTTTAACAATAATATAATGTTAGCAGACTTATTACTAGAGTCAAAAAATATAAAACACTATAGTCTATTACATTGTTTTTATCATAATAGTCCAACACATAGTAATATTCTAAATATTGATTACGCTAAGATTAGAATCAATAACGTAGTTGCATTAGACGGGCATCACCCCGGCGAAGAAGCACACAAGCAACTAGCACGAGAATTATATGGAGTACTAAATGATACAAACGTATGATGAAACATGGAAGTTGTATGTAAGACAATACACAGCTAGACGATCAGATTATATTCCGTTCTGCATGATTGATACTTTAAAAATGTTTTTAGATTCGTGTAGCCCAGACTTAAATTTACTAGACGTTGGTTGTGGTGAGAACAACCTTAAACTATATTACCCACAAATAACAGGAGTTGATAGAACACTTGAAGCTGATGTGTTTGCATGGGTTGGTGATAAAGCATATAATGATTTAAGTTATCACTCTAATGCAACAGCAGTAAATTGTTTACATTGGGACAACAATGGACTTAGTATAGAAAACAATATAGAATCTTTACTATTAAAAACACAACGAGCTTACATTACATTAAATGATAATCATCCTATTGAGAAATTTAAAGAACTATCCTATTGGAAAAACTTTGGACAAATAGAATACTACTGGCACGGACAACATCCCGACACACTTAACGACATACACGATTACTTGTTACAAGATCATTTGTTTAGTTTTAGACATCCAAATCTAAGCATAGAAGAAACTGCTAAACACATACATGAGCGATCAGTAATGCGTGACGACTACTACGGTGTTGTACGGGCAATTATAAATACAGTATAATGCATACTTAACATTGGAAATACAAAATATGATATTTAAAAGTTTAATAAACAGTACTAATAACTATACTCACAAAAATGAATATCCATATACATCTTACTTACCTGAAGATTCTAATGTAATTGATATTTTTAAACAGCATTACAGAAACGGAATGAAACTAATTAACCAGCATGGGTTTAAAGTAAATAGTGAAGAAAAAATAATTGCATGCGGTTGCTTTAATGTTTTACTAGATGAATGGCCTATAGTAAATCATAGTTACAAAGGGCAGTTACAAGAGAATGTTATTTACTTTAAGAATGCAAGTTGGAACGGTCCTAAACTTAAAAGGTCCATTAATGATAGCATTTGTTTATATCATAATTTATTTTATTGTGACTTTTATACTTTTATGAAATTTACACATCAGTATGTGTATCCTACTATTTTAAAAAATCAAGAAAGAATACAACTAGAGTATTGTAGAGAATTTAAGAATCGTCCAATAGAGCAACAAGAAAGCGAACTAATCAAAGTACTATCTAATGCATTTGATTTAAAATTTAATATTGAGAAATTTATATATGAAGACTAATGATTTAAAATTTCCTCAAGGATGTAAACGTATTGCTGTTTGCATGTACGGTCAATATAGAACTGGTGATTACTTGTTACCTTACTATAAGGAATTTTTTAAAAACAATTATAACGTGGAAGTTGATTTTTTCTGTAGTGTGAAATTAACTAGAAGCTATATGAATAGTGATGTTGAATTAAATAATAAAACAGCTAACATAGATACTGTATGGAACAAAGATACGTTGCATAGTAAGTTAGAAAACAATATACTAAAACCTAAATCAGTTAATGTTATTTTACCAGAACAAGAAGTTTTGTTAGAGAGATATGGACAACTGTTTCATGGTCTGGCTGATAGTATAAAACTAAAATTAACATATGAAATTGAAAATAACTTCATATACGACTTGGTGTTTATATGTAGGTATGATGTACTAACTCATCCTATGGATCTTATAGACTACATTATACCCTGGTACAATGAGTTGACAATTGAAGACTACTCTAAAATATTTCCTGGAAACAAACTTAGTAATTTTCTTGTAGGTGATTACAGAACAAGTGGCGGAGGAGTTATAGATTCATATACTGGAATAAATGATTTATTTATATGGGGCTCTAGTCAAACTGCAGATCTTATTATGTTTGAGATAATGCGATTACTACAACAATGCATGAACAAGGATAATAACACAATTACAGCACACGATATGATTAGCGATCAACTTGATGGGCATAATGGACTCAGTATAATGTTAAGACGTAGTAACATAGGCTTCTCAAGAATTAAACCAATTATAAAAAATAACTGGCTCTATTTTGTACATCGGTGGGGAATGGATGAACATATTAGAGTCACAGTAGTTAGAGAGTTTTTTGATTTAACATTAGATCCAACATACGTTAGTACATGGGATAACCACAGCAAAGCCTGGGCAAACGACCATCATGGCGGTATGTGAATAATAAATACAGTATAATGCATACAATAATATTTGACTTAGACGGAACGTTAGCAGACTGTAAGGAGTTACATCAGATTGCTTTTCGAGATGCTGTTATGGCATTATGCCCACACGCAAAATACGAAGACGAAGATATAGAAGGTAGACCAACACGTGAGAAGATACGTATACTACACACAATGGGTTATGAGTTTAACGGTGACAAGTTAAACGAAATTAAACAAGCACAAACACAAGACCGCTTAGAAGAATATGTGAAGTATAACGAACCGTTATGTAACGAAATGCTACGACTACAAAAGAAATATAAACTATGTTGTGCAAGTAATGCCACAGATGTTTTTGTGCATCGTAGTTTAAAGATTATGCAACTACACGCAAGGGGTGATGGAAATCAAGTGTTCGCAAAGATTAATACTGCAACAGACTTTCCAGCAAAGCCAGACACTACAACGTTCTTTGATTGTATGCGTTGGACAGGTAGCACACCAGAGAATACTATTATATTTGAAGATTCAATTGTAGGCATACAGTGTGCATTAAACACAGGTGCTAAAGTTATACGAGTAACTAATGTAGAACATACAATTAAAGAGATGAGAAAACTATGAAACTAATAATGCCAATGGCAGGTGACGGAACTCGCTTTGCTGATGCAGGTTACACACAACCAAAACCATTAATACCAATAAACGGTGTTCCAATGTTTGCTCATGCAGAACGTTGTATTGAATTAGACTTTGATGAACGTATTTTTATTGTACGCAAAGAACATGATATTAATTCAAGAGTTCTTGAATGGTACCCTGACGCAACTGTAATTGAATTAGACTACTTGACAGAAGGAACAGCATGTAGTATACTAACAGCACGTGAACATTATGAAGATGGTAGCAGTATCTTTGTTGCTAATTGTGATCAGCATATAGAATGGGATAGTTATCATGCACAAGAGATAATGGATACTCCAGGTGTTGATGGATTAATAC
>Ga0315334_10001537_pt1 | contig 14267 bp, 12 predicted proteins | sample M150034915metaG_FD_205555 | JGI IMG/M metagenome (GOLD analysis project Ga0315334, IMG submission 205555) | Ammonia-oxidizing marine archaeal communities from Monterey Bay, California, United States - M1 500m 34915 | ecosystem: Environmental > Aquatic > Marine > Intertidal zone | place: USA... | reverse complement strand
TGGACGCTGCAGCTTGGAAATGAATCTATCGATGCGGCAATAGTTGTTAATGCGGCAGGGGCATGGGCAGCTAAGCTCGGTGAACTGGCAGGACTGAAAGGACTCGATCTGATTCCCAGGAAACGCAGCGCTTTATTGATCAGCCCACCAGCGGACCTGGATATCGGCGCTTGGCCACTGGTAGTGGATGTCGATGAGGAGTTTTACTTTAAACCGGATGCCGGCCAGTTGCTGATTTCTCCCGCAGATGCAACACCATGTGAACCTTGTGATGCACAGGCCGACGAACTCGATATCGCTATCGCCGTTGATCGATTTGAGAAGGCGACCTCGTTTCGAGTCCAGCGTGTCAATCATAGTTGGGCCGGCTTGCGCACATTTGTGTCCGACGGTAACTTTGTGGCCGGATTCGATCCACGGGCGGACGGCTTTTTCTGGTTGGCGGCACAGGGAGGCTATGGCGTGCAGAGCGCACCTGCCCTGGCACAGCTGAGCAACGCCCTGATAACGGGCGCCTCTCTTGTTGGTGATTTTTCGCAGTTGCTGAGCTACTGCGAAGCGGTCGCACCCGACAGATTGATTAAGCACAGATAAGTGGATACCGACAGATCATCAAGATTCTTCACCGCCGCACCAGCTAGCATGGTTGAGGAAGCGGAAACGGCCATGACGCCAAGATTTGGTGGGCATGCTGGCGTCTGTTTATTGCAGAGGCAACGCCGATCGACAGCCGCGATGGACGAGCTGGTGGATGTCTTCAAGGATCTGGAACCAAAAACCACGCTCGGAGAGGGGCTGAGGACAAAATGAGCACCGAAGAACGCAGAGAGAATGGGCCTAAAGCTGCGCAATCCATGGCAAGTGTGAGAAAAACAAAAATAGGGACACCGAGTGTCCCTGTTTCATGGAATAAAAAGTGTGGCCCTAAGTATCGAAGATAGCGATCAAGCAACCTTTGGAATCCGGGATATTGTTCATATCGACCTTAGCGCCGGTCAACACCGTATCCAGGGCGTCCTTTAGATAATGCTCACTGGCATTATTGCGCTGGGTCTCATATCCAAGCTGGTCATTAATCGGACCGCGATACAATACTTTCCTGGTCCTCGGGTTAACTATAAATACTTCGGCAGTACGTTCGACGCCCAATGCTTTCGCCAGGGCCTGACTCTCGTCCTTGATGATGGGGAAGTCGATGCCGAATTCGTCGGCTTCTTTCGCTATGCGCGTCATGCTGTCCTGAATATTCGAATTAAACATGAGGAAGCCGATATTTTTTGACGCGTACTCATCTCGGACTTCCCGATAATTTGGCAGTGCGATCCTGGCAATAGGGCAGCCGACACCCTGTGCATAAAATACGACGAATTCATTGTCCATATACTGATCCATGGTATGAACCGCGCCCAGATGATCGCGTAACTCGAACTCAGGAATCGATCGTAACCATTCATCGGCTACCGCGGCTACTGAGATCAATAGCACAGCACAGACTACGGGTAACTTGCCTAACATAACTGCTCCTTTGGTTTAACTACTCGCTACCCTGCGATCAATACAGGCTAAGGTTGCAAGCAAAGCTTTCAGTTCGTGATTCACCGTGAACAAAACCTGAAATCCGAAATATTGTTCTCATTAACTGTGAATAATGGTAACAATTTTCACCGCCTCATCACAATGTATTGGGCCCTAATGTCACAGAAAATTGCAGATTAAACATTTAGCCGGCCTCTGGCCTGTATTGCTGATTTAAATATATTAAAAACAAGGGCTTGGGATGTATTCAGGCCTTGTAAATTTCAGTAACTAATTACTGTATTGAGGCCGTATTGCGCAATTAGAGTATGCTCGGTGAGCAGCCCGAAATTGGGGCGATGAGAAACTGACAGCCGCGGGCACGGGAAAACCGGTCTTGGAGCCAATTATGCGTTCACGGGCATCATGGTTGGCACCAGAGAGTTGGAGAGACAGGCGGGCGCTACGAAATAAAACGGGGGCTAGGCAATAAAGAGGGCGGAACAAACTGTCATGTCCCGGTGATTCATGATTCAGGGTTGGCAGCACCCGTGGCTCAGCAGATCCATTCGAAAAACACCTGAAAAGCGCGGGGCAGTCGTCGAAAAGTCAAGCCCAAACCAGTATAGTACAGGCTTACCGCTGGCGCAGGACCTTTAATGCTTTCCCGAATTACCGGCATCTATACAAAACTCGTATTTGGTCGACCTGTTCCGGTGCTGCTGGTGCTCCTGGCGATCACTGCTGTGTTTGCCTATCACGCCCGCAACTTTCGTCTCGATGCTTCCGCCGATTCCTTGTTGCTCGAGGGCGACAAGGATCTCGAATACTCCCGTGTCATCAATACGCGCTATAGCGTCCGGGATTCTGTCATCGTCGCCTATACCCCGCTTCATGCCGATCTTTTCAGCCGCCAAACCCTGCAGAAAATGGAGCGACTTCGGCAGGAGTTGTTAGCCGTCGAGCGCGTGCAATCGGTTGACAGTATTCTCAATGTCCCCGTCTTTCTAGACACGCGGCTGATAGCGATCTCGGAGGATTACTTCACAGTGATGGATGCAGAACTGGACCTGGTAGTCGCCCGCGAGGAGATTATTTCCAGTCCCGTATTTCGCAATGCGGTGGTCAGCCCTGACGGTCAGACTGCGGGTATGCTGGTGAACTTTGAAATTGATGAGCGCTCGAGATCGATGTTGCAAGAGCGCACCGACTTGCGCAACAAGAAGGCCGACGGCAGTATCACCGTGGCAGAGGTGGTGGAATTACGGCAAGTAGAGGCTGACTACGGCGAGTACACGGCCTTTTCCGGTAGCAGGCAAACCCAGACTATCAGCGCTATCCGTGGCATTCTGGACGGCTACCGGGACGATGCCCAGATCTATCTTGGCGGCGCGCCGATGATCGCCGATGACCTAGTCACGTTCGTGCGGAGCGATCTCAGCAGTTTCAGTTTTGGGGTTGTCGCCTTCATCATTATCGCGCTGGGACTGATATTCAGAAAAGTTCGCTGGGTGGCATTGCCCCTGGCCTGCTGCGCCACAGCCGGCACAATCATGATAGGCATCCTGGGTTTTATGGATTGGCGGGTTACGGTGGTGTCATCCAATTTTATTTCCCTGCTGCTGATCATCACCATCTCTCTGACGGTCCATCTCACCGTGCGCTACAGAGAGTTACGCGCCAAACTCCATTTCAGCGATCACGACAAATTGCTGAGGCACGCCATACTGAGCATGTTCAAACCCTGTCTTTATACGGCGTTGACCACGGCGGTGGCATTTGGCTCCCTGATCGTCAGTGGCATCTCACCGATCATCTCTTTCGGCTGGATGATGGTGATGGGAGTGCTGGCGGCACTCTCCGTCGTCTTCATTATGTTTCCGGCTATCATGAGCCTGTTGCCGGTGGATCAGACCAAACTGTCCTCCAGTCTGAAACTGAATCTCACCTCCGCCCTTGCCACCCTCACTGATAAACTCCAATCCAAGGTGCTCTACATTTATGCCGTCGTCCTGCTGCTGAGTATCGTGGGCCTGACCAGACTGCAGGTCGAGAATAGTTTCATCGATTACTTTCGAGAGAAGAGCGAGATTTTCCAGGGGATGACCCTGTTCGATGAAAAACTCGGCGGCACCCTGTCATTCGATCTGGTGGTAGACCTGCCCGTGGAGGCGGATGAATTCGACGATGGATTTGATGATGGCTTTGGAGACAGCACCGATCAGGATGCCTACTGGTTTACCGGATCGAAGATGGATCTGATCAAAGATATTCATGAGTACCTGGATGCCGACTCGCAAACAGGGAAGGTCCTGTCCTTTGGCGCGGTGATTCAGCTGGCAGAAAAATTGAATGCCTATGAGCCCATCGATAGCGTGTTATGGGCGGTGCTCTATACCCGTATCCCCCAGACCCTTAAAGACTCCGTGCTTACTCCCTTTGTTTCGATCGCAGACAATCAACTGCGCTTCAATGTCCGCGTAATCGAGTCGGACCCGAATCTGAAACGCAACGAGTTGCTGCTGCGCATCGAGCGGGGCGTGGAAGAACAATTCGGTTTTAGCGATGAGCAGGTTAACGTGACCGGCATACTGGTACTGTACAACAACGTCTTGCAAAGACTGTATGAGTCGCAAATTCTCACCCTGGGTGTGGTCATGGCGGTCATCACCTTGATGTTTCTGGTGTTATTCCGCACCGTCAAAATTGCGATAATCTGTATTATTCCAAACGCCATCGCGGCGGTATTCGTGTTGGGCGTAATGGGCTGGCTCGGCATTCCCCTGGATATCATGACCATCACCATCGCGGCTATTTCCGTGGGCATCGGTGTGGATAACACGATCCATTACATGCACCGATTCAAGCGCGAATTTCCGCGCTTCGGCAACTACCGGCAGACCATGTTTTTCTGTCATAACAGTATCGGCCGCGCCATGTATTTTACGTCGTTGACTATTGTGGCGGGATTCTCCATTCTCGCACTGTCCAACTTTATACCGACAATTGTGTTTGGATTGTTGACCAGTCTGGCGATGCTGGTCGCATTGACCGGATCCCTTACCTTGCTACCGCAACTACTGATTACCTTCCAGCCGCTCGGAGCGGAAGCGCAAGGCAGCGAAAATTAATGAGGCAATTGATCTTCCTGTGCACTGTGCTGTTAACACTCGCCGCTTGTGGTGAGGCGGCAGACAATGCCCCACGGGAATTAACGAAAGTGGAAAGATACATGGGCGATCCTGCGGCGGTGGCAAGGGGAGAAGCAATCTTCGAGGGCTCATGTTCGCTCTATTGCCACACCATCGAGCAGGAAGAAGTAGATGCCTTGGATCTGTTTGACTGTCAGTGGAAGCACGGCGATAGTGATCAAGAAATATTTGCCACAGTGACCACCGGTGTGCCCGCTACCCGCATGGTCGGCTTCGGCTCTAATTTTCCCGAAGGCGAAGATGATTTGTGGAAGCTCATTGCATATTTGCGGGTTAACCAGCAGGCTTGTGGCTAAGGACTATTTTAAGAAACCTCTGATCGATTCGATGGCCACAGTGGTCATTGAACTGGCCAGAGGTTCCTCAATAGTGAATTGTTTAAACTGAAGTACTGATACCAAGAGGTTTTAGATGGCGACTAATTTTCCCGAAAAAGACAAGAAAGAAAGTAAGGGCACAGGCCGCTCGGGATTTATGGATGAAAAGCTGTTCAAATCTCGAGCAATCACAATATTCGGTGATATCAATGACAAGATGGCGCGGTCGGTAACCGAGAAGTTGCTGGCCTTGGCAGCCGATAGCGATGAGCCGATTTCGATCTATATCAGCTCACCCGGCGGTCATGTGGAATCCGGCGATGTCATTTATGACATCATCAAATTTATCAAGCCCACGGTGAAGATGATAGGCACAGGCTGGGTGGCAAGCGCGGCCGCTACAATTTATCTCGCTGCCGATAAAGCCAACCGTTATTCGCTGCCGAATACCCGGTTTTTAGTACATCAGCCATCAGGTGGTTCCAGCGGTGATGCGACTGACATCGCGATTCAAGCCGAAGAAATCGTCAAGATGCGAGCTCGTATCAACCAATTGATCGCGAATGAAACCGGTCAACCGCTGGAGCGGGTGGCAAAGGATACGGATAGAGATTTCTGGATGAACGCCGAAGAAGCGATTGCATATGGGATCGTCGGTAAAGTTATTCGCTCGGTTGCTGATGTCGCTTAATAGCGGATAGTTAAGGGGCTTCAACTCTTCGAAAAACGGCCTGGCGGCCTTTTGCCAGCAAGCATGCCACCATAAAATCTGGCGTACAGGTCGGGGCGAATGCGATGGCAGCATTTGCGTCGAGTAGTTCCACCTGGATAATGCCGGTGACACCGGCACTGACATAGTCGACTTCTATCGTTGCGATGTTGCCCTCAAGCTTGCCATCGGCATTGGTCCACTCGAAACCCAGGGACTCTATCTGGGTAATCTTCAAGACCCCGTCTTCTACCGCGATGCCTATAGTAAACAGGGTGCCATCCGCGGTCCACACGCCATTGAAGTGTGCCGATAGGTCTTCCTGTGCCTGGCTCGGCAGCGCCAGTAGCGAGGACCAGCACAGACAAACCAGAACCAGCATTTTGTTCGAACAGTTAGACAAGTCTCAGTCCCACACCAAATAGTTGTCCATGATAAATGCTCAGAGCGGCATACATGCTCAGACCGCCAATTATGGAAATAAAATCCCATAGCAGAGAGGCTGGTTTCGAATCGGGGGCTATTACGAGGCCCAGAGAAATAAACTTGATCAATCCCCACAGCGTAAAACCACCGAACAGCAGAATGGAGGCCAGGTCGCCATTCGACCACAGGTGGGCCAATCCCCAAAATACGACGCCGAGCAACATCGGGTTTCGCAGATGCTTGCGGATGTGTGAGGCCGGAACGTTGCCAGCCACTAGCAGCACCAGTGCGGGCAGCATGAGTACGTGGCTAATGTAACGGAGCTCATAAACCGGCTGCCACACCATGGTGAAGGGGGAAACAGACTTACCCCAGACTATCAGTCCCAGCCCTGCCAACGTGACCAGGGTGTACAAGCCCTTGTAGGCACCGACCGATGGCAGCGAATCCATGACACTCTGACGCAGCCCAGTCTCCCGCAGTAAGTGGGGAACGAAAAACAACAACAGACCAATGATTAGGATGAGCACGTGAGCCCTTAGTCAGGAGATCGAATCGAGCCCAAGTGTAGCACGGCATGGCAACAGATTAGCGCCACCGGCTGGCTGTAAGGGCATCACTGTATTATTTAGAGGTGCCCTAACAGGCAGAATTCCTTCACTGGTAACACATATCAGGTCTTGACAGTTTATTAATTAAATGTTTAATTAATAATATTAGAGCAGTCAAATGCCCCGTATTCTGACTTATTGCAGGTACGCAGGACGGTGGCAGCGAACCACATCATCAGGAAAAGCTATGAGCGCAAGCACAAGAAAGCGAAACAACCTGGGCAGACCGGCAGGCAAAGACAGCGAGAGAGTACGTGCCAACTTGCTTAATGCCGCTCGCGAGCATTTCCTCTCCCGGGATTTCAAGGCGGTCTCGATACGCCGCATTGCCGAGACTGCCGGGGTCAATGGCGCCATGGTGAATTACTACTTCGGTGGAAAGCAGGGGCTGTACATGGCGATGGTGGAAGACCTATTTCAGAGACTGGAGGTGAGTCTGGGTAAGTTGAATAGAGATTCGGAATTAACAGTTGCCGACTTCAGCGGGAGTTATTGTAAATTGCTGGCAGAAAATCCCTGGTGGCCAAATTTTTTCGTGCGTGAGGTCCTGTTTAGCGAGGGTGAAACCCGAGAGGCCATCATCGACAAGTTCAGATCGGTCTTCGCGCCAAAACTACTGCAGTCAATCCAGGCTGAAATATCGGCAGGACACTTTCGTCAGGATCTGAATTCAGGCCTGACGCTTCTGTCGCTAATGGGGATGACTATTTTTCCGTTCCTGGCCAAGCCCATGGTGGAACAGATCCTCAAGCTGTCCCTCGATGAGACCACGGTGGGCGCATTGGCAGCGCACAACACTCAATTATTCTTGCATGGCGTTGAGGCGCCCAGGGGCGAGGGGGCGCAATCATGAATCGATTTGGAACTATTGGCCTGTTAGTCATGGCTTCGCTATTGATTGGATGTGAGGATCAAGCCATGCAAGCATTGGGGCAGTTGGAATCTGATCGGATCGAGTTGGTGGCGGAAGTGTTCGAGCCCATCCTCAACATTGCCGTCAGAGAAGGCGATGAACTCGATGCGGGCACGATGATTTTGTACCAGGACACCAGTCGCGTCGAGATTCGAATCGTCGAGGCGCAGGCCAATATTGTTCGTATCGAAGCGGTGCTGGCCGAACAGATAAGTGGTCCCAGATTAGAAACTATCGCCGCCGTCAAAGCCAGTCTCAACGAAGCCGAGATCGATCATGTATTCAGGGGGCGAGACCTGGAGCGCTTGCTGGGATTACGGCAGCAGAACCTGACTTCGATAGAGAGCGTCGATACCGCCAAAAAATACGTGGAGTTAGCCATGGCTCGTATCGAGATCGTGAAGGCGCAACTGCAGGAACTTGAAGCCGGCACCCGCCAGGAACAGATACAACAAACCAATGGCATGCTACAGCAGGCCCGGGCACAACTGGCGAGCCTGGAGTTCGACAAGCAACGACATGCTATCGCCGCACCGGTCGCTGCCATCGTCGATTCCCTGCCTTTTGAAATAGGCGAGAGCCCGCGCCAGGGGGATGTGGTTGCGGTGCTTCTAAGTGGCGAACAACCCTACGCACGACTCTATATACCGGAGTCTGTACGGGTGCAGTTAAGACCGGGTTCTAGCCTGCAAGTCCACGTCGACGGCCTCGACGGTCCGCTTACTGGCACCATTCGACGCATCTCCTCCGAGGCCAGCTTTACGCCGTATTTTGCCCTCACCGAAAGAGATCGTGGGCACCTGTCCTATGTCGCCGAAGTCGCATTGCCTGCCATGCAGAACCGACTACCGGACGGTGTGCCGGTCCAGGTTAATTTCGAATAGGCGCTGCTGAATATGAACCTCGATCCCATTGCTATCTCAGCCACCGGACTCACCAGGAAGTTTGGTAGCCTGATCGCGGTTAATAATGTAGACCTGGAAATACCGGCCGGTACTATCTATGGATTTCTTGGGCCCAACGGCTCGGGCAAATCAACCACAATACGTATGTTATGTGGCTTGCTAACCCCTAGCGCAGGCGCCGCCATGGTGTTAGGAATGGATTCGGTCAGGCAATCGGAGAGGCTAAAGCAGGAGATCGGCTATATGACCCAACGATTTGCCCTGTTCGAAGATTTAACTGTCCGTGAGAACCTGCAGTTCATCAGTGCAGTCTATGCGCTGCCACGTGCGAGGCGCAGGTCCAGGGTGAATCAGCTATTGCAGGAGTTTAATCTCATGAATCAAACCGGGCAGCGCGCCGGTACTCTCAGTGGAGGCCAAAAGCAGCGACTGGCACTGGCAGCGGCGACCCTGCATGAACCAAAAATCCTCTTCCTCGATGAACCCACCAGCGCGGTTGATCCCCAGAACCGCCGGGATTTTTGGGAGAAGTTATTTGAGATGGCGCAGCAGGGCACCACAATCCTGGTATCCACACATTACATGGACGAGGCGGCACGTTGTCACCGCCTCGCTATTTTGGATCTGGGCATCAAGGTAGCCGATGGTAGCCCCAAGGAGTTAGGCGAAAATATCGCCTACAACGTCATCGAAGTCGTGGCGGACAATCCTAACAGCGCCAGGTTGAGTCTCGCTCAAAATAAGAGCTTCACCAGTATTACTCAACTCGGTGTCCGGCTTCGGGTGCTGATTCCCAAGGAAATTCCAGATGCGCTGGAGCAGGTACAGCTGAATCTCCGCCAGTCGCAAGTTTCCGCGCAGACGGAACCGGTATTTCCCGATCTCGAAGACATCTTCATGGCAGTCACCGAAGAGCGCCGCAGGGCTGAGGCAGCGTGAATTCCCTGATCAGAATTTTTGCCGTACTGCGCAAGGAATTTCTGCAACTGAGCCGGGATCGTCTCACCTTCGGTATGATAGTAGGGATACCGCTACTGCAATTATTGATGTTCGGCTATGCCATTAACACCGATGTGCGAAACCTGACCGCGGCCTATGCCGATGAAGCCAACACCCACCTGTCCAGGCAATTCATTTCCGATATCGCAGCCTCGCAGGTGATTAATCTTAGCCAGCGCGTGGATACCGTGCAGGATCTCAATCGACTCATGGATGCCGGCGTTATCGCCATCGGTATCTCGGTACCGGAAGATTTCGATCGTCGGGTTATCGCGCGCGACCGCTCGGCGGTGCAGTTGTTGGTCGATGGCACCGACCCGATTATTCTGGGTGTAGCGCAGCAGCTCACCGCGCTGCCGATTGCTTTCGATAGCCAAACCGCTGCGGCGCCGCTGCGACTGATTGGGGTGCGAAACTATTACAATCCGGAACGACGATCTGCGGTTAATATCGTGCCAGGATTGGTAGGCGTGATTCTGACCATGACCATGGTGATGTTTACCGCGGTCGCCATAGTCAGGGAAAAAGAGCGGGGAAATATGGAACTGTTGATCAACACTCCCATAAAAACCCCGGAACTGATGTTGGGAAAGATTATTCCCTATATTCTGATCGGCCTGATTCAACTGGTGATCATCCTCACCATGGGACGCTACTTCTTTGAAGTACCGATCCGAGGCAGTTACGCACATGTACTGGCGGCGTCTCTGGTCTTCATTGCCGCGAACCTGGCGCTGGGATTGCTGTTATCCACGGTGACGAAGACCCAGTTTCAAGCTATGCAGATGACGTTCTTCTTCTTCCTGCCTTCGATTTTGTTGTCGGGCTTTATGTTCCCATTCGATGGCATGCCGGTCATCGCCCAGAACATTGCCGAAGTGCTTCCCCTCACCCACTTTAATCGTTTGATTCGGGGAATTATTTTGAGGGGTGCCGATATCACCAGCATGTGGAACGAAATGCTGGCAATGATTGCTTTCCTGGCCGTAACCCTGACTCTCGCCATTGCGCGCTTCAGCAAGCGACTGGATTGACCCTCGGTGAGCAATTAATCTCCTTCTCCCACAACAATGTCATGCCACGGACGATCCGCCAGTTTCCTGGATTTGGTGTAATCACCCTGCGACCAGCGATCCTCGCCTTGCTGTGCACAGAACAGAAACAACCGATCATCAAATAATTGCCAATAGCCACCGTCAGCTTTTGGCAGGCCATTCCCTCTGCCGCTCAGGCATCGGCAGCGATGGCATAGAGAGGACGCCAGAACGACCAATTCACGAAACTATCAGTCGGACAGCCCACAGGCACAAACAAAGCGTAATGATAAATCCTACCCAGGATGCTGGAATTGGAATCGTCATCGGCCCGACAATAAAGGCCCAATTATTTAAGGCGCGAACAAGGTGAATACTGGCGACCAGGCCAAAAATGATTGCTGAAACTACGAGATAAATTTGATTGTTGTCTTGTAACATGATTGGTTCCCCGGTTTCGAGGTAGAGTGGGTGGAAGCGCTCGGCTTCCCTATACGTTTCTAGTGCCAATTTTAGGCCCAGGACAGCCACCATAGCAATCAACAACCGTCACGGGGTCACGTGCGGGGTCAGGTCTTTCCTGTTAGCGTAAAATTCATCACTATCGAACTGGGAGTATTCCGAATGTTGATTCAAACCAGGAAAACCAGAGGAATGTGTGTGTGGGCCTACCAGTCGCTGCTGTTTGCGGCCAGCCTTCTCTACATGCCTTATATGGCTGCCCAGTACGGCACTGGGTCTGGTGACTGGCCCAGTTACGGCGGCGATACCGGTTCCACCAAGTATTGACCACTGAGGCAGATCGGCGGAGCCAATTTCGAGAGTCTGGAGGTGGCCTGGCGTTGGACATCTATGGACGCCGAACTGGATATCGAAGCACCGCAGCAAGCCAATCCCGATGTCAACATCAACAACTTTCAGGGTACGCCGCTAAAGATCGATGAAAGGCTCTACATCATCACGGCGCTGAACCTGATCTCAGCCCTTGATGCAGCCACCGGTGAGACGCTGTTTACTTACAATCCGGAAGTCTACCCGTCCGGCCCACCGATTAATGTAATTGGATTTCACGGCCGTGGCGTGGCGTACTGGAGCGATGGCGAGGAGAAGCGCATTTTTGCCGCCCCAACGACGGCTATCTGTTGTCGCTGGCTTCCATACCCCTGCCAGCGGCTGCGTGTGCTGCACCGATGAGCTACGAGTATGGGGGGAGGTAATACATCGTGGTTGCCGTGCTCACTGAAGTGGCACCGCAATTGATTGCTTACGCACTGCCGAATTAAGGAATTGTGCAGCTGCCCAGCCTCAAAATTCCCACTTGCCCAACCGCCCTAATCCATGGGTACAATGGCGTCTGCGCAATCGAGCTCAATCCCGAGCCCATTCTAAAAAAGGATTAGCGGAGAATTCAATTGAAAACGCTGTTGATTACCTCGCCCTATGTAAGCTGCTTGATGGCCTTTGCCGTCGCTCTATTAGTTCCCGTCAACTCGACTCTGGCTCAGGTGCCCATCATTCAACCTGGTGCACCGGGAGAGCCTAGTCGCGTGATCAGTGCCGAAGAGGCATCCGACCTGGCCAATATTCAATACTCGCTGGGTGATATTCAGTTTTTACAGGGCATGATCCCGCATCACGCCCAAGCGAAAGAGATGTCCGCTCTGGCGGAGAATCGCACCAATAATGACATGGTGCTGGCAGTGGCCCAGCGAATCACCCTGTCACAGGATGATGAGATCGGCATGATGCAGGGCTGGCTTGAACAACGTGATCTCGAGGTGCCGGATCAGATGGCCCACCATAACGATGGATTCGAAATGATGCCCGGTATGCTGAGCGCGGAACAGATGGCAGAACTGGAAGACTCCGCAGGCGCGGAATTCGACCGACTCTATCTGGAGGGTATGATTCAACACCATCAGGGGGCGTTGGACATGGTGGAAGAGCTTTTAGAACAGCAAGGTTCGGCTCAGGATCCGCTGTTGTATGAATTCACCTCCGACGTGACCTCTGACCAGACCTCAGAAATCGAACGCATGGACATCGTGTTAGCCAGTCTCAATCCCGACCCTCGGGTTGGGCTAGCGGCCGGCTTCCGTGACGCGGGTGAGGCTGCCCTGAATATGCAAGTCATCGCCTCGCTGCCAAAACCGCCCGGATTCTTCGACCCTGACCGACCCTCCGGTCTCTCGGCGCGACGACTGCAAGAGATAGAAGAAGAATTGGCCACGGCCAACGGACAGGCACCGGAAACGCCTACCGAGGACGAAGAGGAAGAGGAAGATGAGGATGATGATATCCGTCCGGCGTTGTTAAGATTTTCCAATACCGACCTGTTGTTTGCCGGCAACTATTTAGTGGCAGGCAACTATCACGGCTTCAATACCTACGACATCAGCAACCCGGCCGCACCTCAACATATTGCCTCGGTGGTGTGTCCCGGTGGTCAAGGTGACGTATCTTTAGTGGGCAACCTGCTAATCATGTCCGTGCAGGAAGCCCGTGGGCGAATGGATTGTGGTCTCGAGGGGGTTCCGGACCCGATTAGCCAACAGCGCGTGAAGGGCATCCGTATTTTTGATGTCAGCGACTTCACTAACCCGATACAAGTGGGCGCGGTGCAGACCTGCCGCGGCTCCCATACCCACACTGTCGTATCTAATGCCAACGCAGACGGTAATATCTATGTCTATGTCTCGGGTACCAGCGGCGTGCGTGATGACGAAGAACTGGCCGAGTGTTCCAGCGATTCTCCCTTTGAGGATTCGAATTCGGCGCTGTTCCGCATCGAGGTGATCGAGATTCCCGTGGACCGACCCCAGGATGCGCGTATTGTGAACCGACCTTTTATTTTCGCCGATCCGGATTCCGGCACACTGGCTGGCTTGTGGGACGGTGGCGATCACGGTGAAGACACTCAGACCACCAGAGAGACTAACCAGTGCCACGACATCACCACTTTTCCCGATATCGGTCTGGCCGCCGGTGCCTGTTCCGGCAATGGCATTTTGCTGGACATTTCCGATCCGATCAACCCCGAACGCCTGGACCAGGTCATCGATCCGGGCTTCGCCTATTGGCACTCTGCCACCTTCAATAACCGCGGCGATAAGGTGATCTTCACCGACGAATGGGGTGGCGGTGGTCGACCCCGCTGTCGTGCGCAAGATCCATTGAACTGGGGAGCCGATGCCATCTATGACATCGTCGACGGCAAGCTTCAGTTCCGTAGCCATTACAAGATGTCGGCGCCGCAATCAGACACAGAGAACTGTGTCGCCCATAATGGCTCTATGATTCCAGTGCCCGGCCGCGATCTTTTCGTGCAGGCCTGGTACCAGGGAGGAGTCTCGGTGGTAGATTTCACCGATTCCAACAATCCGCTAGAGATCGCCTATTTTGATCGTGGACCGATCGATACTGAGGAATTAATTACCGGTGGCTATTGGTCTACCTATTGGTACAACGGTCACATTTTTGGCACCGAGATTTCCCGCGGCTTAGATGTGTTCAGTCTGCAAGCCAGTGACTTTCTCAGCGAGAACGAGATCGCTGCGGCTTCGCTGCCCGAACTCAATGGCATCGTAAACGCTCAGACTCAGAAGATCATTGTCTGGCCCGATGTG
>Ga0315334_10001536_pt1 | contig 14268 bp, 13 predicted proteins | sample M150034915metaG_FD_205555 | JGI IMG/M metagenome (GOLD analysis project Ga0315334, IMG submission 205555) | Ammonia-oxidizing marine archaeal communities from Monterey Bay, California, United States - M1 500m 34915 | ecosystem: Environmental > Aquatic > Marine > Intertidal zone | place: USA... | reverse complement strand
TTAAATTATTTATACTGAATAAAAGAACAGACATCATTATCAAAATTAAACCTAGAGTAAATGAACCAATTGTTAATAGCATATAGGGAATGGAAAAATATCTAGTTTCATTAAACAAAGTAATTACTATTATAGAAAAAATTATTCCCATTGCAAATATAATAATTCCAGGAATTCCCAGATAAGAAAGAGGACGTTTAATTGAAATCAATTCAATTAATGAAATTACAACTTCAGTAGTATGCGATATAGGATTTTTGGTAGAAGTTTTTGTACCAATGTCATATAAAACAGAAACAGAAACATCAGTTATTTTTAGATCTTTTTGTGTAGCATTTACTAATATTTCTGCATCTGAACCAAACCCATCTGATTGAAGGGAGATGGAATTGATTGCTTTTTTAGAATATGATCTAAATCCACTTTGAGTATCTTTAAAAGGTAAATCAGCTGCAATATTGGTCATTTTATCTAGTACTTTATTTCCAAACGTTCTGTAACTTGGCATGTTAGAATCTTTATCAAGTCTATTTCCAATAACAATATCAAAACCATTCAAAATAGGTTTAATTAAAAGCGGAATTTCATTTGCTTTGAACTGACCATCACCATCAATCATTACAACTAATTCAGCACCATGATCTTTTGCATAATTAAACAAAGATTTCATTGCAGCACCTTTTCCTAAATTTTTTGAATGACGAATTAATTCAGCACCATGAGAAATAACAATTTTAGAAGTATTATCTGAAGAACCATCATCACATACTACAACAAAATCAACATATTTTTTTGCTTCAGTAATAACATCACCTAAACGAGATTCTTCATTAAATGCAGGAATACAAACCAATTTCATTATTCACTTAATAAAACACTGAACTAAATGTTTATTCCTTTTGAATGATTAAGAAACGCATACCAAACAAATTAATCACACATAAATTTTATTTAAATATAGAATGAGCGTAATTAGAAAAATTTACTTTATATCAAAATAAATTATAGATAATTAAAAATAAATTATGAAATACACTCAAGGAATAAAACATGCGTTAACCAATCATAGAAAGACTTTTGGTATTTCTAAAACTATCAAAGTAGCATATCTTTATCATGTTATACTAATTAAAAGAATTTTTCTTAGAAACAAAGAGGATAAAATTGTTGTAAATGGATATCAAATGTATGTAAATCCAAATGATAAAGGAATTTCAGAAGAATTATCAATGTTTAGAATTCATGAACCGTTGAACACCAAATTTTTATCTGAACAATTACAAGAAGGTATGATTTGTTTAGACATAGGTGCAAATTTAGGATATTTCGCATTTTTAGAGAGTTCCAAAGTTGGTAAAATGGGTCAAGTAATTGGTGTAGAACCAGCTCCATCAACATTTGAATTATTTGAAAAAAATATTAAATTGCAAAAATATCAAAATATTTCATCATACAACATTGCATTTAGTGATAAAGAAGGCACTGTTGATTTTTTTATTAGTAACAGTTCTAACTGGAGTAGAATAATAGGGGAAAAAGATCCTTATCATGGAGACAAAGGTAAGATTATAAAAATAAAATGTAATACAATTGATAATTTTATTGAAGAATTAGGATTAAAGAAATTAGATTTAATCAGAGTAGATTTAGAAGGATATGAATTTGAGATTTTTGAAGGTGCTCAAAAAACTCTTTCAGAATTAAAACCAATGTTACAAATTGAAGTCCATAGAGATTTTATGGGAATTAAAAAATCATTGATATTTTTAAAAAATATGAAAGATTTAGGATATGATATTGTATATTACATTCCAAGAGGGGTAGATATGCCAATAGTAGCATCACTAAAAGATGTAAAACATATGAAAATAAACTACATAATAGAAAATATTCAAAATGATCCCCAAATGGAGTATTTTACTATTTTATTAAAAAATAATACATAATGTGGTGTAAGTAATTATATAGATATGTCTGAAATTCATGTTTTTATTATTTGGGAAAAAGCTAGAGAAAAAGAGACAGAAATTCTTTCAGATATTAAAAAAAACTTCAAAGTATTACAAATTTTTGAAATAAATTGGTCAGAAGAAGAATTTGAAAGAAATCTTTTAAGACTATATGGAAATAATCTCAAAAAAGCATCATCAAAAAAAAATGTTTGTGGCAGTGGATCATTTCTATTTATCATAATCAAAGATGAGAATCCCAAATATGCAAAAAGAAATACTTTACATGGAGAAGATTCTGTAAATGTAAACATATTTGATAAAAAAATTGAATATAGAAAAATTGCAGGTGGGGGACAAAGAATTCATGCTTCAAATTCTGAAAAAGAATCAAATCAGAATATTGGATTAATTTTAAACAAAACACCAAAAGATTTTGAAGATGAAAATACAGATATTAAAAAAGTACACGATGACTTGGTTGGTTCAAAAGAATGGGATAGTCTAAAACAATTTTTTAATATTTTAAACCAATCATTAGATTATGTTGTTTTAAGAAATTTTGAAGAATTACCTAATAAATTCAAAACAGGGTTTGAAGGAGATATAGATATTCTTGCAGAAGATAAAAATGAAATTGAATTAGTTACAAATGCAAAGAAAATTTCACCTCAAAATTTTGGAAGAAGGTTTAGAATTACAGTAAATGGTGAAAAAATCCACTGTGATTTACGATATGTAGGAGATGGGTATCTTGATGAAAAATGGGAAAAACATATTCTTAAACAAAGAGAATATAGAAACGGAGTATTTGTTCCTAATGAAGAAAATTATTTCTATTCATATCTCTATCATTGTCTTGTTCAAAAAAAATCTATATCTGAAATTCATGTTAAAAAATTGTCAGAAATAAGTAAGAAGGTTGGAGAAAATATGAATATTAATAAAAAAAATAAAGAACTATTTAGAGAATATTTAGAAGAATTTCTAAAAAATAGAAAATTTTCATACAGCCAACCAGTAGATAGTTCAGTATTTTTTGATAATGAATTTGTGAATAAATCAAATAAAATTAAAATTATAAAAAGATCTGAAACAAAAGAACAACATACTCCTGCATTAATTAGATTAATTCAAAATTCATTTTTTATTCTAAAAAGTGAAGGAATAAGATCTTTATTTCAAGCAGCAAAAGCTAAATTTGGAAAATAACTAATAGAAAATAATTACTCAAGACTAAATTAAAGAACAAATATACAAGATAATAAAAGATACCATTAATGAAAACCAAAATTTTCATCATTGATGATTTTACAAAATATTCTAAAGAATTGGTTAATGGGTTACTAGAGTCGGGTGAAGATGTTTATCAATTAGTACCAAAGGAACCCATTAAGAACAAATTCAATGAAGTTTTAAAAATAGAATCAAAACTATATATTAAAAAAATTTGGACATCAAAAAAATTTGCAAATAATATAATGGATTATCTTAAAAAATTTCAGGAAGAAAAAATAATTCATATTCAACATGAATTCTTTGGACAATCTGCAATAGGTAATTTATTAGATAATTTAATACAAATTCCATTATTATTATATTATTTACAAAAAAAGAAAATTTTTACAGTAATTACACTTCATAGTACTCTTCCACAAGAATCAAAAACCATACTAGAATTACTACCAAAGTCAATGAATTTTAAAAAAATTATTTCAAAAATATTTTTGATTTATCTAAAAATTTGGTATAAATCTGTAGGAAAATTTAGCTCAAAAATTATTGTTCATGGAGAATGTTTCAAAAATATTTTGGTTCAAGACTATGGAATTTCTTCAGAAAAAATTCATGTTGTAAGACATGGTATTTTAAGGGATTTTGACAAAAAAACTGAAAATCATGATAGTAATGTAATCTTATATTTTGGAGTTATTTCCCCACGAAAAGGAATAGAAACTTTGATAGATGCATATAGTATTTTTTCAAAAGAATTTCCTGCTACAAAATTAGTAATTGTTGGAAAAGAACCAGAATATTATCAAGGATATTTAAACAAATTAAAAAATAGAGTAACACAAGAATTTAAAGAAAATATTATTTTTCCTGGATTTCAAGAAGATGAAAAACTTTCAGAGTGGTTATCAAAGACAAGTATTTTAGTTTTACCTTACGCAAGTTCTACTGCGGCTAGCGGAGTTTTTACTGTAGGATTAAGTAGAAAAATACCAATGATTGTAAGTAAAACTAAATTTTTTGAAGAGGAAACTGAAAATGGTTCTTGTGCTTTACTTGTCGAACCGAATAATAAAAATAAATTGTCAGATGCTATGATAAATTTGTTAGGAAATATAGAATTAAAAAATCAAATGATTGAAAATCAAAATATAATTTCGGAAAAACGAAGTTGGAATAACATTGCAGAAATTACAAAAAATGTGTACTATAATCAAAATAACAAAACACAATGAGAAACTAAATTTAGCTACTCTTCAAATAAATACAAGATTACTAAATCTAATGTAAACATGACAGATAAAATTCTATTTTGGATGGATAGTAATTTACTTTATTTTGGAATTGCAAAATATTTTCAAGAAAATTATGATGCCCAATATTTTGCCATTACAGATTATAGTGAACAATTAAACAGTTTTTTTAAAAAACAAAATATAATAAAATTTGACAAAGTTTGGTCATATCGTGAAAATGTTTTACTAAAAAATAAAAAACCAGATTTGAAATACTTAGAAAAATTTGAAAAGTTAACGAAAATTGATTTGTGGAGATTAGCATATAGTGAAAGAATTTTTTATAAATATAATAAATATCATAAATTTTCTGCAGATGAGATTCTTGAAATTTTTGAATATGAATGTAAATTTTTTGAGAGGGTATTAGATGAAATAAATCCAGATTTTTTGGTTATCAAGATGGTAGATTACCATCATAGTCAATTGTTATGTGAGATTTGTAAAAGTAGAGGAATTAAGATCTTAACATTAAGTCCAACTAGATTTGGTGACAGGTATATGATTACAGAAGAAGCAGGATTACCTGATCCAGTGTCTAAAATTGATATAGATAAATCTAAGTTCAAAACTTTTGAAGAACTACGTGAAATTACAAAAAAATATTCAAATCAACAATTAAAACATGGAAAAAAATTCAAATCATCAAAATCAGTTCAATTCAAAGCAAGTTTGAACTTTTTTCTAAATGTATGTAACAATAATTATAGAAAATATGTTTTACATACTGGAAGGACAAGACTTAGTGTTTTTAGAAATGAATTAGGATTATTATTTAATAGAAATTCAAGATATAGTTTTTTGAATAAAATATCAATAAAAAGTATCAATAAAAATGAAAAATTTGTTTATTTTACTCTCCATTCAGAACCTGAAAGAGCACTTTTATTTCCTGCACCATTTTACATGAATCAATTAAGTGTAATACAGAATGTATCAAAATCAATTCCAACAGGTTACAAACTATATGTAAAAGAACATCCAACTCAAAGAATTTTTGGATGGAGAGAACAAAATTGGTACAAAGAATTATTACAATTACCAAATGTAAAATTGATTCATCCTAATATTTCAAATGAAGAATTATTGAATAATTGTTCATTAGCCATATCAATTGGGGGCACAGTAGGATTAGAAGCTTCTTTCTTCAATAAACCAAGTATAGTATTTGCAGATGTAATTTATTCAATGATAAAGTCAGTTGTAAAAATTGAAAATTTATCAGAACTTCCTAAAAAAATTCGGTCATCATTGAATATGCAAGTTGATATTAATGATCTAAATACATACCTACAAATAATTGAAAACATATCATTTCAAATTAATCTTGAAAAAATTAGGAATGATATGAAACATAGATTTTATTATGATGACTTTTTACGTGAAGTAGAAATATCTGAAACAGAAATGAAAAAATTTCTAGATGATCATAGAGAAGAATTTAAATTAATTGTCAAAGAACATATAAAAAAAATTGAATATCATAAAGATGAACCATATTGATTATTGTTTTTATAAATTAATTTTTAATCAAATTGTAAATTTTTCAAGGTTTTTTCAACCTTCTCAAATTTTTTAATTGAATTATAAAAATCAATTTTTGGGATTTTTTCACCAGGAAATGCAATAAGATTTTTGAGAAAAGGTCTCATTATAATCCATAAAAATGAAAAGATTCCATTTCCAATTTTGGTATCAAATACTTTAACCAAATTAAAAAATAGTTTACCTTTTGAATTTAGAGGATTAATTACAACAATTTCTCGTCCTTCATCTTTATTATAAAAAATAGTGAAAACAGGTTTGTATCCAATTTTAATATGAGTTTTAATAGAAATGATATTGGTAGGTTTAAACACACCAGTTAACAATGAAATTTTTCGGATTTTACATTCATCTATGATTTCAGTTACTAATTTTCTTCCCAGTCCTTTTCCTCTAAATTTTTCATTTATTTCAATACCGTTTGAATTAAGGATTCCACCTACAAAACATGCACCTACAATTTTAGAACCATCTTTTTCAACAGATAGAAATTTTGAGTTAATACAATTTTCAATAAATAATTCAGAAAATTCAGAATTTTTTATTAAGATATTTTTGATATCATTATCCACATTTACAATCATAATAAAATCACTATAAATCCGGAATATTTATTTTTCAAGATTAATTCATAAGAGAAGTCATAATTTTAGTAAATTTTTAACAGAATTGAACTTAAAACATCGAACTAAATCAGAAAATTTTTCTTCAACATTGTTTTTTCCATAATAATAATGCCAAGAATATTCATTAATTTTTGGCATTTTGATATCAAGATCTTTTGGATGAATATAGATCATTGCAGGTTTATTATGTTCATTAAATTTTTTTATTCCTTTTTTAATTAAAAAATTTGGGAAAAATCTAAGATAAAATCCTCCAGCTATTGGGAGATTATAATTAAGTAGTTTTAGAGTCAAAGGAGGAATTTCAATGAATGATTCTTGTTGATCATCTTTTGCAATATTATCTGAAGAAGGATGATATATTTCTCTTGGGGCAGAAGGTAAACCATACAATGGAGTTCTTACAGGAAAAATACTTGAATCATAAACAAAATATTTTTTTAATATTTCCATTACCCAAGAATTTTTTTTGTTAATTGAAAAAAACGGTGCACGAAATCCTAATACTTTTTCTCCAGTAATAGATTCTAGTATGGAGATTGATTTTTCTAAATCTGTAATTAATTCATCTTTACTTACGTTACGTAAATCTATGTGTGAAAAAGTGTGAGTACCAATCTCATGTCCTTTATCATGTATTTGTTTAATTAAATCAGGAAATTTTTCAGCAAAATAACCAACAACAAAAAATGTTGCATTTACATTATATTTTTCAAAAATTTCTAGTAGTGTAAATGTTGTCTCAATTATTCGACTTTTATATTTTGGCCATTCTTTAATAGGTAAATCACAGAAGTAGTCCTCCAAATCAACAGACATGATATTTGTAGTCATCAGTGTAGTACTAAGTTTTGATTTGCTTAATTTCAGAAAAATTTTCAGAGTATGATTTTTTTAGAATTATGTCGGTCCAACGATAAATAAATCGATCATCACTTTTATAATTTGTAGACATCCCAATATTGTCAAAAAATACTTTTTGCCATTCTATTTCATAAATACCTGAAGATAGAAAAACGCTTGCGTGAGAATTTGGAACTTTGTAATTATACACAAATCCTTCTTCAACATGATGATTTTGATTCTTTATTCGTTTATCAGGACAAAAATCTCGAATAAACAAAAAACCGCCATCAGCTAAAATATTATCAATATTAGAAATTGATTGAAAAAGAGTTTCACGAGATACCCAGCCAAATACATCATCAATAATAATCAAATCAAAGAAATTTTGAAAATTTGGATCATTGTTTATTTTGTTATCAGCAATTGTTCCATGAAAAAATTTTATCGAATCACCATAATTTTGATTTCCAAAGTCTAATGCATCGTTAGATGTATCAATACAAATAGCTTCATCAACATTTTCATTTTTTTTTAAATAATTTAGCAAGTCACCATAATTTCCGCCATATTCTAATACTCTGTTAAATTTTATGTTAGATTGTTTAAGTTCATCATAAATGACTTGTTTTGTAGGACGTAATACTGGAACTTCTTTATCTTTGAAATTTCTTTGAAAAAAACTATTCCCTTCTATTTTTAAATAATAATCATCTTGTTTTGAATTTTTCATTACAATTACCTATTTAGTGTATTTACGGATTTGATTGTATTTAATATTACTTCAGGAATGACCCTATTGATATTTTCAGGTCCTAAGTTAAATGCAGGAATTATAATATTATTTCCAATAGATGGCATAATTTCATTTTTTAATGTATTTGTCAAAAATCGTAAATCATGTTTTGAAACAAATCCACGAGTTTCTGAAATAAAAGCAAAATTGTCTAATGAATTATCTTTTTTTATTAGTCCTAAATCATATAGACTTGTAAGCCAAGTTTGTTTCCAGTATTTTGCGTTTAGATTAAATTGATTCTGTGGGAATGAATATTCCACTTGAACTAAATTATTTTTCTTTTTCATGATTTTACCAGGAAAGGATATTCGATTTATTTGATGATCTAAACTACCAACTAAAATTTCATGAAATTTTGTAGAAATATTTTTCTTGAAAACAAAATTTCCAAAAATTATTGTTTGAGGAAGACCAGATCGGGTTACAGATGATTTAATTTTCAATATTTTTGCAAGTGAAATAGGTGATGTGCACCAAAAAAATAGATCACCTGAAATTGATTCAGTATTTACCTTAATATCCAAAATATTGTTATTTTTTGGATCTGTTTTAATTTGTAAATTTTTTATATTTTTTTTAATTGTACAATAATTCATATCAATGTCTTTTAGAATTGCATCACTAAAACCTTGAAATCCATTGTTTTTTGGATATAAAACATAATGATCTAAAGACATTCTTTTTTTATCATGAAAATGTTCCCACTCAGAAGATCGTGGAGTTTTTTTATTTTTTCTTGGAAAAAACCAAGGATAAACAAATTCAAAAAAATCTTCTTCTTTTCCTCCATTTTCAAGAGACCATTGTATTGTTGGATAAGATTTTGCAATTTCATCAAATGCAAAATCTGTGAATTTTTTTCCATAAATTTTTGCAATAGTTTTTCTATTCAAGTTATTTTGAATATCATCATTTAGTGAATTTATGTTGAAAAAATTTTTAAATTCTTTAGGCCATTTGGAAAATTCTTCATTATAATGAAATAATTTATTTTTGATAACTATTCCACGACTAAGTCTAAATTTGTGATATTTGTTTTTCAAAACTTTCTGGAAGAATTTTGTTGCAAGTAATGATCTATTTTCATCTAAAGCATGATAACCATAATCAAAAATATTACCATGAGAATCTTTTTTTGATTTGTTTCCACCTCCTAACAAGTTACTTTTCTCAATTAAAACGGTATCAACTCCTAAATGAGAACAAATATTTGCTGAAACTAATCCAGAGAGACCTCCTCCAATAATTACGATTGTTTTATTCAATATTTGTATGAGAAATTGTATGTATTTATTTTAATTTATGAATTGTTTAGTTTGTAAGATACAGAATAAATCAAAAATAACTAAATAATCTTTTAAAATAAATGTCAAGACATTGATATAATTAGAGAGTATCCTCTTGTAATGATTTCAAATATCCTTCATTTCTCTTGTATTTTGAATTAATTTTGAAGATCTCAGGATTATTAGATATCAAATCTAAAATTTCATTAAATCCAAAATTATTTTTTGGAGCCATCATAGAATAAATTTTTTGAATTAATTCTAAATCTTCTTTTTGATCTACTGTAAGTCGAATATGAGATAAATCTTCATTATTTTCAAAATTATATGTTTTGAACAATTCAGGATTATTTTCCATATATGGAGTAACATGTTCTCTTTCAGACTTTAATTTGGCATTTAAGGTTGTTTTTTCTAATGTTTGAAATGAAAAAATTTCAGCATCCAGACCATCAGGATATGTAGCTGGGTGGATATTAGAAACATAATCAAAATTATTTTTTAGAAAAAATTGCAGCATTTCTTCAACTAAGTAAGGATCAATTACTGGGCAATCACCGGTTATTCGAATTATTGGATCTGCTGAAATTTGTAATGCTGATTGATAATGTCTGTTTAAAACATCATTTGTATCACCAGCAAATCCAATAATTCCTTCAGCTTCGGCTATATCCAATAAAGCTTGATCAGGTTTTTCTTTAGTAGTTATTAACACAATTTGTTGAACTGATTTTATTTTTTTTACTCTATTTATTACATGCCAAATCATAGGTTTGTTTTCTATCTTAGACAAAACTTTTCCGGGTAATCGGCTAGAACCAGTTCTAGCTTGAATCATTACAGTAATTTTTTTCTTAGACATTTTTTATAGATATAAAAAGATAGATTACTTTGTTAAACAAGATCATCCCATTTAATCACTGAATCTTTTTTAATTAATTTATTTACACTTTTACTAATAGCTGAATCCCAAAACTTTGGTTCAATTCCACCTTCTGGACGTTTAACTGACATATTTTTTTCAGATAATTTTTCTCCTTCTTGAATATCAATTTTAGCAGTAATAGATTTTCTAATTATAGGTCTATTTGAGATTTCAGAGTCAGTAGGCACTTTTAATCCAGAGCCTTTCATTTTTGTAATTAAAGATAATTGTGAAGTTAATTGTTTTAGATCTACAGGCTCAATAGAAAATGAATGATCTGGACCATCAAATTTTTTATCTAAAGTATAATGTTTTTCAATAATACATGCACCTAATGAAACAGCTGCAAAATCGACTAATGTAGATTCTCCATTATCAGAATAACCTACTGGAAAACTAAACTTTTCCATCATGAATTTAATAGCATTTAGATTAGTTTCTTCTGGTAATGTAGGATAATTTGCAACACAATGCAATAAAGCAATTTGATTATTTTCTTCTAAGAGACACCAATTAACAGCTTCTTCTACTTCTTTCATAGTACCAATTCCAGTAGAAATTATCATAGGCTTTTTCATTTTTGCAATGTGACGAATTAGAGGCATATTAGTTAGATCGGAAGATGCAATTTTGAAACATGGAACATTTATCTGGTTTAGGAAATCAGCACTAGGAATATCAAATGGTGCTGAAAAGAAAGTAAAATTTTTTTCTTTTGCATAATCACTTAATTCTTTAAATTCATCAAACGATAATTCAACATTCTTAAAAAAATCAAAGTATTCACTTGATTCGGTTAAAAATTCTTCAGATTTGTATGTCTGAAATTTTATTGCATCAGCTCCAGATTCAATTGCTTTATCAATCATTTGTTTAGCAATTTTAATATCTCCATTATGATTTAGTCCTGCTTCAGCTATAAAGAAAGGATTATGATTAGAGCCTATTTTTCTATTATTAATTATTAATTCATTAGTCATTTTTATTTTTTCCATTTTATTGTTATTTACTTTTTGTGTACATGTTTTTCATTACCATGCAGTCCATCCACCATCTACAATAAGATTTGAACCTGTCATATACAATGAAGCATTTGAAGCCAAAAAAAGAATAGACCCAGAATAATCGTCTTTGTTTGCCATTCGTCCCACCATTGTTTTGTATGAATAATTCTTCATGAAAATTGTATCTTGGTTATTGTTGACTCCACCTAAGGAAAGTGTATTTACTCTAATTCCTTCATGATGCCAATAGGCTGCAAGATATCTGGTTAAGTTTAGAATTCCACTTTTTGTAACAGCATAAGCAGGAGAAGAATTTAGTTTACTTTTACCATAAATACGTTGATCCGCTCCAGTAAGCCCATAAATGGAACTAACATTGATTATATTTCCTTGTTTTTGTTTAACCATAATTTTTCCAACTTCCTGGCAACAAAGAAAAACACCAGTAAGATTTACAGAAAGTACTTTATTCCATACTGAAAGTGAAAAATTTTCAAATCCAACAGAACGTTCTTTAGATCCTTCAGGGAATATGGCATTATTAATTAAAATGTCAATTTTAGAATAATGTTTCATAACTTTTTTTACCATTTTGATAATTGATTGTTTTTTAGTAATGTCTACTTTTACAGAGAGAGGATTTACATCAAATTTTTTCCTTAATGTGGATTCAAGTTTTTTACATTCCAAAAAATTTAAATCTGCAAGAACTACATTTGCACCAGCTTCACTTAATGATTCAGAATATTGTGTTCCCAATAATCCTGATGCACCTATTAAAAGAACAACCTGATCCTTTAGATCAAATAAATTTTTAGAATTCACTGCAAAATAATATTTCTAGATGAATATATCTATTCAGTATCAATTTTAGTTAAAGAGATTTTATAATGATGTCCTTTGTAATTGAAAAAACAAGGATATCTTTCATCATCTGCAATTCTCAATAAATTAAATTGTTCAGAAATAGGTTTACAGATATCAATTTCACTATCTTTAGAAGTTCGACGTGGGAAATGTGGTTCATCAATTTCTTTTTGAATAATTTTATTGACTGAATCAATATTTTTGATTGCAAAATCCATTAAATCTAATTTAACAGGAAAAATTTGTTCATTGATCTCATCTGCCAATTCATGTCCTTCAAATTCAACAATCTCTTTTTTCCAAATATCGCCAGAATCAACTTTATCAACAGCCTCTAATAATGTAATAGTTATTGAATTTGACCCATTAAGTATTTGCCATTGTATTGGAGACCATCCTTTACCATGAGGTAAATCACTTTCATGAATCACCAAAGTATGTTGAAATCTACTTCTAAGATCAGCTTTGATAATTTCTAAACAAGATATTAAAAATAAAATATTACCATTTTTAACTTCTGAACTACTATTTACAATTGAAATGTTATGATTATTTGAATTAGATACCTTCCATTTTTCTAGAAATGGAATGATTTTGTGTTTATTATCTGTACATAAGATAGTGATGTCCATACAACAGATAATCTCTACTGGAGTATAAATAACGATTATGTTTTTTGAAAAAAGAAGAAAATTTTAGAAAAGATTGAAATAAAAAACAAAATTAATTTGTATATTGAAAATACTTTTTAGAACTTCGGGTGGTTCTGTAGCAAATAAGGAATTAGGAACTGGACATATTTTTAGAACCATTAATTTATCAAAGCAATTTAAAGGACATAAAAAAATTTTTCTAGTTGAAGATTATGGGGGAGTTAAAAAAATTCTTCATGATAATAATATTTTAAATATCAAATTTCTAAAACCTAATTTATCAATAAAAGAAGATTATGAGAAAACATTAAAAATTATGAAAGAAGAAAAAATTGATTTAATAATTATTGATAAAATTTACACATCAAAAATATATATCAAAAAATTAAAAAAAGAGACTTTTACAATATACATAACAGATCTATTTGATTATGAATTCCCTGCAAATATTGTGGTAAATGGATTTATAGGTTTAAAAAATAATATAACATCAAATAAATACAATTCAAAATGTCTAATTGGCCCATCATTTCAAATTTTATCAAATAAGTATGAAAAAAAATTAAAAATTAAAAAAAATAATGACCTTTTAATTACATTTGGTGGTTATGATGCAAATAATATAATTGAAAATCTATGTAGTATATTACCAAACTTCTTAGAAAAATTAAAAATTAAAATCATTTTGGGACCAATAACAAAAAAACCCAACTGTTTAACAAAAATTGAAAATAATTTTAAAAATAAATTAAAAATAATCAGATATACAAATGATCTAAGAAAAGAAATATTTCAATCTAGAGTTGGATTATGTTCAGGTGGAGTTACAACGTATGAATTTGCTAGTTTAAAAGTTCCATTTGGAATAATTTGTCAATATAAACATCAAAGAATTACTGCATTAGAATGGGAAAAAATTGGTTGTGGAATTAACTTAGGTGAAAATGATAAAGAATTAAGGGGAAAAATTGAAATATTTTTAAAAAATATTTTAGAACATAAAATGGATTTTAAAATGAATAAAATTTTGATTAAGGGTAATGGTGCCAAAAAAGTAAAAAATGAAATTTTAAAATCATTTAAAGAAGAAAAGAATAAAAAAAATCGTTAAAGACCAGAAAATTTATTTTTTAAAGAATAATTTTTCCACCAATTTTTATTATTCAAATACCAGGATATTGTTGAAGAAAGACCTGAATCAAATTTGATTTTGGGTTTAAATCCAACATCTTTTGATAAAAAT
>Ga0315334_10001533_pt1 | contig 14277 bp, 13 predicted proteins | sample M150034915metaG_FD_205555 | JGI IMG/M metagenome (GOLD analysis project Ga0315334, IMG submission 205555) | Ammonia-oxidizing marine archaeal communities from Monterey Bay, California, United States - M1 500m 34915 | ecosystem: Environmental > Aquatic > Marine > Intertidal zone | place: USA... | reverse complement strand
TGAGTCAAATTTAAGTATGGCAATTCAGTTCTTTAATGGGCCACTCGTCTATGGAAAGCTACGAGACGAAAAAAATAGTTTCCGAAAAATGATCGAAGCGGGGAAAAATGATACGGAAATTATCTCTCAGTTGTACCAGCGTGCCGTTTGTAGATTACCAAGTGAAACCGAATTACAGGCTAGTTTGGGCCATTTGGCTTCTAAGGAAAATCGTGTCGAGGCGTTGGAGGATATTTGTTGGGCAATTTTGAACACGAATGAATTCTTATTCCAACATTAAAGCGAGTTAAGTAATTAGTGATAGCGATTTGGACAGCTACTTTATTGGTTAACGTAGAGCGAATTGAAAATTATGGATAAATCTGAAATACAGTTAGTCGTCTACCTTCTTCTGGGGACAATGTGCTTTAATTTGCAGGCCGAGGAAGTCAGTTTTAAAAGTGCGATTGCGCCTATTTTGATCGATAATTGTCTTGCCTGCCATGGGGCTAAGAAAGCCGAAGGTGGTTATCGTGTGGATACTTATGAACGTTTTCAGGCAGCGGGTGACTCGGAAGCAGACGCTATTACGGCAGGCAGTCCAGCTGAGAGCGAAGCGTTACAGCGAATTATTGCGGAGGATGATTGTTTTCGAATGCCGTTAGAAGGCGATCCGTTGTCCGAGGAACAAATCGAATTAATTACCCAGTGGATCAAAGAAGGCGCAAAGTATGACGCTGACAATCCGCAGGCAGTGCTCGCCAGTATCGTGCCCGCACCTACTTATCCGGATCCGCCAGAGACTTATCCACGCAGCGTACCCGTCACAGCTGTTGCATTTAATCCAGTGGGAAATCAACTAATAGCCGGTGGTTATTATGAGCTTACGATTTGGAGCGTAGAAGATGGTTCGCTTATCAATCGCATCAAGAATATGGCACAACGTACATTTGCGATTCGTTTTAGCAACGATGGCAAGACGATCGTCGCTGGGGGCGGATCGCCAGGACGAATCGGGGAAGCCCGTTTATTTGACGCCGAAACGGGCGAACTACAACAGGTGTTGGGAACAACCTCGGATGTTGTTTTAGACGTCCAGTTGAATCCCAACGGAGATAAGTTAGCAGTTGCTGGTGCGGATGGCGCGATACAGATTTTTAATCTGGCCGACGGTAAATCAGTACGTACGATCACCAGCCATTCAGATTGGGTTATGGCTGTCGCCTGGAATGCAGACGGAACTCAAATTGCATCGGCAAGCCGAGATAAAACTGCCAAGGTGTTTGACGTGGAAACGGGAGAATTATTGGTGACTTACGGTGGACACTCAGAACCGGTCCAAGGTGTTGCCTTTCATCCCAATAACGAACTTGTCTATAGCAGCGGTAAAGACAATAAAATCCACTGGTGGCAGAAGACGGACGGCAAAAAGAGCGGCGAGTTAGCGCTCGGGGGCGAGGTCTTCAAGTTACAGCAATCGAGAGCATTTATTTTTGCAGCGTCGGCTGATAAATCGGTGAGACAACTAGACGCGGCATCCCAAAAGGAAGTGCGAAAATATGCAGGGCATGGCGACTGGGCGTTATCATCCGCTTATCACTCTGACACCAAGCGAGTAGCCAGTGGTGGGTTTAATGGTGACATTCAAATTTGGAATGCCGAGGATGGTAAAAGCGTGATTAGTTTCGTGGCCGCGCCTGGTGTCAGCAAGAAAGAGTAATCGCTGATAAGTATCATGGATCTTATTTGGGATGGCTCACGGCAAGCGACTTGGACGTTAATACTGGCTCATGGCGCGGGCGCCTCGCGGCATTCCGAGTACATGCAATACTTTGCTCAGCAGTTAGCACATCAGGGCATTCAAGTAGGTCGGTTTAATTTTCCGTATATGAACAAAGCGATTGAAACGGAGCGGCGGCGACCGCCGGATCGAGCCCCTAAACTATTGGATGCGTGGCAAGAAATAATCGAACGCGTTCGCGAGCGTATGTCTGCGCAGGACAGCGACCAACGGTTGGCAATTGGCGGCAAATCAATGGGCGGTCGAATGGCTTCGATGTCCACGCATCACGATGGCGTCGACGCTTTGGTTTGTTTGGGCTATCCGTTTCACCCACCGGCGAAGAAGGACAAGTTACGGATTGAGCATTTGTCGGATATCAAAGTTCCCACGATGATCTTACAAGGCGAACGGGATACCTTTGGAACTCGAGAAGAAGTCCGGGGATATCATTTGCCAGAAGAAATTAAAATGCGTTGGCTAAACGATGGGGATCATAGCTTCAAACCACGCCAGCGATCTGGGGTTACGCAAACAGAGAATTGGGATACGGCAATTGAGTCGATTAGCGGTTTTTTGAGTGGTTTGTGATGTGTTGTCGTGGAATTATTTGGACGACATTTCATCCAAATACCCTTCCGCGGTCCAGCCTCGTTCTAAGTTGTAGGCGGCGATCATTGTTTGCAGTGTTTGCGTGTCGAGCCTTGCCTCAGGATCATCTTGTAACGCTGAATTGAGCATCCGTTGTGGCAAAGTATCTTCGACGGGTGTCCAACCACAGCGGATGTTGAAATCTTTCTTGGCATCAATGATCCCCCGCGCCATGTTTTGCATTGCGGATTTGTCGAGGTCCCAGCCAGTAATCAGGTTCAGGAGTTCGGCTGTTTCGGCAAAGTAGTCAAGGAATACTCCACGGAGAAATTTACAGAGGATCAGCGAATCCATGATGGCGGCTCGGTCTTCGGTGTCGACAGCAAGTCGCGCGGTCGCGGCAGTACCATTGCGGCGATCGGCGGTATCGGAGAAGTCAATTTCATAGGCGCCGCTGCGATTATGATCTGCGCCGCGGGTGCCCACAGCGAACCCCAACGCCATTGTTTGTAACGCTCGAGGTTCATAGCCCGGTATCTCCAAGCCTTTAACCTGCGGTGCAAAATCGATACTGTGGTGACCAATAACCTTCGCCATTGCGCGGCTGCCTAGGCGAAGTAGCTTACCGAGTCCTGCACCGGTACCGATTAGCTGGATGGCCTTGAGTAGTGCCGCACCGTCGCCGAAGCGTAGCCATGGCTCATCGAGGAAGCCGCGTTCCACACATTCCATTGCAAAGGCGATGGTTCCGCCCGTACTGATCGTGTCGATGCCCAATTCGTCACAGCGCTGAGAGGCTTGTAGTACCGCCTCCGGATCTTGCACGTCACACAACGGTCCGAGGGCGTAGATGTTCTCATATTCAATTCGTACGTTACGATTCGATGTGCCGGAGTTGATGGAATAAAGGTGAGTACATCCGATCGTACAGGCCGCACAACTAGAACGAGTTTTGTTGCGTGTGGCTCCCAGAGCCTCCGGTGAAAATTGTTCACTATTGGCGAAGGAGCCACGTTGGAAATTTCGCGTCGGCAGACAATTCAAACGGTTAAAGACAAGCAGATTGGCGGCGGTACCGAGCTCACGGTATTTTTCAGTCGCAGGGCCAAATGAGAGTTTGGATAGTTGCTTCGCCCGCTCTACTAACCCGTCGGTATCTGCCCATTGGGTACGTTGGTTACCGGTAACGACGACAGCTTTCACGTTTTTGGCTCCCAGCACGGCGCCGCTGCCGCCGCGTCCGGCATGGCGTCCGCTGTGTGAAATCGTTGCATAGGCTATTTGTTGCTCTCCGGCAGGACCAATCACTGCAAAATGGTGTTCCCCGCTGAATTGTTCCCTGAGGCTGGCCTCGGTATCTTCGGCAGAGAGTCCCCAAAGATGATCGGCGGGAAGTTTGTGTGTTTGTTGATCATCGATTACTAGGATGCAAGGTGTTTCCGCTTTGCCTGTGATCAGAATGGCATCGTTGCCGCTTCTTTTTCCAGCCAACGCAAAGGAGCTACTGGCTAGGGAGTCGTTGAGGCGACCGGTTAAAGGACTACGACTGACAACGGCAAATTTAGCGCTGGTGGTTAATGGACTTCCTACTAAAGGGCTAAACGCGAATACCAACGAAGATTCAGCACTCAACGGGTCGTGTCGCCATGCGTCATGCTTGAGCAGCAAATGAGTGCCGAGTGCTGAGCCGCCAGGGAAGCGACGAAACATTGATTCTGTTATCGAAGATTGGCTGCTGGTGCCTGTCGTTGCATCGATGGTTGTATAGACGCCATGATATCCAAAGCTACTCACGTCATCCTCCCGCGTCGGTTGAGAGAATCAAAATATGGTCGCCGTTAACAACTTGAGTATCCAAAGACCTTACAAATTGGTCTCCGTTGAGATTAATAATTGTTTCGCGAGACAATTCGTCTCCAGTTAAACATTGTTCGCCGAACGCAGTGTGCCGTCCCGCAATTTCTGTTAGCACGTCGGAGAGCGATGTCGGAGAGTTGGCAAATGAAAGTGAATCCGAACTGACGCCCGTCTTTTGTCGGGGTACGCCGAAATACTCGATCGTAACAAACATTTGTTGCGAATCCGCTGAAAATTAATTTAGTATCGCTTGCACTTGCTGGTGCGACACATGAGAATAAAGACCATATGCTATCGTACGCGGAAAATAGAATATTCACAATCAACGATGGCCTGTTCGTTCACACAAGCTATAAATAAACGATTTTTAAAGTAGGATTCCCATGGTTAAATTGTCTCATAAAATGGTCTTCGGACCGGTGTGCTTCCTTTTTGCTGTTACCTCGATGTCAATCTTGGTTGCGGAGGGCCCAAAAATTTCGGATCCTTCCAAAGTCGATTCAGATTATGCGTTGCAAGGCGAATATTCGGGAAACTATGAGGAGGATGGCAATCCTGTCAAAGCGGGCGCTCAAGTGATCGCTAGTGGAAATGGAAAATTTCGTATTGCCTTTTATCATGGCGGTTTGCCAGGCGATGGGTTTAAAAATGATAAGTCGACGATTGCACGAGCTGAGGGTGAATTAAAGGATGGTCAAGTGCGTTTCGAGCACAAAGAGCTTGGTACAGCCGTTCTTAATAACGGAAAGCTAGAGTTTTATGATTTGACAGGTAAAGGTGGACCGGTGCTCGCGAAAGTAAACCGCAAGAGTGCAACTCTAGGAAAGAAGCCCCCAGCGGGTGCCGTGGTTTTGTTCAATGGTAAAGACGTCGATGCTTGGAAAAATGGGAAAAAAACTCCGGATGGCTTATTGATGACGGGCCAGACAAGCAAGGCACGTTTTCAAGATCATTATGTGCATGTCGAATTTCGTATACCGTATCAACCGTTAGATCGAGGTCAAGCGCGAGGCAATGCGGGTATTTATGTTCAAGGGCGATATGAAGTTCAGATGCTCGATTCATTTGGACTTGTTGGCAAAATGAACGAATGTGGTGGAGTATATTCTGTTTCCGATACCCCAATTAATATGTGCTTTCCGCCGCTGGTTTGGCAAACGTATGATATCTATTACACCGCTGCTCGCTATGATAATGCGGGTAAATTAATGACCAATCCATGGATGACAGTTTATCATAATGGAGTGAAAATCCATGACAAACTTGAATTGCCGGGTGATCGAAATACAACCGCCGCCCCGCTGGCGGCTGGCCCGGAAGCGGGGCCTGTATATTTACAGGATCATGGGTGTCCAGTGCGATTTAGGAATGTATGGGTCGTGGAAAGTGCACAGCAATAACCGCGGCAGCAGATTTCACTCTTGCTGATAGCCATCTTGATCGATAACTTCAAAGACATATCCGTTGGGATCTTGAAAGAAGAATCGTTCGAACGGAGTGTCTCGCAGGGGATCGATGAGTGTAGCGCCGTGGTCGACAAGCCTTTGCTTGAGGTCAGGGAATTCGCTGCCTGGTTGGAAGATGGCGAAGTGTCTGCCAAACTCCGCTTCAAATGGAGATGGTTTAAATCCTTCTACCAACAATAAGTGCAGTTGTTGATTTTCGGTAATATTGAGCCAGTCTGCGTTGCGATTGATGTTGTTAGGCTGCGAAATAGGTGTCCAGCCTAACGTGTTTTGGAAAAACAGACTGCTCGTCTCAACATCATCAGTAGCAAGTGTGAGGTGGGCAAATGTCATTTGGTGAATCCTTTGTGGTTGACGTGTCTTCTATCATAGGCGGGTTTGCCTATACAATACAGTTGGAACAAAAAATGTTGCTGCGATGCAAAGCGGAAGTGGCTCGAAGATCAATAAAATCAGGCTTTGAAATGTTGGATTAGAAATGGGAACGAGAATGGGAATAAGATCACTTGGATTACTACTGGCGATCAGTTTATTGGGCTTAGCGATTGGATGTGGAGCAAATCCAGAGCCTGATTCGTCGCCACAGGTAAAAAAGAAAAAAGTGATCCCCGGCGTGAATGCGCCTTTAACAGGCACTGCCAAAGCACGTCCGAAACGAGAGAACCCTAAGCCAAGCTTGGATCTAGAGGTTGAACCGCCGTTACAACAAACGGTTCGCCCGGCTACTGCAATTCACCCAGAAGTCAAGCGGCTATTGGAAATGTTCAAACAGTCCCAAGATGATACCCCGACGTTGGTTGTCTGGATCGTCGATCGTACCAAGAGCGCAGCAAATATGGTGGACGCAGTAAAAATGCAGGCGCAGTATTTTTACGATGGCTTGGTTATCGAGGCAGAACAACAAGCTACAGTGAATTCTGTAGAAGTGGTTGAGCAAACACAATTATTGACATCGGTTTATTCCTTTGGTGAATCAACACAACGGCATTTAGAGGCGTCCGGTGATTTCAAGGCGGTGACCGAAGCGTTTACGCAAATTGCTATTGATTCCTCTGGGGTGGAAAATGCATTTGCCGCTGTACGACAGGCGACAGACGACGTATTGGACTTGCGCCGTAAGCAAGGATACGAAGTCTTTTTAGTTGTTGTGACTGATGAAGCGGGCGATGATCAGGATCAGGCGGAGTCGTTACGAAGTGATTTAGCAAAGTACGCGATACCTGTGTATGTGGTCGGTGTCCACGCCCCGTTTGGCAAACGTGCGATTTTGCCAGACCACGTTGAGGCAGGTGTGAATGGGGTCGCTGGTCGAATATTTATCAATCAAGGCCCAGAAACACGCGATACAGAGCAATTATTAATGGAATATCCAGCCGCTTCGATGATCACGGAAACGGTTGATAGTGGGTTCGGCCCTTTTGCGTGGGAATATATTTGTCGAGTTAGTGGTGGCTCTTTCTTAGCGCTACGAGCGCCAGGTTACACCTCGTCGATGTTGAACCGACCGGGTAGCCGCCCGGTGGCGCTGATTGGTTCATATAATCGCTCGTCGTTGCAAAAATACGCTCCAGATTATATTAGCCAAGCTGAGTATGAAGCAAAGATTCAAGAGAACAAAGCGTTAGCTGCTTTGATCCAAGTGTCCAAGCTGGAACCGATTAAAGTGTTGAGTAATCCCAAGCGAGATTTTATGAAACGTGACGAGGCGTCGTTCAGCCGTGAATTGAGTCAGGCACAATTGGGAGCCGCGCAACTAGAGCCGGCACTGCTGCAAGCTTATGAAATATTGCGACTTGGTGAATCTGACCGCAGTAAATTGACGAACTTACGTTGGCAAGCTGGGTATGACTTGGCAATGGGACGATTGCTAGCAGCTCGTTCTCGTATTGAAGGTTACAACGCGATGTTGGCATTAATGAAACGAGGTAAGACCTTTAAAAACGAGACGAGTACGTCTTGGGTGTTAGTACCATCGACAGATACAGAAGTGGGAAGTGTGATCAAAAAGATTGGAGACCGCGCGGTACAGTATTTAGAGCGTGTGAAGACCGAGCATCCAGGGACTCCGTGGGCACGAATGGCTGAAATGGAATTACAAGTCCCCGTAGGCTGGCAATGGCAAGAGCAATAGCGATGACAAATTATTACCCGCTGTAGCCGAATCAGTTTGCTTGCTGATATCGCGGTGTCCGCAGCCCACAATTGTGGAAAAATGGAAGTTTCCTCAGCTGAGCAGTCATTCACGGTTGATATTGTCAACGATGGTCATGACAATGGCGTTTAGTTTTGGTTCGGCGAGTTGTGCGATATCAATCACACCTTCGGCAGTGGTTTCAACCAATGCATCCGGCTTGGCGACATTAGTAACCGCGGACAACGCCAAGACTCGCATCCCCAAGGCATGAGCGACTAACACTTCTGGAACAGTCGACATCCCGACCACGTCACCGCCAATTTTCCGGACCATTCGATATTCGCTACGAGTTTCATAATTTGGCCCCGTGAGTGCGACGTAGCATCCTTGTTGTAAATAGAAGCCTTCGCGACGGCCAGTTTCCATAGCGGCTTCGATTAGCTGTGGGTCATAGATCGGTGATTTAATATTGTTGCGAGTTTGAGTTAACGCAGCGAGCTGCGGGTTTACTCGGAAAGTGAGATTGATGTGGTTATTCATGACGAGAATATCGCCACCGGACAGATTTGTATTTACACCTCCACTGGCATTGGAGATGATTAGGATGTCGGCTCCTAACTTTCGCATGACATGTACAGGCAAGACAGCATCATTGATTGGGTGACCTTCATATAAATGAAATCGTCCTTGCATGGCGATCAGCGGAACGCCTTTGATTGTGCCTGATACGAGTTGTCCTTTATGGTCGGGCGCAGAGGAGTGTGGAAAATGCGGTATGTCGGCGTAGGAGATGGCGACTGGATTTTCGATACGATCGGCGAATTGCCCTAAGCCGGTACCTAGAATAAGTGCAACACGAGGTGTTTGTTTGAGGTGTTGCTGCACGTGAGCATACGCTTCTTGAATTCGCCGAGAATCTAACATGCTGCTGTTCATGATGTTCATGCCACTCGTTTTGAACTTTGCTTAAGCTTGCTCTAAGGCTAGCACGCCTTTAACTAGAGTAGTCAACCGTGGTTCGGCTTCGTTGGCGACGGCGATTATTTCCTCGACGTTAGCAGGCTTCAATGCGTCCGCTAGGCACATATCGGTAATCACCGAGAAGCCGACACAACGCATACCACAGTGCACAGCGACTAGGACTTCGGGAACGGTTGACATTCCGACGACGTCAGCGCCGATGGTTCGTAAGAAGCGATATTCCGCGCGAGTTTCTAAGTTAGGGCCGGCGACTGCCACAAACACGCCGCGGTGTGCCACGATATCCGCATTGCGTGCGACGGAGAGGGCGCGGTCGACTAGGGCTAGTTCATAGGGTTCACACATATCTGGGAAGCGTGGTCCGAGTCGATCATCGTTGACTCCAATCAGTGGATTGTCACCCATTAAATTGAGTTGATCTTCAATAATCATGATATCACCACAGCGATATGTTGGATTCATACCGCCACAGGCATTGGACACGACAAGCAGTTCAGCGCCCATTGCTTGCATCACTCGCACGGGCAAAGTGATCAACTTAAGTGGATAGCCTTCATACATATGCATGCGACCCTCCATTGCCATGACGGGTAGTCCATCGAGAGTGCCACAGATTAACCGACCGGCATGACTGACAGCGGTGGATTGAGGAAAGTGTGGGATGTCAGCGTAATCTAAGGTTGCTTCGACTTCGATTTCTTCTACTAAGCTGCCAAGTCCTGTGCCGAGGATAATTCCAACATGGGGGGTTTTATTCCATTGGTCGCGGATGGCCTGGGCCGCTTCTGCTATTTTGTCAAACAAATCCAACATGGGTCATTCACTATTATAATGTGATAGGGGTACCTAATTATTAAGTAGCTTAGTGTACATCAAACCACGCATGAACACGAATGACCTTAGAGTGAAGGGCTAAAACACCTGCTAGCCGGATTTCCCCCTAGCGGAAAACGGTAGTTCAATCCAAAATACATGAACAATTCCACGTTAAAGGTCGATTTGATAAGAGTAAGGACTGCAGTGGAATAAAACAAACACGTCTTCTTATTTGATCAGTTTCAAAATGATAGAAACATATATTTTGATTCCGGGCCGCACCAGTAAACAAGGTGTGGGAATCAGTGAAGGCAAGTTTGGCGAAACATATCAAAGCGAAATTACCTGTTTGCAGGTGGCGAGCGAAGATATGATTTCCTGTGGGTTAACCGATGGCGATTGGGTGCGGCTGGAAAGTGAATTTGGCCAAATCGAGGTTGCTGTTAAAACAGCGCGTAAAGATGAACTTCCATCTGGATTGCTGTTTATTCCCTATGGCGATTTATCGAGTCGGCTAATGGGTGGGGAAACTCACGGCACTGGGATGCCGACAAGTAAAGGATTTGATGTAACCATGCAGCCAATAGCTACACCAAGCTAACTGCTAGTCATTTTTTGTAGGTCAAGGTTCTACAGCAAAAAAACTGGAGGCGTTAAGCTCTCCCGTCGTTTAAGTTACTAACGTGCGCACCAAAATGTGAGACCATTTGTGTCTGGCAGGGTTTTGGAAGTACTTAAAACGAGCATTGAATCGCACGCAGCAGTGGAGGGTGCCATCGATGGCTACTGTTACTCCTGATGCGTCGTCGGAAAATGAACTGAAGGTCGTCACTGACGCAACCTGCACTTTTTGTGGGTGTGTTTGTGATGATATCGACCTTACCGTCGATGGAAATCAGATAGTAAAAGCGAAACGTGCTTGTGTCTTGGGCAAAGCATGGTTCTTGAATCACACAGCGGATGATCGTCCGTCCTGCCTGATCCGCGGTAAACCAGCTTCTGTCGAAGCGGGTATCGAGCGGTCAGCAGAGTTGTTGGTTTCAGCACGCTATCCGTTGATCTATGGCCTGAGCGATACGACTTCGGAATCGCAACGAACAGCTGTGGGAATTGCCGATTGGGTTGGCGCGAATATTGACACAACCAGTTCTGTATGTCATGGCCCGACAGGCATGGCCTTGCAAGGTGTCGGTGAGGTTACCGCTTCGTTGGGAGAAGTACGCAATCGAGGGGATATGATTATTTTTTGGGGCGCAAATCCCGCTGAAAGTCATCCGCGACACTTTACCCGATATAGCCTGACGCCCAAAGGAATGTTTCTACCGAATGGTCGTAAAGATCGCACTTGTGTGGTGGTTGATGTTCGTAAAACGAAATCCGCCAATGCCGCTGATATCTTTATTCCAGTAAAACCGCGCAGCGATTTTGAAGCACTGTGGGCCTTACGCGCATTGGCCAATGACGTGGAGTTAGATCCGAATCAAGTACTACACGACACCGGTATTGAACTATCGGTGTGGCAGGACTTAATGACACGTATGAAAGCGGCTAAGTTCGGTGCGATTTTCTTTGGCATGGGGTTGACGATGACTCGAGGCAAACATGCTAACGCTGAAGCACTGTTGGCGCTGGCGCGGGATATGAACAAGCACACGCGGTTTATTTGCAAGCCAAACCGCGGACATGGTAATGTCACCGGTGCCGATAATGTGATGGCTTGGCGGACCGGTTATCCGTTTGGAGTCAATTTTATGCGAGGGTATCCGCGGTTTAACCCAGGTGAATATACCGCTTCGGATATTCTCGCTCGAAAAGAAACCGATGCCGCAATGATTATCGCCGCGGATCCCATGGCTAATTTTAGCCAGCCAGCACGAGATCATCTTGAATCGATTCCCTATATTGCGTTTGACCCCAAAGAAACACCGACAACCCGCGCGGCTGAAGTTGCGTTTACAGTGGGCACCTATGGCATCAACGAACCAGGGACCGTGTACCGCATGGACGATGTTCCGATCTCGTTACGACCGGCACTTGAATGCCATCATCCCAGCGATCTCGAAATTCTCAAAGGTATCGAGAAACTGGTGCAAAAACTAAACATGGAGAATGCAGTGGCACAGTCTGAGGACACGAGTTTGCGGCCTAATCGAGACAAATTAGGTTCTAACGAATAGGATCTTTTGAAAGCCAGCGTCGGAGCAGACCGATTTGGCCGGCATGGAGCATTTCATGGTGAACACAAAACAACAGACAACCCAGCTTCGTTGGATAAGCAGCGTAAGGATCGTCCACAGGATCGTTGAGTTGGCTCAGGGGATATTCAGCCAGTTCCAACATGGATTGGTTATAGATTGCATGAAACACATTCAAAATATTGTCAACCGAAGGATAAAACTCTGGATCGCTAGAGACGGCAGTTCCGCGCGAAAACTTCTTGCGGAACGACGACGACATCAGGCTGCTGTCGTCCAAGCTGCGGCCTCGTTGACGGAACAACAACAAACCGTACTGGGCCATAGCCAAATGACCGACCTGCCAAGCAACGTGGGTTGGCATCGGATTGGCCTGATCCACCTGATTCGCCTGATGAAACCAATGATCATGGTCGATATCTTCAAGCAATGTCAAAGTGTACGCTCGAGCGGCTGTGATTTGATCAATGGCCATTTGAAGTTTGATTGTATCTGACATTATTTAAAATCCTCAACGGTTTGCTTTTAGTATCAAACTGTAACACACCGTAACAAATATTAATAAGTAGTAACGAAAAACAAGATTAGTGAAAACGGCATGTCCCAACCTTATTTTAAAATCGCCGGTGGTTATGTTTACGATCCATTAAATGGAGTAGATGGTCAAGTACAGGATATCTGGGTTCAAGATGGGCGAGTTGTTCCTGCTCCGGCTGCTGGCATTGGTGCGGATCGCACGCTAGATGCGGCCGGTTATGTGGTGATGCCCGGTGGTGTTGATATGCATTGTCATATTGCTGGGCCCAAGGTCAATATGGGCCGCAAGATGCGTCCGGAAGAGAAACGTCAAGGAGAAGTTATCCCGCGTACGTTGACCACACACAGTGGGACACTGGGTAGTGTACCGAGTACCTTTGCCACGGGATTCAAATACATTGGATTGGGATATACCTCAGCGTTTGATGCGGCTGTCCCGCCATTGGCAGCACGTCATGCCCACGAAGAGTTTGCGGATACGCCCGCTATCGATAAAGGGTTTTATGTCCTCATGGGCAATAATCACTTCATGATGAAGTCGATTTCAGAAGAAAATCCGCGGCAACTAAAAGCATTTATTGCGTGGTTACTTGGTGCCACAAAAGCATACGCACCTAAATTAGTGAATCCTGGTGGTGTAGAAGTATGGAAGCATCATCCTGCGGGAAACGTCGACACCATTGATCAAATAGTCGACCACTATGAAGTCACGCCGCGGCAAATCATCAGCGAAGTTGCTCGCGCGACAAATGAACTCGGCTTACCTCATCCGCTGCACATCCATTGTAATAACCTCGGTATGCCCGGGAACTGGAACACCACGCTCAATACAATGGATGCTCTAAATGGCTTTAAAGGGCATTTGACTCATATTCAATTTCATAGCTATGGTGGTGGCGAAGGTTCGGAAGAGTCTTTTTGTTCGAAGACAACCGAGCTTGCAGACTATATTAATACCCATGACAATTTGACCGTGGATGTGGGGCAAGTCATGTTTGGTGAAACGACTAGCATGACGGGTGACGGACCGCTGGGCTATTTTTTACATAATGTTTACGGCGGAAAATGGCTGAGCGTTGATACGGAAATGGAATCAGGATGTGGTATTGCACCGATTAAATATCGCAATAAGAGCCTTGTGCATGCGTTGCAATGGGCGATTGGCTTGGAATGGTATTTGCTCGTAGAAGATCCATGGCGTGTGGTGATGAGTACGGATCACCCTAATGGTGGATCGTTCATGGCCTATCCACAGATCATCCGCTTGTTAATGGACAGCACGTATCGCAATGATGTTTTGAGAAGCGTTCATCCGGATGTCATGAGTCGTTGTGTGTTGGGGGATATTGATCGAGAGTATACGTTAAATGAAATCTGTATTATCACGCGGGCTGGCCCAGCGAAGATTTTGGGTCTAAAGCACAAAGGCCATTTAGGCGTTGGTGCAGACGCGGATATTACGATTTACTCGCCCCACGAAAACAAAGAAGCGATGTTTGAAATGCCACGCTACGTCATCAAATCAGGAGAAATATTGATTGATGAATGCGAATTAAAACAACAAACGTTTGGCAAGACCTTTCACGTCGCACCCGCTTACGATGTTGAAGTGGAAGCGGATATCGCCGATTGGTTTGAACAATATTACACCGTCCAGTTTCGTAACTACCCGATATCGGACGATTATTTGCACGATTCAGAATTAGTTGACTGCAACGAGAAGGAGTCTTAAGTAAAGAAGTCGTTTTCGAGATGGCTGGAATGTTGCTCATAGACAAGCCGTGTTATTAATCCGAATTCTGTAACATCTCAATGATGTGTGGTTCGGCAGTTAAACCGGCTTGTTGCAAAGCTGCGAAATAGTCGTCCGCTTGGTTGAGATTCGCCAGACTTGCCAGTTGCGGGTCGGATTTTTTAAGGAGGTCCGTGGACACCGGATTT
>Ga0315334_10001532_pt1 | contig 14279 bp, 13 predicted proteins | sample M150034915metaG_FD_205555 | JGI IMG/M metagenome (GOLD analysis project Ga0315334, IMG submission 205555) | Ammonia-oxidizing marine archaeal communities from Monterey Bay, California, United States - M1 500m 34915 | ecosystem: Environmental > Aquatic > Marine > Intertidal zone | place: USA... | reverse complement strand
GTATGGGAGGCTCTAAGTTCAGTGCATTTGGTTTTCACAATCGGGATAACGTGTCATACGATATTGCCGATATTGCATGGACACAAAGTGGCGGTGGATTGAATTTCTTACTTGTCCCTAGCAGCTATCCCATTTTTGTAAAGGGTCATGTGAATGGCAGCTATTACGGAACCAATTTTAATGAAGCAATTTCGGAAACGGATACAGTAAAACGGTTCAGCTCGATTGGCGGTTTTGACCTCGGGTTTGATTTTACCTATTTCCTTCAAAATGAAAGTGAATTGAATTATGGAATAAATCTTAACGGATTTCAAACAAACTATGAAACATACAACGAGGCAAAACAAAAAATTGAAGATGCAAATTTCACAACGGAAATAGGTGTTTATTTGAGCTATCGTTTTATTTCCACAAGATGGGTGGTGCAGCCCAGCTTCCGAGCTCAAATTTACGCTTCACTTGCCACAATTTCTCCGGAGCCAAGACTTGGCATTAAATTCAATGCAAATGAAAAGCTAAGACTAAAAGCATCAGGAGGCAGGTATTCCCAAAATTTCACATCAACATCTTCCGATCAGGATGTCGTAAATTTGTTCAACGGTCTTTTATCTGCCCCAACAAATGTTCAGTCCACATTTGTTACTTTATATCAAAATGAAAAAAAACCTCAAAATGGACTGCAAACCGCCTGGCATGTGATAGGTGGACTTGAATATGATCTGACAAAGAAAATTTCGATCAACCTCGAAGGTTATTACAAATACTTCTCCCAGCTGAGCAATATCAATCAGAATAAGCTTTATCCTGATGTGATTCCATACAGTAACGAGCAACCAGATGAATTGACAAAGGATTTTATTCTGGAAAATGGAGAGTCTTATGGTGCGGATCTTCTTGTGAAATATTCTGGCAATCGTATGTTTCTCTGGGGGGTTTATTCGTATGGTCATTCAATTAGATGGGATGGTGACACGATTTACAATCCTATATTCGATAGAAGGCACAATGTAAATCTGGTTGGAACTTATTTGTTTGGTAAAAAGAAAAATATTGAGTTAAGTATGCGCTGGAATTTAGGTTCTGGGCTGCCATTTACACCAACAGCAGGGTTTTATGAAAATGAGAGCTTTCCTGGTGGGGTTACCGACGACCCAACTACTTCGAACGCAAATAACGTAACAACTCTACTTGGAACACTAAACTCGGGAAGACTACCCTATTACCACAGAATGGATATAACAGTCAAGAAGAAATTTATTTTTACGAATGAATCGATATTGGAAATTGTAGGCAGTGTAACAAATGTGTACAATAGAAAAAATATTTTCTATGTGAATAGAGTTACCAACAAAACCATTTATCAATTTCCTGTTCTGCCAAGTTTGGGATTGAGCTATAAATTCTAAGTACAACTAGACTATCAATAAACCCCAATTAACAGACAAAAAAAAACCTGCCATAAGACAGGTTTAATAATAAAAAAAAATATAATAAATGTTAAGCTGACTTAACATTTACTGCATTCATACCTTTTTTACCTTCTGCTAATTCAAACTCCACTGCATCACCATCTTTAATTTCATCAATTAATCCTGATACGTGTACGAAGTACTCTTGGTTCGAATCGTCTTCTGTAATGAAACCAAATCCCTTGGCTTCATTGAAAAATTTTACTGTTCCTTTACTCATTATTTTTTTTATATAATTGCGTAAAACTACAACTATTTATCTTAATAAGATTGATTTTATTGATGTTATTTGTTTTAGTCCAAAAAAATAAACAAAAATAAATATTTAATTAATTGTTTATCAGCTATTTAGACCACTTCAAGAACGCATTCTTCTGGTCACTAGAAGAATTCCCCCTTTTTTCAACCGAATACTCCATATAAAAATTGCGATTTACCTCGGGAAAAGTCAATTTCTTCAATACACCAGATCTATTCACTGTGATTGTTTTCGAATCATTATCGAAATAGCTTAACCATTTATCCAGCTCCATATTACAAGCGATATCGTTAACTGCTATTATTTTGTCTCCCAAAATCGCATCGGCAACCTCAGCAGGCCCACCCGGATATAAACCAGTAACACTAATTGTATTTCCAGCCGATGCTGTTCTCATTCCCAGTCTGCTTTCAGCATAAACAGAAGAAGGTTTGTGTATCAATTCAAGCCCCAGATAATTCAATGAATCAATTAAAATAGACTCATACGATTTGGTCCCATTGATATAATCATCAAAGAAATCCTGAAATGAATGCCCTGCAACTTGCTCAATCGTCTTTTGATAATCCGCTTCAGACACTCCCTTTTCTTTCATCGCAAAATTAAAGTACAAGCGTTTCATGACTTCATCCAGACCATATTTATTTTTTGTAGCCTCTCTGATCCTTATATCTGTCACAAATGCAAGCAAACACCCTTCGGTATAAATTGACACCTTTCTATTTGGCGCTCCAACTTCATAGCCATCCAGCCATGTGTCAAAAGAAGATGCCGCAACAGAATAATTAAACCTGCCATGATTATCAAAATGTTTTTGCAGCTGTTTGTTGAATTCAACAAAATATTGTTCTTCGGAAAATACACCACTTTTTAACAAAAATAGATCACCCTGGTATGTTGTTACCCCTTCGCAAAGGTACCCAAGCCGGGAATAATTCTCTTTTGTAAAGTCATAGGGATACATCTCAACAGGACGAATCGCTTTAACATTCCAGGTATGGTATAACTCATGAGAGCTTACACCGAGTAATTCTTTGTAATTTTCATTAAATACATCATACGAAGGCCCCAGATAAATTACCGTAGACTTCTGATGCTCAACTCCATGGTATGCTTTATAGGGAACAATCTGGAACAAAAAATGATACTCTTCAACAGGGAATTCAGTAAAGCTATTAATTTGGGCTTCTGTGAAGGCCTTAAAGTCTTTGATCAACCGATCCCAATCAGGCTTTACCTCACCATTGAACCATATATGGAATTTTATATTGTTTACGTCAAATTCCTCATGTTGCAAAATACCTGAAGCAATAAGAGGAGAATCCATTAATTCATCAAAGTTCTCTACTTCAAATCCAAGCTTGGTTCTTTCCATTGAGGTGGCAACGCTCCATTTCTCAGGGATATCAAGAACAACTTCAACTTTCGAATTATATGTTTCTTCGGTAAAAACGCAACAATTTACAGGGTTTATGTAAAGTTGATTCGCGTCCAAAAAGCTCGATCCGGCATTAATTTTATTGGCGTAATATGCATATTCAACTGTAATATTGCTGCAATTAGATGTATCAACAACCCATCGATCTATACTGTCCTTTTCCACCGGAAGTGTTTTTTTATCCGGATCATACACAACTAGGCTTTTAACATTTTTAGCGAAATTAGCTAATTCATAACGCCCTGGCCTCCATCGTGGTAATTGAATTTTCGTTTCGGAATTCTCTGTTCTGAATTGAACCGATATTTTAATATACTGTTGCGATGCCTGAGAAGCGCTAAATAAAAATGAGGGCATTGGAAATTTTGTTTTTCACAAAGTTAGAATTACTTCTTTGCGATACAAATAATGTTATCGTGTTCGGGCAAGTCCTCGATTGATACTACTTCAATTAATTTTGACCTTCTCTCCTTTCCTCCGGATAATTTATAAATCCGATAGTTCCCCTGCCCTTTTATAAATTCAAATATCTCACCAGAAGAAGCGTGTTTATTTACTCTTTTAACAGAAACTTCAACTATTATAACAGGTAAATTTTTTCGAATCGTTTGCTGGGCACCTTTAAGAACTTCGAGCTCAAACCCTTCAACATCAATTTTGATCATTTCAGTAAACGTATCGCCAATAGCATCATCCAAAGTTTGCATCTCAACCACGTGTGCATTGGAATTTGTGTCTTTAACAACAATCGATGCTCCACCTCTGTTCACCTGCCAGTTATCGTAAATAGAAACAGTTCCATTTTCGTTACCCAAAGCACAATGACGGGCATCAATACTGACACTATTGTTAATTGCAATATTTTCTTGTAGTAACGCAAATGTATCCGGTTGTGCCTCAAATGCCACAATCTTTGCCTTTGGGAATTTATACGCAGTGAATACAGACATCAAACCAATATTTGCACCAACATCAATAAAACAGCCTCCACCGCTATAGTTATTTTCAATAAAGCTCAATATCCCTTTTTCATATGTTCCAGTTTGAAAAAGGCTCAGCTCGACACCATTATCAATAGACGGATCAATTATTAATTTAAATCCATAAATAGTTTTAATAATATGTTCGCCAACATTTTTAGGATTTGGAAGAAACCAATTGGGTAACAGCACAGATAATTTACGGAATCCTTTCACGTCAATATCTCTAACACAACTAATGAGCTTATGCCGTAAAGGAAATTTTAAATATTTAAGATCTCGTTTTTGCAATTATGTGTATAATTCTTCCTGCAGCTGTGCTATTCTTGAATCCTTTAAATAATCATCGTAGGACATCATTTTGTCAATTGCACCACTGGGTGTAATTTCAATAATCCTATTCGCAACGGTATGAACGAGCTCATGGTCATGTGAGGTAAATAAAATTGTACCATTAAACTCCATCATACCCTGATTCAGAGCAGTAATTGATTCCAGATCAAGGTGATTGGTTGGCTCATCCATTAATAGAAGATTTGCTTTAGCAAACATCATTTTTGAAAGCATGCATCTTACTTTTTCACCTCCTGAAAGAACATTGGCAGTCTTCAATGCCTCTTCCCCAGTAAAGAGCATCCGTCCAAGGAATGTTCTTAAATAAACCGCCTCTTTCTCTTCATCTGTTTGCGAAAATTGTCTTAGCCAGTCAATCAGAGGTAATTTTTCTTTAAAAAAGAAATGATTCTCATTTGGCAGATAGGATGTTGTTATAGTTGTACCAAAAGTAAAATCGCCCTCATCGGCTTGCATTTTACCATTTAATATTTCAAACAGAGAAGTCAGTGCAACAGAACTTTTCGAAATAAAACCGATTTTATCTCCTTTATTAACAATGAAATTTAGGCCTTTAAATAAGACCTTTCCATCCATCGATTTTGAAATATTATTCAAATTTAAAACTTGATTTCCAGCTTGTCTTTCCTGATTAAAAGTAATTCCCGGATATTTTCTGCTCGAGGGTTGAATTTCGGCAATGTCCAGATTAGCTATCATTTTCTTACGGCTAGTAGCCTGTTTCGATTTCGCTGCATTTGCAGAAAACCGTGCAATGAAATCCTGAAGCTCTTTTTTCTTTTCCTCAGCTTTTTTATTCTTATCTGACCTTTGTCTTGCTGCTAATTGTGACGACTGGTACCAGAACGTATAATTGCCTGTAAACAGTTTTATTTTACTAAAATCAATATCACAAACATGCGTACAAACCGTATCCAGGAAGTGCCTGTCGTGTGATACGACAATCACTGTATTCTTAAATTCCAGTAAAAAATCCTCAAGCCACGAAATTGTTTTAAGATCAAGATCGTTGGTCGGCTCATCCAATACCAGCACATCCGGATTACCGAACAGTGATTGAGCCAGCAGAACACGTACTTTCAGATCGTTGGATAACTCTTCCATCTTCAAATAATGCTTTGCTTCATCTATCCCCAAATTGGAGAGTAAGGATGCCGCATCGGTTTCTGCGTTCCACCCTTCCAAATCTGCAAACTCAGCTTCCAACTCGGCCGTTCGCATCCCATCCGCATCTGAAAAATCCGGTTTTGCATATAGTGCGTCCTTTTCAATCATAATTTCATGAAGGCGTGAATGCCCCATAATAACGGTATTAAGCACTGTAAACTGATCAAACTCAAAGTGATCCTGTTTTAAAACAGCAAGACGTTTACCTGATTCAAGGCTCACATTTCCAGCAGTGGCATCCAGATCTCCAGTTATAATTTTCAAGAATGTTGATTTACCCGAACCATTAGCGCCAATGACGCCATAACAGTTGCCATTCACAAATTTTACATTTACATCATCAAAAAGAACCCGCTTTCCAAATTGGAGTGATAAATTATTTACTGTTAACATTTGAATAGAAATTTTGCGCAAAGATAGTTCTTTTCAATAAGAACCATTCAATAGCAGCAAGAAAATGGACGTTTCTTCTTTTCTTAATAACCCATAAAGACTTATAAAATATCTTTTAGAGCTATCGCATCCATTTTAAATTTCTTGAATACATAAGAATGAATAAACCGGAGAACATTAAGTTGGCAACAACTGAAAAAGTCGGAATATTTGCCGGTGATACGTATAAGTACATTGAAATTACGGATAACAAACAATACGTTATGTATAAATGAAAGCCCTTTGCCTGACCTTTCCACATCTTTAAAACACCGAGTAATCCGAGTAACAAGTACGTAATTGTCACAAACGATGCCAGGTAAAAATTATCGTTCACCTCAATTGCCATTTCCTGTCCTTTTGACATCATATCGGCCAACCAATCCGCACCAATATTTTCCATTTCATTAGCTGAATCCGTCATTAGAACCTGCATTTCTTTGATCTGCTCTTCAGAGGAAGGACCCGAAACTAAATTAAAAAATCCTACAAGTAATCCCAGACCGATGGATACAAAGCTAAGAATACATAAAACCGTTAAATATTTTGGTCTTTTTCTGGCTTCATCCATGTCTAATTGAGTGCTATCCTGCTCCATATACTTTATGCTGGTTTTGTAAAAATTTATACAATATGTTTTAAAAAGTCAATACTCTTTTGAATCAAAGGATGCAAAAACTGGTCTTCATTAACAAAAGCAACCTGCTTTCTAAAAGCTGCTCTTAGCTCTTCTATTTTAGGGGAGCTTTTTTCCTTTCTGAATTCCATCGCCTGTGCCGCACTCATAAGCTCGATCCCCTGAATGGAATAACAATTCTCAATAATGCGGTATAATTTTGTTGCTGCATTTGCACCCATGCTCACATGGTCTTCCTGTCCATTACTTGAGTCTATGGAATCCACTGAAGCAGGCGCACACAATTGCTTGTTTTGACTGACAATTGATGCGGCAGTGTACTGCGGGATCATAAAACCAGAGTTCAAGCCTGGCTCTGCGATCAAAAATGCAGGTAAGCCCCTGGTTCCGGAAACCAATTTATAAATTCTTCTCTCCGAAATACTGCCCAATTCTGCCAATGCTATTGCCAGAAAATCCATTGATAATGCCAAGGGTTGTCCGTGAAAATTTCCTGCAGAAACCACATCGTCTTCTTCTACGAAAACAATTGGATTGTCTGTTACAGCATTGATCTCATTTTCCACAATTTGTGCGCAATAATCAATTGCATCCTTTGATGCACCATGCACCTGAGGAATACAACGGAACGAATACGGATCTTGAACATTTTCCTTCTCACGTACGATCATTTCGCTGCCTTGAAGCAGATCACGCATGACCTTTGCGGTATGGATCTGCCCTTTTTGTTTTCGGATAGCATTGACATTCTTTTGAAAAGGATTTAACCTTCCATCGTATGCATCTAATGAAAGTGCTCCAACCAAATTAAATTGATTCCATAGCTTTAAAGCATGAGAAGCGGAATACGAAAAATAAGCACTCATAAATTGAGTCCCGTTCAGTAGCGCTAATCCTTCTTTTGAACGCAAAACAATAGCATCCAAGCCCAGTTCCTTCGCAACAGCAACAGTGTCACGCCTGACACCTTGATAATAGACCTCACCTTCATTTAATAATGGTAACGAAAGATGCGCCAGAGGAGCCAGATCACCCGAAGCGCCGAGACTTCCCTGTTGGTAAACAACCGGAATTATAGTGTTGTTGTAAAAATACAGCAAACGCTCGATCGTTTCAACCTGCGCTCCAGAACCACCGTGCGAAAGACCAATGGCTTTCAATAAAAGCATTCTCTTTACTAAATTCTGTGGAACTTCTTCACCAATACCACAAGCATGAGACTCTACTAAATTGCGTTGTAATTTCTCTAAATCTTCTCTTGATATGGCCGTATTACACAACGACCCGAACCCCGTATTCACACCATAGATCAGTGCGTCATGTGCGTTTACTTTTTCATCCAGATAAACCCTGCATTCGACAATTGCTTTTCGTGCATTTTCACCGAGAATGACCGTAGCCTTTGAATCAATAATCTCTTCCAGCTGAGTCAATGAAATCCATTCATTATTAATAATGTACTCTTTCATTTTATCCTTTCAATTGAATTATTAGGTCATCCATACTGAGCTCTGTCTGCTCTCCTGTTGCCATATTCTTGAGTCGAACTAGCTCCTTATCTATTTCATCCCCCCCCACAAGAGCAATATTTTTAACTCCTCTATCATCGGCATATTTCATTTGTTTTTTCAACTTAACTGTGGATGGATAAAGCTCACACGAAATACCCTCAGCTCGTATCTGTTTTATCAATTTTAAGCAATGTAATCCTTCCTGCTCACCAAAATTAACAAACAGCAGATCCAGCCCATTAGTGACAGTTTCCGGAAATAATTCCAGTTCATTGAGTATGTCGTAGATTCTATCAGCACCAAATGAAATACCCACACCAGACATATTGCTCATCCCGAATAAGCCTGTTAAATCGTCGTACCTTCCGCCGCCACATATACTGCCCATGTTGACACCATTTGCTTTGACCTCGAAAATTGCACCAGTATAGTAATTAAGTCCACGAGCAAGCGTTACATCAAACTCTAATTTCCCTGTTTTTAAACCCAGGTCGTTAACTCGGTTCAAAACAAATTCAAGCTCATTAATTCCCTCAAGACCTATTACACTCGAACTCAAATAAGTTTTCATTTCTTTCAACCTGTTATCCGTATCACCGGTAATATGAAACAAAGGTTCTATATGTTTGAGTGCATCATCCGACAGACCTTTCGCTTTGAGCTCCTCCACTACTCCATCTGCTCCTATTTTGTCTAATTTGTCAATTGCTACGGTGATCTGAACGAGCTTGTCGGTTTCTCCACTTATTTCTGCTATTCCGGATAGAATTTTACGGTTGTTAAGCTTGATGGTGAAATCAGGAATTCTAAGATTCGTTAAAACTTCATCAAATAGTAGCACAAAATCAATTTCATGCAGTAAGGAATCACTTCCCACAACATCGGCATCGCATTGGTAAAACTCCTGATAACGTCCATGTTGGGGACGATCTGCTCTCCATACAGGTTGTATTTGATATCGCTTGAATGGAAACGACAGTTCGTTTTGATGTTGCACAACAAATCTGGCAAATGGAACAGTTAAATCGTATCGAAGTGCCTTTTCGGAAAGCGAATTAGAGAACCGAGCGAGATTTCCATTTTTTAACGAATCTATATCCGCTTTTTTTACTTTTTCACCCGAATTCAAAATTTTAAAGATCAGACGATCTCCTTCTTCACCATATTTACCTAAAAGTGTTGCTGACAACTCAAATGAAGGAGTTTCGATGGGCGAAAAGCCATAAAGTTCAAAAGATTTCCGCATTGTATTAAAAATGAAGTCCCTTTTTGCGACCTCATTTGGAAGAAAATCTCTTGTTCCTTTAGGAACTAATGGTTTTTGCGCCATATTCTTACGTTTTAACAACAAAAATAATAATGTTCCATGATTCGCTACCCTGAATATCAAAAATTAGAGCAACAGAATTTAAAGCTTATCCTTTCCCAACCATCGAAGCACGTTATCGGACCAGATCGCATCTGATTCTTTTTGTGTTATGATTTCTGCTTCAACTGCAAAATCAATTACCCTTCCAGGATAAGAGTTTGCAACACCTTCCATTTCCCCAAGGGGGTAAGGATCATCTAATCCAGCAACAATTTGTTCAGAACCAACGCGTATCTTTAATAATTGCAATGTGTATGAGTCGTGCACTAACGTATCAAAAAACAAGTTCTTATGACCAAGCGAGCCCCTTGGGTCTTGCGCCTCTTCAAATAGATCAGGCCTTCCGTCATAACCTTGTAATCTTCTGCCATAGTTAGCCTGACCAAGCATACAGCCATGTGCAAAACACGTCCTGATGTTCGGAAAGATATTTACATAATCGTTCAACGCATACATATGAAGAGTGTCGGCTGTTTGGGCCATCATCCAGACAAGATGAAACCGCCAATACTCGTCCTTTAATTTCACCATTTTCTGTGCATCATACGGATGTATTTCAATTGCCAGTCCATATTCATTGGCAAGCTCAAAAATTGGCGTGTTGTGATCGTCCGCAACGGAGCACCAATCCCCATCACTGTCAATATAATGTGTTGGCAAACACAGAACGTTCATTTTTAACTCGTTAACGCATCGATCCATTTCCCTTAGTGCATCATCAATATAAACAGGTTGAACTACAAAACCAGATGTGAATTTATCGGGTCTTCTTTGCTGAACGCTCGCATTAAAATCGTTCTGCCACTGAATAGCACCTTTAGCATCGTTCCTTTCCCACCCATTGCAGTATATCTGTGATAAATTAAGCATCACTCCATGGTCAATACCATATTTATCCATCCAAAGCAATTTTTGCTCAAAGAAAAAACTGGAATCTGTAATGGGACGTGACCATTTTCCCTGTCGCATGAATTTTTTGTCCTTATCGATCCAAAATAATTCTTTGTCTTTCATAAACTTAGGAACCTCATCGGGTTCTGGTAGAATATGTCCGTGACCGTTTATTTTGATTTTTCCCATCCGGATAAGATAATAAGTAAAATGGTATTAACTGCAATCAAAAATAGATAAAAGAGTCAAAATATTGATCTCGCCAAGGAAATTATAAAAAGTAATGTGAAATGGTTGCTTATCGGAAGGCAGCTCAGGAAAAAAGAGAATCAACAAACTCTACTCTGTCGAAGGCTTGCAGATCTTCTATACGCTCTCCTACTCCAATATATTTAACCGGTATTTTCATCTGATCCGAGATACCGATAACCACACCCCCTTTGGCAGTTCCATCCAATTTTGTGATCGCAAGGGCATTTATATCTGTAGTTGCAGCAAATTGTTTGGCCTGCTCATAAGCATTCTGCCCTGTAGAACCATCCAGAACAAGTAAAATCTCATGAGGTGCTTCTGGAATGACTTTATCCATAACACGCTTGATCTTACTCAATTCATTCATCAAATTCACCTTGTTGTGTAAACGGCCTGCAGTATCTATTATTACTACATCTGCATTTTGTGATTTCGCAGATTGCAATGTATCAAAAGCTACCGAAGCGGGATCTGCACCCATTCCTTGCTGAACAATTGGTACACCAACCCGATCGGCCCAAATTACCAGCTGATCTACGGCAGCAGCCCTGAACGTATCAGAAGCTCCCAGAACTACTTTTTTTCCAGACTGTTTAAACTGATAGGCAAGCTTGCCAATTGTTGTGGTTTTGCCAACTCCGTTTACCCCCACCACCATTATTACATGAGGGCCATCTGAATGAGAAGGGATTTCAAAACCAGCATTACCCGTTGCATTATTTTCTTGAAGCAGTGTTGTAATCTCTTCTTTCAATATAGAATTCAATTCACCCACCCCGATTACTTTATCCCTGGAAACTCGCTGCTCAATTTTATCAATAATCTTTAAGGTGGTTTCGACACCAACATCAGAGGTTATTAATAACTCCTCCAAATTATCCAGAACAGCATCATCAACTTTAGATTTACCGACAATAGTACGTGTCAGCTTATTAAAAAAACTCTGTTTTGTTTTTTCCAACCCCTTGTCAAGAGTTTCTTTTTTATCCTTTGAAAAAAAATTAAATAGTGCCATAAATAAAAAAAGAAAGCTCCTACCTTAGGCAGAAGCTCCATCAATTAATTCATTCTATAAACGATATTAGTTCTTACCGAACCAATCATTAACATTTTTATTGTGAACGATCTCTTCTTTGAAAGAGTATGAACCAGTCTTTTCAGACTTAACCATCTTGATCACTTTGGTATGCTCTTTTCCACCACCTTTCTGTAGGGACGCAACTACTTTCTTTGCCATGTCGTAACTTATTTAATTTCTTTATGAACCGTATAGCGTTTCAAAATCGGGTTAAACTTTTTAATCTCCATTCTGTCAGGAGTATTTTTTCTGTTCTTCGTGGTTATATAACGTGAAGTTCCTGCCACTCCAGATTTCTTATGCTCTGTGCATTCCAAAATAACCTGCACTCTATTTCCTTTTTTCGCCATTTTCTTTCTAATTATATGCTACTCGTGAAAGTAGAAAACGAATTATTTTAAATATCCTTTCGCACGTGCTTCTTTTATACACGCATAAATACCCTTCTTATTGATCGTTCTAAGTGCCGAGGTTGAAACCTTTAGAGTTATGAATTCATTCTCTTCCGGAATGAAAAACTTCTTGGTAACCAAATTTGGATAGAACTTACGTTTTGTTCTGCGTTTTGAGTGAGAAACATTATTCCCAACCATCACAGATTTACCTGTTATTTGACAAACTCTTGACATTTTATTTTATTTAATACAAACACTAAAACGGGTGCAAAGAAACCAATTATTTCATTAAATCACAAGAACATTTAACTTTTTTCCATTTTTATATTATGTAATTCGCAGCGCAAAAGATTCAATACAGTAAGCACAGCAATTTGAATATTTCGTCCTCGATTATCACCGAAATGGAACATCTTTGCTTTTACACCTTCTTTTGCTGCTATTGCGACCCAAAACATACCTACTGGCTTGTCCAACGTCCCACCATCTGGACCTGCAACACCAGAAGTAGCAAGGCAATAGTCAACATTTAGAGCAGATCTCCCATTTACGGCCATTTGAATCACAACCTGCTCGCTTACCGCTCCAAATACATTCATATCATCTTCATTCACCCCAAGAACATTTGCCTTTACCTCATTTGAATAACTCACAATGCTGCCCTTGAAATAATTTGAAGACCCTGCCACACTAACAATTTCTTTTGCAATTGCACCACCAGTGCAACTTTCTGCAGTGCCAACACTTAATGATCTACTTGTCAGAATAGAGCCAATTACTTTACTCAGGCTATCCACACCATCACCAAATACGTGTTGTGGCAATCGTTCAGAGATACAATCGATGAATTCCTGTATTTTAATTTTATCAGAGTCAGAGGAAGTCCCTGTCAACCTTAAGCGAACTATTCCGGGTGATGGCAGGTATGCCAAGCCAATACCATTTTCAAATAAATTCAGTTCCAGATCCTTAATTCTATCCGAAAGAAACGATTCTCCTATGCCTTGAAGATGAATGGTCTTATGGTATAACGAGCCAATTCCAAATCGATCTTCTAACATCCCAAAGCCTGATTCTATAAGGATATCTTTCATTTCATAAGGAACACCGGGCAAGCTAATGACAACCTTCTGCTCAACATCAAACCACATTCCCGGAGCAGTTCCAACATTATTTTTCATCACCTTAGCCCCCTTTGGCAGAGCAGCCTGTTGTACATTCACCTCAAGCATTTCGCTTGTTCTTCGTTCAAAAAATTGAGTAACATGCTCCAATACTTCCTTATTTATTTCGAGTTTTTTTCCGAAATATTCAGCCAGCGTATGTTTGGTGATATCGTCTTTTGTTGGCCCAAGACCACCGGTAATTATGACAACATCTACTCTGGACAATGCACTATCAAGGGAGGCCTTAATTATTTCATTTTGATCTTTGATCACAGTACAAAAATCAACACTTGCTCCACGCAGTGTTAGCTGCTCGCCAATCCATGCTGCATTCGTATTGATCGTCTGCCCAATCAATAATTCGTCACCTATAGAGATTAACTCAACCCGCATCCAGATTTATTTTATATTTCGCTATGGACTCAATATGTCCAGTATGTGGAAACTGATCTACAAAAGACAGTTTTTTAAGTTCATAGCCAGCTTTAATTAATGTATCTGTATCCCTTGCTTGTGTCGATGGATTGCACGATATATACACAATATTCTCAGCTCCCAATTCAATTACTTTGATAAGTGATTTTGGTGCGATTCCAGCTCTTGGTGGATCCAAAATAATCGTTTTTATTTTTCCTTTATACTGAGGATGCTCGCGCAAAAACTTACCGACATCCGCTGCATAAAATTCGATATTCTTGATTCCATTTCGTGCTGCATTTCGTTTTGCATCTGCTATAGCTTCATCTACGATATCAACACCAATTATTTGAACGTCACCATTTCTGGATGTCATTATCTGACCTATTGTTCCTGTTCCGCAAAATAAGTCCATTACAACATCGTTTGATGTTAGGTTTTCTTCAAATACATAATCCAGAGCT
>Ga0315334_10001531_pt1 | contig 14283 bp, 7 predicted proteins | sample M150034915metaG_FD_205555 | JGI IMG/M metagenome (GOLD analysis project Ga0315334, IMG submission 205555) | Ammonia-oxidizing marine archaeal communities from Monterey Bay, California, United States - M1 500m 34915 | ecosystem: Environmental > Aquatic > Marine > Intertidal zone | place: USA... | reverse complement strand
TGTACTGAGAACACCTGCATCTCCCATCCGTCGGGCTGGCCGTCCTCGTCGGTATCGTTGTTGAGAGGATTAGTAGCACCCTGCCAGGGTCGTGGTATGTTCAGAACCTCGCTACCATCGAACAGCCCGTCGTCATCGCTGTCGGCATTGTTGGCGTGGGTGATGTACTGGTCGAGGCCGTCAATGACCTCCTCGCCGTCTGCGAGGCCATCGAGGTCGGTGTCGTGAGACGAGGCGTTGGTGAAATATACCGAACCGTTCCAAGTAAAGCCGTCCACAGCCTCCGTGAAGTCCTCGAGTCCGTCACTGTCGGTGTCACGATCAGATGCGTTCGTGTGGAAATCGTAATACTCAGCGGCATCCGACAGTCCGTCACTGTCGGTGTCGATAGATCCGGGATCGCTTCGGACAGTGACGTCAGTGATTCCCTGATCTACGATTCTGATAGTCCAACCAATGACCTCGATTCCGTCAATGAGCCCGTCACCGTCAGTGTCGGCAACTAATGGATCGGTGGAACGGCCATCAACGTAGCCATCGCCGTCTCTATCTCTTGCGTTGTACTCGTCTAAATTAGTGAAGCGTTCGTGCTCCTCTACGACCATAGCAAGGTCCTGCAGGCGACTAGTCACCTCTTGGCCAATCTCTACATTAATCGAGTAAATCCAACCCGCTGTAAGCGACTTGATGGGGATGTTTACGTATTGGCTGGACTGAACCGTTCGCACCCAGAGTACAGTGCTGTTGACCTGAACATAGTCGCCCACTTCGACCGATATGGCGTGCACCGTGGTGATGCCGATCATTTCGGAATACCTGACTCCTCCGTCACCATCTGCGTCATAACCGTCGAAATCAGGATCCTCGTCAGCGTTGCTGCCGTCATTGGGGTGAATCCCATTCAATTGCTCCCAACCGTCGGGCATGCCATCATTATCAGTATCTGCGTCAAGGGGACTCGTGAAGTTCTCCGGGCCCCATGAGTAAGCGACTTCATACTCTTCGACGTTGTTCAGGTTGTCTCCATCTCTGTCCCCATATGCATCTGTTGCGTTGGCGGGATTCAGGAATCGTTCACCCGAGGAATCTATTGCATAGCAGTACTCGAAACCGTCGGGCATGCCGTCTCCGTCAGTGTCCCAGTCTCCTGGCCCATTGAGGCGTCCGTCACCGTCCATATCCTCTTCGAACCATGTCCTATCGCCATGCCCACTCATGTGCTCTGTGTACGGTGCCTGCAGGGACAGAGTACCGAACACTGGCACTCCGCAGTGTACCCCAAGCTGAATCTGTCCGAAGGCAATCTCGTAGCGGTCAGCAATCAAATCACCGTCACTGTCCTCCTTGAGAGGATCGGTGTCGTATCTCTCCTCGACGTAGTTTCTCAGACTATCGGGCTCGGGCTGCTCCAGATCCAATAAGGCGTCGCATGAATGACCGAACTGGCTTCCCATTGCTTCCCACTCGCTAGACCCTATATCGTTCTCAATCTGCCCCTTGACTTCGGGAGTTAGAAGGTAGCAGTCCCAGTTACCATCTAGGGGATTGAGGAGAGTTATCTCGCCGGAGGGGGTCTCGACGACGAAAGTGTACTCCGACTCCCAGCGGTCGTTTAGCCCATCGCCATCGGTGTCTCTGATGTTCGGGTTGGTCCCGAGCTCCATCTCCTGTGTGTTGGTCAATCCGTCTCTGTCTGGGTCGCCAAAGGGGCCATTGTCCGGATTAGGGAAGGTCTCGTTCTGCTCGCCGGTCTCGTCCTCGTTGTCAGGTGCGTTGTTCTGAACCTCACTGTCATCGGGTTCGCCATTGTCGAGTGGATCTAGTCCATTGGCTATCTCCCATCCGTCATCGAGCCCGTCGTCATCAGTGTCAGTGACCCTCCAGTCGGTACCGTACAGGGTCTGCTCCATCCTGTCGGTCAGACCATCGCCATCGTAGTCATTTCCACCAAGCATGGGTTCATCGGTGGCATCGATATCTCCGCTAGCCTCTTCGAAGCCTCCTGACTCCGTGGTCGAGAGTCCGGCGCCGATAATCGTGTAGAAGCCAGCCAAACACAGCGTTGCAGTGATTGCTAGGACTGCGTATTGGTTGTGATTCAGAGCCATGGAACACACCCGGCCCCAAGGGGGCCGAACGACTGAAATTGGGCACCAATATAATGTTTCACGGCTACTGAGCAGTCGAAGTCAGGCGGCTATCTCTCTTGAAGAGAGTAAATCGAGCGTTACTCTACCTCCCTCGTAACTGATTGAGGCGCGGCCATTTCTGCCATAAGCACGCTCCCAGCAGCCGAGCAGTACCCCACTTGCAATGGCTGGATGGAATGCCGTGCAGAAACCAAGACTCACTCCTCCATAGTCGTCTATCTGTTTCATCGATTCAATTCCCCCAAGTCCATGGTAAGACAGGTGTCGACGGGCGATGCTGGCCCAGTCGGAGGGCTCACGCACCAGAACGTGGTGGCCCTCTGCGACGAACCTCTCTCTGGCCGAATCCGCTGCAGCCGTCCACCATGCAGAACGCTTCTCATCAAGCCCATCCCAAGTGTAGTCCTCGTCCCTGCCCTCATGGATGCCGCCTAGGTAGGGGAGGCAATATTCCTCGAAGCGCAGTATCAAGTCACGGTGTAGGAACATCTTGCGCTCCCCCATTATCGACCATTGACCGAGGGAGTCGTTCCGCAGGTCCAACCACATCTCATCGCTCGACTCGGACATCATACCAGCACCGAGACCTTGGTCCTTCCAAGCCGGGCTGAGAGATTTGGGGGTAGGGATTTGTACGTCATCCTGAGTCAGGGTGATGACCAGCCCCTCACCTGCACTCTCGGACCAGAGGAAACGGTGACGTTTACTCGTAGCCCCCTCCCAAGCTGCGGTTATGAGTCCTGAGCAGATGGGGCCCGATGCGGGTTGTTCGACCACTATCCTAGTCTCATCACCGTCCTCAAGAAGTCTGAACTTACCGAGGCCACTCGTCTCCCAACGTAGGATGGTTCGCGACCAGGAAGCGGGGTCGCGTCCAGAAGGTGCATCCCAACCTCCAGACCCCATCATGTACTCCTCATGCTCCACAGCGGCGTGTGCGAGGCGGCGACCGAGGCTCTGTCCCGTCCTTTGCTCGAGCCCCTGAAACCACGACTCAAACCAACCCCCACCCACTCGCCAGGCAATCTCGTTGTAGTCTCGAGATAAGTCCCTGTAGGTGCCATCATCGAAAGCCTTCCAGCGTTCCTTCACAACCTCCTCCAAAGATGACGGGGTAGAGAGAAAATTCCTGATGGATTCCATGAACCCCATAAATCAGTCACCTAGGAACGCCTCGATACGATCGAGTGCCTCGGCGAGGACCTCGACGGGCGGCAGGCAAACCATCCTGAAGTGACCACTGCCGTACTCAGGGGAGAAACCAGAGCCATGAACTAGCAGCACGTGATGCTGATGCAGTAGGTCGAGCACGAATGACTTGTCGTTGGCGGCTATCCCGGGGTCTGTGATTCTGACGAACAGGTAGAACGCGCCACCGGGGGCCTCGCACTCAAGCCCATCTATTGATGCGATTCTTTTCAAGCAGTAGTCCATCCTCCTTCTGATTCTTTCACAATGGCCTTCGAGCCACCCCTGGTCGTCGACGAGGCCGGCTAGGAAGCCATGCTGAGCCGGAGTTGAGGCGCACAATCTGCTGCGGAGCAAGCGCTCGACGCCGTCACGCACGGCAACTAGGGTTCCGCTTGGATCATGCCAGGCCATGTAACCGACCCTCCATCCGGGTGCGAAGTAGACCTTTGAGACCCCATTCAGGGTGATTACCGGGGTGCTTTTGGAGCGTGAGGCTACCGAGCACTGTTGACCAGTGAAGTCTAGGCCGTCATAGATTTCATCTGCGACAATGGTGCATTTGGGCCAGTCGTTGGCTATGGCGATGAAAGAGTCGATCTCTTCGGGCTTGGCGACGTTGCCGGTTGGATTGTTTGGATTTATCAGCACTAGCAGCCTGACTGTATCATCCATCTTTGAGCGGATGTCCTCAAGATCGATTCGCCAGCCGTCTTCGGGATCCAGTCGATACTCCACCGTATTGCCCCCGTACATCTGGGGGTAAGCCATGTAGGGAGGATAGTGGGGGCCGGGTACAAGAACCGTGTCGCCCTCCTCTAGGAAAGCAGCGAAGATGACTTGCAACGCCTCTGTGACGCCGTGGGTCACATAGACATCATCAGGCGAGCAGTTCCATCCTTTGGCAGATTCGGCGAATGCTATGGCGCTACGCAACTCAGGTATACCGTAGGAAGGACCGTAGCCGTTGTCCTGCCTGTCTAAGGCCGCCTTGAAAGCGGTAACCATGTGTTCTGGTGTCGGCAGGCCCTCGTAGGCCAACGGGTCTCCGATGTTGAGGCGTATGATTTCGTGACCCTGAGCCTCGAGCTCGACAGCGGGAATCACGACATCACGGATAGCGTACTCAATCGCAGCGGCGCGGGTTGAGACGTCGACCTGTTCGACCACACTCATGCGTGATGTGTTTCCGCCATCAAATCGACGGATTGCAGATTGCTCAGATACCTAGTAGAGAGCGAGCCGCGTCGAGTGCGGCCGGAATCCCGTCGGGATTGGAGCCTCCTCCTTGGGCGATGGTCGGCCTGCCGCCCCCTCCTCCGCCGATGTGGCCTGATATGGCATTGAGTATCTCGACTGCGTTATGACGCTCGGCTGCAATGCTGTCCTCGGTCGAAGCGACGACGAGGGTGCCGCCTCCCTCACGGCTTCCGAGAACGGCTAGGGTAGGCATGGAAGCGTCGCGAGTCAGCTCGCCCAACATCGTCATCATCTGCTTGGAGTCTCCCTCTGACTCCATCACCACGTAGCGGACACCGTCCTTTTCGACCGCAGAATCCCCACTACCTCCGGTCCGTAGTCTAACGATCTCGGCCTCCAGTGACTCAATCCTCTTCTGCTGCGATTTCCACTCCTCAAAGAAGCGGGAGACGGTTCGCGGCAGGTCGTCGGGATGCACTCCGAGAATCTCGGAAGATTCGCTCAGGATGTGCTCCTGACGCCGTGCGTGCTCGCGTGCCGTCTCACCTGCCACAATCTGCAGACGCTCTACCCCGTCTTGTACCTGACTCGACCTGATGATGCGTAACTCCCCTACTTCGCCGGCTTCGTCGTGGTGCGTGCCGCCACAGGCCTGAGTATCGTAGTCGCCTATCTTGATGATTCGTATCTGGCTGTGCTTGGGAGGGCCTCCCTGGTAGATGTCGAAGCCAAAAGTGGTGTCGGCCTCGGCCCTGTCCATAACCAGTTTCTCTATTCCAGGATTCGATTCGATGACCTCGTTGGCCCTGTCTTCGATGCTGTCCAACTGCTCCCTCGTCAATCTAGAGTGATGGGTGATGTCGAGTCTTGCATAGCGAGCTCCCTTGTTCGATCCCGCCTGCCAGATGTGAGTTCCTAGCACCTCTCTAGCCGAACCCCCGACGATGTGTACCGCCGTATGGTGATCCATCAGCTGCTTCCTCCGACCCCAGTCTACTACGCCGCTGGCAGGGCCGCTCACCAGCGGTGCGTCGGTCAGGTGGACTATGACGCCACCTTCGACCCTAGTGTCGAATACATTTACCGACGAGCCGTTCTGCGACAGAATGCCTTGGTCGCCGAGTTGCCCACCACCCTCGGGGTAGAACAGGGAGCGATCGAGGATGACGACGTGCGTGGGCTCGCCGCCGACTTCGGAGGAGAGTTTTATCGAGTCTGCAGCCCCATCGGCGAGTGGGCTGCAGTGTAGCACTTCTGCGGCGAACTCCGTCGCACTGGTGTCTTCGTAATAGTCTGGAGAGGTCGCCGGCATAGAGTCCACATCGACTATGCTCTGTCTCGCTCTAGTCTTGGCGGCGGCCTTGGTCATCTGGGCGTTTCGGGCCGCCATGTCTGCTGCGAAACCGACCCTGACAGACAGTTGATTCCAACCGAGTCCATATGCAATCGACACCGTCATCTCCGGATTCAGCCCCCTCTCCTCGGCGAGTCGAAACAGGGTCTCGTCGGGTACCTCGGTTGCGTCCGTCGGGAGTGTCTTCAGCGCCGTGCGCACGGCGGCCTCGCCCTTCCTCAGCATCTCGTAGTATCGGGCCTCCTCAAGTTCGAGGATTCTCAGAATCCCCTCTCTCGACTGGTCGAAGGAAGATATATCCAGATGGGTGTCTAGGTGGTGCGCTCCGAGTTCGGCGAGGCTGACAGATGCACCGATACTGTCCTTCATCCTGCAAGCACGGCGAGCCAGCATCCTAGCGAGGTAGCCCGCCTTGGCGTTGCTTGGAACCAAACCATCACCGAGCATGTTGCAGAGAGCATGCATGTGATCGGGTATTGCATAGATAGAAGACAGCGGCTCAGTCACTCGCTTTAACTGGTCTACCGTGAGCTCGATGCCTGTTTCAGAGAGCCTTTCTGCGAGTTTCTCGTACAGCGCCTGAACGTCGGTCCCGACATCTATGTTCAAGATTCCCGCAAGCCGTGAGAGCTCGCTGAGCAGAGCGTCCATGTCAACTCCCAAGCCCAATGAGGATACCATCGAGTCGAAGTCACTGAGTTGCTTCAGCCAAGCCACAGATTCGGGGTAGATTGCCTCGTAGATAGTCGGAGTTCCCGCTGCGGCCCAGCAGAACCTCTCGAGCCCGTAACCGGTGTCGATAATCTGCAGGTCCATCTCCTTGTAACGCAGACCCTTGATCTCAACGTCACCGTCGTCCGACTCCTCAAGACTCATGAACACCAGAGTGGCCAGTTCGAGCCCCCCTACGATTACCTCGAGGGCGGGGCCGGCGTTACCGCCACCTGACCAAGGATTCTCGACGTACGTCAAGTCCTCGGGCCTGATGCCGAATGAATCGACAAGCATCTCGTCGCAGTAGCGCACGCACTGGTCTATCCAGTAAACGACGTCACCGTCTTTGGGACGGTTGAAGGCGTGGTGGGCCATCATCTCGAAAGTGGACAAATGTCGTCCGGAACGACCTACTGCGGCCACATCAGTCAGCCTAATGCAGGGCTGACTGATACCGAGCGGGTTGGCCGGAGGCGGAACCTGCCCACTCGTCACATGGGGCTGGAAGTCAGCTATGCTGGCTATGGTCAGGTGGATATCATCACGCCACCTAGCAATAATCGGGTAAGGCTCCACACGAGTGTGGCCGCGCTTTTCGAAGAAGTCGAGGAAGGCTTCCCTCATTGCATCCTTGAGGGGCTTTCCTCGCATTGGGAAGCCCCCTATCGTAGGGTTGCCAATGAAGGTGTAAGGGTCCTCTGTCGAATCGCCACAAGTGGTGCGACTGGCATCTCTCGTCCAGAAGCGCGCACCGGTGACCCGGCAGATCTTGCAGACATGTCCCGACTCCTCCCAGAAGGGTATGTGAATCTCTCCGAACGCCACGCTATTGCACCTTGCCTGCGTTCCGTCCATCGAACGGGTGGTCTTGAAGGCGATTGTGCGAGGACGGCCCGTTGCGTTGAAAGCAAAGGCGCAGCAGGCTTGGTCATGGCAGCCGAGTGGAGAGATTTTCTCGAACCATCAGGCCCGGGCAGGATGCGTATCTCGAAGCACGGCAGCATGCTCACCGATGCCATCCTGATAGCCGATGAGCAGCATATGGCAGAGCACTCAGACGACCGTTCTCCCACTCAGCTCGTCAACACTGCCTGCCTTCCTGGAATCGTCGGTGAGGCTTGGGCGATGGCCGACTGGCACTTCGGCTACGGCTTCCCGATAGGAGGGGTCGTGGCGACTGATGTGAATGCGGGCGAGCAGGGTGGGGCGATATCCCCTGGAGGAGTCGGGTTTGACATCAACTGCGGAGTCAGGCTGTGCTCTACTGAGATGACTCTGGACGATGTCGACCCCAAGGCACTGGTCGCAAGCCTCGCTCGCTCGGTTCCTGCCGGGGCGAGCCGTAAGGGGGGAGTCAACCTGAATGCCAGCGAGATTGAATCTGTCCTCTCGGATGGCGCGGGCGCTGCGATAGACCTTGGATGGGGAGAATCGCGCGATCTAGCGGCCATTGAGTCAAACGGTAGGCTAGAGAGTTCTGAGAGAAATGTCGGTGAGCGCGCGCTCAAGCGCGGCTCGACAGCGCTTGGTACCCTCGGCTCGGGCAACCACTTCCTCGAATTACAGGTAGTCGACAGGATAGTCGATCAGTACGCCGCCTCAGCCTTTGGCCTCCGACAGGGGCAGGTGACAGCCATGATTCACACCGGTTCCAGAGGGCTCGGGCACCAAGTTTGCACCGAGCACGTTGCTGCGATTGAGTCCAAGTACAGTAGGGACGGTGATGCTTGGCACTCGCCGGAGTGGGGAATCAGGCTCGCAGATCGCCAGCTCGCAGCAGCCCCTATACACAGCCGCGAGGGAGCGGCCTACCTAGATGCGATGAGCGCTGCGGGCAACTACGCCTTCGCTAACCGCTCGGCTCTGACACAGAGGCTGCGCGAGGCACTGCGCGCGCAACACGGGCGAGATGGCGAGCTGGATGTCGTCTACGACGTGAGTCACAACATCGCCAAGATTGAGGAGCACCGTGTGCACGGCTCCTCCTGCACCTGCTGCGTGCACCGTAAGGGCGCCACCAGAGCACTCGGAGGAGACCATCCAGAACTGGCGGCCGCATTTTCAGGAGTTGGGCAGCCGGTTCTGGTCCCCGGCGACATGGGGACTGCCTCGTGGGTGCTTGCTGGACCAACCTCTGGAGGCAATGATGCCTTCTCGTCTTCCTGCCACGGGGCTGGTCGCAGACTCTCACGCACCGCTGCACGCAAGAGTGTCGACTCCGACGCCCTGATAGAGATGCTCGAGGCACGTGGCATCCATGTCAGAGTCAAGACTCCGAATGTCATCTCAGAAGAGGCGCCTGAGGCCTACAAGGACGTCGACGAGGTCATCCGACTGACTGGCGAAGCTGGGCTGGCTAGACCTGTGGCTAGATTGCGACCGATAGCGGTAATCAAGGGCTAATCTTCCTTGTCACGATAGTGGATCTCAATTACGTCGCCGTCTTGCATAACATAATTCTGGTACTCATCGTTCAACTCACCGTTGACATACATCACCACCTCGCTATCCTCATCGACGACGCTATTGAGTATCTGGTTCTCGTTGAAGGTCTCGCCCCAGATCTCAAAGAAGGCACCAACTGGGGCGTCCATCGTGGAAGGAGTTTCGACGTGCAGTTTTCCGGTCGCATCATGGGTGTGTATTCCCCTCATCCCATCACACGAAGCATCGTCAATGCCGATATTAGCAGCTATATTGACTTCAGAGCCATCGAGAAAAATCTTGATAGTTGGATGGTAGTGAGCGACAATAGGATTGCTGCTGTGCTCACTCCCTAGGCAGACATCCACTATCTCCCAGTCATCATCGACCAGCGTGGATGGTGACAATAGTACCACTGCGACAAAAGCGGCGGTCATTAGTCCGGCACCCAGCAGTAGAACCGACTCCATCTTCACAGTATCCGGACATACGCATTCGTCTTGAACCATGAGGCTGTGCACCCCCCTATGCCGATGGCAGGCGAAGTTCCCGAGTATTGGGGTGCGGCCAAGGCGGACCTGTCTGCTGCCGATTCGACCCTAGCAAAGGTCATCGCGCGGAACGAGGAGGCTATCCTCTACTCAAAGGGGGACCTGTTCCTCAATCTTGTCTCGGCCATCGTAGGCCAGCAGATATCGACTGCCGCAGCACGGACAATCTGGGGCAGGTTTGAGGGTCTCGTCGGCAAAGTGAATCCTAAGTCAGTGCTGTCACGCAGTCAGGAGGAGTTGCGCGGATGCGGGCTGTCGGGACGCAAGGCTGAGTACATCCTCGGGATAGCCGAGGCGTGGCAGAGTGGGTACGCCGACATCGACTGGGACGAGATGAGCGATGTTGAGGTGATGGCTGCTCTCATTAAACTCAGAGGAGTGGGGACTTGGACAGTGGAGATGATTCTGATCTTCACACTGCTCAGGCCCGATGTTTTCCCGGTGGGCGACATAGGAGTGGTGCGTGCGGTCGAACGACTGTACTCCGAAGGTGAACGAATGAGCAACGATGAGCTGATTGCCAAGTCGCAGGACTGGAGACCCTGGAGGACGGTAGCGACATGGTACCTGTGGCGCAGTATCGACCCGGAGTAGGTCAGTACTGACTACATGCAGTATCCACGTTTCGGTTGATCGGGTATCGACGGGGCTGCTCCAGTCTGCACACCATCGGCCTCTTCCATTATGATCGTGAGCAGCGTGTTGACGAGGGTCTTGAGCTCCTCGACCTCCTCTCTGAGGTCATCGAAAGTCCCAGCCTCACTGTCATCAGGCACCGCGCATCCCGTCCCGAGGAATCGCTTCCTCAAACGGGCGAGCGCTGTCCTGTGGCCTATAAACACGGGAGGTGGCAAACTAGGGGTAGGGGTGGTTGGAAGGGTGGATTCTGTAAACCGTCACTCTACTTCCTCTTCCGTCTCTACTTCCTCTTCCGGTTCCTCTTCCTCAGACTTCCAAGAGTCGTCCTCGTAGTAGTCCTCCTCTTCTTCGTCCTCATAGTAGTAGTCGTCACTATCGCGCCCTCGTACCATAGCCATCGCTATACCGAGTACTACGACGACCAGGACACCGCCGATGATGAGCATGTCGGATCCGCCTCCACTCTCTTCCTCTGAAGGTGGTGGCTGAACATTAATCCCAGTTATCGCCCGATAGGGATTATTGAAGTCCTGATCGACAATGAGGTAAAGGTTGGGCTGTCCTGGCTGCCATGACTCCCACTGGAACTCCGCATATATGCTCGAGCTCTCGACAGGAATAGTCAGAGTGACATCTCCCTCCTTCAGAGTGGAGAAAGAAGGAATCCAAGATTCGCCATCTAATTCATAGAGTCCGACCACAATCTCGCCCTCTCTCTTACCTGGATTCTCCCAGAAGGTCTCAATGGTGAGGATGTCACCTTGTACCGGGGTGACAGTCGGATTGATTACAGCGCGGGTGAACTGTCCAAGGAATTCCATTATCCTAAGAGAAACTTGTCTTGGAGCCGATTCGCTTCCGGGGCCAATAATCTCATTCCCGGACTTATCTATCGACGTGATCCAGAACCAAATGTAGTAAGTAATCATATTTCCATTTTCATCAACCGACTCAAGATCCATTCCGTTTACTGGCATCATGTCCAATGTGGATTGGTAAACATCGTTGGTATCTCCATCAGTTATCATCATCAATTCCCCTGAGTCCTCAGTTCCAGGTATCGCTAAATTGTTCCTCACAAGCACCCAAGAGACCTGCAATGGGCCATCGTTCATCCCAATCTCATCGACCATGGTGACCGTGACCAGCACTTGGGCGAGCATGTCTGAGTCTAACAGAGTTAGAGATGAATCTGGGTACTCTAGGATGTCGAAGAAGACCTGGGGGGCCTTGCTGTCGACAATGACTGACATATCGCTATTTGAAACCGAAGAACCCAGACCGGGGACATTGTGGACGCTGGTAGTAACCTCCATCTCAGGATTCAGTGGAACTCTAGCAGGAAGGATCAATGATCCTGTGAAGGTTCCATCAGGGCTGACAGTTACGACAGTATCAACCTCCTGAGTGCCGTAGATTACCTCTAACTCTACTTCGAGGTCTGAAGGAATATCGGTCGCGAGTATTTGAGAACCATAGTAGTAAATTGACCCACTAATCTGGAACTCATCGCCCTGCTGCAGGTAGAGGTAGTTGCCCGATGTATTGACGATTGGGGGAGTTAAATCCTCAAGTGAGGACGGTACAGCCGTGAACTTGTTGTCGAGTTCCCAAGATAGTTCCCCAATGTTGTTCTGATAAGCCACTGTTACCAAATCATCCTCGATGCTGACACTAGGTTTGCAGCTGTTTTGGCCTTCCTCCCAAGGATAGTCCCATGAAAGTTCAAACATGAGACTCAATTGTGTTGTGGATGAAGTGAGCTTAGAAGATTGGGCGCTCAATGGAGTGACTAGACTGTCCCCCGCCGACCAGAGTGTTCCTCTTGAAGGATCGTAGGAGAACTCGCCCAAGTTGGATGGGTTATCGCCGCACAGCATGACAGTGATATTGTCCAGAGTATTGATGCCGTTCATTTCTTCAACTTGCATCGAAAATGTGTGCGTGTGCCCGGCGAGGAGGTAACCGATTTCATGATTCAAATCGAATCCTTCAGAAATTATGTTTGTTGGTTCATCGGTCGCCACAATCACAGTTGCCAAAGCATTCGCAACACCTGGCCCACCTCCAGTGCCCCCGTCTTGGTAAGTCCATCCTGCGAAATCAGTACCATCAAGGTACATGTGAACGGGGCTATTGAAAGACTGTGATGAGACATCAATTCCCATGAAATTAATCTGCTGCTGACCGGTCATTCCAACCGTCAGTGGATGGTGCTGGCTAAGGTACTCTTCTTCATCGGCGATACCATCCATATTGACATCGTCAACAGATTCCCTCCAGTAACGAAGAGTCAGTAAATCTCCTCTGGCCCTTTCTTCTTCGATTGTTACGAACACCGTGAGTGGCACGGTAGGATCCCAGACCTTACCGTGAGCATTCTGTAGGCCTGTTGGAGTGTTTACCTGTATGGCCCCTGCAACAGGAGGATTGGAGTCGACACGGATGATGATGACGGGCGTGAGTCCCGTCGCATCTTCGGCCCCTACAGTCGAACCAGAAGGACCGACGGAGATCATTAGTGGCGAGAGATACAACTCTGAAAGCTGGTTGGTGTCACTGTTTATGGGAGGTGTAATCAAGCCTCCAAAACTACCTGAGTCCCCGGTGCTTAGGGAGAGTAGGTTGCTTGACATGTTCAAGCCTACTTCGAAATCTCCGAAAGCTGGACGCGTATCCACAGAATCTTGGAATCTCACAGTTCCAGTGATGTTCAGATTATTGCCTTCCTTAGATGCGAACGGATAGAAGTCCGAGTACTGGTTCGAAATGAGGCGACCGAACACATCCCTGATTTCGAAGGTATCGATTTGCAAGTCGTTCTCGACGGCCTTGGATCCAGGTATGAGGCCACTGACTGCTGTGGCGGGCCAAACGGTTTCGTGTTCGAGGTTCATTGCCTTGGAGACCCAGTTAATCGTTTCGACATCGTCCCAATTCCAGTTTATGTTGAATATCCAATGAACAACCACGTCATCGTAACCGTCGTTGTGAGTCAGGATTTCGACATAACTGGATGAGAGATCCAAGGGCGCTACACTGGTCCCGGAATTCTGGTTGAAGACGACCGGATTTCCTTGGCTCCACAACCCGTCTTGGTTGTTGTCGACTGCGAACTCCAGAATCTGTCCATCGGAAGCGACGCCCCTGAGAACGATTTGGGAAATCTGTGAATTGTCGATGTAATGGTGGTGCCTCGTTACGATTTCTATCATGTTCCCATCTGGATAAAGCGTGTTAGGGACTTGGAAATCCCTGTTGGTCAAGAAATAGTCGAAATCTAAGTCGCCAGTGATGGATATGGACCCCTTAGCTGTGGTGACATTGAAAGGTATTCCAATCTGAACAGGTGGTGGGTCAGCCTGAGTGTGAGCATAGTGGTAATCAGCGATTTGAGGGCCTAGGCCAGACACGTTTTCGAATATGGTATACCCCAAAGCCAGTCCTGAGATTGTAACTTGTTGCGAAGTTGTGGATGTTAGTGAGAAATCGATTACTCTCCAATCTCTGTTGGCCCCGGAGTCGGACCAACCCGATCCTAGCGAGTTGATGGCCGTGAGTTGAGTTGAAGACAGAGTGGAAGTGAATAACTCGCTCTCCGAGCCTGTTGAGAAGGCCGTTCCAGCAACGCTAATTGTCACTGGAGAGTCAAACCCATCTGAGTCAGAAGAGACTGATAGGAGTCCAGAATTGACGTATGAGCTCAGAGGAACAATAGAATAAACGGATACTGCCGATGCCCCTACATTCAGCGTTATTGAATCAGAGCCTTGTTCAGAGCCCAAAGACGATTGATCTGCAATGAGTTGCGTCTGCCAAGCATAATGCCCTCTGCCGAGTGTGGAAGGGAAGGACCAGTCCAGGCTCCCATCCTCTGTTGCATCAATCAAAACATCTCTGGCCGGTTCTCCATACAGAGGAGTAATTTCGAGTCTTTTGATGTACCCATTCGTTGGGAGAGAGACCTCTATCGAGAACCCTGTCTGAGGAGTTGTGAAGCCTACCGACCCACCCTTGGGCGCAGAGCCCAGTGAGACTCCGGAAGAGTCGAAAACCTCAATCT
>Ga0315334_10001528_pt1 | contig 14300 bp, 9 predicted proteins | sample M150034915metaG_FD_205555 | JGI IMG/M metagenome (GOLD analysis project Ga0315334, IMG submission 205555) | Ammonia-oxidizing marine archaeal communities from Monterey Bay, California, United States - M1 500m 34915 | ecosystem: Environmental > Aquatic > Marine > Intertidal zone | place: USA... | reverse complement strand
GATGGAGGAACTCGTCCTTTCTTCTTGATCGATGGGATCCTTTGCGGCGCCCCAGGGAATAACATTTCAGCCCGAAGAGCCCGCCACGGGGCGTCCCAGGGGATAGGAGATGCAAGCTGTCTTCTGGCAGGGCGTCCGGGTTTGGGCGTTGTGCTGGAAGGCAGCTTGTATTTCCCATCCCCTACGCCCGGCCGGCGAGTTGTAGCCACTGCTTTCGCGCTCGCGCCCTGCCGAAGTTGGACCCCCTCGGAGGCGCCGGGCTTAGAGTACGACCCAATATGCGATCACCACGAAGTGAAGTACGGCGGCGGCGATCACACAGAGGTGGAAGATCTCGTGGTAGCCGAAGACGTCGGGTGCAGGATCGGGGCGTTGCAGCGCAAAAATCAGCGCGCCGACGATATAGAGCAATCCACCCAGGCCGAGCAGTACTACGGGGAGTGTGCCCAGGATTTCCAGCAGCGGCGGCAGCGAAGGCACGATCAGAGAGCCCACGGCGACGTAGATGGCGGCGGCCAGCCAATCGGGTGCCTGGATCCAGATCAATTTCAGTGCGAGCCCCGCGAGTGCCGCCAGCCAGATCCATGTCAGGGTCGTCGATCCGATAGGCCGAGAGAGAACCAGCATTGGAAAAGGGGTGTAGGTGCCGGCGATCAGGACGAAGATCATCGAGTGATCGAGTCTGCGCATCCAGACCAGCTTCCGTGGAGCCCAGTCGATGCGATGGTAGAGGGCGCTGATCCCCAGAACTCCGCATAGGCCGGTGGAGTAGATGAATATGGCCAGGAACTCCCTACCCGAAGAGGTGGCGAGCAGCAGGGTCGCACAGGCGCCCAGGGAGACGAAGAACGCGTAGAGGTGAAAGACTCCGCGAAGCTGTGGCCGAAGCGCGTCGCGGGCCGTCAGGTCGGGGATATTTGGCTGGTCCACGCGATCACTGTAGTCGATTCCCGCCCTGGCTCGTAGCGGCCCTTCGAGGCGAACTCCATTTCCCGCGACGGGGCTCCTCCTAGGGATTCGACATGACGCCCATACCCGGACGTTGTGCTGGAAGACAGCTTGTATGTCCTACCCCCCCCGTCTTTCGGAGGCTCAGTTCGACCAGTAGATGTACTCGTCGTCGGCGGCTTCGGGAACGCTCCGGTCCTTGTCGAGAGTGACCGCCCTGGAGATCGACGGCAACCAGCTCGACGGCTCCTGCTCGGCGTCGTGCGCGGTCAGGGCCCGTTCGAGCTCGGCCACCTTCTCGGGGTGCTCGGCCGAGAGGTCGCGCCGCTCGGTGGGGTCGGCCCGGAGGTCGAAGAGCCAGCGCCGCCCGGGCGGGTCGCTCAGGTTCAGCTTCCAGCCGTCGACGAGGGCGCTCCGGGAGGCGCCGCTGCGCCAGAACAGCTCGCGATGGGGAACGCCGGCGGCCTCGCCTCGCACGAAGGGGAGCAGGTCGACGCCGTCCACCTTGCGGTCCTCGGGGAGCGGTGCGCCGGCCGCAGCTGCCGCGGTCGCAAAGATATCGAAGTGATGGACGGGATCGTCCACGGTCGTTCCCCGCGCGATCCGGGCCGGCCACTTTGCGAAGTAGGGCACGCGGATGCCTCCCTCGAAGAACGTGGCCTTCCAGCCGCGATAGGGCTGGTTTACGTCCGGAAGTCCGATGTAGTGGGCGCCCCCGTTGTCGGAGGTGAAGACCACGAGGGTGTTCTCTTCGAGTCCCTGCTCGCGGAGCGCGTCGAGCACGCGGCCAACGCCGCGGTCGAGGGAGCGGATCATGGCGGCGTAGACCCGCTCGCGATGCAGCTCGATGTGGGAAAGCGCCTCGTAGTCCTCGCGCGCCGCCTGCAACGGGGTGTGCGGCGCCCAGTGGGCGAGGTAAAGGAAGAACGGACGGTCCCGGTTGGCCTCGATGACCTTGACGGCTTCGTCGGTGTAGTAGTCGGTGAGGTAGCGGGCCGGCTCGAAGCTGTCTCCGCCGTTGTAGCTGCTCGTGAAGTTGAGGGCCGCCCAGAGGAAGCGGTCGATGGGGTCGAAGTCCTGCTTGGCGTTGACGACGTCGGGGGAGTCCTCGGGCAGGTAGAGGCCGCTCGTCATCAGCAGACTCTCATCGAAGCCCTGGTCCTCGGGTGCCTTGCCCCCGGTGCGCCCCAGGTGCCACTTCCCGATGTGGACGGTGTGGTAGTCCTGTTCAGCGAGCAGCTCGGCCAGCGTGATCTCGGACGGCGGCATGCCCGGCGGCATGCCCGTCCGGTCGTAGCCGGCGGAGAAGCCACCCGGGCCGTAAACAGGCGGGCGCATGCGTGGGCCCGCGTCCTCCGACATCATCCCCACGAGCTGCATCATCCCGGGCGGCGTCGGCGTGAACTCGAAGCCGAAGCGCGTGCCGTAGCGTCCGGTCATCAAGGCGGCGCGCGAAGGCGCGCAGGTGGCGTTCGCGGCATAGCCCTGGGTGAAGTTCACGCCTTCGGCCGCGATCGAGTCCATGTGAGGCGTGGGGACGGTTCCGCCCGCGACGCCACCGCCGCCGAAGGTGAGATCGTTCCAGCCGAGGTCGTCGGCGAGGATGAGCACGACGTTGGGCGGCCGCTCCTGCGGCGCCCGCCCGGCCGGGTCGGGGCCGGATTCCCAGTCGACCGGCACGTTGGGACCGGTCGGATAGCGGCGTTCGATCGCGAATCCGATGGCCGAGAGCATCAGCTCGACGCGGTTCGCCCAGGCGAGGCCAGCGATGAGGGCGAGGGTGACGACGACGACGATGAAGATCCTGGCGAGTTTGCTCACGGTGGTGCTCCCACTCTTCCCGTGCAGCGAGGCCGGCGAAGGGTCCAACAGATTATGAGATAGCAAGTGCCGTTTATGGCATCTTCGATGGCGCTCCGCTGCCTCGGTTGCGGCCGAACCTCGGCCCTATCCCGTCACGGGGCTCCCCTAGGGATTCAACATAACGCCCGTACTCGGACGTTGTGCTGGAAGCCAGCTTGAATGTCCTATCCCCCCAGTTCGAAGATTTGCAACTCAAGACTGGCGCCGCCTGAGCAGCCAATCAACCAGGATGAGTGGCGCGAGCAGCAGCAGTGCGACCAACAGGCTTGGAGATGCCAGGTTGAAAGTGGCGGTGGTCGGTGAAACTTCGGCGTATGCGATCCCTCCTGCCCGGTGTCTTCTGGCAATGTCCTGGTATGGATCGGAAGTGACCATGCTGAGAAAGTCCCGTCGAGATCGGTAGCGGACGAGGATGACCTCGTCCCAATCGCTTTGGCCGATCGCGGTAAAGCTGGGTAAGCGTCCCGAGTAGACTGGGTGTCCTGCGTTGGCGAGTATCATGGGCACGACACCTGCGCCGTAAGCCTGGTAGGTTGCTGGTGGGCGATCCCGGGTTTCACCGTCGGCATACTCATACCGATTCAAGTTCAGCATGAAGATTTCGTCGCCTGTATCGTTCGCCGCCATCGCTCGCACTCGATTCACGAACGGGGCGTCTTCTGCGCCTGGTGCTAGATTGGCTATGTAGCTCTCTACCTCCGCTTCTGTGAGAGGACTCATGCCCCAGCCGTTGTACCAGGCCAGGAAAGCCAGATACAAGACAAAGAATATTGCGGCGTTAACCTGTCGCATGTAGATCCTCCTGGCTCGAACGACATCCGGCCCCGAGCGCCGTTGATCGTTGGCTGAGACCCCCATCCGCATATGTTAGGCGTTGTTGCGCAGCACCTTGCCAGCTCGCTCTCCGGTCAGTTCACCCTCGGATACGATCACACGCCCATTGCAGATCGTCGCGCGGTAGCCCTGCGCCTTCTGAATCAAACGCGGTACACCGCCAGGGAAGTCGTTCACCAGCTTGGGTTGTCCCTCCACGACGCGGTCGATGTCGATCACGTTGAGATCGGCACGCATGCCGACTGCCAACGTGCCTCGGTCGCCGAAGCCCAGGATGCGGGCCGGTGCGCTCGTCATCAGGCGAATCGTCTCGGCCAGGCTGAACGTGCGCTTTTCGCGATGCCAATGCGAGAGCATGAAGGTCGGCCAGCCAGAGTCGATGATCTGGGTGAGATGCGCTCCCGCATCGCCGAGGCTCGGCAATACCCAGTCGTTCTTGAGGAACTCTTCCACCGCCGCGTAGTCGTGATTGAAGAAGCGGACGTGAAAGAGCGCTTCGCCATCACTTTCGAGCATGGTTCGCAGCCAGGTTTCCACGGGGTGCTCTCCCGCGGCCTTGGCCAGCGCGACCAGGCTTTCGCGCTCGTCATGGTCGTAGACCGGCGCTTCCCCATCACCCAGCGAATAGAAATTCGGCGCGAACATGTCGACGATCTTCGACTCTTTGGCTTCTGCGAGGAGCTTTGCGTGCGTCCCCTCGTCTCGGATGGCGGCGAGGCGATCCTCGAAGTCGAGCTCGACGAGTTCACGCCACGCAGGCGTCATCGCGCCGGGTACGAATGTGTCGGGCGGCATGACCATGATGTTGGTCTTGAGACCCGACAAAACCCCGCCCGAGCGCGGCAACGTCAACGCCGTGACGTCGAGGCCCTCGGCCCGCATCCTCGTGACGTGAGCCTCGTAGGCGTTCCCCTTGCCATCGGGGCCGGGGACATGGGGCGCGCTGAAGATCGCACGCGTGTTGGCTGCCAGCGCCTGTGCGCGGAGGATCTCCATCTCCTCTTCGAATTTCGAGTACTCGAGAACGTTCTGCACCAGGCCGTTGTTCTCACCGAGCGCCTTGGCGATGGCGACCATCTCCTCGGTCTTGGCGAAAGTACCGGGGATGTTTCGGCCGTCGGGCATTCGATGAGCCAGGAGTCGACTGCTCGAGAACCCGATCGCGCCCTCAGCGACCGACTTGCTGACCAGGGCCGCCATCTGCTCGATCTCGTCGGGCGTCGGCTCCTCGTCGACGCCGCGGTCGCCCATCACGTAGGTGCGGATCGCACAATGCCCCACCAGGCCGGCCACGTTGATGGCGGGCTCGAGCCCTTCGACCGAATCGAGGTACTCGCCATAGCTTTCCCAATCCCAGGGCAGGCCCTCGAGGATGGTCTTGCTCGGAATGTCTTCGACCGATTCCATCATGTCGGCCAACACTTTGCGGTCCTGCGGCTTGCAGGGCGCAAAGGTCACGCCGCAATTGCCGATCAGCGCCGTCGTGACACCGTGCCAGACGACGGGCGTCAGCGCCGGATCCCATCCGACCTGGGCGTCGAGATGCGTGTGCAGGTCGATGAAGCCCGGCGTGATCGCATGGCCCTCGGCATCGATCTCTCGAGTCGCCTCGCCGTCCACGACGCCGACTGCCACGATGGTGTCGCCGTCAATTGCGACATCTCCAATAGTGGGCTCGGCGCCCGTGCCGTCCACGATGAGGCCACGGCGAATGATGAGATCGTAAGTCATGATGTTGCTCCTAGAGTTCGATTTGATCCCGAAGTTCGGTCAATCCGTCTTCGTTCATAGTGTTGTTTTTTTGGGAAGGCTCAGCGCCCTTGTACCAAGACCATCGTGTTGGGCTGCCCCGCGATTCCCCCCCCCGCCCTCACGCTCCCGGAACGAACTGAATGGGTGAGGTCCCCCCCCCTAGTAGCTCGCCCCCACCCGAATGCCCCAGATTCGCGGCGGTTGGTAGGCCACGGTGATGGGTCTTCCCAGGAGCCCGGGGCCCACGGCGCGCGTCGATCGGACGTCTTCATCGGTGACGTTCTCTATGAAGCTCTCGATAAAGATCCCGTCGTCTAGCGATTCCCAGCGCGCGCGAAGTTGAAGAATGCCGAAGGCCGGCTCGCGACTGTCGGGGTTATTTGCGGCGTTGAAGTAGATGTAATCGGAGACGGTGTATTGGATGCGCGGAATGACGCTTCCATTCTCGCCCAGGTCCCAGAGGTACTCGGCGGCCAGGGTGGCGGTGTGCTTGGGCGCTCGGACCATCTGGTTGCCCGAGAAATCAGCGGGTTGTCCGGTCGCAAAGTCGAATCCTTTGTAGTCCAGGTATTTCGAGTTGAGATAGCCGTAGACCACGCTCAAGCTCAGATCCTCGATGGGTTCCCAGATTCCCTCGAACTCGATCCCGCGCACCTGCGCTCTCGACGCGTTCTGAACAAACGTGGTGCTGTCGGCCCTGTCCAAAATTTGAAGGTTGTCGTACTGGTAAAGGAAGGCAGTGAGGTTGGCCTGGACGGTACTGTCGAGGAAGCGATTCTTGGAGCCGATCTCGTACGCCCAAATGCTTTCGGGGGAGGCATTGGCCATTGCGTAAACCGCTGTGGGATCCTCGCAGTAGACGTTGGTGCGGGACGCATCACCGTTGATATATCCCGGCTTGTAGCCCCGTGCGACCGAGATATAGGCCATGTGTTCATCGGATGGAATAAACTCGATTTTCAGGTCTCCGGTGACAGCGTCCCAGGTCGCTTCTTCGTAGCGCGCCGGAGGATCGGGGGTTTGGGTTCCCAGTCGCAGGCACGTGTCGTCAGGGAAGAGTTGAGTCTCAAACGGAAAATGTGTTCCCTCAGAGGTCAGCGTGACAGTGTCGTTATAACGTGTCGCTCTGGCCCGGTCATGGGAGTAGCGCAGACCCAAACCGACTCTGAGCATATCGTCGTAGAATCTTGTCCGGATGTGGGCATAACCCGCGAGCGAGAACGTGTCATTCGAACCACCGGATCTTGACCCGTTGAGTTGCCAGTCGCCGATGCTGCCAAAATGGGGTGGATATATGGGGCACTGAAATGGGGTGCCCGGGGTATATCCAGAAAAACAGATCATTCCTGTTTGACCCACGTAAATCGTTGAGAAGCCTCCCTCGCCCGGGAGGTCGATATTGATCTGGCCATCGGCATCGAGCATGAAGAAACCCAGCAGCCATTCCGTCGAGGTGTCCCCCTCGCTCCGCAGGTGGGCGTCGATGACGCGGTCTCGGGTTGATGCGGTTACGTTGGAAAGCATCATGTCCTGCTCTGAAAGGTCCACGTCGAAGTTCTGGGCGCGAACTTCGTCGCGGTAGGAGCCAACAACGGTGAAACTCATATCGCCGAGCCAGGGTGCGTAGAAATCCCATTCGAACGTGCCGTTCACATCCCAGGAATCGATATCCTGGAATTGACGGGCGTCCATCCGAATCTGCCTCGGGTCACTGGGATTCGGCTGCATCAGGGTCCCATCCGCCAGGGTCGAGTTGTAAGTGTCGAAATAGAGATCGAAGCGTTCCGTGGAGAGAGAGCGCCTCCCCGGATACGGTCCCTCGATCTTGCTCGCCCAACCCACTCCGCCCTGGTGGTTGTAGTTGCCGCGCATGGTGAGGCTGATTTCATCCGTGATCTCGAAGAGCATTTGGGGGCGGATCCCCCAATTGTCGGCGTCGTCCGCGTCTTGTTCATTTCCGTCGTAGTAGAGATTGTCCTGGTAGCCATCGCGTTTGTCGAAGTAGAAGGCTGTTCGCATCGCCACACGGTCGGCAAGGATCGGGAGATTGACGACGCCGCGACCCGACCACTGGTTGTAGGATCCGCGCAGCAGGTCTCCGAAAACCTCCAACTCGTGCTCGGGCGCCCGGGTCGAAACGTTCATCGCGCCAGCCGTGGAGTTGCGCCCCCAAAGTGTGCCCTGGGGACCGCGGAGGACTTCGATCTGGGCGATGTCGTAGAAGGTCAATGAACTCGCCGCGGTCTGGTTGTTCTGGTAGATGCCGTCGATGTGAAAGGCCGTCGAGGGGTCGGTGAAGCCCTCGTTTCCGATCCCGCGGATCGTGATGCGCGCGATGCCGAAGTTCTCGCCGTATTGGAAGTTCGGGACCTGGGTGGCGAGGGACTCGACGTCGTAGATGCCGCGATCAAAGAGTTGCGCGCCGCTCAGTGCGGTGATCGCCCCGGGGGTTTCCTGGATATTCGTCGACCGCTTCTGGGCGGTCACCATCATTTCCTCGATCCCCCCGTGCTCGGGCAGCGGGGGCTCGCCGGCCGGGGTGCCGGCTTCGATCAGGTTCGGATCGGCTTCGGAGGAGGCATCCCAAATGCTCGCATCGGTTGTAGCCTCGACTTCTCCAGCGTCGTCAGCTTCTGCAGCGTTCCCAGCATCGTCGGGATCGGCTTCGGAGAGCGCAGCCCCGGGAAGAAGCGCAGGAGCGATGACCAGGAGCAGGGCTGCCATGGCCTTGCGGACAAAGGGAGAAGCATTGGCGCCATAAAACTTGACCATAGGTGTGCTCATTCTGGCTACGATTGTTAGAGGTCGGGAATAGTTACGGTTAGGTCTCCGGCGGCTTTGCCATCGCCTCGAGCCAGGTGCGTACGATGGCGGCGACGCGATCGTCGAGGTCGTCGACATCGGTGTCGATGCGCTTCGCGTACGGTTCGCGGAAGATGCGGTAGCCACGGAGCAGCGATGACAGCGCCACCTGCAGCGCCTCAAGATCGTGGGCACGGTCGATGTCCCCGTCGATGACGTCCTGGCGCAGGCGACTGAGTGCCGCCTCGTATCGCGGCATCGGGTCGACGGTGTCGTCGCCATCGATGACGAGCAGTGCGCGCAGGTGGCTGTCGTGAATCGTGTCGGCCGAACGGAAGGGCAGAAGCCTCCGCTCGACGAAGGAGACGCCTCGTCGATCGGCCGTTAGAGATTCGACGACCGCTTCGAAGCGGCGGGTGATCGCGGCGCGAAGCAGTTCTCGTCTTGAGCCGAAATAGTGGTAGATGTTGCCGCGATTGACCTCGGCCCCTTCGGCGACCTCGCGGAGATTGAGGCCGGCCAGCACGCCGTTGCGGCGGATGAGGTCGAGGGCAACGTCGATGAGTCGACGCTCGGTTTCGGCTCGATTTCGCTTTGTCTTCGTGGCCATCGGTCCGCTCTACTCCCTCGCTACCTCACCAGCTTGGTTTGCGAATCACCCCGCCATCCGTCATACTGGCTGAGCCTAATTATCATAATGCTAGCAAGTGCTATCATAATGACAAATTCGATGAGGCCCCTGGGGAGAGAGGGGGGGGCTGGGGGAAGGCCAAGTTTTGAAGAAACTCTTCTACGTCGTAGCCGCCCTGGTCGTGCTGATCAGCGCGGCCGCTGCCCTGCTATTCAACGCGCCCCCCGTCCAGGATGCCCTGGCGAAGCGCGTTGCGACCGCCTTTCTGGAGCAGAAACCGCAATCTGTGGATGGCCTACGGGTTGTCGTCTGCGGGAGTGCGTCGCCGCTCGGCGGCGGGGGCGAGCGTGCCGAGGCCTGCATCGCCGTGGTCACAGCTGAGCATTTTTTCCTCTTCGACGTGGGCGCCCGCTCACCTCAGAGGATGGCCCAGGCTCGGCTACCGATGGCGCGCATCAACGGCGTTTTCCTCACGCATTTCCACTCGGATCACATCGCTGCCCTGCCCGGGGTGAACTTGGCCTCCTGGGTGCAGGGCCGCCCTGCAGCGCTCGACGTCTACGGCCCACCCGGGGTGCGGTCGGTGGTGGACGGATTCAACGCCGCCTATGCGCTGGATCGCGGCTACCGCACCGCCCATCACGGCGCAGCGCGGCTTCCGCCCGAGCGCGGCCCGATGCGCGCACATGCGTTCAACCCAGGCGAGGTGGTCTGGCAGGATGACCTCCTCACCGTAACGTCGTTCGCCGTAGAGCATCCGCCCATCGAGCCTGCGGCGGGCTACCGGGTGGACTATCGCGGCCGGTCGGTGGTCATCTCCGGAGATACCAACGTCGCCGATGGCCTGTTCGCCGCCGCAGAGGGAGCAGACCTCCTCTTCCACGACGCGCTATCGCGCACCGTACTCGACCCGATGATCGAAGCGGCGACGGATCTTGGCCGGTCGTCGGCTGGGATCATGATCGATGTCATCGATTATCATGCCGATGTGACGTTGTTGCCGGCCCGCGCCGCCGAGGCCGGTGTCCAGCTTCTCGCCCTCTATCACCTGGTGCCGGCCCCACCGAATGCGCTGATCGAGAGAATGTTTCTGCGTGGGCTGCCCGACGACGTCATCCTTACGCGCGACCTGCTTACGTTTGATTTGCCCGCGGACTCCGACGAGATCCGCATCACGGAGCCCTGAATCATGAACCATCCCCTACAGCTTCTTGAAGTCGGATCCATTGCTTTTCTCTGCATTCTCGCCGTGTCCGGTTGCGAGGATATCGAGAACACCCAGGCCGCGGGCGATGTCAGCTCGGGCCAGTCGAGCCGGCGTCCGATGACCGAGGTGGTGTTCGAGCCGAACATGGCCACCCTGTCCCTGCGGCCGGAGGCGAATCCCGAACGCAACGTCTACTACGGCGATCTGCACGTTCACACCGAGTACTCCTTCGATGCCTTCGCCTTCGGCACCCAGGCAACGCCACGCGATGCCTATCGCTATGCCAAGGGCGAGGGAATCCAGCACCCGGCTGGCTACGAGATCCAGCTCAGGCGCCCTCTCGACTTCTATGCTGTGACCGACCACGCCATGTTCCTCGGGGTCGCAAAGGAGGCTGCCGACACCAACTCGGAACTCTCGAGGCTCTCGGTCACCGAATTCGTCCACGATTTGAACGCGCCGGACAACCGCGGCCTCTTCACCCTGGCCACACGTGCCAAGGTATTCGGCACACTCGTGCCGTCACTCATCGACCTGGTCTCGTCCGGAGAGGTCGATCGCCAGGAGATCGACGGCATATCGAGATCCGCCTGGCGCGACACGATCGATGCGGCGGATGAGGCCAACGTGCCGGGTCGTTTCACGGCCTTTGCCGGCTACGAATACACCTCGTCGACGAGCGAGCGCGGCAATCTGCATCGCAACGTGATCTTCCGGGGCACAGACGATCTGCCCGAACTGCCCTTCTCGCGACTCAACTCCCGGAACCCCGAGGCCCTCTGGGACTGGATGGATACGCTTCGGGCACAGGGCATTGAATCCCTCGCCATCCCCCACAACTCGAACGGCTCCAACGGCGCGATGTTCATGCGCACGGATTGGGCCGGCGATCCGATCGATGAACGCTACGCCGCCCAACGCATGCGCAACGAGCCGCTCGTCGAAGTGACACAGGTCAAGGGGACCTCGGAGACCCATCCTCTTCTCTCCAATACGGACGAGTGGGCCGATTTTGAGATCATGCCCTTCCGGGTCGGAACGAAGAAGCCGAGCCAGCCCGAGGGCAGCTACGTACGAGATGCCTACCGCACGGGCCTCGAGATTGCGGCCGGAGGCGTGACGAACCCGTACAAGTTCGGCTTGATCGGCTCGACGGACACCCACGTGGGCGGTGGATCCGAGCGCGAGGAGACCTACTTCTCGAAAACCGGCCTGATCGATGGTACGCCCGAGCGACGCGGATCGGTTCCCGCCGCTTGGTTTTTCGGCCCGGTCTTGGGCGCCCTCGCGCCCGGCCTTGTGAGCGAAGTCGACGGCAAGACCTATCTGGAATTCAGTTCCTTCGAGTTCTGGGGCGCCTCGGGATTGGCGGCGGTCTGGGCCGAGGAAAACACGCGTGAGGCGATCTACGGGGCGCTCCGCCGCAAGGAGACGTTCGCGACCTCGGGCCCGCGAATCGCGCTGCGTTTCTTCGCGGGGTACGACTTCGACTCTGCTCTGCTCGAAGCGCCGGGCGGCGTGGCCCGGGCCTATGCCGAGGGCGTCACCATGGGGGCCGATCTCGTGGCGGATGGCGATCGCGCACCGAGTTTCTGGGTGTGGGCGCTGGCCGACCCGATGGCCGCACCGCTGCAACGCGTGCAGGTGATCAAGGGCTGGGAGGAAGGCGGAGAGACCCACGAGAAGGTCTTCGACGTGGTTTGCTCCGATGGGCTGGCGGTGGATCCCGTGACCCATCGTTGTCCCGACAACGGTGCCCGGGTAAACCTCGCCGACTGCTCTTTCGATTCCGACGTCGGCGACATGCAGTTGCGCGCACTCTGGCAGGATCCCGAGTTCCAGGCCGGCCAGGAAGCGTTCTATTACGTCCGCGCGCTCGAGAACCCGACCTGCCGCTGGTCCACCTGGGAGGCGCTTCGCGCCGGCGTCCCGCCCCGCAGTGACTTCCCGACCACGATCGTCGAGCGCGCATGGTCCACGCCCATCTGGTATCGGCCGGACGAATCATGAGCGTCGACGCCGCTTGCAGGGAGCGAAACTCGTGCTGAAGAAAATCCTACTCGGGTTCGCGGTTTTGTTGGTGCTCGGCGCCACCACCCTGTGGTTCACCATCGGCGACAACTATCGATACGCCAACGAGGCGTTTGGACGCGATAGCGCGCCCGCCGATTACGCGCTCCAGGACGATTCGAAGGTCGATGCCCCGGCGCCCGAACCACTGGTCGTCCAGCCGATGAACCCCCTCAAGAACGTCTACTGGGGCGATACCCACGTGCATACCCACGAGAGCTTCGACGCGAAGCTCTTTGGGACCACGCTCAGCATCGAGGATGCCTATCGCTTTGCGAGGGGTGAGGCGCTTCGCAGCGATGGCGGAGAGAAGATGCAGCTCTCGCGCCCGCTCGACTTCGTCGCCATAACCGATCATGCCGAGGGCTTCGGGAGCACAACGCGTTGCGGTGACGCGGACCTCACGTGGTTCGAATCCCTGAACTGCACGGTGATGGAAACGCCGAACATCGCCGTCTTCCAGCTGGTCCGCACGCTCGCGAATACCCGCGCTCGAGAAGTCCAGCCCGACCCCAGCGTGCCGGCAGGTGTATATCGCCAAGAGGAACGCCAACCGCTCGATCGCAGTTCCGTGCCGATTTGCTCCCGAGGCGAAGGCGGTGTGGAGCGCTGCCTGCGAGACGCACGAACTGACTGGGCCCGCTACATCGCCCTGGCCGATGCCCATTACGAACCGGGTGTGCTCACGACGTTCGCCGCCTACGAATTCTCACCCGTTCTCCCGGACGCCGGAAAACACCATCGCAACGTGCTCTTCAATGGCAGCGACTTGCCCGAGCACGCCATCTCATCCCTGGACGTGGGCAATGCCATCGACCTCTGGCGCGGCTTGGAGGCCACCTGCACGGGTGACTGCGACTTCCTGACGATCCCCCACAACATGAACAAGGGATGGGGCCTCTTCTACAGCCGCTACACCTGGGACGGCGGAAGTTACGACGACGAGGGATGGCGGCTGCGCAAGCGTCGCGAACCCCTGGCCGAGATGTATCAGATCAAGGGTGCATCCGAGTGTGCCCTGGGCGTTGGCGCCACCGATGAGGAGTGTGCATTCAGTCAGGTGCTCGAGCCGTGCGAGCCCGGTGAGGAGACCGGCTGTGCATTCGAAACCGGCTTTGCCAGGCAGGGGCTCAAGACCGGCCTCGAACTCGACCGGGAACTCGGTTACAACCCCTTGGCGTTCGGAATGATCGGCTCGACGGACACGCACAATGGAAACCCCGGCGACGTCGAAGAGTGGGACTTCGTAGACAAGATCGGCCTGATCACCTCGCCCGCCATTCGACGGCTGCGGGATCGGCGGGAGACGCCCCCCGACCAGAAGCCCTATAAATCGATCCTCAAGTTCCACACCTCCGGCGGCTTGGCCGCAGTCTGGGCCGAGGAGAATACGCGCGACGCACTCTTCGCCGCGATGAAACGCCGCGAGGTGTACGCCACCTCGGGGCCGCGCATGATGCTGCGCTTCTTTGCAGGTTGGGGCTTCGACGAGAGCATCACGAGCGAACGTGACGCGGTTGCCATAGCGACCGCAGGCGGAGTTCCGATGGGTGGCGTACTGCGCCCGACCAAGAGCGACACCGCGAGCCCCACCTTCTACGTGGCGGCGCAGGGCGATTGGATGAGCGCCCCGCTTCAGCGCATTCAGATCATCAAGGGTTGGATCGACGCAGAGGGCGCGACCCACGAGAAGGTCCGCGATATCGCCTGCGCAGATGGACTCGAGGTGGACCCGACGACCCTGCGCTGCCCCGACAATGGCGCATCCGTCGACCTGACTACGTGCAAGCCCACGGGAGACACCGGCGCAATGCAGCTGACGACGGCCTGGAAGGACCCTCACTTCGACCCCGCGCAGGGTGCCTTCTATTACGTTCGTGTCCTTCAGAACCCGACGTGTCGCTGGTCGACCTACGACGCCTTGCGCCTTTCCCGCGAGCCCGACCCGCGTGTCCCCGCGACCCTGCGCGAGCGGGTCTGGTCATCGCCGATCTGGATCGACGCCTCGTAGCAGGACAAGGCGAACGGGCGTCCAGCGACGGGGCTCCTCCTAGGGATTCGACATGACGCCCATACCCGGACGTTGTGCCAGAACCCAGCTCGTATGTCCTATCCCCTACGATGCGCGCGAGCGCGCCGTTCGATTCGAGCCAGGACACGCCATTCTGGTCGAGAATGTAGATCTCTGCCTGA
>Ga0315334_10001526_pt1 | contig 14304 bp, 14 predicted proteins | sample M150034915metaG_FD_205555 | JGI IMG/M metagenome (GOLD analysis project Ga0315334, IMG submission 205555) | Ammonia-oxidizing marine archaeal communities from Monterey Bay, California, United States - M1 500m 34915 | ecosystem: Environmental > Aquatic > Marine > Intertidal zone | place: USA... | reverse complement strand
ATCACCCACCTTTCTTCCTAGGTAGTTCAAGGAATTTGGGTTCAAGTTACAATCACTAAAGCGTTCGTATGTCTGCACGGCGTTGTCGGAGTCCTGGGCGCGGCGGACAATAATGGAGAATGTTGGATAAGGGTTGTCCAAGTTTGTTGGAGCCTTGATATTTTCAACTGAGATCTTTAGGTTCTTTTGATCCCAGTCGCCTGTTCCTACTCCCAAACTATGGAACTTGAACAGCTTCTTCACGCGAGTAGAGTCCATTGGGCAGTAGCCAGATCCAGAAGTACTCTGGTCCTGAGAAAATACCCAGCCGCTCTGTGCAGCGCGGAAGCCTTGCTTGAAATCGGCACCGTCTTCTGAGGCGATTGTGTCTCCCTGTATTGGGAGAATCATTCCAAATACCTCGGCGGCAGTGTTGCCGGCTACTCTCTCGGTCACGTTTCGATCGTACGTCTCACCAAGCCAATAGGTGGTCAACGTTGCTGCAGGTGTGATAGTGCTGTTGGTTAAAACAGGATCCGTGTTAAACACCTTGCGAACATAGTTTGAAGATGCGTCGTTGAAATTGAACACCTGCTTCGTTACAACTTCCTTAGCAGAGTTCTCGATCGCAACCTGAAATTCTTTGTTGGGACCAATGGCACTAATTAGACCGCAAGTACCCGTAGCTGTCAACGTACTATCACTTCCTGTTAAGAGAACTACGCCGTTGCTCAAGTACCATACGGCAGCTAAGGTTCCGCTATGCTCTCCAATGTCGGAGGTGCTCCCACTCTGGAATACAAAGAGTCCGAAGGCACCACCATTATCACCAGGGGAAACAGAACCGGTGGGGTTTGCACCGACTGCGTTGCCTGAGCCGTCGCCGGCGGACCAGCCTGCTGTTGCAGCGGCGGCGGCGGTCTTGTTATCGGACTGGTCACCAAGAAGTCTTACGTATGTAATAGGCCCGTTGTTCTTAAGGTATGCCTGTGCGGCGTATGTTCCGTATGTGGGTCCTGCCTTGTTACCGTCTCTCCAAGCGTCCGGTGTGCCTTTACCCGGGATGGGGTTACCAAAGATGCTGACAAAATCGGAGAATGAATCGACTCTCACGGGACGCATCGCTGGTCCACGCTCTGAGCGCCCTACAATGACGGGTCCAACCTCTGGTGCAATCGCTGGTACCTGCGAATTATCAATCTCATCGATGAAGATTCCAGGTGAGACGAACTTGAATTTCTTAACAGACATGTAATGTTTCTCCTTGTGAACGGAATAGGTTCTTTTCTTTAATAAATAGTAAGTTACGGGTCCAACGACCTAAAAATGAAGATTATTGTATTATTATAAAAAACCCCCCTCCGAAATCAATCCGGAGAGGGGTGAAAGTTAGAAAACTTTTGTTTTAAGGGGTCTTAAAACTTATGATTTGAGATATACTACCTCACAAACATCACTAGAGTCCAATTGTGTGGCCAGGTTGACTGTGGTGGCACCAGAGAAGTACACATCATAGGCATCGGCTTCAGAACCAGATCTCATGAGCTGTCCGTTCAAGTATACGCAAACACTTCCGCCAAGGTTAGGCTGCGCACCACTCATGGGTGTAGCGCCAAGCGACATGGTGGCACCAATTTGGCTAGTAGCCGCTCCGCCGCTGGCGTAAATGGAAGCACTGGTGAACGTGTCTCTCTGCCATGAAATGAAGAATTGACCGTTGCTGTTTCCCTGAAGAGCCTGTCCAGCCTGATTGCTGACTACGTCTGTTACCAAATCGCGCTTTAGGCACTTGTTGGTGGCGTCATAGTAGACAAAGGAGTCTGAGTTAAGAGCAAATACCTCATCTGCCACACCAGTTTCGCATTCGAGAACGCCCGTTAGGGAGATCCTTGCTCCAGCGGTGATGGTGCTGGAAGCACCAAGAGTTGTAACGTTGGCAGCGCGAGCGGTGTCGGCACCAAGGATACCATCAACATTGGTACCAATTAGATCGGTAGCAGTGATCGATGTTGCGGCAGACACAGTACCGAGATTGGCGATGACGCGGCCAGCATTGGTCCAGTTAGAGGCCATGCTAAAGCTGCTTCCATCGTCTGCGCCAATGCTGTCAAGACCAATAGCACCAACGTTGGTGATATTGCCCTCTTGGCAGTTAAGCGAAGTACCAACTAGTGTAGTAAAAGTACCAGCAGCAGGAGTTGTCCCGCCGATAACAGCGTCGACTGTACCAGCATCGATATCTGCTGTAGTTGCCACTAAGCTAGCAATAGTACCCAAGCTTGTGATATTGGGTTGAGCTACTGTACTTAATGTTCCAACAAATGCCGTTGAAGTAACTGATGCTAGACCAGTTAGCTGATCGCCATCAAAAGACGCAGCACCATCTATAAGTACAGCGCTACCGGCGGCGGGTTCGAGAGCGATTCCGGCGCCTGAATCAAGCGTCAAAGCGCCAGCAGAATCAATATCCACAGTACCATCAGCTGTGATTATCAAGTTTGCAGCAGCAGCATCAGTATCTACAGTTGTTATCGTTGTAGCACCGTTTGCTGCTACTCCAATAGAACAATAGTTAGCGACTTGTGCGCCATCCATTAACTTTAGAGTGGGTGCATTGCTAGCTAGGTTGAAGTCGACCATCGTAGTAGTACCGTCATCCATGGTGATGTTGTCGCCATCAGCAGATAACGCAATATCTAAGGATGCATTGAGTGTTAACCCAGTCGATACAATCGATAGGGCTGCGTCGTTGGTAATGGTATCTGCTGTTAATACCAGTCCATCGACTGTAAAGTCTGTTGATGCATCAACTGTAGTTGCACCGGCAATGGCGCCGGCGACTGTTAGTCCGCCAGGACCTGTAAGTAGGTTGGTGTTAGGGTTAAAGTGCATACCCGTATCTAAGGCTAAGCCTACACCACCATCTGTTTGAGCGCCTTGTGTAAACACGAGCGGCATGTTTACCGCGGCGGCGGATGCCGTAACATCCATACCGTCTGCGCTGACGCCGGTAAGTCCGGAGCCATCACCTTTGAAATATGAAGCGGTAAGAGCGTTAAGAGACCCACTGTGTCCCGTGCTCCCAGTAGCATCCAGTTTCACGACCTGTCCATTTGTTGGAGAACCCGCTGTGCCCACGATTTGGGCTGCATTAATTTTTGTTGTTGCCATAATATTGTCCCTCCGTAATTATGTACAATGGAACACACACGACTCCGAAGAGAACGAGTGCGTTCACACCCCTACATAGCAGGGGGAAACCCAAACGACGCAACTATTTTACAGGAAATGAAAACTATTTTGTAAGCGCTTGATTTGCTTAGTGGCCGCCGCTCAAGTCAGCGCTCTGGTCCATGAAATTCATCAGGTACCAGTAGGTGCCATCGTAGATCCATGTTGTCACGTCCTCCGCGGCCGTAGTAATGTTAGTGGTTCCTCCCTTGAGGTTCCCGCCGCTCACCATGTATGTGAATTCGTTTGTCGAAATGATGGTGACGATCTGGCCAGCAACACCATCGTCGAACGACGTCGCGCCCTGGTAGGTGGCGTCGTAGGTCTTAAACAGGTTGCCATTAGCAAGGGACGGTGTATAATCGCCATTAGCAAAGGTTTGGAATGTCTTACTTGGTCCCGATGCAGCAAGGGCGCCGGCCACATTTAGTGTGCAGTCGGGGCTGCTTGTGTTTATACCTATCTTATCGGCACTAGAGTCTACAAAAAGCATATGGGTGTTAGAATCTGACTCAACTCTGAAGTCAATGCTAGCATGGCTCTCGTTATTAAAAATAACGCCAGTCGAATCAACAGTTATAACAATATCATTAGTATTATGAATTTTTGTTTGAAAATTAGATTCACCGTGATTTATATGAAGAACCTCATTGGCGGCGTTAAGGTAGATTGCTTTTGATCCGCTGGGAGACTGCACTATGAAATCGACATCGCCGCCTCCATCATTAAAAGTGATCTTGTCTTGCGCTGCTTCTGTTATATTGATAAAGTTTACGTTACCAGCTTTGATGTTTATCTCATTATCTTCAAATCTAATGTAGGTGTCATCATCACCTTTATGGTAAATATACTCACTAAGCCCAATATCGCCAGCAACATCTAATTCATAAGCGGGGGTATCTACTCCGTTAATCCCCACCATGCCTGTAGAGGCATCACACTTCAGTAGCGGGTTCCCTTCGTTGGAACCGTTACCCTTAACAATAAAGTCAATATTGTTGCCTCCATCATTAATAGTAGCATAATGAGGAGCAGAGCCTTGTTTATGAAGAGTGGTGAATGATATATCACCTGCTTTAAGAACTATTTTGTCATCAGTGAATCTGATGTAAGTATCCGTATCGCCGTTGTGAACAATATACTCATTAAGTCCAACGTTTCCTGCTACCTCCAGTTCGTAGGACGACGGGGAAGTACCTATTCCGAGGGAACCCATAGTAAACGAACCGGTTGTGTTGACATCCTGACCTTCGATAGTGTTATCTTTTATATCGTTAGTTTCAATGGTCTCGTCTCTTATCTGAGATCCTTTAATCGTCGGGCTCATTCTTCTTCCTCTTTCTTTGAGAAGTTGGGGAAGATATTATCCTCATCAGGGAAATTAAGTGTCCACCCCGGTTCGTCGGGAACATCACACTCTTCACGAGCCTCTGTAACCTGCTCACCTAATGCTTTTTGTGCCTCACGCACAAGATCCCATAGGGCTGCCTTCTGCGCCTCAAGTTGGGGGACTAGTGTGTTGTACCGAGATTGTGCCTCCTGTACGGCGACGTATGCCGCGTTTACTAGTTCAAAGACTTCCTGTGGAATCTCGTGAGCGGGGGGCTCTTCTGGTGGTGGAGACGGTACCAACTCTTCAGCCTCATCCTCATCTAACTCATCCATTAGTAATTCTTGTAGTTTTTCCAGTAATCGCTTTTTTGCCATTTTTAGTCTCCTATACATTTATGCTGATTTTACATAACTAACTAGTATGAAATCCCCAGTTGTTGGGGCAGCCGTGAAGGTAATCTCGTCGTCATCTGTCACCGTGTAGTCGTACTCGCCGGCTGATCCAGTACGCTGCAAGACCCCATTTTGGAAAACTAGGATCGAACTAGTAAAGGAAGTAGCGCCGAGGGTATACACGGTGTTGGCGCTATTCACAAGACCAGAAGGAGTCTCGTTGTACGTCGTACTGTTGATGATAGTGTTGTTGATGGTCTCACCATCTAGGGAACCAGTGATGGTTATCGTCAGGGCTGGGCCCGTATTGGTAGCGGTGACACCTGCACCTACAAAGTTAATCGAATCAACACCTGTTGTTAATGCGACGCCCTCGTCGCTAGCTGAGATGGAGCTAGCGTTCACAGTTACCGTTACATCGTTGCCTGAGGTGGTTGCTGTAACGCCGGCGCCAACAAAGTCGAGAGAGGCCATCGCAGTTGTGAGATCGCTACCCTCGTCTTTTGCGGTGATAGCGCTAGCTGGGACGTCAACGGTGACCACACTACCAACGGCTGTAGCAGTCACACCGACGCCTGTGAAGTCAATCGTCGTTAAGGTTGTTGTTAGATCGACGCCTTCATCCTGAATTGTGATATCGGTGCCTCCCCCGCCTCCGGCGGAGCGAGGGCTTGGCATAAGAGGTACCTTGGACCTGTGAGGTGTGATCTGTTTAGAACCCTCCTCAATAGCCACTGCTTCGCCGCCGCGGAAGAAAGAGCGATCGGTCCAGTCGGGAATGTCACCCACCATCACGCGTTCGCTAGGGAGTACGATCTCTACTGCGTTTTCTCTCCTGGAGAAATAAGGACGATCCCTATTTTTGCCCTCACCAAAAACATACCCCAGAACATTGATGGTAATTTTGGTATTATAAATTCTTTCATCTTCCCCCATCGAGGCTACGTTATTATCAAAAGCATAGCTGGAGTCGAAAAATGCTTCATACTTGTGTCGATCATGCTCAATGATGAATTGTGTGACTGCCCCCGAATACACGACAAAAGGCGTCAATAGTTGGTTCATCTGTTCCTGATAGCGGGTCCGAATATTAACTTCATATGTAACATTTACATATACTGGGGTTGGAATGGAGTAGATGTCGTAAACAATTTTCTTCGTGCGGCGGCCGCGTGTGTTAAAGTTAACCTTGCCGCTGCCGACTCCGCCAAATTTGCGTGCAGATACAGCGTCTGCGTAGTCCCCTGTCTTCTCGACGTTTATCTCTTTGGCTACCGTAAAGCGACCTCCGACGCCGCCGAGGGGATCGTTCTTTTCAGGCAGATTGGCTTGAATTACTCCCTTCCTTCCCAGATCCTTCTCGACACCTGTGCGTTCAAAGGTCATGATAGGCAGAATCAGCGCTCCGAAGTCATCACGCAAGCTCTGATCGTGCTTCATTTGGTAAGCCCGCTCCGCACTTACCCACAGTACCGGGACTTTCTTCCAATCTTTGTGCGATTCTACGAAGTTTTTGACTTTATCTCCAAGCCACTTGCCCAGCGCAAAGTCAATGTTCTCTAGTGTGGCAGGTCGATAGGGTATTCTTATACCATGATCGCCCTCAAGGAGTTTGGCGCTTGTAGTTACTAGTTTGTTGTCATCACTCGCCATCGAACAAGCCCTCTCTGGCTCTTATGCACTGAGCAGATATCTGCACCGGATTATCAGGCTGTCCGTACATTAGCTCCGGAAGATTCCATGAAACAATTTCATAAAAATACTCTCCAAACTTTATGAAATCGCCTTCGCGAACATATAAATCTTGGTCTTCTGTTAATCTCCGATTATGGAAATGAACTGTCAAAGACGCTGTACGGTCAACGCCGAAAGAATCAGATGTAGTTTGGTGTCCTTCCCAGTCAACCAGGACGTAAACACGGATCGGAGGTAAAAAAGTCTTTCTAGGGGCTTCACCATATAAAGGGTGATAATCTGTATCCTCGATGCTGATTGGAAAATACAAGATTGGTTGTCCAATAACGCGTTCTAGCAGTTCATCGTTGACCTGCTTAGTAAAGTCGCGCTCCTTTTTCCCCGTAAATAAAGGAGGAGGAGGGTTCGGAGGTTGAGACCACTCATCAGACATTGATCATGTTATCCCTTATACACCAAGTGTGGCATGTTTTTGAATACAGTGGACGCAGACTCCATCTTTTCTGCTTCAAGGGCTGCTAGCTTACCATAAGTAAGCTCATCAAGAGTTGTCTTCAGTTCTTCTCTGAGGCTCTCCTGTTCTTCCTTGGCCTGCGCAAGAAGATCAGAGGCGTTTAACTGGATATCGCTGCCGGGAATTGGAATCGTTGCAAATTTCCCTCTGATTTGTCCAAGCATCTCCTTCGCTAATGACAGGGCGAACCGCCTGATCCACTGCTTACCAATGCTATTGATGCTGGCATATGGAATGTTCTCGAAAGGAATCGTGTTCATGTTATTGATTCCATACGCGCCATCTTGTTTATCATCGTCCTGATCCCATGGCTCTGTTGGGATCGTAAATTGGACCCAATACTTAGAGGGTCCGACGTCTGACGCCAATGGAGGTGGGAATAATCTTAGAACGTTATTTCTAATCTCATAAGAATAATGTGAAGTCCTCGTGTACATAGCGTCTTGGAATGCCATGTTTTGAGCTTTGTTTTGCCATACTGGAATAATTTGATAAGTTGAGTCGTCAGCGAACTGCCCATACGTTGATAAGTTCCCAACAACGTTAACTCCTCCGTAGTAGCCGTAGAACCTCCACATGGCGCGGGGGGTTTTATAAAAGACTCTTCTTATTTTGATACGCTTATTATTAACCAACTCAAAGTACGGCACATCAGAATCGGTCGCAGCCGATGAGGAAATTATATTTTGTAAGTCATAATCCTGGCGCCCGGCGACTGGAGTTAAAGATGCAGAGTAAATCGTGTCGTCCCCTCCCTCGGCCACCATTGTGCCCACTCCACGACCGATGCGCTGGGCATATTCAAACTTTGTTCTAGGAAACCGTAACTCTATACCAGAGCCGGATAGGGCATCGGCAGCAACAATTTGACCATCTTCGTTAAAGGAAGCGGTGGCGGCACCAAGAACATCAGACAAGACATTCTTCGCTTGATGCACGTTGACCAAGTAAGAATATTCTAAAACCGACTCTTCGTATGCCGCATAAACCTGGGAGGCGGAAATCTCAACGTCCAATATATCGCCACCCAACTTCTTGTAGGTGTACGCAACTTGGTCCACGGCGCCGGAAACAAACGGAGCACTGTCATAGATACCAAAAACTAAGTTACCAATAACATCACTATGCGTGCCAGTGGGCGTGAGTACCACTGCGCTGACTTGACTAACGGGAGTTAGGGTCGGAACTGCCATAAAATTCTATCCTCCGAAATAAATAGTATCTATAAAAACAAAACCCCGCTCTCTCACGAAAAGAGAACGGGGTTCTGATTTTTTATGGTCTCAGACTTTTAGATCAAGTCTTCAACAACCACTAGACCGTACATGTCGGGTCTAACCATCTTCTTCGCATAGCGAGTCATGACACCCTTGCGAGGCACGAAGTCCTCAGGGCCAAAGATGGTGGGAGTGACCTGCAGAGGCACATATGGTGCATATACAAAGCCGCTCTCTAGGAAGCTGCTGCCTCGACGTCCAACCAGAACGAGGTTCCGGAGGAAGTAGGGGTCAACAAAGACATCCCATTTCTTGCTGAGGTTGCCAGTATTAACGGCACCAACAGTGCCCTTGGTATCATCAGCAGTGACGTTGGCACGGAAGCCAGACGTGAACTCCAAGAGGTTAGCAACCTCAGGAGCCACGACGATGAAGTTCGCACCGCCACGGAGGGTCTTCCGGTGAATACGGGCAGACACATCGTTGATGGTTTCAACAAGAGTCTCGTACCACTCGGAAACAGTACCGGTGAACTCCGGGAACCCAGTGGAGTCAGCAGCTTCTTCAACGCCGGCTCCTGTTTCACGGTTCACAAAGTTACCGGGCATACGCGACCAGTAGAGAGTTCCAGCGGTAGCGCCCTTGATGAGATCGTTGAGGATCTCTTGGTCAATCTCTAGAGCAATCTGCTCAGAGAGAATGCTTGTTAGCTCAACCTCAGCGTCGAGGTTGTGATAAGCATTTAAGTCCTGACCTAGTTCTGGAGTCCACTTGGCCTTCAGCTTCTTGGTCATGGCGGTGACACTCACGGAGTCGACCTTGATGTCGATCTCGGGAATGTCCTCGTTGTTTTCTAGCTGCCACACGCTTGTGCCAGCAACAGCGCCGATGACGGCGTCGCGACTTTGACCGCTAGCATTGACGAAGTTATCGTCGATGACGAAACGCAGGTCGTGGTATACGGCGGCGGCGGTGAGGCAGTTCAACAGGTTATTCGCACCGATAGCATCTGTTGTACCGGGCCCACCAAGCACCGAAGTACCCGTAGCCTGCACAACAAACTTCAGCTTGAGGTTTGAAGCGCTAGGATCGCTACCCGTAGAGCCGGATGACATGGTTGTCAAGCGACGAACCAGGCGGCCGGGGGCGTTGGTGCTGTTATTCCAGTTGATCGCAACCAAATCCTTGAGATTTAGCTGTGCAAGGTCGGACGAGCCAGTGGTCTCGAACACAACGACAACAGAACCGGAAAGGTCTGGATCAAACTGAGTCAGTTCGTTCAGAGTATCCTCTTCGGCTTGCGTCAGTGTGGTTCCTGCAGGAGCAGCGAGTCCATCGCCAATAGTGCCAGAGGCAACTACAATGGGGGATCCGGCGCCGATTACGCCAGAGCCAGTTGGAGAAGCATAACCATTGTTGAGGTTATAAAAGCTGCTCTCAGCATTACCACCAGTGAGGTCGATACCACCAGTAATCTGATGACCGACCACACCACCACCGTAGACCGAGTCATTGGCGGCAATTCCAGCAGCAGCGCGGGCGCTGTTAAACTGGAAGTCTAGGAAGAAAATGAGACCTGATGGCAGGCTCATTGGTTGTACGGAAACTAGTTCATTAGCAACTAGTCCACCGAAAACACGACGCACGATGGGGAAGGCGACGGCTGCAAAGCCCTCGACATCACCTGCGGCCATGGTTGAAGCCTCTCGGAGAAGCTCCTTTGCTTGGTTCTCAAGCAGAACGGACATGCCGTCCTTTTTACGATCATTGCCCATGCCTTCTAAAAGACCGGTACGCTCCCACTTATCGCGAAGAGCAGCACCATCCTTAGAGAGATCACGGTTAACAATGCCTTCTGTTAATTTGTTTAGAATAGACATTTTAAATTATCTCCTTTTTGATTTTATTAAAGTCCTGCTAACTTTTTCATCCTCGAATACGCAGCCTCAGAATAGTTGTTAGTTTCTCTTTTCTGTGACCGAATAACAGAGGATCTCTTCGTCACCACTTCGCTTAGCGTTTCTGGCTTCCTCTTTGAGGGGGAAGCGCTCACCGTGCTCTGAAGGGTATCATATATAACCTTCGCTTCTTGGACCGTCGTCGCACCAGACAAAGACTCGACAATTTGATCTCGTTGTCGCTCATTCAGGGAGCTGTTTGTCAAAATACGATTAGTGTATAGAAGCTTAGCGTTAGAAAGATTAACTTCTTCAAGCTTCTCTTTCAATTTTAAAACTGCAGTCATCGCCTTATCGTTATTTTCAGATAGGGCAATAACTTTCTCCGTTAACTCTTCATTCTCCTTATTAAGGAGTTCAAGAGCTTCATCTTGACGCTTGATCTGCAACCTTGGGTCGTTGATCATATTATCAGCATCATGATTCTCGTCTGCTTCGGTTGCCTCGGCCTGATCAACTGCTAAGTGAATATCAGCAATGGGCCGTTCCATCCAACCAGATTTTTGTGGGTCCATATCCACAACTAGTTTTTCAATTATTTTGTTTACAAGGTCATCTGAGATGTCGTCATCTTCGTCGTCACCCTCGGTTAATTCCTCGGTTGTTTCCTCGGTTGTTTCCTCGGTTGTTTCCTCGGTTGTTTCCTCGGTTGTTTCCTCGGTTGTTTCCTCAGGATCCTCGTCGGTTTCAGCATCAGACTCAGCAAGAATTTGCTGTTCCAACATGTCAAAATCGATCTCGATTTCCTCTCCTAGGGGGTTAACAGCGTCGATGGAGCTAGTTTTCTTATCGTCGCTACCATGCCCGATGTGTCCAAGATCAATCTTAACCGGGTTCGGCTCGGCATCTGGATTATCATCGTTGTCAATGTCAGGACAAGGACAGACGCCCTCTGCGGCAGGAACCGTGGGAACAACAGCATCAGGATCTTCTTCCCCTTCTGCTAGATCCTCACCGAGAGCATCCAAAGCAAAAGGATCCTCCTCTTCGCTAAGCAATGAATCAACAACCTCTTTCATTTCAGCAGAGTACTTCTCAAGTATGGAAGACTCGGCGTTTTTCATGGCTGCTTCTTTAAGGGCTTTAGCATCAACGATTGCTTGTTCCAGAAGGTTTGACATATTATTCTCCATGTAAAAAAATTACTTCTCTAATAAGTAGTTGTTTATACTTGAAAAGTCTTCAGTTGTGTGTTATTTAACCTACTAGTCGTCCAAGCCAGGACCAGTGAGATCGAACATACTGGCTGTAAGAATGCCTGTCAATGCGGCATATACCTCAACACCGGTTTGCCCGGTGCCGGGTTCTGTAATATATACTCGACTGCATTTTGCGTCGAAAGTAAAGCGAGATAAATTATTTCCTGCGGCTGGAGCAGCGATTGTAAAGTAGTGGTCCGTTGCTACCCCGAGGGCGCCGCCGTAAGCGAAGTGCACCTGGACCGGATTTGTTCCAGTAACCGCTACTGTAATGTTTTTTGTTACATATTGGAAACTACAAGTCAGCGTCGTATCTGCGTTAATTAGTGATGCCGTCAACCAGGGCAGCCCCGCTACCTGATATGAGCCCACTGAGTGGACGCCAGCTTTTGCGCGTAGCTGAGTGAGTGGTTGATTGTCTACATTACCTGTCGCCATTTCTATTCTCCATTGCTATAAATAGTTTACTTTTTTTCATTTCTCTCAAGTCTTTTAAGTCTCTTGATTCTCTGCTTGTCTCGATTCCTTTTTACAGAAGGCTTCTCGAAGAACCTTAGATCTCTGATTTGCTCAATGATTCTTTCTTTCTTCACCTTCTTGATGAATCGACGGATAAGACGCTCTGCGTGTTCTCCCTTTCTTGCCTCGACCTCTGCTCTTACTGGCTTGCCCATTAGATTTGTTTCCATCCTCCACCAGCTAGGTTCACTATACCACTGATATCTACACCTGGATCGGTGGGATCTGTATCTCTTAATGGGCCCTGAGAAGAGGCGTCGCTTGCGGCTGCTCCGCCTTTCGTTAGTGGTTGAGTGTTTTCGAAAATATCCACCCCTCCGTAAGAACTCCTGCCTATTGCCTCCAACATCTTTTGTTTTGTCTCGTGCAATTTATTCTCTATCTCTTTGTTGTCCCGACGGGGGGGTGGCTGCACAACCTCCTCTTCTTTAGATTCAACGATTGTGCTAGCACCCAAACCTTTTACGACTTCAGAAATAATTCCGGAAAGAATGCCTTGTTCAAACATCACCTCCTTGACGCATTCTTTAATTAATGGCTTGAGTACTTTCTTGAGTTCTGTCTTCTTCACTTGTTATCCTTTTTCTTCTTCTCCAACGTCTCACCCTCAAGCACATCATCACCAAAGAACTCTCTGGCTTCTGCATCAGATAGTACTACTTCTAGTTCTTCTTTGATGATCTGCTTAAGCTGTTGTTTTGTTAGTTTCATTTTTTTCCGCTGTCTTCCTCTCTTGCTGCGGCTGCTTTTTCTGGAGCCTTTTTGGCGGCTTTGTCGATGATCTTCTTTCGGTCAGCCTTCGAGGCGTGGCCACGCAAGTTGATAGCGGCAATGGCACTTTTCTTATCACAGATGGGAAACCCATCATCACCGACAGTCGCATACTTTTTGCGCGTCTTCTGTGGTATGTTTCCTTTAGCAGTCCGTTCACAGTCCTCGTTCAAAACTGCCTCAAGCTCCTCCCTGATAATCTGCTTAAGCTGTTGTTTTGTGAGCTTCATGTTCAGCTATCTGATTTGTCTTTATTGAATAAAGATAGTAAAACGCCGACGGCAACAAGACCGACTAAGCCTTCGCTACCAAGTTGCTTTGTTACCTCAATGATGTTTCCCACTACGTCAGGGACGAATGGTTGGCCACTTCCAAGTAATACTTGGATTACTACAGCTAATGCTAATAGTGCTATTGAGCCCTCAGTTAGTTTCTTTGTCCAATTTACAATTTTTTCAAGATGTTCCATTTTATTGCTCTCCTTTAATAGTTTGTTGTTTTGTTAGTTTCATCGCTCATGCCGTGGCGTGGAAATTTTACTCGCCATCTCCTCCATAATCCATGCTATTTTATCCCTGCGGGGGTCTTTTTTATCCCTGCGGGGGTCTTCGGGGTCGGCGATGTCGAAGTCCGCAGGCTTGCCACCCAGATGCTTAATTACCGCGTTGATGTAATCGATGTCCTCTACATCCTCCAATAGTTGTCTAGCCCTGATCATTTCTGTGTGTTCGCTCGTCACCTGATTAACAAATCCGGCGATGTTTTCGATATCTCCCATCTCCGTGTGGGCGGCATTGGCAAGATCGATGAGATCGTCGTAGTCGAAGTTGTCACTATTTATCATATCTTCAAGTGGCTTTAATGTCCCGAGCAGAGCGGCGCGGTCAGCGTTGGAGAGGGTTGCTCCATTTAATAGAGGATCGGTAGCATTATTGATTGCTTGCACCGTGGGTGCGAGCGCATCGCGGTCGACGTCGCGATCGCCTAGAGCTTTAATAAAGTTATCAAACGCTTGGGTGTGGGGATCTGCGGTACCCCTTAAGGGATGTCTACGAGGTGCCGACCGGGTCGGACCCTCTCTAAGAACCTTGGTTAACTCTTCTCTGATAACCTGTTGAAGTTGGGATTCTTTAAGTGTGTACCCGGCGCCGCCGAGGTCCTCGTATTCCGCCTTATAAGTTTCATAGTCTTCGGGATAAAGCTCCTTGTGTAAAAAAGCGTGGAGATCCTCCAGGTCGTCGAGGTTTCTGCGCAGGCGCCACTCGTCGCGGCGTCGTTTCCATTCCCCGTTTACCTGTTCCAACCCCATAGCCAAGTTTGATAATGTGTATTCTTTCCCTTCCTCATTCGAGACGTCACCATGCTCATCGTCTAACTTATCAACAGTTGTACTTATTCTTTTGCGGTACGAGCTACCCTTAGGTAGCCCGAGTACACGGCTTTTTATTACGTCTTTATAGGACTGTTTAAAAGATTCAGGATCATCTAGATTTATG
>Ga0315334_10001525_pt1 | contig 14304 bp, 9 predicted proteins | sample M150034915metaG_FD_205555 | JGI IMG/M metagenome (GOLD analysis project Ga0315334, IMG submission 205555) | Ammonia-oxidizing marine archaeal communities from Monterey Bay, California, United States - M1 500m 34915 | ecosystem: Environmental > Aquatic > Marine > Intertidal zone | place: USA... | reverse complement strand
CCTCCAATTAGCAGCAGGCCATCAACACGTCTGCCCAACAGGGTGCGGATCTGTTCTGTCTCGGTACTCTGTTGCCACTGGCCATCGACAAAGATGGGGGAGTAACCGCTGCCAGCAAGACCGTGAATGACCCCTTGAGACAACGCATCATAGAAGGGGCTACCGATGTTCTGAGTGAGTACTCCCAAGGTCATTGAGCGACCGCCGGCGAGACTGCGGGCCACCACATTGGGCTCAAACCCGAGTGCCTTCATCGCTGTGAGGACCGCGGACCGCTTGACTTCGTTAACCGGTGAACTTTCGTTCAGTACTCGCGAAACGGTACTCTTGGACACGTTGGCGTGCTCCGCGATGTCCTGGATCGTCGCTTCAACCCTTCGCTGCATGATTCAACCGTTGGTTACCGCTGGGAACCTTCACTTCCTGTACTGAAACTCACGCCAGTGCGAGACGCAAAATAGCGTCATCCCCGCCGTTAAAACAAAACATATCATGAAACCGGTTTCATGGCAATCCTTGACTTTCCTTTTATTTATGGAAAAAATAGACCCTGTCCATGAAACCGGTTTCTCTGCTATCCTCTCATTTAGGGGACAAACAGATTCTGACTTTGAAACCGGTTTCTTTCTGGAGTCAATTCGCCCAACCCTCAAGACCTCAACGTCCCGGATGCCAACCCAATGGCTTCAGAATCACTCTCGCCAAATGTCGACGACGGACGCCTGTCGATCCGTGAGAAATTTGCCTTACCGGTAGGTGATACCGCTTCCAATCTGTTCTGGAAGACGTTCGAGTTCTTTCTGATGCACTTCTACACCGACGTCTTTGGGATCAAGGCGGGAGCCGCCGGAACCATGCTCTTGATCACCCGGATCAGGGACGCCATCAACGACCTTCTGGTTGGATACTTTGCTGAGAGCACCTGTACGGCGTGGGGAAGTTTTCGACCCTACGTGGTCTGGATGTGCATCCCATTTGCGATCACTGGCGTTCTGACCTTTTACACACCCGACCTGAGTGATCATGGCAAACTGATCTATGCCTACATCACGTACACATTGGTGATGATGGCTTACACGGCGATCAACATTCCTTACGGAGCGTTGATGTGTGTGATCTCTGCCAGTTCGCTGGAACGGACGAGTGTCTCAACCTATCGATTCATCCTGGCCTTTGTTGGCGGCATCATCGTTCAGTACTTCACGCTCGACCTAGTCGGAGTTTTTGGTGGTACTGAGATAGTGATGAGTCTGACCCCGGCAGGATTCTTTCTGCTCGCTGCATTTTGTCTCGTGCTATACAACATCAGCGATAGCCTCCTCAACGAAATCGAAAGTGATCTGCAAACTAGAAAAGCAACCCAGACAACCTCGACCTGACGGCCGACCGCATGTCTATTGGCGAGCAACTCAGTTGCTGGCCCGGCTATTGATACAAAACCGCTACCTGACCGGCATCAATGAATCACGCTCTCCTGACCTCACGCGAAACGGATAACGTCACGGCTGACGGCTATGTCATCATCGACGATGAGCCATGGTACCGGATCTCGCGCGTCCACCTGATGCCGGAATTCTTCGTCAGTCCGGTTAGTTCCGGGGATCACTGGATGTTCATTTCCAGCCGGGGTGCTCTGTCGGCGGGACGAAGAAATCCTGAAGCTGCTCTGTTTCCCTACTATTCATCCGACAAGCTGATCGACACCGCTGCCTGCACTGGCCCCAAGACGATCATTCGACAACAGGTCGAAGGCGAGCAGTTTCAAACGTGGGAACCCTTCACTGGGCGAATCCCACCCAACCAATCGATCTCACGGAACCTTTACAAGAATTCGCTTGGCAATCAACTGCTGTTTGAGGAAGTCAATCGTTCTCTCAAGCTTGCTTTCAGCTACAGCTGGACTTTCGGCAACCACTTTGGTTTCATTCGCAACTGCCAGCTAAGCAATCTCGCCACCGAATCGACCCAGATTTCAGTCCTCGACGGCATCCAGAACCTGTTACCTGCAGACATCGGGCAGAATTTTCAACTGCGGTACAGCAATCTCGGCGACGCTTACAAGAAATCCGAGTTGTCTGACCGGGAAAAAATCGGGATTTTCTATCTGAGTTCCATCCCAACCGACCGTGCCGAACCAAGCGAAGGGCTCCGGGCAACCATCGCATGGCAACAGGGACTTCACGATCCAACGATCCTGCTGAGTTCCAGGCAATTGGACCGCTTCCGGGATGGCTTGAGCATCGTGGAAGAACGTGAGATCCGAGGACATCGGGGCGCGTATTTTACCATCTCACAACATGAACTCCCCGGTCATTCGGATCAGTCATCATCGAACGAACATCAGGTAAGCTGGAACATTGTCGCAAACGTCAATCGTGATCACACCGATGTGGTCAATCTACAACACGAACTGACCGAAGCCGCAGGCAGCGAGTCCTTGATCACTGCAGACGTTGCAGAGAATGAACGGAGATTGCTTGCGATTGTTTCAGCGGCCGATGGCAGGCAGGCTGGGGGCGATCCACTGCGTGTTCAGCGTCACCAGTCCAACGTTCTTTTCAACGTGATGCGTGGCGGGGTACCGCGACACCAATATTCGATTTCTGCGAGTGATTTCCACCACCATTTACTGCAGTTCAATCGGAGTGCTGCACAACGAAACCCCGATTTTCTGGAACGTATCGCCAGCGATCCAGATCTGGACTTGGACGGCCTGCTGGCAGAGGCAACCCAAACTCAAGATGAGGACCTGAAACGGATCGCGCTGGAATACCTGCCCCTGACGTACAGTCGCAGACACGGCGATCCGACACGACCGTGGAATGCTTTTTCGATTGACTTCATTAATGCCGACGGCACCGAAACTCTCTACTACGAAGGAAACTGGCGCGACATTTTCCAGAACTGGGAGGCACTATCGCTGTCATTCCCCGGCTTCTCACGCAACATGGTGTTTCGTTTCCTGAATGCGTCGACGGCAGATGGCTATAACCCGTACAGAATCAGCAAAGACGGTTTTGAATGGGAAACTGCTGACCCCAACGACTCGTGGGGAAACATTGGGTATTGGGGTGACCATCAAATCATATACCTATTGAAGTTGTTGGAATGGTCCCAGCGGTTCTACCCCGCTGAACTCGACCAGTGGCTGGCCACCGAGTGTTGCGTCTACGCGCAAGTCCCCTATCGAATTCGCGACTATCAGTCAATTCAAAAGAACCCTCAGGAAACCATTGACTTTGACCACGCACTCTCTGAAGTGATCAAGCAACGTGTTGCCGAGATTGGTGCCGACGGCAAATTATTGGCCAACCACGGGGAATCGCCTTACCACGTCACGATGCTGGAAAAACTTCTGATTCCCGCATTGGTAAAAGTGACCAATTTTGTGCCCGGCGGTGGAGTATGGCTGAACACCCAACGACCGGAATGGAATGACGCAAACAATGCTCTTGTGGGGAACGGGTTGTCTGTGGTCACAGCCTGTTACCTGCGAAGGTATTGCGAGTTCGTCATCAAGTGGCTGTCCCGCAGCGGTCTCCCCACGTCCATTCCGGTATCTCAGGAGATCTGCATCCTGTTACAGAACGTTGGCAGGGTCCTCGAGTCAAACGCGGAAGTTTTCAGCGGAACGTTGAATGATGGTCAACGCAAACAACTGGTAGATGCCCTGTCCGAGGCAGGATCAGCCTATCGCCAACAGCTATACGAGGATGGTTTTTCAGGAACCAAAACCGAGCTCCCCTTAGCCGATTGTGTCCAATTACTGCAACGATGCCTCGGAATGATCGATCACACGATCCGATCCAACCGTCGCTCTGACGGCCTGTATCATTCCTACAACCTGATCACGTTGCAGGACGATGGGTACGGTGTCACAACGCTTTACGAAATGCTTGAGGGACAGGTCGCTGTACTAAGCAGTGGTCTGTTGAATGCCGAGGAAGCCGTTCAAATCATGGACGCCCTGCAAGAGAGTCAGATCTTTCGAGAGAATCAACAAAGCTACATGCTATATCCCGATCGGCAACTGCCAAGATTCCTGCAAAAGAACATGCTTGCGGAAAAATCGTGGAAGCGTTCGCAATTGCTGAGAAAACTTGTCGCTGAGGGTGACACGTCAATCGTGCGGCAGGATGTAGACGGGGATGTCCATTTCAATGGAGACTTCCGCAATGCTGCAAACCTGAGCACTGCACTTGATACGCTGGCGACACTGCCTGCCTATGCCGACCTTGTATCGGGCGACCGCCAACTGCTCAGCGAACTATTTGAGCAGACCTTTCGCCACGAAAGCTCCACGGGGCGCAGCGGAACATTTTTCGCCTACGAAGGCCTGGGTTCGATCTACTGGCACATGGTCTCGAAACTGGCTCTGGCTGGCATCGAAAACTGCATCTGGTCAAAGCGAACAACTGACAAACCAGAACTGAGAAATCGTCTGCGACAGCACTACCGCAGCATCCGCAATGGCCTTGGTCTGACGAAGTCGCCCACACAGTATGGTGCTTTTCCTGCCGACCCCTACTCACACACGCCGCAGGACGCAGGTGTCCAGCAACCGGGCATGACGGGACAAGTCAAGGAAGATATTATTTCGCGTCTGATCGAACTGGGTGTGCGAATCGAAAATGGTCGACTTGGATTCGATCCATTCATGTTTGAGGCCTGTGAGTTGTTGCAGACAGATTCCAAGATCCAGTTCATCAACCTTAAGAACGAATATGTTGAACTGGCATTACCGACTGGCAGCTTCGCCTATACCCTCTGTCAAACACCCATCATTTACCATCAGTCGACCAACACCAAACTCGTTTTAACGCAAGTCAACGGGGACCCCTGCGAACGGAACACGCTGAGTCTTACGGACGATGAAACGGCCAGCGTTTTCTCACGCACTGGCCAGATCATACGAATTGACATTTTTCACGACTTTCAGCCAATTCATTGATCCCTGCCCTGCTTCACAGGGTGAACACCGATCGGATTATGACTCACGCCCGGCAACCCGCCGGAAACAGGCTCTCACCAGAAACCAACTGCAAAAGGCGACTTTCATGCTTTCACAATGCTTCCCAAAACTGTTCTGTCTATCCGCGTGCCTGACGCTATTATCGCTACCTGCTGCCTCTCAGGATGCATCAACTGCCTCTGGCCGAGAACTCATTTGGGAGGATAACTTTGATGGCAACTCTCTTGATTATTCCAAGTGGGGCATTGAAGTGAATGCTTTTGGTGGCGGGAACAGTGAATTGCAAATTTTCACAGACCGGAAGGAAAACGTACGTGTCTCCAACGGCACACTGATTCTCGAAGCGCAGCGTGACAATGCCAACATCATGGGAACCAAGCGTGAATACTCTTCGGGTCGGGTCCGCACCAAGAATCGTGGTGACTGGAAATATGGTCGGATTGAAGTCCGCGCCAAACTGCCATCAGGAGCTGGCCTCTGGCCAGCGATCTGGATGCTGCCAACCGAGGACAAGTATGGCGGATGGGCCAAAAGTGGTGAAATCGACATCATGGAATTCCGTGGACAGAACACGAATGAGGTACTCGGCACGCTGCATTACGGAGATGCGTGGCCCAAAAACGCCTCATCGGGTGACGCTTACAAACTTCCAAGCGGCAACTTCACCGATGACTTTCATACCTTCGCTATCGATTGGCAGGAAGGCAAAATCGAATGGTACATTGACGGAAAACTGGTCCAGACTCAAACAAAGTGGAGCACCACTGGCGGGCCGTTTCCCGCCCCGTTTGACCAGAAATTCCACCTGCTACTGAATCTCTCGATCGGTGGTGGATTCGTTGGCCCCGTCGGTGCCAACACCAAATTCCCGGCTCAATACCTGATCGACTACGTTCGCATCTATCAGTGATACGATGAACTGCAGTCTGCCGTAGGAAGCTTGCCGATCGATTGAATCGGCGATCACATTGATCAAGCACGGAATCCAGAATGAACTGGCTGGTCATCTGGCAGAGGCATTCCCCGTCAAGCCACGCCTGATCAATACGACCGGATTCGGTTCGCGAATGACCTACTCTGCAAACTCCGTTACCACACGCCCCGTTACCACCCGCCCCGTTGGCAGGCAGCAACCGTTTCATGGCAGCAGGTCACGAGCAGCGACATCTCTCAAGTGCCGTTGTCTGCACCGCCGGGTGACGCTTCATACCAGACACTGAGAGTGGCCGAGGCGTTTCTCAGATCAATCGACTGTACCTGTACCCGCGAGATGGGGATGCCGGTCCGCTGAAGCAGGTCTGCCTCCAGCTCGAATTGTCGGTCGGGTGCCAAAAGTTCCAACCGATCATATTCCACGGTATGTTTGCGTACTTTCTTCGGCGTCGCCACAACACCAGTACGAATCGTCTTTCCTCTTGCCACAAATCGCTCTTTCAGCATCGCTGCAAAAAGAATCAACGCATTGACTGCGACAAGCTCGACGTAACTTGTCTTATGGTTCGACAACGAATTGATCACAGCGATTCCGATCACAATGAACAAGTACGTCATTTCCTTGATTGGCAGCGAATTCGTTCGATATCTAAGCACACCGAAAATAGCAAACAGTCCCAATGCCATTCCGATGCCCAATTCCAACTTTTTCAGCGTGAAGCAGATGAAGAAGACAGTGATGTTCAACATGCTCGCAGTGAAAGCGAACTCACGATCCTGTTGGGCTGGGAAGATTGCAAAACGAACAATCAGAGCAAGAAAAAACAGATCAAACGCAAAACGGATGAACATCTTGTAAACGTCATCATCGTAAAGCGGGATTTCCAAAAACTCCATCGAACTGTTGCTCCTGTGCCTGTGGATGCTCCGAGACCCCGACTTGGCGGTGCTGCCAACCATGCCAGTTGACAGAGAACCGTACTGGGTGCCGAAGAACCGTACTGGGTGCCGAAGAACTCTACTGGGCGCCGAAGAACTCTACCGTGCGTCTGAGCGCAGTCGGCAGTGCTCCTCCATGTGACACCTCAACTAATTAACCTACCACACAACCATGCTGCATGATTTGTACTTTGGCTTGAACACCAACAACGGCATTGAGTTTCACGAAATCACGCACATTGGAACCAAAGATTGGGAATGATCGTGGTTGACGGATTGTGCATAAGATTCCGGCAAACCGGATACTCTATTCGTTCTGACCAACGGTTGGCCCTGATCCAATGCCATGGCACAAGTGAATGACGCTTGCTTAGCGATTCAGTAACGATCGGATGATCCGGCAGGCACGGCGGAACAACGACCTGCGTCGGGTCTTTTCCTGCGGCCAAGCCTGCACCGGATTTGCAACCACGATGGGGCGCATAAGTCCCCAACAAAAAAACAAAAGGGTGCATCCTCGGAACACTGCTCCATGAAGTCGGCAAAGTTTGAGACATAGTCCTTGTCGGCATCTCCGTCCCACGCTACCAGAGCATCGACATAGGCCTGCAACTTTGCTGCTGTCTGAGGACCTCGCCTTGACTCATTGAAACCGGTTCCAAGTCAACCGAGATTGTCAGGCAAACGATCACCCGGCCCAGATGCCGATCAGATCCAATCGCTACTCACCGTGATCATTTGAGCGATTGGATTGGGTTCAAGAGGCTTCGGTAATTGGCCCCCAAAATATCTTTTTTCTCTTTCTCGCCAATTTTGGCAGTGGTCACCTTTGACAGTTCCGTCCCCAGAGACCGCGAGGGTAGATGGCTTCCAAACACAATCCGTTCCGAACCGATTTCACGAATGGCCATTTCTATAAAACCGGCTGTGGCATCAAACCCGGACGTTTCAATCAACACATTCGAGGACTGTCGAACCGCACGGATACCACGTTCCCATTCCCCACCTGCGTGGGCACAGATAAAGCGTTGCCTTGGAAATTTCGCAGCCAGCGTCGCCAATTCCGCGGGTGTCGATTCATGAGGGGCACGCTTGCCACCAGTCTTGAACCACGTGTGTTGCATGATCACACCTTTCAATTCCGACACACGTTCCACCAGTGTTGCAACATTGGGATCCAGACAGTTGGCTGCCCCAGGCCCACTACCCGGAAAATAGACACCCAACATTGGGCCATCACGCAACCAGCGATCCAAGGCAGTCAGCGAACCGGCAACATCATTCGCATTGAGTTGAATCATCCCCAACAGCTGATCGGGCCAGCGGTTAAGCGGTTCCAATACCAATTCCGGCTTGGCACGCAGTAAGTCTTCCAATGAACGATCAGTCGTTGTACCAATCCCAACGTGAGCAAAGTAACAAAGCTTTTCAAAATGCCCCGTTTCAATCGCAGGCATTGCCCGCTGAATGTCAGCTATCAAGCGACTGCTACCGTCGGCTCCTGGATTGGAAAAAGACGGCGTGAAATACGAATCCCAGATTCGATATTGTTTTAACGTTTCAGCAGCGGGCAATCCAAAACTCATTTACATTACCTGTCACTGTCCGTTGGTGGTGAAACGGCCACACGACGAAAGTGGTCCGGGTTTTCCTGCATGATTGCTGTGACGATCGAAGCGTCCAAGTGTGATTCAACCATACGAATGCAGGCTGCCTCAGGGATCAGGAACGGCGCATGAGATCCATACAAAACGCGATCGTCACCCACAGCACGCACCAGATCTGCAACTCCATCAGTTCCATCGACTCTGGACGTGTCAAACACGACGCGTGGAATTGCAGCGAACTTTGATTTTTCTGCAGCCCCCGGACGACTATTCAGAATTTGAACTCTCGCCTTGGGAATTTGCTGCATCCAATGTTTCAATGGTCCTGGATCGACCTCCGGCACTCTCATCAGCGGGGACTGCGTGCGTGTGTCTTCCATGGCAACAGCGATCTGCACAAAACCTTCCTGCCCCGATACTTCAGCAAGCAATTCTCCGAACAACGGATCATTCAGTGCATATCCGTGATAGCCCGGATGCAACCGAACTCCCGGCATCTGAAAGGTTCTCAGGCATCGCTGCACGTCCTGCCTCCACCCCGGCAACGTCGGGTTGATCGCACCGATCGGAACCAGTTCGGGACGGTTCTGACAGGCTTTCAACAACCTTTCATTGACACTGCTCAGGTCACGGTGAAGCAGGCCTTCAAAACTGCCCGCCCACGCCTGCGTGATCCTCAATTCTTTAAGCTTGTCGCACAGGCCATCGACCTCATCCAAGGGGAGTCGCCGAAAAGGCCATTGAAACAAACTGACATTGGTATCGATGATTCTGGATGGCATCGGGATCGCCGCCACTGACTGGCCCGCGTTGGCGGCCAGCATCGAACCGGCCCCCATCGTCATGGCGCCGTGAATCAAGTCCCGTCGGTGAAATACCACAAATCGCTCCTCAAAAACTAACCAAGGATTCCACGGACAACCTTGGGGACTTCGACTCCCGTCAGTCTCTCTTCAAGCCCACTGCGGCGATAGAACAACTTTTGATGATGGAGCCCCATCAGATGGAGGATGGTGGCATGAAAGTCGTGAACACTGACGGGGTCCTCGACAACCTTGTGCCCAAACTCATCAGTCTTGCCATAGGTCAAGCCACCCTTGACCCCACCACCAGCCATCCAGGAGGTAAAGGCTTGCATATTGTGATCACGTCCAGTGTAAACATCGCCTGACCTTTGCGAGGTTGGCGTGCGTCCGAACTCTCCGCCCCAGATCACCAGCGTCGAATCCAGCAACCCCATACGTTTCAGATCTCTGAGCAATCCTGCCACCGGTTTGTCAGTCCGCGTGCAAACCTCGCGGTGGTTTGCCGCGAGATCAACATGACTGTCCCACGGCTGTTCCTCGAGGAAAATTTGCACGAATCGCACGCCTCGCTCAACCAGTCGTCGAGCCAACAGACAACGCCTTGCGTAGGAGTCTGTGTGGGGTTCCCCCACACCGTACATCGCCAGAGTTTCGGCACTCTCGCGATTCAAGTCCAAAGCTTCGTTGGCGGTCAATTGCATCCGTGCTGCCAGCCCATAGGACGCGATACGTGCATCGAGATCGGCACGATGTGGTCGCTTGGAACGATGGAGTTCGTCAAGTTGCTTCAGCATTTCTCTCGCTGTCGCAGAAACGGCCGAAGGCTGCTCGTATTGCTTCTGAAGATTCAAGATGGGAGAACCGGTCGGTCTGAACGGTGTTCCCTGATAAACCGGTGGCAGAAACCCGGACGTCCAATTTCGCGTACCGTTTTTGGGTAATCCAAGAGGGTCTCCCAGTACGACGTAGGCTGGCAGGTTCTGGTTTTCCGAGCCGAGTCCATAGGTGGCCCAAGCGCCTAGAGTCGGATAGCCCATGAACAGCCTGCCACTGTGAATCTTGTAGAGGGCGTTATCATGGTTGGGATGATCAGTCCACATTGAATTGATCAAACAAATGTCATCGGCAACCTGTGACGTGCAGGGAAGCGGATCAGCCATCCACATTCCTGATTCACCATGACGGGCAATCGGGTACTGTCCTCCCATCATCACGCCGATGTCAGTGACGCTGGTATTGCCGATTTCCTCGACGCTTCCCGGATAAGGTTTGCCATCCATTTTTGCCAAGGCCGGCTTGGGATCAAAGAGATCCATCTGGCTGGGGCCACCATTCATGAACAACTGAATGACAGAAGTTGCCTTGGCGGGGTGGTGAACCGGTTTCGGATCAAGGTTGTAAGTTGAGATACGGCCAGCATCGGACGATTCGTTTTCAGGCGACGATTCGCTTTCCGAAGCCGCCTGTTCCAACGGCAGTTCACCACCAAACAGGTCGTCCGCCAGCAACTGCAACAGCGCTGCACCGAACAAACCATCGCCTGCTCGCGAAAGGAAGTCACGTCGGGAAGTACCTTTGATTGAGGACAAGTTCATTCAATCCACGTAAATGAAGGATGCGGAATTGAAGACCATGTGACAATAAGTTCCAAGAGCTTCGGTTGTCTTACCCTGCCAGACTGATTCCAGCTTATTCAGCATCCCGGTTCCGATTTCAAGTTCCTGTTCACTGGGGACACGACTCAGGGCCAACCGGTGAACAAGATCGACTCGCGTGCGGTGGTCATCGACCAGGCCCTGATTGTCAATCATAACCAGTATGCGGCCCGCAAACGCTTCAGCCAAATCATGCACATGACTGTCGTTCATCAGCATCAATGCTTGCGGTGAAACAGTAGAGACGGCACGATCAATGCAGTTGGGCCCCATTTGCGGATAATCGAATGTATCCATCATCGTCGGAATTTCAGTGCGGCGATACTGCAGATAAACACTCCGCCGCCAACCACCTCCGCGAGTTGGATAAACACTCACCAGTCCATCACGATTCACCGACACAGCATCCGGTATACCGCCTGGAACCGCTGCCAGATTACCGGAAATCAGCAGCAACGAATCACGCAATGCTTCCGCGTCCAATCGTTGCAACGGCATGTGTGCAAGCAGACGATTCTGTGGGTCAATCCGTTGATGTTCGTCAGTCACTCGACTGGACTGCCGATAGGTCCTGGAATTCATCATCAACCGATGCATCGCCTTGATGCTCCAATCCCCCTGGATGAATTTTAACGCCAGCCAATCGAGCAGTTCCGGATGCGAAGGTGGATCAACCTGCCTGCCAAAGTTACCGAGTTCGGTTGCCAACCCCGCCCCAAAGTGTCGGGAAAAAATGCGGTTCACCATCACCCTTGCCGTCAGGGGATGATCGGATTGCGTCAGCCAACGGGCAAACGCCAGACGGCGTCCAGTCTTGGTCCGCCCACCGGATTGCTCAGCCAACGCGTCAGGGGCAACTTCAAACGGGGTCTTGCCGTCAGTCAACACGGCGGGGACGCCCGGACCAACAAGCCGCCCCGGCTTATCATGTTCACCTCGACGCAGAATGTAGGTGGGGGATGGTCGTCCCATATCCCACAGGGCGCGAATGGTAAGAGGTGCAACCATCTGCTGTCGCATTCCATGCAGATTCCTATTGATCTGCTCTACTTCCATCCGCCCATGTAGTACCGACTCGGGTTGGCTGGAATCTGCCAGCAGCTCTGCTTTCTGTAACCGCTCGACAAGAATTTTTTCCGGCAGCGTGCGATTGTTATCCGCCGTCCTCAGAGCTCTGAGCGTTGTTTGATTGTCGGTGTCGGATTGCTCAGGATGATGGTGACGCAACAGATTCAGGCGGATGTCCGTATCGATTTTCTTTTGACGGGCAAGCAACGTCTTGACCTGCTTTTCCAGCGGCGGGTTGACCTGCGCGACACGAGCACGATGCTGTTCGGTGGCGACATCCAACGTACGTTGTTTGAAACTGCTCCAGTCATGCTCATCAAACGCTCCCTGGAAAATGGCTTTCAGCCGATAGTAATCACGCTGGGGGATGGGATCGTATTTGTGCGAATGGCAGCGAGCGCATTCCATGGTCAAACCCATGATGCCTGAACTCACGACGACAAGGGCATCTCCAATGACTTTCAGCCTTTCGGGTACAAAGTTCATCGTTCTGGAACCTGTTTCGTCGATTCCCATCCTGAGAAATCCAGTGGCCACAAGATGGTCAACCATCTGATCATTCACCGTTCCCGCATTTTCAAAATCTTGCAGTTCATCCCCCGCGAGCTGCTCAATCAGGAATTGATCGTAGGGTTTGTCGTCGTTGAAAGCCCGGATCACGTAATCTCGATACTTCCATGCAACAGGCCGAATGGGGTCCGCACTGATCCCGCCCTCCGAGTCGGCATAGCCAGCAAGGTCAAGCCAATGGCGTCCCCAACGTTCACCGTAATGAGGCGAAGCGAGCACATGATCAACCATCCTGCCGTACCACCGTGGGTCATCGCTCTGTGACCAACGCCGAAGTTCATCCAGTTCAGGCGGCACACCCAACAGGTCAAAATAAACGCGACGAATCAGAGTAAAGCGATCCGCCTGATCGGACCATGCCAGCCCCGCCTCAGTCAACTGCTGACCCACAAAGTCATCCAGTGACCTGCCTGATTCCGGCCATGTGGGTGGCTGAAACGACCAATGCTCGCGGTCACTCGCACTCACCAGAGGATCCGGGCTTGTGGTAGCGACGTCCGGCTGCACGTCACCTGTGGGTGCCCCTGCTTCAATCCACTCCCTCAGTACTTTGACCTCAGCCGAGGCAGGACGACGAACAAAGAATTTTAGCAACGACTCGCTGGGGGGACAGGCTTCCGTTTCGATGCGCTGGATCATCAGACTGGTATCAGGCTTTCCCGGGGTCAAAGCCGTTCCCTTCGTGCCTCCCCGTATCATTGCTGCACGCGTACGCAAGTCGAGCCCACCTTCCTGAAGCCTGGGACCATGGCAAGCATTGCATCGCAATAAGAGAATCGGCAGTACATCATGCTGGGTCAACTGGCGAATCTGAGCCACCTTCGCCGCCGATGGTGATCCTGCCTCTATCCATTGGCGGATCAGTTGCTGTTCCTGCTGGCTCAGCGGTGGCTCTCCCGCAGGAGGCATTTCGCCACTTTCAACCTGATGCCAGAGTGCGCTGTCGTCCAGCGAATCCGCCAGCAAAGAGTCCCCCGTCTCGCCACCATCGTGTATGCCCTGCATGGATGATAGATCGAGGCCACCCTTGCGTTCCTGATCGCGGTGGCATTTCCCACACTTGGCCGCGAACAGTGGCTTGATTTTGGATTCGAAAGTCGGCCCGTCACTTTCCGCACCTGCAACGACCGTCGCTGCGAAACAGGTGAGAAAGACGAAGGCGAGACGGTATGCCATGTGAAGATACTGAGGCGGGAAACAGGTAGGAGAGTCAATTCAGAACAACCGGCAAGACCAGACCACCAAGCGGGGCCCGAATTTTGACAACCGGCATCAACCCCCATTCTAGGAACAGACCGTGAACAACACAAACTTGCACGGGTGAGAGCAGATAGCGTTCAAAAACAAGCCCAGTCGGGCTCCCCGCGGGCCTCCGTGATTTGCCACCACCCGTAAAAACCGATCACTTTCCCGAATGACGCTCGGCGTACTCGGGCAATGCAGCATCCTCTGGAAAACGATTCGCAATCATCTGCAAACGCTGCCGACGCCCTGGAAATTTTTATCGAGAGGACTGACTTCGACCTGCTGCTGCGGGTCTTTCTCAAGATCGTGAAAACTTCCCTGATTATCGATAACGGACTGCCAGTCTCTGATCATGCGAACATCACCGTACTGCGTGTAGATCAAACTACGTTTCTCGAACGGGTCCTCGCTGCCACACCGACTGGGAACAAAGCATTTGCCAGCCAGGATGGTCTGTTCAGGAATTCAGGAACCTGCATGCCCGCCAGTTCCAGAAAGGCGGGATAGAA
>Ga0315334_10001521_pt1 | contig 14316 bp, 15 predicted proteins | sample M150034915metaG_FD_205555 | JGI IMG/M metagenome (GOLD analysis project Ga0315334, IMG submission 205555) | Ammonia-oxidizing marine archaeal communities from Monterey Bay, California, United States - M1 500m 34915 | ecosystem: Environmental > Aquatic > Marine > Intertidal zone | place: USA... | reverse complement strand
TGCAAATCCAGAAATGGCTTCGAAATATACCATCAATCTAGGATTATATGATGGTGCTAAGGGTGAAAATAATGGAATGCCATGCAATTCCGACCACTGTCCATTCGTATACAACCTAGATGGTGGGAACACTGTTGGCCGGGCTGCAGTATGCTACGGTAGTGGTTCTTGGGAGTATCACACCTATCTTGATGATATGACTAGATTTAATGAAGAAAGTCTTGGAATCTCTGTAACCATTTATGGTAACTATGTCAAATATTTAGCATGGAATTCTGAAGCGTGAGGTGAAATTATGGTGAAACCAAGTGCACATGCAAGTCACATTCTTGTGAAGAGTAAGGGCGAAGCAACTCAATTGGCTTCAAACATTATCAAATTCAAAGACTTTCAGAAGACCGCTAGGAAGAAATCAGATTGCCCCTCGAGGCAGAAGGGCGGCGACTTGGGTTGGTTCCGTAAAGGACAGATGGTCCGAGAGTTCGAAGAAGCGGTTTGGAACACACCTCTAAAGACTGTTTCAGAACCTATCAAGACTCAATTTGGATATCATCTGATTTGGGTACATGAAAGAGAGGAGTGATTGTTTTGGTCACTCGTGTCGGTCTTGAGTCATATGAAGTAATGGCGTGCCATGGTGCTTATGATTTTGAAAGAGAAAAGGACCAACCATTCATTATTTCAATTTGGGCAACATTGGCAGCAGATGTGGATGAGGATGTCCTTGAACAAACTCTCAATTATGCCGATCTACAAGCAGCAGTTGACTCTGAAGTCGTCAATTCAAAGCCGGTTAAACTAATGGAAACCCTTTGCAAAATGCTTGTTGCAAAGGTTGGTGAGAACAAACTTATCGATTCAATTTCTGTACGAATGGAAAAGCCTGACGCCCCGTTTCCACACCCTGGAGGACTGGCGGTAGTTGAGTTTGAATGGACGAGGGATTGAAGGGCTGTCACCTCACAGCACTCTTCATGACCGCCCCCTCTAGAGTCTTCGTACCCTCTGTAACCGAAGAGAATGGTGGCGCAATCGGACTAGGGGTATTCTCTAGTGAAGAGACTGCTTGGAGCGTCCTTCGTCAATTCTTGAAAAAGTCACACCTAATGGCATTGAAGCGCTCAGATTTGGTGATATGGGACGTTGACAAAGTTGGAGAAGAAGGTATGACTGTACTTTCGAGCATGCACTGCAGAGACTGCCCTGTATGCAAACGGCGTACGTTTTGGATAGACCTAGATACATTCTCTGCAATGTGTACTGGCCAGGCATGTGAGGCTTGGATCGAAGAGTCGACAATAGAGCCTGGGATAATCGACCTCGGATGGCCACCTATGCGTTTCTTAAAGCAAGCTGAAAATCTTGAGGATGCTATAACAGAATTGAACAAGATAGGTGCTCAACTAGAAGCAGCAGGCAGAACTCCTGAAAATCCGATTACATCGATTCCAGAGGAATGATTCCAATTCCAATCATGCCATTACGAAGTAGTTCTCTTGCTTTTTCGCTGACTGCATAATTGAATTCATCAACAACTCCTTCCTTAACCACATGGCAGTCGCGATAAAATGAATTGTATGCAGTAGCAAGTTCGAGCATATAGATTGCAAATGCGTGTGGCTTATTCTCATTTACCGACTGGCCAAGTTTATCGACATAACAAGCCATAACCCGCATCAACTCATGCATTGCAGGTGGTATTTCTCCCATTTGATTATCGTTTGGCATTCTTCCAACTCGATTTGCAATAGAGTGTGCTCTTGTGTGCGAGTACATCACAAATGGTGCGCTCTCACCCTCAAAGGATAGGGCCTCTTCCCAACGGAATGTGAATCCTTTGTCTGGACTTACTTTTGTGATGTTAAATCTCACTGCTGAAACGCCTACTGCTTCTGCAATCTTGATTACCTCATCCTCACTTAGTTCAGGCCTCAACTCCCTAACAACCGAGGCGGCTTGGGCTTGAGCTTCTTCCAAAAGGTCGTCCATAAAGACAACATTTCCTCTCCTGGTACTCATTTTACCTTCGGGCAGTTTGATGAATGCATAGAACATAACTTCAGGAACTCTTTCTCCAAGTTCTTGTAATGTCATGCCGACTTGCTTGGCTTGCAACTTGTGGTCTTCACCAAGTACGTTGATCAATTCATCACATTGTTGCCATTTCCACATGTGGTATGCAATATCTCTAGTGGCGTATAGTGAAGACCCATCGCCCCTTCTATAGAAGAACTCAGTCTTACCTTTCAATCCTCTTTGACCAAGGTCCAAAAAGTGAGCACCATTATCTGCAGTACCGTGTATGTCCAGTTTCTCTAATCTCTCCATCAATGTAGATACTGACCCATCTACTACAAACCGGGATTCTTTAGTGAATGTATCAAAACTAATTCCTAATCGAGATAATGTTTCCAGCATTCCGTCGAGAACAGGCTGATATGCACTCGCAAATTGCTGCAATACAGAGTCATCGCCATGTTCAGAAGCATGTACTAACTTGCTAATCGCTTCTTCGATAGCAGGATTACCATCTGTTCGCTTAATTTGAGCAGCCTGATACCATCTTACAGTTTCATGGTCTGCTTTACCATTCCACTTTGGATTTACTTCTTCTTTATCATCAAGGATTGATTCAACATCTTCCTTTGACAGATTTTCCAAAGCCCAAGCCAATACTCCAACTTGTTTACCCATGTCGTCAACATAGTACTCAGCACGTACTTCATTGCCGTATAATCGATTCAGACGAACCAATGTATCTCCCAATATGGCATTGCGTGCACGACCGACATGGAATGGGCCATTTGGATTAGCACTGGTATGTTCGATCAGTACATTTTTATTTCCTGGCATTTCTATCCCTGACATCACTTTGGAAGCGAGCCAATTTGGTTTTGCCTTAAAATTAAGATAGCCGCCTGCAACATTTACCTCAAAGTCGCCCGAAAGTAAAGCTGCTAATTCATTGGCAATTTCCACAGGATTACGTCCAAGTTGCTTTGCGAAGGGGAAACATGGCAATGACAAGTCACCTTGATTCCTTTCTCTGCTAGGCCCAAGTGCCTTTTTCCAGAAATCACCGGTCACGCCAATATCTGAAAGAGCAACTTCCAAAGATGGTTCAATGATTTCTCGAAGGATATTCATTCATCTCACCTTACATCATAGGATAACGGAGTACAGCCGCAAGACCTCCAAAACCGGAGTCTAATTGCGCACCTTCCTCGGTATCGGTTGAGATAAATTTGACTTCAGCGCGGCCTTTGGTTGCCAATAAAGATAATTCATCTATCAATGAAATGGAATTAACTTCTTTCAGAGAGTCACCATCTGCTTTGCATTTAGGGCAAGCAGGTAATGCATCCATACGCCCAATGCTTATCGACCATTCATTTGAGCATGATTTACACTCGACAGATACAACATTCTTCCTCATGCCTTCACTGATTAGCAACTTAGCAACCGCTCCCTGTTCTAGGGCTTTACGTACCATGGCCTCTCCATAGGTGGCCTTTGGATTTTGATTGATCAACTCCTCAAGGAATTCTGTAACAACTTTACGCTCTGCATCAAGTTCAATTTCACCCATTAATCCGCCAGCGTTGTCAACGAGTTCACGAATCCCACTTTCATTGGAATAACCAACATCGAAAGTGGTCTTAGCAATCTTCTTTGTAATCTCGTGGTGGAAGTAGTCATTTTTCACAACGAAATCCTTAGTTGCCCCTGGTCCACCGACAATAATCGCTTGAATATTTTCAAGTTCGGGTAACCAGTAGGCGCATGCATGCTCTGATGCACGTTTGAAGAAATTATGAGCAGCCTCTTCAATCAACCGTTCGAAACGTTGAGCCGATTGACCACCTTGTCGGTGTTTACCCATTATGTTGGATACAAGAAATTCCTGAACATGGATCCTTTTACCACTAGCAATTCCATATGCTGCTTCAGCACGATCGATAACGAACAGCCCATACGATTTCTTGTCGATTAGCATATCTTCCAACTGGGATAATTCGAATTTCGAATCACAACGGTATCTGAATGAGAGAAGGGGTTGGGGTGGGTCGTCAATAATTATTGTAATATGGCGGGTTTTGTTGTTGCCCACGATTATTGCTCCAGTAAACAATGCTAACCCTCTTTCACCGGCATTTCGGTATTTTGATAGAAGAGCAATTGCAGATTCAATAGCACCCTGCACATTCTTTTTTGTTGATTTTGATTTGATGTTAGCAGCCTGCCCGTGCTCGTTTTGAAGCATCTGTCTTGCATCGGAAACCTGACGTTCTGGCGGGATAACTACTGTTACCAGTTCAGTACCAGAACCTTTCATCAATCTGAGATCTTCAAGAGCCAATTTCAGTTTGAGACGGCGGGTCGCTAGCTCTGCGTCATCACTCATGCGGTTCCCCCAGCCCTTAGGGCTGAGGTGGGGACTTTCAAGCCTTCTGAGAAGGAAGCATCATCAATGGCCGACATTCACGCTGTTCTGATGACGACCCACATTGTAGCCCTAGGGGGTTCTCTGCTGAGGCCAGAGGAGGCCGAACAAAGGTCGCAGTGGTTCGGTCAACTGCGCCAACTAGCAGTCCATCTAGAAGGAAATGGAAGAAGATTGGGAATTGTTGTTGGCGGCGGGCATGCTGCAAGAGAAGGGATTACACTAGCTCGTTCATCATTCCACGACTCCTATAGACTGGACACTGTCGGCATTGCTGCCACTAGATTAAATGCGACAATTTTACAACAGTCTTTACTAGATATTGGCTGCAATGTCTGTCCAAGTATCCCACATTCTACCGATGAGGCAGCAGAATTACTACAAGAGCACAATATTGTGGTAATGGGTGGAACAACTCCCGGTCATACTACAGATGCAGTAGCAGTAGCATTAGCAAGAGATTCTGGTGCGCCACATTGTGTGATAGCAACCAATGTTTCACACGTGTATGACTGTGACCCTAGAACCAATAGTGACGCAAAGCCAATTGAGGATATGACATTAGCCGAACTAGCAAAAATCACTGGAACCGAGGCATTGGGGCCTGGTGAATCGGCAGCGGTAGACCCAATTGCAGTGAAATGGGCAATAAATTCCAACATGAAACTGGCAGTATTGGATGGTAGAGATCTAACTTTACTTGAGGATGCTTTCGAAGGACGTCCATTCGTTGGAACCTTGATTAGAACGGAGTGAGTAAAATGGTAGACGCAAAGGCAATTAAAGATAAAGTGAGTAAAAAAGCAAGCAATGCTCGCTCCAAAATTTCATCACATCTGAATCCACACAAGCACTGTCAAATGTGTGGGACAACTATCGATATCAAAGCAGATCCCCGAGTTTGTAAGGCTGACGAGTGTGCATCAAAGTTAGAGAAGCGAAACAAAAACGACCGTATGATGAGAATCATGTTCGTAGTATTCTTCATAGCAATTGTGGCACCAGTGGGACTACAATTAGCTGGATTTGGCGGTTAATTGCGATGCCAGCCTTCAGGAAGCGACATTGGGTCGCTTGACATATTTGCTTTGCAGCGCCTGACCATTTCTAGTCTCAATGCAGTCACTCCAACCTCTTCCATAGCCGAGATGGTCACGCAACCTTCTTCATCGAGTAAAACTGGCAAGTAAGGTTCACCTTCTCCATCCCATTCAGATTCGAATTGCTTGACTTCATCCCAATTCACCGGTAGTGGTTCCATAAGGTCGGCTTTAGATACGACAACAATCATATCGATTTCAGGAAGCAATACTTTGACTTCATCCAATAGATTGTTCTGGTCTTCGATACTAGTACCACACTTTTCTGAAATATCCATCAGGAAGATACACAGGCTACCAACGTGCCGTATCGCCGCAATAGCTTGTAATTCGATTGCGTTACGGTCATCCATTGGCCTGTCGAGTAATCCTGGAGTATCAACCATCTGGTGAGGGACTCTGCGATGCTTGAAGTGGCCAACATGCAGTTGCTTTGTGGTGAATGGGTAATGGTTAATTTCCATATTTCCACTTGATAGTGAAGAGATGAAGGCACTCTTTCCTACATTGGGTGCACCACACACAACGATAGTAGGGGTGATTTGATCGATAACGGGTAATTTGCGCAATACCTGTCTACTCTCATGCAGCCAGTTAAGAGATGGTTTCACTCGTCTCATAATACTTGAAAGTCGGCCATAAGCTTCCTTTCTCGCATTGTGCATAATTTCAAATCTAGCACTTCTAATGATTTTCATGGCGTTATGCTTAGCGATTTGCCTCATTTGCCTTGCGCCCCAGCCAAGCATTGAGAGATGGTGCCGATAATCATCACATCCAACACATGCTTCCACCATTGCTTTGTCGAATAATGGCATTTGGTCAAGACTGGGCCATGATTTCTCAGTATCTTCAAGATATTGCGACATCACATCTGATGAAGTTTGGACCATACGAGTCAATTGTTTACGAACCCTGAACACTTTGACTGGGTCATCAACTCTATCGGCCGCTTTTTTAGCACGACTGAACCCTTTGTCGAGAACTTCTTCCTCCGTAAGGACGGTTACTAGGTCTCGCCATACTACCGCCATCGGAATGCCTCCTAATTAATCGGGGTCGCCTCCTATTCTTCAAGTCGTAGGTTGATATTGTGAGCGTCAGGCCTTAGAAGGAGGAGCCCCAACACAGTAATATGTCGGACCTACCAGATTGGGCGCAAAGTATGTGGGAGGAACTTGGTTCCCCGGAACTTGGAGAAATAGAAAGTGTCCATACTGGTAATTTAATGGGTCGAAGACATGGACTAAGGAAGGACGACTTAGTTGAAATTCAATTGGATGCAAGTGCTCTTAGAGATGACGATGATACATGGGTTAGAGGACGACTTTTGGCTTCAGGCAAGTCTTCTATCGAATTATTGACTACAGATGGCGTCCAGGAATATTTGGCTCGAGAAGCAATCGTAAGAGTAGTTCTCATTGCACATACCCGTCCTGCTTACATTGACGACAAGGAACTACTTGAATTCGAAAGAACAGATCAGAAGAGGCGTTCTAATCTTCATGAAAAAGTAGAAAAGAAATCAAAGGGCAATGACGACTCACACCTTTGGGGTTGATTCTTTGCCATGGCAGGTTGTTGACAACCACCATTTGGAGAAGATATTTTCATTTCGAGATTTCACCTCTGCACTCGAGTTTGTAAACCTCGCTGGAAATATTTGTGAAGAACAAGATCACCATGCTGAATTTGTATTGAATTGGGGCTCAGTTATCGTCCGGTCATGGAGTCATGATGTAGACGGAATTACTGAAAGGGACTACAATCTCACTAAAGCTATTGATGAGGTGGCTCCGGATGGATCCTAAAGGCAGAGTTAATCCTGGTTATCGAATGCATGCATTCGTTTGTGGCCATACACGTCCCGAAGGCTCTGGTAGAGGCTGTTGTAGCGAGAAAGGTTCTCTTGAATTAATGAAACAATTCAAATTAGCAGCCAAGGAAAAAGGAATCGATGATGTTCGAGTTCAAAAATCAGGGTGTCTAGATTTTTGTGAAAGCGGCCCCACATGCGTAATTTATCCAAGTGGCGATTGGTTTAGAATCACTGAAGAGGCAATACCTAGCCTTGTGAGATTCCTCGACGGAGGAGTATTGCCTAGTGAGTTCACACTAGATGTCAAAGTTTGACCGGGCGAGTTGCACCACATGCTTGACACTTGAGCAGTGTTGTTCTTTCTTCTCTAATGAAATTTGTATCAGGGGCACTACATTGTCCACATTTGATGAATGTATTTACGTAATTGACAATAGTCTTCTTAATTCTCTTAGGAGGGATTCTTCCTTTGAATCGTATACGAGGGCCATCTCTGGAACCTGCTGTACCGAGTTCATTTAGCATGAATTGGTAAACATGATTCTCATCCCTTTCCATGTGATTTACAACTTCAGTAAAGTTACGGAAAATTGTATTCGAACCCTCGATCATAATTTGAGGGTCGGGCAAGGTCCAACGAGCCCGATTAGAGATCTCTTCAGGGATATTTGACCTTGCGCGGTCCAGTAAAGACTCGTATTCGAAGTCGGACATCAAACCCTTCGCCGAGTCCGCTCCATTTGAGGGTTTCCGCCTCTTACCGTCTTGACCTAACGATGGTTTGATGTCTGATAGACCCCCCGAATAGTACTATGGAGACCGAAATGAGCATAGAACAACTGCGTACAATGGCAGGAAATCTTCGTAAGGAGGGTTTGAATTCACAGCAAATTGCTGATGAACTTTCGTTATCACAAGATACGATTTCCTGGCTTCTAGCAGGTAGTAATAATGAAGAGAAACCACGCGATGTCCGAATAGGTTGGAGGACGATTGGAGTCCGCCCCCAAAGAGTGGCTGCAATAGGCGCCATTATGGCAGACGTGGTTGCAGAAGAATGTGGCGATGGAATCGATACCGTCGTTGGAATTTCAATCAATGGAGTGCTATTTGCTAACGAGGTTGCTAGCCAATTAGATTGCGAAGTTGCAATCCATAGAAATGTAGACGGTGCACCCGGTAAGGGCGCACTTTCAAACAAATATGGTCAAGTTTCAGGTAAGCGAATTGTGATTGTGGATGATGTTCTCTCCACAGGGGTAACTATGACACGTACTATCCAACTAATGCGTGATTCGGGAGCTGAAGTTGCACTTTGTATGGTTCTGGTTAACAAAACGGTACGAAATGAAATCGATGAAGTCCCATTACGCGGAGTTATTCGCGCAGCGGTTGTTTGAGGTGAGGTTTGATGCATTGGGCTGATTTTGCAGCACTGACCCTATCCAAAAGAGGTGATAAGCATATTATTGCCTCAGGAATTACCCCTAGTGGTGAATTTCATATTGGCCACCTAAGGGAGATACTCACAGGAGATATGGTCACTCGGGCATGCGAAGATGCAGGACTGGATGCTGAATTTGTATTCATTGTAGACTCAGCAGACCCTCTCCGCAAAGTATACCCATTTCTTTCAGATGAATATCAACAGTATATTGGCTGCCCTCTTGCAACAATCCCGGCACCTGATGAAAACGGAAGACCATCTAGTGATGGCAGAAGTTATGCTCAGCACTTTCTAGAACCATTCCTAGCAGCTCTGGAACAAATTGATGTTAGACCACGAATCATTGACAATTACACATCCTATTCGAATGGTGAATTCGCTGAGAAATCACGTATAGCCTGTGAAAAGGCTGATGAAATCAGAGAGATTATCGAAAGAGTAAGTGGTCGTGAACTAGAGAATAGTTGGTTTCCATTCAATCCATATGGGCACAATGGTAGTCTAGATGGAGTGACTGTTACTGGATATGAATGGCCCTATGTTCATTGGGAGCAAGATGGAAAACCAGGTAAATCAGATTTAAACAAGGCTGAAGGTAAACTACCATGGAGGATAGATTGGCCAGCAAAGTGGGGGTGGATTGGAGTAACTTGTGAACCATTTGGTAAAGACCATGGAGCAGCAGGGGGCTCATACTCAACAGGTGCAGAAATTTCTGAATTATTTGGTGACACGCCACCTCATCCATTGGTGTATGAATGGATTTCATTGAAAGGACAAGGTGCTATGTCTTCCTCAACTGGAAATACAATCGGACCATTAGAGGCTCTTGAATTGGTACCACCGGAGATTCTTCGTTACCTAATAGCATCTACCAAACCAAAAAAAGCGATTACATTTGACGCTGGTATGTCATTGGTTGAATTGGCTGATGAATATGAAAGATTGGCCTCTCGCGATATTGATGCTGAACTGGCAGATGATACTTTGTCGAGACGCCAGAAGGTGGCTGTTGAGGATGCCGAAGGCGCTTTACGAATGAGTATGATCGGAAGTGTAGATAGTTCCCCCATCCCTTTCAGACACTTAGCAATGCTAGCCCAAGTGAAAAGCGATGAAGAAATTCTAGGAACGATTGGTGATAGTTTGACCGACCGGCTAACTAGAATGCACAGTTGGATAAACGGGCCGCATTTCCCCGAAGAATTACGAATAAGCGTTCTAAAATCTCCAAATGTTGGATTAGAGCCTTCTATTATAGCGGCACTATCCAATTCAATATCCAATTGTGAATGGAACTCGAAGGCGATTAGCGAAGCCATTTCCTCTGCATTTAAGGATGATAAAATTGATGCAAAAGAGGGCTACAGGACTCTATATTTGGCAATATTAGGTGCGGAAAAAGGACCAAGGCTGGCGCCGATTTTAGCAGAACTTGACAGAAAACATGTTCTAAAATTACTCGGCTAGCCCAACAAATACCTAAATTCATCAAATTCGGCGTGTCTACACCGTTCGATTGAAAGGTGTCGAGGGTTGCTGGCATGACATGGGCGGAGTATATTGTCCCAGTTGTGAGGCTGGCGTTGAACCTGCTTCGAAGTTTTGTCTGTCCTGTGGCAACGACCTAACAGTAAGGGGTCCAATCACGGCAACAGGCCACGACTTAAACCAACTAAAGGACGTTATTCGAAATCGTGATGATCTCTCAATGGCTGAGAAATTTGACATGATTGCAAAGGTCGAAGATGGTGCAAATCCAATATTACTCGGAATAGCGGCACCTGCCGATGGCGACGAGGTCGACATTGGAGATTCTCTCGCAGCAGGTGAATCGAGTGACGGAGAAGATGATCACGCATTCAAGAACTATCAGTTCGGAGAATCTGCCGCTGCCGCAGCTGCGGTCAGGGCAACAGTTCGTGGAACAGATGGCTGGGTCCTTGTCCAGAAAGGAACTCTAGACCTATCTGAAGGCTTATTCCGCGATGCGATGGACCTCGGAATGGAAGCGAGTACTCACATCCATGATGTATCGAGTGGCGAGCATGAGGGTATCGATCCTGAAGCTATGCGCTCAATTCCAGTATTGAAGCCCCCCAAGAGGTCATTCTGTCCAAAGTGTGGCTCTGATATCCATGCTAATACAATGCTACAATGGAGAAAGTGGAGAGATTCATCAGGGGATGTTGTTTCAATGCAACTAGAAGCGAGTATGGAAACAGCATTAATCCAAGTAGCATCACATTATCTTACTGTAATTGAGAAACTAACGAAGGATGCTAATTCAATAGATGAAAAGGCGATTCTAAATAAACTAGAGAAGCAGGTTCGCAAAGAGATGGAAAGCGAATTAGAGGGGCGAAGTGCTGCCTCAAAGAGTAGTTCAAAGAGTAGTTCAAAGAGCGAAAAGACGCCGAAAGCATCCTCTGGTAAGAAAGGAGCAGCTCCTAAGAAAAAGCCTGGTGGATTATTTGGTGCAAAGAAACCAAAGAAAACCTTTGAAGGCAAGGCTGCGGATAAGGCTGATTGGTTCTTAGCAGATGCATTGGACACAATCTTTGACCCACATGGTACTGGAAAAGTATTGAAGCCAAAGACGATTGTGGCAAGATCAACTGAAGGAAATGTCCGCGTACAAGATGTGGTTAGAGTCTATGCCGCTGAAGGCATTGATGGCATTAGCGAATTGGCCATGACCAGCCCATTCACGCAGTACATCATCGAAGCATACGATGCATGTTGATCAATAATTAACCTTCAATCGCATTGGTTGAAGGTCAACTTCACTCATTGCGCGAATGGCAGATACTTCCATCTTAGCACCAGACATAGTTGTCACAAATGGGATATTCATTTCCACAGCTAACCGCCTCATCATATTACCATCTCTAACCGCACCTCCAGATATTGTTGGCACGTTTACAATGAATGAAACCTGGTCTGTACGCATTAAATCAAGAGCATCAGGGTGCTTCCTATCGGTTATTCTATAGGCCGTTTGCACTTCCAAACCTCTCGCTCTGATAACATCAGCAGTTCCTGGCGTCGCATAGATGACGAATCCCATTTCAGAGAGTTCTTTGGCTATTGGAACAAGACCCTCTTTGTCCTCATCTCTTACTGTTAGGTAAGCCCCACCTTTGACGGCCACTGGTATTTCGGTTGCCAAACGAGCTTTGAGGTAGGCAACATCAGCCCTTATGTCTGAGCCATATACCTCTCCAGTTGATTTCATCTCTGGGCCCGGTGCTGGGTCTAGGCCTTGTAACTTGATGAATGGGAATACTGGTGCTTTCACCGCGACATGGCCTGAAGTAGCCACTGGTATATCCTGGTCAGCAAGTGGGATTCCTAAGGTGATTTTTGCTGCAATTCTAGCCATTGGAACTCCTGTTGCTTTAGCAACAAAAGGTACAGTACGGCTACTTCGTGGATTTACCTCGAGACAATACAGAGTATCACCCTGTATAGCAAATTGAATATTGTAGCAACCACGAATGTTTAGTCCGAGACCTATTTCACGAGTTTGTTCACGTACTTTCACAAGCATTTCATCACTAATATTCTGTGTTGGAATAAAACAAGTTGAATCCCCAGAATGTATTCCTGCTTCCTCAAGATGCTCCATAACCGCACCAATCAGTACATCCTTCCCATCAGCAGCCGCATCAACATCCAATTCGATTGCATGGCCAAGATATTCATCGACTAGTAGGGGTTTGTCGGAAGCGAGGTATGCTTCATCCAGATAGGCATTCAACTGCTTCTCGTTAGCAAGAATCTCCATTCCTCGGCCCCCGAGTACATATGATGGTCTAATCAAGACCGGGAATCCGATTTCTTCAACCGCATTTCGCACATCATTTGCACTGGTTCCCGTAGATCCTCGAGGCATCTGAATTCCAATACGCTTTGCGAAAGCCTCGAATCTTTCTCTGTCACTCGCTTCATCGATACTATCGCAAGTGGTACCAAGAATCTCTAAACTTAGTTTGAGTTCAGGTAATCGAGATTCCAGAGGCTGGGCTAAATTGAGTGCGGTTTGTCCGCCAAATTGCAATAATATACCGTGAGCCTGCTCACGAAGTAGAACTTCAGTGACACATTCCAAGGTCAATGGTTCGAAATACAATCTATCTGACGTATCAAAATCCGTAGATACAGTTTCAGGATTATTATTCATCAAAACAGCATCCATGCCAGATTCTCTTATCGCCTTAACAGCATGGACACAGCCATAGTCAAATTCAATTCCTTGCCCGATTCTTATTGGCCCTGAACCAATTACTACTTGCCTTTTCTTTACCCTCTGTTCAAGATTAGGCAAAATGTCAACTTCAAGGTCCCCATTTGGCTCATAAGTCGAATAAAAGTAAGGAGTCTTAGCCGCAAATTCTGCAGCACAAGAATCAACCATTCTGAATATCGGATGTATAGATGATGCATGGCGGCATTTCATCACAGCCAATTCACCACGGCTAGATGAGATATTTTTCAATCCTAATGGAGGGAATCCGGAAAGGGCATCTGCGATGTGTGCATCACTAAATCCAAAACTCTTCCAACGTCGTAGATTCGAAACAGACAATTCACTTGGAGAAGAGTTGAGTGCCGCAATTTCCATTTCAATTCGTGCGATATTTTCGAATCCGTAAAGGAACCATCTTGTGATTCGAGTAATTTCATGAACTTTCTCAATACTCCAGCCTCTTCTAAACGCTTCAATAACAGCGCCCATTCTGCGGTCTGTTGCAATTCGTAACCAATCGACAAGCACGCTGTCGGGTAGTTTTTCATGGGCTCTTTCAAACATCCCTTCGCCTTCTGACTCATCAGCCCGAGTCAATGGGCGGGGATACGGCGCGCCTTGCTCTAAGGAAGCCCATGCTTTTAGGAACGCTTCTTCAAAACAGCGTCCGATCGCCATAACTTCCCCCGTAGATTTCATTGATGTTCCAAGAGTTCTGTCCGCTGTACGGAATTTATCGAATGGCCACCTTGGGATTTTTACAACACAATAATCCAACGTAGGTTCAAATGCAGCAGTAGTGCCCTCTCCCGTAATTGGATTCGGTAATTCATCTAGAGTATAACCAACTGCTATTTTTGCAGCTATCCGCGCAATTGGATAACCAGTTGCTTTCGAAGCGAGCGCTGAAGAGCGTGATACACGTGGATTTACTTCAATCACTCTAACTTCCCCAGTTGACTGATTTACCGCGAATTGGACATTACATCCACCTTTGATATTCAGTTTACGTATCAATGAAAGAGACATATCTCGCAATTGCATGTGATCTCTATCCGAAAGAGACTGAACCGGAGCGACAACTGTCGACTCCCCAGTGTGAACTCCCATCGGGTCAATGTTCTCCATCGTACAAACGATAGTAGCATTGTCGGCATTATCCCGCATTACTTCATACTCATATTCTTGCCAACCAAGGATACTTTCTTCGATTAAAACCTGCCCTATACGACTATTTCTGAGCCCAATCGTGGC
>Ga0315334_10001520_pt1 | contig 14317 bp, 14 predicted proteins | sample M150034915metaG_FD_205555 | JGI IMG/M metagenome (GOLD analysis project Ga0315334, IMG submission 205555) | Ammonia-oxidizing marine archaeal communities from Monterey Bay, California, United States - M1 500m 34915 | ecosystem: Environmental > Aquatic > Marine > Intertidal zone | place: USA... | reverse complement strand
CTAAATCCAAGACAATTGTGTTAATCCGCTTCAACGCATCGAACATTGAAGCAATATTATCGTAATGCTCAATTTGTGTTGTTGTTTGACTTCGCGACAAACCGAGAGTGTTGTTTACAAAATTATTAGCAAAACCAACCCAGTCTTCAGACCCAAAGGCAACATAATGTGCATTAAAATTCCCTGTAGCTCCTCCGAATTTTGCTGAATATGGCACAGATGTCAATTGGGCTCGCTGGATGCTCAATCGTTCTGAAAACACCTTAATCTCTTTCCCTAGTCGTGTTGGAGATGCCGGCTGTCCATGCGTTCGCGCAAGCATTGGGATATCCTTCCATTCTTTACTTAAGCCTTCGAGTTTTTCGATCAATCGATCGAGTAATGGCAAATATTCACTTTCTATTGCTTCTTTAAATGAAAGCGGTATCGAAGTATTATTAATATCCTGAGATGTTAAACCAAAATGAATGAATTCCACATACTTCTCCAAACCAAGAGAAATCATCTTATGCTTAATGAAATACTCAACGGCTTTAACATCGTGATTCGTAGTTCTTTCTTTCTCTTTTATCCAATTTGCATCCTCTTCTGAAAATGAGGCGCATAAATTCCTTAAATCTGAATATTTCTCTCTCGGAAAATCGGATAGTGGATCTACGCCAAATTCTACCATGGCTATGAAATATTCAATTTCAACAATCACGCGGTATTTAATCAAGCCAAATTCAGAAAAATAAGGTTGTAACTCACTCGTCTTGCTTTGGTATCTGCCATCAACGGAGGAAATTGCTGTTAAACTACTGAAATTCATATTTTAAGTACCTATCGGTTTTATACAATTGGAAAAGGCAAAGATACAAAAGCCACATGAATTAACCATTTGGCTGGAATGATATTTAACGGATCAAAAATACCCACTCATTAATAATAAGGTCCTTTTAAAGCCATAGCCATCTGTTTTTGTTAATTTTGAGTGTGCGATTTATTAAAAATTTCATTTTCGGATTAAAAGCCTACGGAAAGGCTATCAGGTTTATTATCGAACATAAATTTTACTGGTACTTGATTATCCCTGCTATTTTGATGCTTTTTATCTATAAGCTCGGGACATTGATTAAAAATCACTATTTCGAGCCAAAAGCAGAAAACATGAACGAGGTAACATGGTATCTGCTCTATATTTTAATAGAAATTTCGGTTGCAGTTCTTCTGATGAAATTCGCCAAGTACTTGGTGGTTATAATACTTTCACCTCTACTCTCCTATTTGAGTATGAAAACTGAGAAAATACTGACCGGGAACACGTATCCGTTTAGTTTCAAGCAATTAATACACGATATAAAAAGAGCAATGCGAATTGTTGTTCGTAATTTGATGTGGGAATATTTTTTCTTTGTGATAATTTTAATTGTCTCTTTTCTTGGATGGGAAAACCCTAGATCCTCCCCTATATTCTACCTCACTTTTGTAATTGGGTTTTTCTACTATGGCTTCGCCTTCATTGATTATGTTAATGAAAGGAGGCGTCTTGACATGGACGAGAGTATTATTTTTGTTCGAAATAACAGGGGACTTGCAATTTCCATTGGGTGTGTTTATTCGGTTTTGATCCTTGTCCCAATGGACTTGGGGGCTCTTTTTGATCTTTCGGGTTTAAGTACAGATCCAGTTAGAACAATAGGGCGGTTCCTGCTTCATCTACTTTTGTGGCTAAGTGCTTCTACTGCACCTATTCTGGCAATCGTTGGGGCAACAATAGCTATGGACGATATGGTCGACCTGAAATCAAATGCATATTCGAAAAAAGTGAATAACTAAATCAATAATAATGAAGTATTCACCTAGAATTTTTATTCTTTTGCATAACTTTTGCTAACTGATTCTAAAACAATCAAAATCCAGGCACCAATGAACAAATTAATTCACTTCACAACAATTCTCATTTTTGTTACTCTAACAGGAAATGCGTACAGCAACCTTACCATTACTCCTCCCGATTCAGTTACCAGTATCGTAGATAAAACAGCGGCGGCTTATATTATTGAAGAAGGAAAAACACTTTATGGAGAAGCCAAAATTAAAGATGCACTAATAAAATTCAGACAGGCAGCAGTTAAAGACCCAAACAGTTGGCGAGCTGCTTACTGGATCAGCCAATGTCATTATAAATTGAATAATTATGGATATTCATTAAAGTATGGATACAAAGCTATGGCCATTGGTAAAGAAAAAGTAAATAAGGAAATTTACTACACACTTGCGGTAGCACAGCACAGTCTTGGCAAAATTGATTCCGCTCTTGTCAATTATCGACTCTCGATAGAAAAATTGTCGAAATTGAGGTCACATACGCTCCTAATCGATCATCATATTAAAGAGTGTTTGTTTGCGCAGCAAGAAATGAACAAAGAGCCGAAATCTAAAAAAGTACGACTGTCTGGAGACATTAATTCAGGGTACGACGACTATAATGCACTTTATACAGGTGAAAAAGGTGTTCTTTATTTTACATCGAGAAGGAGTAACACAACAGGTGGCGGTATGAATCCGGATGATCAGAGATATTTCGAAGATGTATATAAAGCAAAGTGGGATCCAATTATGAAAGAATGGGATGATGTTACCAACAGACTTGGAAAAATCAATTCGAATGGATTTGATGCATTGAATTTTATTGCTCCAGATGGAAACACTGGGGTAGTAACACTGAACTCTACAGCAACCGATGCAAAAATAACAACTCGTGGATCGGACATATGTGAAATAAAAAGAAACAGTAAAGGAGATTGGAATTACCCTAAAGCGATCAAAAATAAATCCATAAACACCTCTTTCTTTGAAGGAGCAGCTACACTAACTGCAGATGGAAATACTATGTATTTCGTAACGGATAGAAAAGGACAAAAAAGTTCAACCGACATCTATGTAGTTCACAAAAATGGAAAAAGCTGGGGAACTGCAGAGCCTCTGCCCATGACAATCAATACTAAAACCAGAGAAACTACTCCATTTATTACACCTGATGGTAGGTTTTTATTCTTTGCTTCGGATGGTCACTTGGGCATGGGAGGGCTTGATATATACGTAGTGGAAAACAAAGGTGATTCCTGGGGAGAGCCAATCAATCTGGGCTACGGGATAAATTCTGTCACTAATGACTCGCATTTCTCGTATAATAAAGAATTAAAGCAGGCACTTATCTCGGGCTTTGAAATTGTTGGCAATAAAGCAAGTATCGATATTTATGAAATCAATTTCGATCTAGATTTAATTGGTGTAGGGGACGTTGGGATGCCACGTTGATTCTTTGAATAAAATCTGTCTTGTGTTTTCTAAAGAAGACTATTATTGATACACTATCTTTGTGACGTGCAACGATATTTTATAACACTAAGGTATAACGGATCAAAATTCTTTGGATGGCAACGACAACCGAATCAAATTTCCATTCAGCAAGTTATTGAAGATACCTTATCAAAGGTGCATTCTAATAAACCTGTTAAAATTGTAGGATGTGGCAGAACAGATACCGGAGTTCATGCAAATCACTACATTTTTCATGTTGATCTACCATCTGTTAAAGACACTGATGGCTTTGTGCTTAAATTGAACCGAATGCTCCCCGATTCAATCGTTATTTCATCGACAACACCTGTTAACTCTGAATATCATGCCCGTTTTGATGCAATTGAAAGAACGTACAGATACTACATTCACAACGTAAAAAACCCCTTCAAACAAGACCAAAGCTTTGAAGTAAAGCGAACGCTGGATTTTGAGAAAATGAATAAAGCCGCTGAACATCTAATTGGCAAACATGATTTCACCTCATTTTCAAAAATTCATTCAGACGTAAAAACAGAGATTTGTACTGTTCAGCATGCAGCTTGGATTATCGAATCAAAGGAAAACATGTATTTTGAGATTTCCAGCAATCGTTTTCTGCGAAATATGGTAAGAGCCATTGTCGGAACCTTAATGGATGTCGGATTGAATAAAATAGATCCTGAAAGGGTAAAGGTAATTCTAGAGAGTAAAGACCGCCAAGCTGCTTCAAGCTCTTCTCCTGCTCAAGGCCTTTTTTTATGGGACATCAAGTACAAAAATTTTCCGGCTTAATAAATCAGAAGATTACTCAAAAAGTAAAATGTAATTGTTCTTTTTCCCTTTTCCTAAAAGAACATACTTATCGTTAATTAAAGAGTCACGAGTAATCATGAATTGATCGTTAACTTTCTCCTTATTCACGGAAATTGCATTCCCCTTCAACTCTCTACGCGCTTCGCCATTTGAAGATAGAAATCCTGATTTAGCAGACAATGCATCAATAATTCCCAGACCTGATTCAAGTTCAGCTCTAGAAACTGTTGCTTGAGGTACACCATCAAACACAGAGAAAAAATCTTTTTCGGAAAGCGCTTTTAAGTCATCGGATGTAGACTTACCAAAAAGTATCTTAGATGCGGCTAGAGCAGTTTTTAGTGCATTTTCGTCATGTACTCGAACTGTAATGTCCTCGGCTAGTGCCTTTTGTAGAAATCGCATGTGAGGTTCTTGCCGATGTTCAGCGATTAACGTATCAATTTCTTCTTTTGATTTGAGCGTAAATATTTTGATATAATTCTCAGCATCCTCATCAGAAGCATTTAACCAATATTGATAAAATTGATAGGGTGAAGTTCGTTCTGGATCAAGCCAAATGTTTCCACCTTCTGTTTTACCGAATTTGGAACCATCTGCTTTTTTTATCAAAGGAGTCGTAGCGGCATAAGCCTCTTTCCCCCCCATCCTTCTGATTAATTCAGTACCGGTCACAATATTGCCCCATTGATCTGACCCCCCTAATTGAATGATGCAATCTTTGTGCTTGTTTAAATAAAAAAAATCGTATCCCTGTACCAATTGGTATGAAAATTCAGTAAACGAAAGACCTGATTCCAGCCTTGACTTTACTGAATCTTTGGCCATCATGTAATTAACGGTAATATGCTTGCCTGTATCTCTAATGAAATCGAGGAAATTCATATTCTTAAACCAGTCATAATTATTAACAACTTCAGCACTGTTTTCACCACAATTAAAATCAAGAAACTTTTCTAATTGCTTTTGTACACATTCAACATTATAATCCATAGTTTCAGAATCCAAAAGGTTTCTTTCCTGTGATTTACCAGAAGGGTCTCCAACCATTCCTGTTGCTCCCCCAACCAATGCAAAAGGTTTATGCCCCGATTGTTGGAAGTGAACCAAAATCATTATTTGAACTAGACTACCAATATGTAAAGAATCTGCTGTTGGATCAAAGCCAATATAACCTGAAGAAGCTTTCTTCATTAGCGCTTCTTCTGTCCCGGGCATAATGTCATGGATCATTCCTCGCCAGGTCAATTCCTCTATAAAGTTCTTCGGCATATGCTACTTGTTGGTCAATGTTTTAAACACTTGTTCAAGTGATTTTTCTTCTTTCTTAAGTGTTAACGTCAAAAGATTATTATCCTGTGCAAATTTTGCAATTACTTTTCTAAGGTCTATTTCTGCTTTAGACTCGATCAACCAACCACCTTCAAGCTTTTCAACCTTACTGATGCCTTCGATCCTTTGAAGCTGATTTCGTGAAACCGTGCCTTCAAACTCTACATAAACCGTCTGCGATTTTTCATCAATCTGTAAATCAATGGCTCGATCATCGGCAACTATTTCACCCTTATTGATTATTACTATTCTGTTGCAAATAGCTTCAACCTCTTGCATTATGTGTGTCGATAACATTACAGTTTTCTTTTTCCCGATCGTTTTAATCAATTCTCTGATCTCGACAAGTTGATTAGGGTCCAAACCCGAGGTCGGCTCGTCCAAAATTAAAACTTTTGGATCATGAATGATAGCTTGAGCAAGACCTACTCTTTGTCTGTAACCTTTCGACAGGGCTCCAATTTTTTTATTCTGCTCTAGCTCAAGCCCTACTTTCTTGATCATATCACTGACACGGTCCTTTATGGCAGACATTTTATATATTTTAGCCACAAAGGACAAATATTCCTTGACGTACATATCCAGATATAGCGGATTATTTTCGGGCAAATACCCTATCAATTTTCTTGTATCTAAAGAATCTACTGAAACAGGTTTATCGCATATCATGACCGCTCCAGAGGAAGCGGAAATATAACCGGTTAAAACCCTCATTGTTGTAGATTTTCCAGCCCCATTTGGTCCTAAAAACCCGACGATTTCGCCCGTATTAACATTAAATGAGGCGTCCTTCACCGCAGCTTGTTCTCCGTAGTATTTGTACAGGTTTTTTACCTCTATTGACATGCGTTCAATTTTGAATAAGCGAATTTAAGGATTATTAGAAGAAATGCAGAGTAGAATTATCTTTAGTTCTATTAATTGGGTTTTCTTTTCCAATTAACTCAGGTTACCACTTTGGATCGAATATGTTCCGAGTACTATATCGGCATTCTTAATTACATTTGCAACAATGAAACAAAAGGGAAAAGTGTTAAAATCAACGGGGAAATGGTACATCGTAGAGCTCGAAGACGGATCTACTGTCAATTGCAGGATTAGAGGCAAATTAAGGCTGGAAGGACTAAAAACCACTAATCCAGTTTCTGTTGGTGACTGGGTTAAGCTGAATCCACTGAAAGATGAAGAAGGCAATATGATAATTGAGGAAATTCTACCCAGAAAAAATTACATTGTTCGTAAATCGACGAACCTTAGCAAACAAAAACAAATATTGGCTGCAAATATTGACCGGGCATATTTGGTAGTTACAATTCATTCGCCCAATACTCATTTAGCATTTATCGATCGTTTTCTTGTTTCTGCTGAATCATTTCGAATCCCAACCACTCTTCTTTTTAATAAAATTGACCTTTATTCTGAGGATGAATTGTCCTATATTGAAGCTCTTTCACATATGTACGAGAGAATAGGATATCCTTGCCACAAAATATCGGCAAAAAAGCACGAAAATGTTGCTTTTCTATCCGGTGATGTAAAGGGAAAACAAGTAATGATATCGGGTCATAGCGGCGTTGGCAAAAGCACGTTGATCAATGGTCTTGATGCAAATTTGAATATTACAACCAACGAGATATCTCAAGCGCATCAACAGGGGAAGCACACAACGACTTTTGCAGAAATGCATAAATTAGATTCTGGCGGTTATATAGTTGACACACCGGGAATACGAGCTTTTGGTATTGTGGATTTGGAAAAACCGGTTATTTCTCATTATTTTCCTGAAATGCGCCGACTAATGGCAAATTGTAAGTTCAATAATTGTCTGCACCTAGACGAACCCAATTGTGCGGTGAAAGCAGCACTGAAAAACAATGAAATCGATGAAAGTAGATATACCACATATGTCCAATTAATGGAAGAAGACGAAAATGATGTTCACCGTCAAAATCAATATTCATGAGAGTGCTTATTCAACGGGTAAAACAAGCATCCGTTTCCATTGAAAAGAAGATTCATGGGGAAATAGACGCCGGCTTGCTCCTTTTTCTTGGCATCGAAACAGATGATACATTTGAAGATATTGAGTGGCTCACAAGAAAAATTGTAACTCTTCGTATTTTTAACGATACAGAAGGGAAAATGAACCTTTCCATAAAAGATGTACAAGGGTCTTTTCTAGTTATTAGTCAATTTACGTTGCATGCATCCACCAAAAAAGGAAACCGTCCCAGTTATACCAGGGCAGCTATTCCTGATGTTGCAATACCCCTATATGATGCGTTTATCAATACGCTAATAACACACAAACTGAAAGTAGAGCGAGGTGTTTTCGGTGCAAACATGAACGTAGATCTTACAAATGATGGTCCTGTTACAATTTTCATCGATTCAAAAATTAGAGAATAATTTTCTGTAAATTCACTAAAAAAACATCCATGAATTCTGTTTTAACTTTTATTTTTTCTCTATTTGGGCTCTTCTTATTCGGGCAAATCGTTACAGACCGCCCAACGCAAACAACCGGTCCAACCACTGTGCCCAAAGGTATATTTCAGCTAGAAGCCGGTGGTGTTTTTTCAATTGACGATGGTTTGGAGGGGCAGCTTCAATTACCTAGTAATTTATTCAGAATTGGATTGGGAAAATCAGTCGAAATTAGAATTGTAAATGGTTTGACCTTTAGTAACCTGAAAAACAAGGTAGAAACATCATTTTCCAACGTCGAGCTTGGTTTTAAGTTCCAACTGCTCAATAAGGAAGAGAAAAAAACCCAAATTGGTGTTATTGCCCATGGATTTACATCAACAGGACTAAATTCATTAAATATTTATGAACGGGGAGGTTACGTCCAACTAGCGTTCAATCATAAACTCAACAACAGAAACTCGATCGGCTATAATCTTAGTTACCTGTTCTCTTATCTAGGATCATTTGAGCATACCAACATTGCGCAAAATTTATCCTATACATTAAATTATGCACATTCTTTGACACAACGGCTAGGGTTATTTGTGGAAGTATATGGCTGGTTCAATGATTTCGTATATTATGACAATAATAACGTTGAATTTAATTTTAATTCAGGTCTGACCTATCTAATTCGCGATAACCTGCAATTGGATTATTCGTTTGGTTTTGGAATATTGGACAGGATGAATTTTCAATCATTGGGACTTAGCTTTTTTATTGCGCAACAAGAAAAAAAATAGATGTGGAAATAAAAGAGCTTCAAAATATAGTCGATAGCTGGATCAAAGAACATGGGGTACGGTATTTTGATGAATTGACCAATACAGCAATTTTGATGGAAGAAGTTGGTGAAGTGGCAAGGATCATGGCAAGACGTTATGGAGAACAGAGCGAAAAGGAGAGTGATAAGACCAAGGATCTGGGAGATGAAATGGCCGATGTTTTATTTGTACTGGCCTGTCTGGCCAACCAGACCGGAATTGACCTGGAGGATTCCTTTACCTCAAACCTCAAGAAGAAGTCTTTGAGGGATGCTAAAAGGCACAAAGAAAATGATAAATTAAGGTAATTTAGAGTCCTATTCTTTGTGTTGTGAAAATAAAAAGTGGTATTTGCACGTTTTCTTTTATATCTCCAACAACCAATTGTATGAAGCTGGTCTCGCTCTTTATCCTCTTATGTATCCTAAAATGTACCGCATTTGCCCAATTACAAAGGGGATTCGAACCTCAAGAGGCCAAAGAAATGATTGCTTTATGCAACAGCTATTCATACCTCGAATTATACAATGATGATCGCGCAATAATTCCAAAAGGTTATAGCAAAATATATAGCTCTCCTGTAAAAGGAATGGACAACAAATTTCAAGTATACACTAAAGGCAGTATCGGAGTTATTAATTTTAGAGGGTCGACTGCCAAAAAATCAAGCTGGATGGAGAATTTACATTCTGCTTTGATTCCGGTTGATGATACAATTAAAATTCAGGAAAAGATTTTTTTCTACAAATTTGGAGAAGACACTGCATCTGGAGTGCATTGCGGCTTCGCATTGGGCCTGGCTTATCTTCATGAAGAGTTAATAGAACAGATCAATGCACTTAACAAAAACGGTATTAAAAACATTATCCTTACCGGGCACAGCCAAGGTGGTGCCATTGCCCTATTGACCAGGGCATATTTGGAATATTCAACAAATGGTATACTTAGCAAAGAAAATAAATACAAAGTCTATACCTTTGGGCAACCCATGATAGGAAATATTGAGTTTGTGCGAGAATATAACACTAAGTTCTGTTCGAACGAAATGAGTTTTTCCATGATCAATTCAGCCGACGTGGTACCCAAAATGCCCCTTTCGTATAATGACTCCACATTCCTTAGGGATAATCTGATAGATCTTTTGTCAAAAGAAAAAGAATTCGACAGAAACCAAATGCTAAAAGATGGTTTAATGATACTATTTGAAAAGAAGTTAAATGCTATGGCTGAAAAGTTTGGGCAATCCGTGAACAAACAAATTGAAAGAGAGCTTGGAAACATTGAGCTTCCAAACCCAAAAAACGAAATTAACTATTCCCAAATATGCAATATTATCATGCTTCCCCCTCCTGATTATCCATTAGAGTTGAAAGATTCTTCTTTACTGAATGACAGCACATTTCTGGCAACACATCCAAAAGATCAGAATGGAATTTTCCAGGATAAATCAGTGTATAAAAAAACACCGATGAGCTTGAACCATAAGCCGTACAATTACTACACGTCTGTGCTAAAGGTCTATTTCCCAAAAGAATACGAGAAAGTGGACCCAAAATTATTCTAAGCGAAGATCTTTCAGCATTCCAGCTACATGTTTGTCTATAGGAAAGGTCATTAATTCTGGCGAAATGCGCTCCAAAGGAACCCACCGAAAAACTTCTTCACTGTTATCAGAACTGTCACCGCTAATAGAAACATTTATGTTTGCAGTATCGATAGAATCAACTAAATAATAAAAGCTTATTAATTGATCTTCGGAGCGAAATGCTGATTGCTGAAAAAAATCAGTGACATAAAATAATTCTCCTATTTTGGATTCCATCTCAAGCTCTTCTTTTAATTCTCTTTTGAGGCATTCCTTTAATCCCTCTCCCCATTGTATACCACCTCCTGGAAATTTCGTGAACGACTCAGAAAAACGGCACTCATCGGAAACCAAGATTTCACTTTCTTCATTAATGATTATTCCATATACGCGAATGTTGAATTTCTTCATGATTCATATTATATGATTAGAAATTCTATGCTTCCAGAATACTCTTAATATCCGGTTTAAAATACAGATCTGACTTTAAAACCTTACCGTCTTCTCTGTAGATAGGCTGGCCATCCTTATCCAGCTTGCTCATGTTTGAACGTTGAATTTCCTGGAAAACATCCATTATTTTATGCTGCATTCCGTGTTTTAGAATTGTTCCACACAAAATGTACAACATATCACCTAAGGCATCCGCAACTTCTACCAAATCACCATTGTTGGCTGCTTCCAGATATTCCTCATTTTCTTCCTGCATCAATCGAAAACGCAAATCGATCTCCTTTTTAGTCAATTTAACTGTTGGCTGATGGTTGTTTTCTATGCCAAATGCATCGTGAAAATCCGCAACTGCTTCTATTGTATTCTTTAATGACATGTACTTAGATTTATGGTACAAAAATGAGAATCAGAATGGACTTAGTCAAAATAAGTTATTAAAGTTTTTCAACTTTTTGTCAGAATTGCTTCAGGCGGAGCAATCTTAAAGACGAGTTATTTTACGCTAATGCGATCATTAACGATTTTCCATTCAATGAAATCTGTACATTTGACATTCAATGAGATTTGATCTTAAACACATACTGAAAAAATACTTTAAGTATTACAAAATACGACGGCGCTTCAACCCAGAAGTGCGTCTGGATCAAAGGTCTAAAGTGGAACAATACACAAATGCCTTAAACACAGCAACCCTGCCTAATTTTCAAGAAACTGGATTTAAGCTGTTCTCTCAATTTGAAGAAGACGGTTTGCTTCTATATGTTTTTTCACTAATTGGAATGACAAATAAACTATTTATTGAATTTGGCTCCGACGATGGCATCAATAGTAATTCTGCTAATCTTTATTACAACCATGACTTTACAGGTTTATTTCTCGATGGAAACGAGAATGCACTTAAAAGAGGGCGTCATTTTTATAAAAATCATTCAAACCCAAATGTAGAACAACCAATTTTTAAAAAGGCACTTATCAATGCCGAAAACATAAACGAACTGATTAAAAATGCAGGATTAGAAGGCGAAATCGCACTGCTTTCAATTGATATTGATGGTAATGATTACTGGGTTTGGAAAGCAATACAAGTAGTTTCACCACAAGTCGTTATAATAGAGACGCACAATGAGTTTGGAATGAACGACATCATCGTACCCTACGATCCGGATTATTTTTACCCGGGCAAACATCCTACGTATCATGGGGCATCTCCGATTGCCATGACCAAGCTAGCCAATAAAAAAGGGTATCGTTTGATCGGTGCGAATGAGCTCGGATTTAATTTTATCTATCTCCGGAATGACCTATTACAAGATATTCTTCCCGAGGTATCTGTTGCATCTTTACTGCAACACCCATCGAATAAAGACGCTCAAAAATGTTTCGAAGAAATAAAAGACTGGGATTACGTCAGTGAGTAATCAGTTTTTCGAGATCCTCCCAAAAGTTTTTGTAACTCTTTGTCACCGATCCTGCATTCTTTATCACAAGACCATCTTTTATTTTTGTTCCAGTGATTGCCAAGCACATCGCAATACGATGATCCATATTTGAATCAACTTCAGCCGAATACATTTCTGTGCCACCATAGATTTTCATTTCATCTTCATTCAGTTCTATTCGCAAGCCGATCTTTTTAAACTCATTCAGAAGCACTCTACCCCGATCACTTTCTTTGTTCTTTAATCTCAGAGCACCCTTTATAGTCGATGTTCCTTTGCAAAATGCAGCAAGTGTAACAAGAACAGGGAACAGATCAGGGCAATGGGTGGCATCGAAGTCAAATGCAATTTTATTCGATCCTTCAACATGCAACAGTCCATCTTTAATTCGAACATGACAATTACTCAATTTTAAGGCCTGAAGAATTTGTGTGTCTGCTTGTTTGCTTTCAAGATTCAATCCTCTCAAATTTACATCATGTCCTATTGCAGCCGCAACAAGCCAATAACTTGCAGAGCTCCAGTCGTTCTCTACGACATATTCGCTGCATTTGTAGTTTTGTTTGCCTTTGATAATAAACCTTTTATAATCAAGATGTTCCATTCTAATACCGAACGACTCAAGGGTATGCAAGGTCATTTCCACATATGGCTTACTTAACAAGTTGGTCACTGTTAATTCAGAATCTTCATCCAGAAGTGGTAATGCCATCAATAAACCTGAAATATATTGAGAAGATTGACTACCATCAACCGTGTACCTTCCTCCCTTCAATTTGCCTTTTAACAAAAATGGCAGCTTGCTCTTTTTTCCTTCGATTAAGACTCCCATTTGGGGAAGGTATTCTGTAAAAAATGAATGGTCACGTGACAAAAGAGAACCCGAACCATTAAATTGCTTTTCTCCAGCAAACGCAGAAATCACAAATGCGGTCAAACGAAGTGCCAATCCACTTTCACCACAATTCACCTGCAAATTCAACGGTAATTCACCAACACCTGTAACTTCAATGATTCCATTTCCCAATTGATGGATAACAGCACCACATGACTCAATAATTCCGCACATATTTTGTGCATCATCGCTATCTCCTATATTTTTTAGTGATACTGGATTCTCTACATTGAGTGCTGATGCCAGCAATGCACGTTGTCCGTAACTTTTCGAAGAGGGCGTCTGTATTGTCCCTTGCAGTTGGCACGTTTTCACATGCTTATTCATTCGTCTTTATTTTCTTAGGATTCATAACCGCTGTTTGATGCCGAATAGATTCTTGATGAATAGCATCCATAAGTTTTCGCACAAAGATCGGTGTCAGATTATATTTATCGCTATTATCCAATCTAGAGCTGATAACATTTCTCCAGTGTTGCTGTTGCAGAATGGTAATGTTATTCTCTCTTTTCAATTTACCCACCTCTTCACTCATCTGCATTCGTTCACTGAGTACTTCAAATAATTGGTCGTCCAGAGTGTTGAGCTTATCCCTTAGGTCATTTATCAAAGTTGCAACATCACTTGAAACTTTGTGATCTCTAAGAACCAACAGATCTAAAATGTTTTTTAAATTATCAGGCGTTACCTGTTGCGCAGCATCAGACATGGCTTCAGAAGGGTTATTATGTGTCTCGATCATCAATCCTTCGAAATTCAAATCCATAGCCTTTTGACTCACTTCGCTCAATAGTTCTTTATTTCCAGTTATATGGCTTGGATCGCAAATTATTGGAATTTCGGGTCGAACCTCCTTAAACCTTATTGGTATTTCCCAGCTGGGAACATTTCTATACTTGGGGTGATTGTACACCGAAAAACCTCTATGAATTCCAATTAGATCATTTATGCCAACCTTTTCAAATCGCTCAAATGCTCCCAGCCATAACTGTAAATCCGGGTTTACCGGATTCTTGATCATCACCGGAATATCTACTCCTTTAAGTGATTCAGCAATTTCCTGAACCGTGAATGGGTTAACGGTCGTTCTCGCGCCAACCCACAAAACATCCACCCCCTCTTTTAAAGCCAGCTCTACATGTTTCTTATTCGCAACTTCAGTACAGGTAAGTAGCCCCGTCTCCTTACCGGCATTTACCAACCAGGGTAATGCCACCTCTCCCATTCCCTCAAAACTGTC